>Ga0256831_1001382_pt1 | contig 12800 bp, 14 predicted proteins | sample 132544metaG_FD_189087 | JGI IMG/M metagenome (GOLD analysis project Ga0256831, IMG submission 189087) | Hydrothermal vent microbial communities from Lau Basin, Pacific Ocean - 132-544 | ecosystem: Environmental > Aquatic > Marine > Hydrothermal vents | place: Pacific Ocean: Lau Basin | collected... | reverse complement strand
TAATATAGAAACGAAACATATTTTAAAAAATGAAAATAGTGAAATAGAAGATGGCTCAGTTGTAAAGATTTTTAAAGATACTTATAACAAAATCACTAAAAATTAATAAAAAACAGCTATAATTCGCTTCTAAATTTTAAAGATTAAAGGACACAAATGTTAGAAGGTGTGATTAGAGAGAGTATCGGCTCAGGTTCTGCAAAGAAGCTAAGAAGAGATGGTTATCTAACAGCTAACATCTATGCAAATGGTGTAGAGAATGTACAAGCTGCGTTTAAAAGAGGTGATTTTGTTAAAGCCGTAAGAAGAAAAGAGAGTTTAACTTTTCCAATAAAAGTTGGAGATAAAGAGTTTAACGTAGTAATTCAAGAGTATCAACTACACCCTGTAAATGGTGATGTGGTTCATGTTGACTTAAGAGTAGCCATTCCAGGTCAAGTGACAAACTATCTTGTACCAGTAGAGACAACAGGAACACCAAAAGGTCTTAAAAACAAAGGTGTTCTAATGCTTCAAAAGAAGAGAGTAAAGGTTAGAGGTGCTATTGAAGATATACCTAATAAGTTTGTTCTTGATGTAACCAATCTTGACAGAGATGACTCTATTCTTATTAGAGATATGGAAGCACCTGCAAATTGTAGACTAATGGACAGACCTGATGTTGCTGTTGTTGGTGTAATTAAAGCTAAATAGTCTATGTTACTTATTGTAGGACTTGGAAACCCAGGAACACAATACGAAAATACACGACACAATATTGGCTTCAAAGTTATTGACCAGTTGGTCTTGGACTTTGGAGCTAATGAAATCTCCAAAAGCTCTTTTCATGGCAAACTCTTTAAAGCTCCAAATCTTTTACTATTAAAACCTACAACTTTTATGAATCTTTCTGGTAACTCTGTACAGGCTGTTAAAAATTTTTATAAGATAGATATAGATGATATAATAGTTATTCATGATGATATAGATTTACCATTTTCTGCTTTACGTTTTAAAAAGGGTGGTGGGCATGGTGGACACAATGGTTTACGCTCTATTGATGCAATGATAGGAAAAGAGTATAGTCGTGTACGTATGGGAGTAGGAAAACCAGAGTATAAATCTCAAGTTGTAGATTATGTTTTAGGTAATTTTACAGATGAAGAGAATAAAATCTTAAAAGGTTGGATAGAACATACATCTCATGCTATTAAAGAGCTTAGAACAAAAACACTTGATGAGGTAAAATCAAGGTATTCACTTAAATCGTTTCAAGAGTAATTTAGATGATTTTTAGATATGTAGCTTTTCACTATTTAAAAAATATGTTAATTATTCTTTTTGGTCTATCGGCACTATTTGCAGGATTAGACTTTTTAATGAATGGCTCATCTCTACCCTCTTTTAACGTTAAAGTTCTTTACTTTTATCTTAAGATTCAAGAGGCACTAAATCTTCTCTACCCTTTAGCTATTGTTTTTGGTGGTATTTGGACTAAAATAGCTTTTATAAAGCAGAACAAAGTTGGAGCATTATATGCTTTAGGAGTAACTAGAAAAGAGTTTTTTAAACCCTTTTTTGTTGTTGGGCTTCTTACCTATTTAATCTTTGTAGCACTTAACTTTACCTCTTTCTCAACAGTTCAAGAAACATCTAAATCACTCTTTAAAAATCAGTATGGTGTAAGTAAAACTAAAGACCTCTTTTTTAAATATAAAACAAAATATAATACAAGTTATATATATATTGGAGCATTAATACCCCAAAAGTATAAGCTTGAAGATTTAACTATTTTTCGCATGAAAGAGGATAAAGTAGTTGCTATTATAACAGCTAAAGAGGCGTGGTATAACATCTATGAGTGGGTAGCTACAGATGCCATTAAAAAGTCAAAATATATCAACAAAGAGGGAAAAGAGCGTCTTAAGATTGAAAAACTTCCTATATTTCATAGCTTAAGAGACTATCAACCTAAAATTTTAGAGTCAATCTATGATGGAAAGGCATTAACCTTAGCAGAGACTATTTTAGCAAAGAGGTTGCTTGAAAATCAAGGTTTAAATACTTATGAAGTACGAACAGAAATCTATGGTAAAATTGTTGTTCCTCTCTTTTCCATTGCACTCTTAATGATACTTATTTTTCAATTTCCTTTTCATGCTCGTTATATGAATGTCACTATTACCTCTGCAAAGGCTATTGGTGGGACACTTTTTGTATGGGGAATACTCTTTGCTCTTCAAACTGTTGCAAAAAATGGTACAGCTATGCCTGAACTAATTCTTATTTTACCAATAGTGATGTTATGGATTTATGCCCTCAATACACTGCGTAAATCTGACAATAGAATCTAAATATAACCAATATTTAGATAAAATCGCGATAATTTAAGTAGGCCTTTGTCTTACAATTTAGGAATAATTTTATGAGTTTAGAGATTAAAAAATTAGTAGAAAAGTATCAAACACCACTCTATGTGTATGATTTTAACAATATTACAAACCGATATGAGGAGCTAAAAGAGGCTTTTAGTGGGAAAAAATCTTTAATAGCTTATGCTGTTAAATCCAATTCAAACTTAGCTGTTATTAGACATTTAGCCAATTTGGGTGCTGGTGCAGACTGTGTAAGTATTGGAGAGGTTAGACGTGCTTTAAAAGCAGGAGTTAAAAAATATAAGATTATCTTTTCAGGTGTTGGAAAAAAAGATGAAGAGATAAAAGAGGCTCTACAAGAGGATATTTTGCTTATTAACCTAGAGAGTGAAGCAGAGATGAAGCGTGTGGAGATGATAGCAAAAGAGTTAGGGGTAGAGGCTAGAATCTCTATTAGAGTCAATCCTAACGTTGACCCAAAGACTCACCCTTATATCTCCACTGGTCTGCATGAAAATAAGTTTGGAGTAAGCCTAGATAGTGCTAAACGTATGTATATTTTAGCTAAAAAGGCTGAACACTTAAATCCTGTTGGAGTTCACTTTCATATTGGTTCTCAACTAACAGAACTAGCACCCATTGAAGAGGCGTGTGGAATTGTAGCTGATTTAGTACGTTCACTTCATGCTATTGATATAGATATTAAGTTTTTTGATGTAGGTGGAGGAATTGGTGTTGTCTATGATGATGAGGTAACTATTAGACCTGCTGATTATGCAAAAGCGATTTTGAGTCAACTAAAAGGTTTAGACTTAACTATTATCTCAGAACCTGGGCGTTATATGATGGCAAATTCAGGAATCTTTTTAACTAGAGTTCTTTATGAAAAAGTTAATGGCAACAAACGTTTTGTAATTGTTGATGGGGCTATGAATGACCTACTTCGTCCAAGTCTTTACAACGCTTATCATAAGATAGAAGCAGTTCAAAAAGAGGGAGAAAAGAGTCCTGCTGACGTAGTTGGACCTGTTTGTGAGAGTGGTGACTTTTTGGGAAAAGATATACCTCTTCCTCCACTAGAGCATAATGATATTTTAGTAGTTCACTCAGCAGGGGCTTATGGTTTTACAATGTCAAGTAACTACAATAGTCGTGGACGCTCTGCTGAAGTAGCTATTTTAGATGGAAAAGATTATCTTATACGAGAGCGTGAAACATTTGAAGACCAAATTAGATTAGAAGAGGCTTGTGATACAAGTTGGCAAATGTAGGTATATTTTAAACGGTTTAATTTATTGGCATTAAGAAAAAAATAATACAAATAAAGGGGAAAATTATGACACTTGATGAACTTCGTATAGAGATAGATAAAATAGATGATAAGCTTTTAGAGTTATATAATAAACGAATGGAGTATGTTCATCAAGTAGGTGAGTTAAAAAATACAACAGGAACTCCCATATATCGCCCTGAGAGAGAACAGTCTATTTTAAATCGCTTAAAAAATAGCAACTCAGGAAAGTTAACAGAAGAGGCAATAGATGCACTCTTTTTAGAGATATTTGCAGTTGCAAGAAATCTTGAACGCCCTGAAGCTATTGCCTTTTTAGGACCTGAAGCCTCTTTTACTCATCAAGCAGCAGAGATGAAGTTTGGTGCAATGAGTACCTATATACCAATAAAATCTATAACAGGTGTTTTTCGTGAAGTGAGTAGGGGAACAGCAAAGTTTGGTGTTATTCCTATTGAAAACTCCTCTAATGGAATTGTAAGTGAGACTATTAATTGTTTAAAAGATTATGATTTAAAGATTATTGCAGAGGTTTTTATAGATGTTCATCTTACTTTAGCAACTAGATGTAACTCCATTAACGAGATAAAAAAAATTTACTCACGTGATATTGCTTTTCAACAGTGTCATAATTTTTTAGATGATTGTGGACTTGATGAGGTTGAACTAATTCCTGTAGACTCTACAGCTAAAGCTGCTAAGTTAGCAAAAGAAGAGGATGGAAGTGCAGCTATTTGTGCTGATATAGCAGCAAAGATGTATAATCTACCAATTCTATTTCAAAATATAGAAGATAGAGGTAATAATAAGACCCGTTTTTTTATTATTAGTGATTTTGAAAATCTTCCATCAGGAAATGATAAAACTTCTATTTTAGTGCGACTTCCAAATAGACCAGGTTCTTTGGTTGATTTTTTAAACGATTTTGAGCGTTGTGAGGTGAATTTAACAAAAATTAAATCTCATATTGTAGAGGGGGAATCCCTATTTTTTATAGAGTTTAATGGACACAAAGATGATTTACATATTGAAGAGATTATTAAACGACATAGAGATGAGATTAAGATTTTAGGTTCATATGTTAAAGAGAATGATGATATTTAATAAGGAGAGCAAATGAAGTTTAATGAAGCACTAAAAGAGATAAAGACCTATGAAGCAGGAAAGCCAATAGAGTTGGTAGTTCGTGAATTTGGGGTTGACCCTAAAGATGTTGTAAAGTTAGCATCAAATGAGAATCCAAAAGGTTGTAGTCCAAGAGTCGCTGAAGTAATTGCAGATAATGCTAATAAAGCATATTTGTATCCTGATGATTCTATGTTTGAACTAAAAGATGCACTATCAAAAAAGTTTGATGTTCAAGATGACAATATTATTATTGGTGCTGGTTCAGACCAAGTGTTAGAGTTTATCTCTCGTGCTTTGTTGAGTCCTAATGACTCTGTACTTATGTCACAAGTAACTTTTGCTATGTATGAGATTTATGCTAAGCAGATGGGGGCTAAGATTGTTAGAACACCATCATATAGACATATTGTTTCTGAATTTATCGAAGCATATAATGAACATAAACCTAAAATTGTATATATCTGTACTCCAAATAATCCAACAGGAGATGCTACAAGCAAGGAAGATCTATTAGCCATTATTAATGGTGTTTCAAAAGATAGTTTAGTAGTGGTAGATGGTGCTTATATGGAGTATGCTGCTGCAAAAGATGAGAGGTATAGGATTGAGCCAAAAGATATTATGGAGTTTCCCAATGTTATCTATCTTGGAACTTTCTCTAAAGCTTATGGATTAGGTGGCATGAGAGTAGGGTATGGTATTGCAAATAGAGAGCTTATAGATGAACTCTACAAAATGCGTCCACCATTTAATATTACAACACTCTCTTTAGCTGGAGCTATTGAAGCCATAAAAGATGAGGTCTTTGTAGAGGAGTCAATAGCACTACATACGCAAGAGATAAAAAGATATGAAGCCTTTGCAAAAGAGCATGGGTTTGAGTATATTGAGAGTTATACTAACTTTATTACTTACCTCTTTAATGACTCAATAGATTCAACAGAGATTTCTGATAAACTTCTAAAAGAGGGGGTAATTATTCGTAATTTAGCCTCTTATAAAATGAATGCAGTGCGAATTACTATTGGAACTAAAAAACAAAATGATAGACTCTTTGAAATCTTAGAAAGGAGTCTTGCATGAGTAAATTTGGTGACTTAAAAACAAAAACTATAAAAGAGTTAGAGGAGATTGCTCAACAGGTACGTCAAAAGATTCTTGAGGTAGTTAGTAAAAATGGAGGGCATCTAAGCTCTACTTTAGGAGCTACAGACATTATAGTAGCAATGCATGCTGTGTTTGATGCGACTAAAAATCCTTTTATATTTGATGTTTCTCATCAAGCCTATGCACATAAACTACTTACTAATAGATGGGATAGCTTTGATACATTAAGACAATTTGGAGGATTGAGTGGTTATACTAAACCAAAAGAGTCTGATGCAGACTACTATATGGCAGGTCACTCCTCTACCTCAATCTCTATTGCAACAGGAGCAGCTAAAGCGATTGCTTTAAGAGGAGAAGAGGGCAAACGTATTCCTATAGCTTTAGTAGGTGATGGTTCAATGTCTGCTGGAATGGTCTATGAGGCAATGAATGAGTTGGGAGATAGAAAATATCCTACTATTATTATCTTAAATGATAATGAGATGAGCATAGCTTCACCTATTGGGGCTTTAAGTAGAATACTATCTCAAAAGATGGCATCTCCATTTTATCAGAAATTTAAAGCTAAAACAAAAGAGATGTTAGACTCACTTCCAGAGAGTGCAACATATCTTGCAAAACGTTTTGAGGAGTCTTTTCATCTTATTACCCCTGGAATTCTTTTTGAAGAGCTTGGTTTAGACTATATTGGTCCTATTGATGGTCATAATATAAGCTCTTTAGTAGAAACACTTAAGATTGCAAAAGAGTTGAAACGTCCAGTTCTTATTCATGTTCAAACAACAAAAGGAAAAGGGTATGAGGTTGCAGAGGGGAGTGGAAGTGACAAAGAGCATTGGCATGGTGTTGGTGCTTTTGATATAGTTACAGGAGAATCTCTTAAAAAATCTACTTCAAAAGCAGCTACAGCTATATTTTCTGAGACCTTAGTTGAGTTAGCAGATAGAGATGAAAAGGTAGTAGGTGTAACAGCAGCAATGCCAAGTGGTACAGGACTCTCTAAAGCAATGGCAAAATATCCTGAGCGTTTTTGGGACGTTGCCATTGCAGAGCAACATGCTGTAACCTCTATGGGGCCTTTGGCAAAAGAGGGATTTAAACCATTTTGTGCCATCTACTCTACCTTTTTACAACGGGGGTATGACCAAGTCATACACGATATATCTCTTATGAACTTAGGTGTTGCTTTTGCTATTGATAGAGCTGGAATAGTCGGTGAAGATGGAGAGACACACCAAGGTCTATTTGATATATCTTACTTAAGAGCTATCCCAAATATGACTCTCTTTGCTCCATCTAGTGATACAACTATGAAGTTAGCTATGGAGTTTGCTAAAGATTTTCCAACACCTTGTGCCTTTAGATACCCAAGAGGAGCATTTACTTCTCAAAATAGAGATGAAACAGCCTTTGAACTTGGAAAATCACGTATATTAAAAGAGGGCAAAGATATTCTATTTATAGGTTATGGTAATGGTGTTGGTAGAGCAGAGCAGACGGCTAAACTTATAAAGGCTACTCCTACTATTTTAGATTTACGTTTTGTTAAACCTTTAGATAGAGAAACACTTACTAAACTAGCACAAAATCATAAGAGATGGTATATCTTTTCAGACTCTGCTAAAATGGGTGGAGTTGGTTCGGCTATTTTAGAGTTTTTAAATGAAGCAAAAATTTCTGATATTGAGTTAGAGAGTTTTGAGTATGAAGATAGGTTTATTACTCATGGTAACACTAAATTGGTAGAAGAGTCTTTAGGTATTTTACCTGAGCAGTTGGCTAAGAAGATAGAAGGAAAAAGATAGTGTCAAAAGAGTATATTTTTACTTCAGAGTCAGTAACAGAAGGTCACCCAGATAAGATGGCTGACCAGATTTCAGATGCAATCTTAGACTATATTATTGAGCGTGACCCAAATGCGAGGGTAGCTTGTGAAACACTTCTCTCAAATGGTTTTTGTATTATTACAGGTGAGTTAAAGACTATAACCTATGCACCCATGCAGGAGATAGCACGAGATGTAATACGACAAATAGGATATACAGATGCCTCTTTTGGTTTTGATTATCGTTCAGCAGGTGTTCTAAATGGAATTGGAGAGCAGAGTCCAGACATTAATCAAGGAGTTGACCAAATCTCAGGGGAGATTGGAGCAGGTGACCAAGGGTTGATGTTTGGTTATGCTTGTAATGAAACACCTGAGTTGATGCCCCTACCTATTTTATTAGCTCATAGATTAACAGAAAAACTAGCTCAAGTGAGAAAAAATGGAACACTCCCCTTTTTAAGACCAGATGGAAAGGCACAAGTAAGTGTAAAATATGTAGGAAATAAACCAGTATCTATTGATACAGTTGTTATCTCTACTCAGCATAGTGAGGATGTAAGTCATAATATTTTGACTGATGCAATTATGATTGAGGTAATTAAAGAGGTTATTCCCAAAGAGCTATTGAGTAATGAAACTATCTACCATATTAATCCTACAGGTCGTTTTGTAATTGGTGGACCACAAGGTGATGCAGGGCTAACAGGTCGAAAAATTATTGTAGATACCTATGGTGGTTCATGCCCTCATGGTGGAGGAGCATTTTCAGGTAAAGACCCAACTAAAGTTGACCGTTCAGCATCATATATGGCAAGATATATAGCAAAAAATTTAGTGGCAGCTGGAGTTGCAGATAGATTAACTATTCAGATTGCTTATGCTATTGGTATTGTAGAGCCTGTATCTATTATGATAGATACTCATGGAACAGGTTTAGTTGCAGAAGATAAAATAGAGAGTTGTATTAAAAAACTTTTTGATTTATCTGTTGCAGGAATTATTAAAGAGCTAGATTTGTTAAACCCTATATATAGAGAAACAGCAGTCTATGGACATTTTGGACGTGAAAATATGGATTTTAAATGGGAAGAAACGAAACGGGTAGATGAGATAAAAAGCTACTTATTTCTCTAAAAAGGTAAATTAATTCAATCTATTAAAGGGTTATTTAAAGTAGTTTTGCTATAGTTTGAAATCTTTAAAATAAAGGAATGAAAATGGCAGTAAAAATTTTAGATACTTGTATCTGCTGTGCAGCATGTATTGACGAATGTCCAACAGAAGCAATTGTAGATGAGGATGATAACCCAACAGGTGAAGAGATCTACTATGTATACGAAGACAAATGTGTTGAGTGTGTAGGTTACTTTGACACTCCAGCTTGTGCTGAAGCATGTCCAACTGAAGAGTGTATCGTATGGGATGAACCAAAAGAGGGTTTAACACTTCGTGAAGATAGAGGTGAACCAGGTACAGAAGTAGTTGAAGACTAACCTTTAGCCATTACAAAGTATGTCGCTACATACTTTGTAACTTACTAATTATCTTATTACTAAACTTCCTTAAAATAAATCTTATTTTTAATAACATTCTGATATAATTCCATCTCAAAATATTTAGTAGTGGTTATTTAAACTAAAATTACTAAGCTTATGGAGCAAAGACGTGGAACAAACATTATCTATTATCAAGCCTGACGCAGTTTCTAAAAATGTAGTAGGTCAGATTCTTGCTAGATTTGAAGAGGCAGGTTTAAGAGTTGCAGCAACAAAAAAGATTCAATTAACAAAAGAGGATGCCCAAGAGTTTTATGCTATTCATGCCCAGCGACCTTTTTTTAATGACTTAGTTGAGTTTATGATTTCTGGTCCTGTTGTTGTTAGTGTGCTTGAAGGTGAAAATGCAGTAAAGAAAAATAGAGATTTAATGGGAGCTACAAATCCTGCTGAAGCAGAACCTGGTACTATTAGAGCTGATTTTGCAGATAGTATTGATGCAAATGCTGTTCACGGTTCTGACTCTCTTGAGAATGCAGTTAATGAGATTAATTTCTTCTTTTCAAAAAGAGAGATTCTGTAACTGTAGGAAACTATGAAAATAGTTTTTGACAAAATTGGTTCAACCAAAAAAACATTTAAAGTGACAGTTTCAAATGTTACTTTAGATGGAACATTGGTTAAGAGTGGTTATCATCGAGTAAAGCTTGAAGGAGAGTTGCAAGGAAGCATTGAGCTTACTTGTGATAGATGTGGCAAAGAGTATCAAGAAGATATGAAATCACCCCTTTGCTTAACTTTAAGCGATGAAGTTATTGAGACTGAAGATGATTTAGATATAATCGAATTTATCGATGGAGTAGTTGACCTTGACTTTATTGTTCAAAGTGAAATTGCTTCTATTGAAAACTCATATCACTACTGTAAAAAGTGTAGTGAAGATGAGTCTGAATTTGAACAAGAGTTTTAAAAAATATTAAAAGGAATTAATTATGGCAGTACCTAAGAGACGTGTTTCTAAAACAAGAGCAGCAAAAAGAAGAACGCATTATAAATTGACACTACCAAGACCTGTAAAAGATGCAGATGGTACATGGAGAATGCCTCACCACATGAATATGACAACTGGTGAATATAACACAACAAAAGCATAAGTAAGTAGTTCTGATGATTAGAATTGCTATTGATGCAATGGGTGGGGACTTCGGTCCTGAACCTATTATAGAGGGTGTAGTTGAAGCACTTGACCAAAAGAGATTCTTTCCTATACTTGTAGGAGATAGAGAACAAATCACCTCATTTTTACCAGAATTTTATCTTGATAAAGTAGAGATTGTAGACGCTTCTGATGTTATTGCTATGTCAGACCAAGCGACACAAGCTTTAAAGAGAAAAGAGTCATCTATCTATAAAGCAGTAGAGTTAGTACGTGATGGAAAAGCAGATGCTGTAGTTTCAGCAGGACACTCAGGTGCAACCATGACTCTAGCAACACTTAGAATAGGTCGTCTACCTGATATCTCTAAACCTGCATTAGCAACTATTATGCCAACTGTTACTTCTAAAACACTGCTTTTAGATGTTGGAGCAGTAACAGACTGTACAGCACAAAATCTTTATGAGTTTGCAATTATGGGGGAAGTTTATGCACAAAAGGTACTAGGTCTATCTAAGCCTAGAGTAGGACTTCTATCTAATGGTGAAGAGGACTCTAAAGGAAATGCCTTAACCAAAGAGGCATTTAAACTTATGAGAGATGTTCCTGGTTTTAAAGGTAATGTTGAGGGTTCAGATATTTTTAATGCTTCAGTTGATGTAGTTGTTTGTGATGGCTATACAGGTAATATTGTACTTAAAGCTAGTGAAGGTGTAGTATCTACGGTCTTTACGCTTATGAAAACACATATTAAAAGGTCAATCCCTGCAAAGATTGGTGCATTTCTTATGAAGAAAAAAGTGTTTAGAAAGCTCAAAGAGAAGGTAGATTATGCAGAATATGGTGGTGCTCCTTTACTTGGAGTAAAAGGTTGTGCTATTATATCGCATGGTAAAAGTAATGCTAAGGCAATTAAAAATGCAATTTTTCAAGCCATAGCCTATAGTGATTCAGGTGTCAATGATGCTATTGAAGAGCTTATTATTAAAAAATAACTATTAGAAATAATATTTAAGGTAGAAAATGTACGCAAAATTTCATTCTATTGGGGCTTATGTTCCATCTAAAGTATTAAGTAATGCAGACCTAGAGAAGATGGTCGACACAAGTGATGAGTGGATTTTAAAACGTACAGGTATCTCTGAGAGACGAATTGCAGATGAGAGTGAAAATACCAGTGATATGGCAGCTAAAGCCTCTAAAATAGCGATTGAGAGAGCTGGTTTAGAGATATCAGATATTGACCTAGTAGTTTGTGCTACTGTAACTCCTGATTACTTTAATATGCCTGCGACTGCTTGTATTATCTCTGATAAACTGGGTATTAAAAATGTTCAAGCTTTTGATATTGCATCTGCTTGTTCAGGTTTTGTTTATGCTCTATCTGTTGCAAAGGCTTTTGTTGAGTCTGGAATGAAAAAGCATGTTTTAATTATTGGAGCAGAGAAGTTCTCTTCTATTGTAGACTATACCGATAGAACCACCTGTATCCTATTTGGAGATGGTGCTGGAGCTGCTGTTATCTCTGCAACAGATAATAAAGAGGAGGCATTTATAGATATTCATGCTTCAGCAGATGGCTCTTACTCTGACTTCTTAATGACTCCTGCCCCAGGAACTGTTAACCCTATTTCCCAAAGAGTTATTGATGAGAGACTCAATTTTGTGCAGATGAAAGGTAATGAAACCTTTAAGTTAGCTGTTAAAACTTTGACTAAAGATGTTAAAGATATATTAGCTAAAAATAGTATATCATCAGATGATATTCCTCATTTTATACCACATCAAGCAAACTATAGAATAATAAAAGCTGTAGGTGACTCTCTTAAGATGAGAGAGGAGCAAATTGTATTAACCGTTGGTAAATATGGTAATACTTCAGCAGCCTCTATCCCTATGGCTATTAATGATATTTGGGAGTCAGGTCGCCTTAAAAAGGGTGAGTTGATGTTACTTGACACTTTTGGTGGAGGGTTGACTTGGGCTTCTGCTCTGCTTCCTTTTGCTGGGGAATCAAAATAGTCTGTTTCATCTGAACAAAGTTTTTCTCGCAATCCTATTCCATAATCTCTGATTTGGGAGAGCGAGGTTCACCCTACAGATTATGTAATTTTTTTAATGCTTCTATTTTTTTGCAACACTCTTGGAACTCATTAAAAAACTCTATACCCTCTCTACATAGATGTTTATGTCGCTCATAAGATTTCAAAACCTGTAAGGCCTTTCTTCTTGAATCTTCTCTATCTCGTTTAAGATGTTCAAAGCAGATTGCTCCGTTGATGAGACCTTTTACTAAATTTTTAAGAGGATGATTTGATTTACGAAGTGGATGCCAAGCCTCTTCAAGAACTTCATGTGCTTCAAAATACTCTTTAGTATCTAGTAGTCTTATATAGGGCAATAGTGCTGATTTTAAATCATGATTTTCTACTAACAT
>Ga0256831_1001381_pt1 | contig 12801 bp, 14 predicted proteins | sample 132544metaG_FD_189087 | JGI IMG/M metagenome (GOLD analysis project Ga0256831, IMG submission 189087) | Hydrothermal vent microbial communities from Lau Basin, Pacific Ocean - 132-544 | ecosystem: Environmental > Aquatic > Marine > Hydrothermal vents | place: Pacific Ocean: Lau Basin | collected... | reverse complement strand
ATTTAAGAGTAGGCAACCTCTCCGTGCTGTGATACGTCCAATCCCACGTATTCCTCCTCTTCTCTTACTCTCAAGCCAATCAACAGATCGACGATTTTTGCTATCATCAGGGTCATGGCGAAGGCGTAGGCTATGGCTGAAACCGCACCGATTATCTGAACGACCACTTGATGAACGTTGCCCAATATAAGTCCCTTTGCGTTTATCGTCGCAAATATACCAGTGGCGATTGCACCCCAAAGTCCCCCAATGCCGTGAACAGCCCAAGCGTCTAAGCTTTCGTCTATCCCCTTTTTAACTCTAAACAGCATTGCCAAGTAGCAGAGAACTCCCGCAATGGCGCCGATTACAATAGACGAGAGCGGGTCAACGTAGCCAGCTGCTGGAGTAATTGCCACCAATCCAGCAACCGCACCGCTTGCAATTCCCAAGCTACCCGGCTTGCCCTTAACCCAACTCGCGAACATCCATGCAAGCGCTCCTGTAGCTGCAGCAGTGTTCGTTACGATGAAGGCGTTGCAAGCTATGCCGTTCGCTCTCAAAGCACTACCAGCGTTGAAACCGAACCATCCAAACCAAAGCAGTGCGGTGCCGAGTAACGTCATCGGAATGTTGTGAGGCTCCATAGAATACTCTCCATATCCCATCCTCTTTCCTATTAGCAAAGCCAATGCCAGAGCACTGAAACCCGAACTTATGTGAACGACCGTTCCTCCAGCGAAATCCAAGGCTCCCAACTTTGCAAGCCATCCGTTACCCCAAACCCAGTGTGCGAGTGGGTCGTAAACTAAGGTAGTCCAAAGTATGCCGAAGAGAAGAAACGATGACAGTTTAACCCTTTCAGCCATTGCTGAAGTGATTATAGCCAATGTGATCGATGCAAATACGAGTTGGAATGCCACGAAAGCGTAGTCAACCATCTTCAAATTCTTCAGGCCCATGTATTCTAAGCCACCAATTATCCCGTTGACGTCCCTTCCAAACGCGAGCGTGTAACCGATTATCACCCATTGAACGCTGACCAACGCCAGAGCGAGAAAGCACATCGATATAGTCGAAAGAACGTTCTTCGACCTGACCATTCCTCCGTAAAACAGGCCCAATCCGGGGGTCATCAGCATAACTAAAGCCGTAGATGTTAGTAGCCAAGCTACGTCTCCGCTATTCATGCCTTCAAGCAAAGAATGTATGTTCTTAAATCTATTTAACAAAGCGTCACAAATTTTCACAAACTTTCAGATTCATGCAAAAACTTTTAAAGAGACCTCAAGACCGAATGGCATGAAGGTTTTGGCCATTCAGCATTCACCCAAGGAGCCGATGGGTTACATTGAGGAGGTTTTGGAGGATTTGGGTGTTAACTACGAATACGTCAAAGTTTACGAGACCAACGAGGTTCCCGTTAAGTTTGCGACGCACATCATAATAATGGGAGGGCCGATGGGTGCCTACGAAGATGACAAGTATCCCTTTCTTTCTCAAGAGAAGGATTTGATAAGGGAAGCTCTAAAGAGCAAAATTCCAATACTTGGCGTGTGCTTGGGTGCACAGCTCATAGCGAGTGCCTTGAACTGCAAGGTCTATCCTTATAAAAGGGAGCTGGGTTGGTTCGAGGTCGAGAAGGTCGAAGAGGACGAAGTTGTGAGGGGTTTACCGAATAGGATGGTAGTTTTCCAGTGGCACAACGACACCTTCGACTTACCGAACGGTGCAAAGCTACTCTACGCTGGTAGGGAGGTGAGAAATCAGGCTTTCAGAGTTGGAAAGGCGATAGGATTGCAGTTCCACTTGGAGATGACGAAAGAGCTGATTAAGGATTGGCTTGAGGACGAGGATTTGAGCGAGGATGAAAAGAGGAGGATAGTTGAAGACTGCGAGAGGTTCTTGAAGGATTTAAACGAGAACTGCAGAAAACTCATCGAGAACTTTTTAAGGTTGTGATCAGTCGCAGGAAATCTCATCACCTTTCAGAGCGACCGAAAATCATCATCCCACCCTTTGAACGTTCGATTGATAAACCAATCGCTTAAAATTTAATAAATTTTAATAAAAATACTTAATTTTTGAGAAACGTTCTCAAGATTTGTGAAATCCTCGTAAATTTTTTAAGCACTGTGAAAAATTTTTATGGGTGAAGAATCCCATCAGAATAACGGTGGCTTTGGATGAGGAAAGCTACAGGATTTTCAACGAGCTTAAAAAGAGGACAGGTTCTCAAAGTGAAACGGTCAGGAGGGCTTTGAAGTTCTACAACGACTTCAAGGAGCTTGAGAAGTTCGACAGGTTCAAGATTTTAACCTACGTGGAGATGCTTGCGGAAGGTGAGCACGTCATATTGGATATAGACCACTGGATAGCCTTTTTGAAGTTCATAGAGAGTCATCCAGAGAGGGAGAAGTTCTGGGAGATACACAGGGATATTGCAAAGGCACACGCGGATGAGTTTAAGGGTAGGGACGTCAGATACGTCTTGGAGAGGCTTGAGGCATGCAACTTCTTCAGAATAAACGAGAAGAACGGCGAATTTACACTCGTTTTGAACAACGAGGCGGTAAAGAACTTCGTAAAGACCTTTCTGGAAGAGGTTTTGAAAGGAATGGGATACGACTTCGAGATCAAGGAGGATCTCATGAAGATAAGGTTGAGGGTCAAATGATAACGTGCTCCTCCCTCACGAAGTCCTTTCTCCTAACGAAGTGAAGGTCTATAGGATGGTGTGGGTAAATTTCCTTCAACCTCCTCTTGAAATCCTCTATCTCCTCCCTCTTCGGTATCTCGTCCAAAACGACAACAATATCTACATCGTTGGACTTCTCAATCTCTCCCCTCGCAATGCTTCCAGCCAGATAAACGTCACACTTCCACTCCTCCTTCAAAAGCTTAGTAACGTCCCCTACCCATTCTCTCCAACTTCTTATGCTCTCCTCCCTCTTCCTCAACCTATCGCTAACGAAATCCGAAATCCTCCTTCCGCTAACGAGTCTGTATGCAACTTCGGCCAGAAAGGATGCCAAAACTATCGCCAGAAACACGATGAGGTTGCCAAAATTCATCCTCAAAATCAGTATAACCAAGGACGTCGCAGTTAAGATTACTCCCAACGCTGGAACAACCAATTTGACCTTCAAACTCTTCCTCAACTTCAAAACAGCCAGATTTATCGCCAAGAAAACTATTAGAAACCCACCGCTCCCAGATACCGAAATAGATTCGAGGTTCGAGAACGTCGTTAGAATTACGGATAGAAGGCTTACGACTATCAAACCCTCGTAGCACTCCCTCCAAATTCTCCTCTCGACAACTTCAGGTATCTGCCCATACTTCGCCACCATGTAGCTGATCCTCGCGGTTCCGTAAAGGGTTGCGTTTATGGCTGAACTCGTCGAAGCTAAGGCGGAAAGGCTTACCAAGATGAATCCCGCGTTACCCAGAATAGGTTTCGCCACCATAGCCAAAGCGTAGTCCCTCGCCTTCATTATCTCTTCAAAACTCAGAGTTCCGACCGTAACTATCGCTATACCAACGTAAACCGCTATCACGATTAAAACGGATGCGTAAAAAGCCTTTGGAAGAATCTTAGGATTTTCAACATCCTCTCCAGCGTTTGCTATCAGTTCGAAACCCTCGTAAGCCAAAAATATGACCATACCACCGGCGATCAAACTTACGGGATCGCTCCAGTTTTCAAACGAAAACCTGCTCGGTTTGACGTAAAGGAAACCGACGAAGCATACCGCTAATAGAATCGCCAACTTGAAGGCAACGAGCATCTCCTCCGTTTTCCCGCTCACGATTGCCCCCAAGGCGTTTACAATCGTGAAAATAGATATCACTGCCAAAAACAGAATCTGCCTGTTGATTCCGAGTAAAACCTCCCCGTAGCTACCGAAGGCGTAAGCGTAGAGGGAGATCATGACGACGTAGCTCAAAAGCAACAGTATGTTCAATCCACCCGAAATTACTCCCGTTCCGTAAGCCCTGACGAGATACTCTACAGTTCCACCCCTACTCGGATACCTAACGCTAAGTTTTGCGTAGCTGTAAGCCGTGGTTAAGGCCACGACACCGGCTATTGCAAAAGCCAAAGGTGCTCCTGCCTTTGAAAGTTGAACGCTCAAGCCTAAGACGGCAAAAATCCCTCCTCCAATCATTCCGCCAACTCCTATACTGAAAACCTCCCAGAAACCGATCTTTCCCCTCACGTTCTCTAATTGACTAAAGGTTTAAATACAATTCACCAAGCTTTGGTTCATGGCAAGGAAACCAGCGAGGATGTGGAGGAGGTTGGAGAGACCTTACACGAGAAAGGAATACATAGATGGAGCCCCGGGAACGAGGATAAGGATGTTCGAGATGGGTAACAGGTCTGCGGATTTTCCAGTCATGCTCACTTTGGTTGCTGAGGAGGGAGTTCAAATAAGGGACAACGCTTTAGAGTCTGCGAGGCTTGCAGCTGGTAAGTATCTGACGAAGACGATAGGTGGTATGAGCTTCAAGTTGAAGATAAGGCAATACCCGCATCACGTTCTGAGGGAGCACAAGATGGCTGTAGGTGCTGGAGCGGACAGAATTTCTCAGGGTATGAGAAAGGCCTTTGGAAAGCCCGTGGGATTGGCTGCACAGATACATCCGGGAGACAAGATAATGAGCGTTTGGGTAAAACCAGAGCACTTTGAATACGCCAAGGAGGCCTTGAAGAGGGCTAACCAAAAGCTACCCACTCCGACGAGGATTATCGTTGAAAAAGGTGCTGAACTTCTTAAGGGTAAGATTTAACCTTCGTCAACGTCCTCCTCGTAGTCCAAACAACTTTTTCCGAGACAAACGTAGTAGTCCTTCCAAGGAAAAACGCAGACGTTTCTATCCTTGTCCCACCAGTAACAGCCCATCCCACTCACCCCTAATTATGATTACCATCACGAAACTATTTAAAGCTTACGTTAACTTCATCTATCGCACTTCTAACCCCCTTAGTGTTGGCGATAACCGTTTACGGTAGAGATAAACCCGGTATAATCTACGGAATCTCGAACGTTTTGGCAAACGCAAACGTGAACATTATCGACATAGAGCAGAGGGTCTCTCACGGAATATTCCTGATGTATGTGGTTGCGGACGATTCAAAATCCAAGCTGGGTTTCGAAGAACTCAAGGAGCGTTTGATGGAGGAGGGAAAAAAGCTCGGAGTTTGCGTCAACGTTTCAAGGTTTGAGGAAAGAGGGGTTTCGAAGAAGAACCTCTACATCATAACGGTCTTGGGTAGGGATAGGGTGGGTATAGTTAGAGACATATCGAAGATTCTGCTCGATCACGGCGTTAACATAGAGAGCACGAGCCTGATTGCAAGGGACAAGTTGATATCGATAGAGTTCGTAGTCGACATAAGAGATGCGAATCCAGAGGAGTTGAGGAGGAAGTTGAGGAGGGATGTGGAGAAGGTCAACCTCGATGTGGTCTTTCAGCCCTACGACGAGTTCAAGAGGGAGAAGAGGTTGGTCGTTTTCGACATGGACTCGACCTTGGTCGATGCTGAAATAATTGACGAGTTGGCCAAGTTCGCCGGAGTTGAGGAGGAGGTTAAGAGGATAACCGAGAAGGCCATGAGGGGGGAGATGGACTTCAAGAGGGCCTTGGAGGAGAGGGTTAAACTTCTCAAGGGTTTGCCTGTCGAAGTTTTGGAGAAGATTTACAGGAACATAAAACTTACGGAAGGAGCGAAGGAGTTGATTCAGGCTTTGAAGAGGGCGGGATACAAAGTTGCGGTAGTTAGCGGGGGTTTCACATACTTCACGGATAGGTTGAAGGAGGAGCTGAACTTGGACTACGCATTTGGGAACGAGCTTGAGATTAAGGACGGGAAGCTCACGGGGAGGATAAAGGGTAGGATTATAGATGCGAAGGAGAAGGCGAGGATAATAGAGGAGATAGCGAGAAAGGAAGGTATAAGCAAGGAAAACGTCGTTGCGGTTGGGGATGGGGCAAACGACAGGATAATGATCGAAAACGCCGGATTGGGGATTGCTTTTAACGCTAAAGATGTTTTAAAGGATGTGGCGGACGGAACTCTATCGAAAGAGAACTTGATCGGACTCGCATGCGTTCTCGGACTTTTCAAAAGGAAAGATATTTAAATTTTAAAATTAAATCGAATCGATGCTGATCGAAATACTGGGTCTAATCCTGATGACTCTTTCAACGCTCGTTTACTCATCGGTTCACGTTGCAGGCCACGAGGACGTTGACCTCAGGAAGTTCATGGAGTATGGAATTCTCGTAGTTTTCGCTCTATCTATTCAGGGGATAACGGGTTTGCTCGTCAGGTTTGGAGCGGATTTGAGTCTGCACACGTTTTACGGATACGCGGTCTTTTTGTCAATTCTGATATACGTAACCTCCAGTTTTCTTAAAAAGCTGTGGGGTATGGGAAAGTTTAAGATAGGTAAGGAGGCATTCGATTTGCTCATTTACGTCTTGGTTTTGACTTCCTTCTGCGAACGCGTTTTGGATCACCTACTTCGATACTTCGAGATAGAAACGGTTAGGATGTTTACGATAACGTTGGTCGTATCGATAACGTTTATACTTCTCGGTTTGAGCGTCTACGGGCTTAAGATTTACAGAGAGCTCATAGCTCTTGCGGAGCCCGTAAACCTGATACCTCCCATAAAGACATCCTGTCTCGCCTTCGCACTTTACGGAGCCTTGGGAATATTTATACCCGTATCGGAATGTCCCTGCATTCTCGCCCTTGTCGGGCACGTAGCCCTCTTCGTTTCCGCCTTTCAGGTTCTCTACGAGATAACGAGCAAATACTACATTCCTTCAAAAACCGTCAAGATATAGAATTCTCTCGACATCTATCGTTTCCGCCCTCCTCACAACTGCCTTCAGTGTATCCTTGCACGAACGCAGATTGAACTTCTTGTGAAAGACCGTCCATCCCCTCCTCCCGCCGAAGATATCGAAACCCCTTATACACGCTTTGAAAACCTCCAGATCCTTTCCGATTACGTATGTGGCGAACCTCATCTCCTCTATCATGGAGGGCTTGCAGACCATGGCGTTGTCTGTTCCAATCAACCATCTCTCGTATTCCGATAAAATTTCGTAGTTCCTCCTGTTCAGCAAACCGAAGAATGCATTTGACCTCGCGCACGTAACGATCGGTATATCCTCGTCCATAGCTCTCCTTAGATTTCTCTCGCTCGCCATGTTCATGTGAACTATCAAGTCTGGTTCTAAAGCCAGAGCCTTTTCAACGTCTCCATCGTCAATCTCCCCAGCGTGAATTGCAAAAACCTTTCCTTTCCTTTTGGCGATATCCCTTAACTCCTCCAAAAACTTGTAGTCGTGATCCCTAACGGAGCTCATCCCGAATCCGTAGGATATCTCAATCAGATACTCCGCCTCGTCCAAATTCGAGGGTCTCGTTAGGTATAGAACGTCGAAATTCTTGATGATCTCGTATCCCCTGATTCCCATCTCCGTGAAGTTTAAAATTGCGGAAGTTCCGCTCTTTTTTGCAATCTCAACCGATTTCTTAACACCCTCTCTAATCTCATCGTCCTTAGCTTCGCTCAAAATCTTGAACTTGAAATCTATGGCACTTAGCAGATCGGTGTTCGGAACCTCCGCTATGGAGTCCAAGAGGTGTGTATGGGCGTTAAAAAATGTCGGAATTGCTATGTATTCAGCCCTAACCTCGCACTCTTCGAATTCGCCGTTCTCGTGCAAAACTCCCTTAAGTATCTCTCCTTCCTCGTTGATCAGTTCGACAGGATACATCCCTCGTCAGCCTGACTGACCAACTTGGAATACCTCGCGAGGAGTCCTTTGTGCCTTATCTCTATCGGTTTCCACTTTTCTCTCCTCTCCTCAAGCTCTTCATTGCTAACTTTAAGCTCAAGCCTTCTCTTCGGAATGTCTATGCTTATCAGATCGCCGTTTTCAACCAAAGCTATCGTTCCTCCAACGAAAGCTTCGGGTGCAACGTGACCTATGCATGGTCCCCTCGTAGCACCGCTGAACCTTCCGTCCGTTATCAGTGCAACTCTCTTCAAACCCATCCCGGCAATAGTTGCGGTTGGTAAAAGCATCTCTGGCATTCCCCTCGCCTTGGGACCCATGTATCTTATAACGACAACATCTCCCTCCTCGACCTCGTTGTTCAATATGGACTTCAAAGCCTCCTGCTCTGAATCGTAAACCTTCGCGTAACCCTCAAATTTAAGCATTTCCTCGTCAATTGCTGACGTTTTCACGACCGCCCCCCTCTCGGCCAAGTTACCCCTAAGTATAGCTATCCCTCCCTCCTCCCTATACGGATTGTCCAAATCCCTTATTATGTCCCTCCCTCTGACGAAGGCTCTCTCCGCTATCTCGTATATGGTTAAACCGCTGACTGTCATCTCGTCGTTCAGAATGTCCTTTGCCTTCTTCAAGAGCATGGGAACCCCTCCACTTTCATCGAAATCCGCAACGGTGTATTCTCCTGCTGGGTCTATCCTAACAACGTTCGGAGTCCTTCTGCCTATCTCGTCGAACAAATCCAAATCTATCTTCATTCCCCCTTCTCTCGCTATAGCTGGTAGATGAAGGACCGTATTAGTTGAACCACCCATGAGCATGTCAACCGTTATGGCATTCTCGAACGAGTTCTCGTTGACGAAGTCTAAGGGCTTTACGTCCTGCTTAACCAATTCGACAACCCTCCTCCCGCTCTCCTTGGCAATTCTCAATTTCCTCGAACTCACCGCCGGTGAAGTTGAGCAGTATGGCAGACACAGGCCTAAAACCTCTGTCAAAATCTGCATGGTGTTGGCTGTGTAGAGTCCTTGGCAACTTCCGAAGTAGCACGCTGAGAAGTCCTCGTAGATCTTGTAGGTCCTTTCGTCTATCTTACCGGACTTGTAAAGCCCAGCTGATTCGAACGCGGTTTTTATCGTTGCTGGCTTACCGAAGACGTTCTCGGCCAACATAGGGCCACCGCAAACGACTATCGAGGGTATGTTGAGCCTTAGAACGGCCATAAGCATTCCCGGTATTATCTTGTCGCACGCACCCACAACGACCAATCCGTCGAAGCTGTGAGCCCTTACCATCGCCTCTATGCTGTCCGCTATGAGTTCTCTCGTAGGTAAAGAGTAGCACATCCCCTCGTGTCCCATGGCTATTCCGTCGCAAACACCTATAACGCCGAATTCAAATGATACACCACCCGCCGAGTGTATCCCATCCTTAACCGCCTGAGTAACCTTGTCCAAGTTCGCGTGCCCGGGAACTATCGTGCTGTAGGCGTTTGCAATACCTATAAAGGGCTTATCGAAGTCCTCATCCGTAACACCCAAGGCTTTGAACAAAGCTCTGTGTGCGGACCTATCTATACCCCTCTTAACGACATCGCTCCTCATCAAACCACCCCGTAAAAGACCATCAAACCCACGCTTATCAGATACGATGCAACGTAAGGTATGGCTACGCATATAACCGCTTTGCTCGTTTCAACGTTCCTCGCGTGCTTCAGGGCGAACACCATTATGAAGGCCTGCCAAAGGTTTTCCGCCAAACCCAACACATACGATTCTATTCTCGGTGGAAAGGATGCGTAGAGGCCCTTTACGGGCGCGATTATTATGGAAGGGATGTATGCGTATGCGGTAAACCTGAGGGTCTTCGTAAAGTCCCCACTTCCATTGAAGAGGGCGGACAGTCCGTGAACTATTGCCGTAATGATTATCCAACCTATGAAGGCTCCGAGAAAGGACATCACAATAGCTTGAATTCTCAACATCGTGATTAGGAGTTCCTTCTGCACGTGCATGGTTTTTGCGAGGTCTTCAACAATCTTCGGCACGGATTGATAGGCTACGAGGGCACTCACGAAACCGTTCAAAGCGACGATAACTATTGGAACAATCCAACCGTCCCTCAACTCTCTAAAGAATCTGTCCGGGTCGTATAGGACTTCGAGCATGAACCGACGTATTTTCAAAAAATTTATAGTTTACTCAAGCGAATATCGTAACCCTTTCTGACTCTACCAGTTCTGAGGTAAATCTTCAAGGCACAGATCTTATCGCAAAAGGGCGGGCAGTTGGTTATACCCATAGACGCACATCTCTCTCTGTTGGAGCAGTTCAAAACCTTCAAACCCTCATCGGAAACTGCTATCTCCGCCCAACTCCTCTTACTCCTAACGACGAATCGAACGGACCTCTCGGTAATAATCATAACGATAATAATTAGATTGCCAACAGATATAAACTTTTTGAACGTCGAATTTCGCAATGATAATATACGTCACGACCGCCCCGGGATTGGAGGACGTTTCCGCTGAAGAGGTGGAGTCCTTCGGTTTCAAAGTTAAGGAGGTTAGAAGAGGTAAGGGTAGGGTCTTCTTGGAAGGAGACGAGTTGACGGTTGTTAAGCTGAACTACCTCGCAAGAACGGTAGAAAGGGTTTTGATCCTTTTGAGGTTCGAAAGGTTTGAGAGTTTGGACGATATATACAGGATAGTTAAGGATATAGACTTCAGCTTTATAAAACCGGATCAGAGCTTTGCAATAAGGCCCTCAAGGGTTGGTGAGCACGACTTCACCTCCTTGGACGTTGGTAGGGTTGCAGGTCAGGCTGTTATTGACAGCTACGTGGAGAGCAGGGGGGTTAGGCTCAAGGTGAATTTGGATGAACCGGATGTCATAATAAGGGTTGACGTCATAAACGACGAAATCTACGTTGGACTTGACACCACCGGCGATTACGCACTGCACAGAAGGGGATACAGGATTTACGACCATCCCGCTCCGTTGAATCCAGTCATAGCTTCCGCCTTGGTTATGCTTTCCCAATGGAAGTGCGATGAAATCTTAATCGATCCAATGTGCGGTAGCGGGACTATATTGATAGAATCCGCGATGATGTGCAGAAACATCCCACCTCAAAAGCTGAGAGAGGACTTTCAGTTTACGAGGATTTGGGGCTACGAGCTCCTCGAAAGGGTCAAGAGGGAGGTGTTTGAAAACGACGTTGATTTGAACTTGGTTGGAATAGAGAGGTTCAGAAAGCATTTGATTGGAGCAAGGATGAATTCCGATAGGGCTGGAGTTCTGGATACGATAGATTACGTTCAAGGAGACGCTACGAGGTTGTGCTTAAAGAAGGGGGACGTTATAGTAACGAATCCGCCCTACGGCTTGAGAATTGCGAGGAAGGGAATGATAGAGAAGCTTTACGAGGGATTTCTCGAATCCGCGAGTTTTGCGAGTAGGTTGGTTGTGATAACCGCGGAGCACAAGATTCTGAGGGAGAAGGCGGAAAGGCTTGGCTACAAAATCGAGGAGGAGAGGTGGGTCAGATACGGAGGTTTGAATACTAAGGTCTTCGTCCTGATTTAGATCCTGTTCTCTACGAGGTTCGTCGTCATGTAGTCTATAAGGTAGTCCAACTTCTTCTTAGCCTCGCAGTCGTCGAAGTATTCCAAAGCCCTTCTGCTCCTTTCCGCGTAGTGCTCTATTAAGTCCATTGTTCTGTCTATAGCCTCATCCCCATACTTCCCCTCGTATATCATAGGCAGAGTTACGGACTCCACCTCTGAAACCTTCTCTATGTGGGAGTTCACGTATTCCAAGAGATCGTCCACGAGCTGATAGGCGATTCCCAAGTTCAAACCGTATTCGAACATCTTCTCCCAAGCCATCTCGTCGTCGCACACCACCCTTGCAGAGTTTTTAGCTCCGTAGGCGAAGAGAAGTGCGGTTTTGTATTTCACGCATTTGAAGTAATCCTCTTCATCGAAAGGTTCGTATGGACTGTAAACGTCGAGTAGTTCCCCTTCGGACATCCTCATTCCAGTCTTTGCAAATTCGGATATGACGTCGCTCGGATAACAGGAAACCAACTCCACGGATTTAGAAATCAACCAATCACCAACGAGTATAGCCAAAGAAATGTCGTATTCGACGTGCAAGGCCTTAACGTTCCTTCTCATGACACCCCTATCAATTATGTCGTCGTGAACGAGGCTTGCGGTGTGTATAAGCTCAACCGCAAGGGCCATGTTCATAACGTCTCCGTAATCTCCTCCACATAGCTTTCCAGAGAGGAGAACTATTAGAGGTCTCGTCCTCTTACCTCCAGCGTTTATGACGTGCCTTAAAGCCTTCTTTACCTTCGGTATCGTTTTCGCATTCTCCACGAGTTGCACGAGTTTCTCGTTGATGACCCTGTATTCCCTCCAGCTTTCTATCATGGTAACAAAAACTCGTCTTCAAAAGCCTTTTAAATTTACCGCTTTAATAGAATTTGGTGGTAACATGGGCGTGTTGTGGTTGTATGAGATAGACAAGGACGACGTTCCAATCGCTGGAGGTAAGGGAGCGAACTTGGGAGAACTGATGCGTTTGGGTATTCCAGTTCCTGAGGGTTTTGTTGTCGATGCGAACACCTTCAGGGAGTTTATAGAGAGCACGGGTTTGAAGGATAAAATTCTCGAAATATTAAATAAAATTGACGTTAACAATACGAAGGAGCTCGAAAACGCATCCAAAACTATAAGGAAGATGATCGAAGAAACTCCCATGCCTAAGGAGATTGAGGAAGAGATTAGAAACGCTTACAGGCAACTGTGTGAAGAGTTGGGTGAGGAGGTTTACGTTGCGGTAAGGAGTTCCGCTACAGCTGAGGATCTTCCCTCGGCGAGCTTTGCTGGCCAGCAGGAGACCTATCTGAACGTCAAAGGAGAAGATGAGGTTGTAGAGAAGGTTAAAAAGTGTTGGAGCTCCCTATACACTCCGAGGGCAATAT
>Ga0256831_1001380_pt1 | contig 12803 bp, 9 predicted proteins | sample 132544metaG_FD_189087 | JGI IMG/M metagenome (GOLD analysis project Ga0256831, IMG submission 189087) | Hydrothermal vent microbial communities from Lau Basin, Pacific Ocean - 132-544 | ecosystem: Environmental > Aquatic > Marine > Hydrothermal vents | place: Pacific Ocean: Lau Basin | collected... | reverse complement strand
GTCTTTAAGTGCTCACCAGAAAGTCTATCCTTTATATAAGGCACATCATCTCTGCCCATAACCTTTATGAGAATCTCTGGGAAGTTTGCCGCCAGCCACCGTAGTGCCTTTTTTCTCCCCCACGCCTTTTCAAGGAGTGGAAAGACATCTTCCCCCAACGTGTTTACAACATATCTAAGGTTTTTATCACTGAGATGAAGGAGGGCATCTGCCGTTATATAGGGAAGTATCCCCTTAAGGGTTTCTGGCAGAAGATCGTTCCACCTATGAGGTGGCAAACATCTGGCAAGGAAGGGATAGTCTTCTACATTCGCCACTGTCTCCTCTTCTGTGAAAACAGAGCAGGACACAAGCCCTTCTTCATATAATGAAAGACGCACCGGAAGGGGTGCATCTTTTATGGCACTCTCCCCCATATCTTCAAAAACCTTCTTCCACAGGGAAATATCAGTGTTTCCCGTCTCTTTTAGAAGGGAAAGGAGCGTATCTCCACCAATATATTTCCAAGCACTTGGTATTTCCCTAATGCATTCGGCAGACATAATTCCAACAAGATCGGAAAATCTATCATCAAATGGTACATCTCCAGAGCATATAAGGTAAACCTTTACATCATCGGGTAAATCATCTATATGATCACCAGCAATATTCCTTAAAACGGTGCTATGGAAAACACCGTGGGGCCAATGCCTGAGAAGAAGTATGGGATCGTCTACATGATCTGCCACGGCACCGGATATATGTGGAGAAAGGCTACCAAGTTTATCAATTAAAGACTGTGCCGAAATAGAAATGCCATCAAGGAGAGTGTGTATAACCGATGGATCTTCGGCAGCTTCTATAACCTCCCACAACTCGTCTTCAGTCATGGTATCCATAAACGCCATTCTCTTTTCACTTTCTGTATATAGAAGTGCCATTACCTTCAAGGGCATATCCAGACGGTTCCATACCCCCTCTATCACCTGTGGGGCAAAGCCCATGAGTATCAAATCTTCAAGAAAGTCCTTATCTGCGTATATTAAAACCTCTGGAAGTAGAAACTCTCTCCTTATATCCCCCCTATCCTTCATAAGGGTGTAGGCATCTTTATACATTCCCCTATTTATGAGAACATCTACGGCTCTGGGGACATCCACATCACCGGAGAAAGCCCAGCGTCGGACGGCATCGTCAGGTATGTTATCAGGTATATCATCTGTAAATAAGACAGACAGAAGAGAAGGCGGTATACCCTCTTCCTTGCCACGAAATATCTCCAGAAGGGCGTCTTTATGATGCCTAATAACACTCTCAGGTGCATCATTCCAGGAAATAGAGAGTGTGGAAATAATAGGATGGGACGGTGGCAGCACCATAAGATGGTCCCACAGACTCTCTGGTGGTAGGTGTGTGTAAAGATCCTTTTCAAAGATACACAGGGACACAGAAGAAGACGGTTTTATTTCTCTCAGGCTTTCCCCCCGAAGATTTTCAAGAAGACGGCACACAAAGGGTCGGGGCACTACCCCATCTGCGGAAATGCCATCTTTTAACCATACATAAAGAAGAGATGGACTTATTTCCTTAACAGGTGATCGTTTATAAAGGATAAAGGACACATCACCGGGCAGAGAATATAGCATTTCTTCAAACATCCCTGCATCTTTCCACACGTTTATAAGTCTGTTTATAGACAGATCATCTGCTACCTTTATAAAGGCGGCAAAGGCACCGGGTGGCACCCTCTCCAGTATTTCAAGTGCACGGGACCGATCGGTAGTATAAAGGTGTAGTGCCATGTGTGTAGGTGCAGTGTCCCCTATAAATAGATCTCCTAAATGGGATATATCCAGAAAATCAGCAAGGCGGTGATATGATGTCATGATAAATGCCATCAGTATATCTCTATCTATGCGCCTTATAAGTCTTTTTAGAGTCCGCCTGTCAAGGATTCTGAGAAGTTCTACTATGCGATCCTCTGACAAAGCGGTAAAAAGCACGTTCCAGTCTCCTCCATCAAGCCGCGGGGCGAGAACTTTCCACGCAGGTATAGGTATATCTTCAAGAAGGGTTTTTGTTATATACACTCCCCATTTTTTCATATCACCCATGCGGTAGGCACCAAGGACATGTATAAGTACTTCTGCTGGCAAATCAATAAGGACAGAACCTGTCTCCAGAATGGGCCTCAGGGATGATGGACTAAGACCCATAAGAAATCGGGAAAGGGTATCCCTGTCAAGCGATGAAAGCACCCTCTCTGTAATGTCATCTCCCAGATGCCTCAGTCTTCTCATAATGATCTCAGGAGATACACTCGCCATAAGTAGTGAAACAATCCTACTCATTTGTGAGGGAGAAAGGAAATTTATAAAACGGGTAATGACACTATCATCCATACGGAAAAACAGCACAAATGCACCTTCAACAGATACAGACATTACCACGTGTGAAACAACTTCTCTGGGGACGGTGGTAAAGAGTGAAGTAAAGGCTTCACTGCTTAAGCGAAACAGGGTATCGTCTATCTCATAAGAGGTAGCCCTGAGGAGAACCTCAGGGCTACGAAGAACTTTCTTCTCAAGTTTCTTCTCATCAAGGGAGTATAGGCTCTTTTCTTTACCAGCCAAAGGCACCACCTATCTTAGTATTACATGCCCTGACTCTTCTTCATAAGATCAACAATCTCCGATGTATTTTCGGCAATACGGGTCATGGCAACTATGGCCTCCGCCAAAACCCTAATAATGATAACACCAAGAAACCAACCTATAATACCACCAAGAAGATACATGAAACCTGTTGACGAGCTAACCTGGAAGCCCATATAAATCCAAAAGATAATACCGATAGTGAGACCGAGAAGTTCTAGTGCATAAAGGACACCGACAACTGTAGGTGTTATAAATTTACGAAATGTGAAATCAAACATAAAATACACCCCCTAATAGTTTTAATAATATGGAAAGAGAAGCCTAAGCCTCCCCTTCTACCTCTTTCAGTTTCTGCACAAGATAGGCACCCAGTTTTTTATCTGTTTTCATAATATGATCAGATAACCAATCAACGAGAAACTTCTCCACATCTTCCATGAGAGATGCACTTCTACCGTCTTTGAGATACTTAGCGTGCATTTCTCTAACCTTCTCCTCAAACCAGTGGTGTATCTTCTTATGGTTATCTAACTCTGGATAACCGCTCTGCTCCATATACATCTCCTCTGTGCGGAAGTGGACATCTACATACTCCTCAAGAAATATGAAGAGTTCATCAAGGGAAAAACCAGTATCCACCCCCTGCAGAACATCAACCAGTTGGTTAATCTTGCTTACCAGTTCCCTATGCTGCATATCAATAACCCCAAAACCCGTTTCTAGTTCTTTGCTCCACTGTATTTTCTTCAAGGTAGTGCACCTCCACAAACCCTTTTTCACTTGTTATTATAACCCTACACCGTGCATATTTATAGAAAGAAATGTGCTATATACATATGATTTCCACATAGATTTTCCACAACTTCCATTCCCATTAATACTGAGCTTGTGAGAAGTTATCTACACTTTCCACAATACCTGTGGATAACTTTATCCTCTTCCTGTGGGAATTTGAGGTGTCTAAATGTATTTTTCATCGTATCTATGGTATTTCCCACACTTTTTCACAGGTTTTCCACAGAAGTTTTCCACATTTCCACATGTTTGTAAAACTGCAAAAGTGTGGGACGGTTTCTTCTATCTGGGTCTATGCTACGGGCAATGATATCCTTTAAAGCCCCCAATCTACCCATAGGTGGATAGCCCTTAGGGGGTCTCAGGTTTTCATGGCGGAGGGGGGAAAGCCCCCTTCTCTTAACATCAAAGAGTGATATATCACTTCTGCGGACAAACTGAAAAGGAGAAAATCCATCCATGATAATGCGATGCACGATGGTGGAAAGGACATAGACCATGCTCTTTTCCGTTGCAAGGGTAATACCGCCAAAGAACTCCGGCGGTGCAATATCGCCGGCTATGACGCGGGCAGGCACCCTTTCCACCTGATAGGAGTCTGTATCTATGAAAAAGACCTCTGGGGAAGAGTGGGATATGTGTATAAATATGTTCTGATCGTTGAGGTCTATGGGGAGAATGGAAAGCCCACTCAGGGCAAGGACATAAGATGTAATACGAAAGACAATCTCTGCCCTAGTTTTCATATCCCATGGAAATACCATTCTTTTCATATCCGTGTAAGAGAGATAATTCACAAGTATCATGGTATCAGTATCGGGCAGACAGGACATGAGAAAGCCCACAAATCTACCCCCTCTGTCAAAGAGAAGGTGGTGGGGCACAAGAACATGGGAAAGAACTTCTTTGTATTCCTTCCTGTTTCTGTTTTGCCAGTAGAGACTTCTCAGTTTTACAACCTTGGGAAGATTCTCACTGGCAATAGATGGGGATTTATATATCTTTGCACAACCCTGGGGCGTCTGGTATATAATACCCTCTCCACCACTGCCTATGGAAGATCCCAGCACCACCATAGAACCATCTTTTTTAAAGACCATTGCAGGCTATCACCACCGACTTGTCATCGTCGTTTATCTTCATAATCTTCTCATTACCAAGAAGATCCCCAATGTTATCATATGTCAGCGATCCGCTACACACGGCATCTGCAAGTCTGTTAAGGTACTTATGGGATGCCTCCACATACCAGGAAGTATCTTCCTGCATCTTGTAAAAGAAATATACCCCCCCCAGCCCATCGCTTGATGCCACCATTGCATCTATACCTTCTTTTTCTTCATATATAGAGAATTCCTGCCAGCCCTCTGACAGGAGAAACATTGTTTCGTTGGCAAACTCACCTTTAACAATGGGAGACGAGTACCACACCCCTCCTCGGCGGTAAAGGACAACACTATCACCAATACTTGTGTAATTAAGGGTGCCATTCTTGTCGTAGATACCACCAATAAATGTGGAATACAACTCTCTTTTATCTACACCGGAGAAGATCTCCCTTATTGTGGCAGCAAGCAGGGGTAGAAGATCGCCAGGAAAGATACCTTCCCTCATAAGTCTAATAGCCTCGTATACTATAACCTGCGATACCCTATGTGATAGTGAAGATGAACCTGCACCATCGGACAGGGCAAAGAACAGTTTGTCATCTTCTTTCAAGGCAAGAACGCTATCAGCACCACAGCCCCCCTGTTTCTTGTGTCTTAGTCCTGTTTCCACACCATATACATATCTCAGCATAATGGCCACCCTGCAGGCATATAGTAGAAGAAGTCTATAGGAAGGTATTTTTCAGCATATATCTCATATGCCCTAACATCAGGGGGAAGATTGGGAAAGAGAGTATGAGAAAGCACCTTCAGATTACCCCTAAGTGCAAATACATAGGGTTTTTTCACGGCATCTTCCACACTAGCTAGATTCTCTACATCATAGGTAAATTCCCCTACCACACGCTCTATGGCAGCAAGGAGTTTGCCGGGCACGTCTTCAAGATATGCATAGGGCACCCCAGTGCGCCACTGCTTCCTACGGGCAGTAGAGCGGGAAGATGCAATGACAACAGGGTTAAGCCACGGAAGGCCAGGATCTTTAGCAACAAGGGGGATAAACATACCAGAAACGGCTATTCCCAGAGAGAAGGGGACCAAATGTTCTCCGTGGTATATATGGGAAACAACACCACTGCCCATGACAATAAAATCCACAGAGAGGGTGGAGAGCACACCAGCCAGAAACTCTCCCAGCGTGCCACCACCCTCTTCTGCCATAATTGCATAGGGACCTATCACATAAGACTGCATAAACCTACAGTTCTATCTCAATACCATCAAGGGATGCAGGATTCTCTACCTTTATCTTCTCACCGGGCATAGAAGAAGAGACCATCTTCAAGGAAGAAGAAAGCCATGAGAACATACTACTGAAGCCCTTCTCATAATCTGTGAGCCTAAACACACGGCCTGGCGGGAAGAGTTTTTTTAGTTTCTCAAAGTTGGCACTCTCTGTGCCAAATGCCCAGGTAATAACCTTCTTGCGATTTTCGGCATCTACAATGCGCTCTCTGACCTCTTCCCACATGGCACTACCGGGCTCCATATCTGTGGGCTCACCATCGGTTATGAGAACAAGCCAGGGCCTGTAATACTGGACCCCTTGTCCCCTGAGAAGCATCTTGCGGTACTCTATCATATCCAGTGCCTCTTTTATGGCTTTACCCATAGGTGTTGTTCCCTTGGGAAGGAGTTCTCTCAGGCGAATATCCTCTACCGGTGCAAAGTCTTGAATGACCTCTACTCCCTCTCCAAATGTCACAATAGCTATCTCCACAGACTTCTTGGCCTTAGGATCCTCCTCAATGGCAGAGACCAGAGACTCTACACCCTTCATCAGCTGTTCTATAGGCTCACCCCACATAGAACCCGATGTATCAAGAAGGAGAAGTACAGGGCACTTTTCCACACCGGGATATTTCACATCTTCCTCTTCGGGAATCAGATTTTCAATACCCATACCATCACCCCCACCGAAAAACCAGTTAAATATAGTCTGCATCTTCATTATATTTTAACATCCCCCCGCGGCCGTGATAAAATAAAAAACAGATATCAAAGGCAAGGAGTGGTTATATTTCATGGATATTAGAGAGTTTCTAAGTGGTGAAAAGAGGGGTTTTTACACTGCATACATCGATCACCCTACGCTAACAGGCGAGGATATAGAGGTAAATATTCCTGCCGATATACCTACCATAGTGGTTCACGGTGTAGGGGACCATGCATATGGGCTTGGCAGTCTCGCCACCACACTAAGAAAATATCTTGAAGAAGAAGATCTTAATCTTATAGACGGCCTGGTGAGAAAGCTCCTTGCATCTCTTAGTCCAGACATTACAGGCGAAGACCATCCGCCATATCCTGACATACACGGTAAAGCTGTTCATTCCACACTGGCATACCTAATGGACCGTGTAGCAGAGCAATTGAAAAGTGAACATATTGTATGGATCATAGATGAATTTCCCTTTGATGAAGAAAATGATCTCTGGCAGTTTGTAAATGAAATACCACATATAGAAAGTCCATATAGACACAGTATCATTGTGCTATCCTATAAACCCACACTACCCAATGCCGTTAAACTGGATAGCCCGGTAGAGCCTGCTCTTCCCACCCTACGGGGAAAGGAGAAGAAGGCACTAACTTATCTCTCTCTCCTCTCCTTGGCTTCTTACGGCTATCTTAAGCGAGAGGTGGCATATGAACTTATAGATAGTTTCAATCTAGAGAAGGGATATATACGCCTACGTGACAAGGGCGTGATTGTGGAGACAAACGGCTATGTAAAGGTTGTTGATAGAAGAGTATGGAAACAGTTCATAGAAAATGCTTCTCAAGATAGCATCGAAGATGTTATATCTTTTATAAATAAGAAAGAATCTCCGGCAAGACTTTACACTGTAGCCCACCTATATTACCTTATGGGAAAAAGAAGAGAGGCCATAAACTCCATACTAAATTACGGACAAAAAATGAAGAAAATAAGGCGACCCATGGAGGGACAAATTAACACAACACCACTCCTTGTAAAAATGTGGAACGACCTTACAGATACAGATAAGGAATTATATATAGACATAGCCTCCTCATCTGGTCATGTAGATGATGTTGTAAAAAGGGCTATTATGGAAATATTAGAAAATGGAAAGCCATCGGCAAAGGCACTTATGAACATAGCATGGTTGTCTACTCATCTGGATAGCAGAGAGAGATCACTACTTATAAACACTATTAGAAATGCTATGAAAAGTGCCGATAGGATATCAGAAACCATACTTGCCCATGCCCTACTTGCCACATACCACGCTGAAAATGTATTTGTAGTAGGTCCTACACAGGAAGCAATGCTTCACATACGTGTAGACCATATAGATGATACCGACCTCTGGGTAAAAATGCTCACCATACTCAGCCGCACATATCTCTACTTCGGTAAATACTCGGAGGCTTTAAAGTACATCATAGATGCCATCAAAATGGCAAGGGAGGTATACCCACCCTATCTAGATATACTTTACAATAACTTAGTGTATGCCCTTAAAAAACTACATGTTGAAAACGATATAAAGTTATCACCTATCGTTAGAAAATCAATGGAAATAGGCTTTCTTTATGGAAATATAGTTCCCAGTAGCATAGCCTTGCAGAACTATGTTGCAATAGCCAGTGAATCTGGTATGCCATACAGAAGGCTCATAAAACTCATTAAAGAGATGTCATCTATCTTGAAGGTAGCACCACCAGAAGCAAGACTTCACATACTCATCGCAGAGGCTATAGCCCATATCAGTTTTGGCTACATCGATGAGGCTAAAGAAGTGGTAGAGAAAATGAAAGATCTTGTCCATACTCATGCTAAATGGACAACCAAGGGCACTTACTATATATTAAAATATCGCATCAGTAAGCAGTCTATGGACTTAGATCTGGCATGTCACTTTCTAAACATGTATATAGAGAAATTTGGTAGCGGGGAAACAATAGAAAGCATGAAAGAAGCCCTTAGAAACATGAAAAATCCCTCTCAAGTATGCCTTAAAGATGCCTTCGCCGCCTATACTACCGCTATAAGATTGGGAAAACCCCATGAAGGCATTCAAATCCTGAAAGAACTCCTATGGGAAGATATCAGCCATGGCAACCTACTCTCTGCAGCATATGACCAACTGTATATTTCCAACCTCTTCTCCCTATCGGGCAACCCGTATCTGGCAGGTAAACATCTGTTTGTGTCTACAATACTAAGCCTGTATCTTGGCATGAAAGAATCAGAGGATCTGGTAAAGAAAATAAAGTTCCCTATTAACCTGCAGGAAATACCATATGATAATCTCCTTCTCACACTCCTTGAAAGCCATGCCTCCTATATCATAGCGGGGCTATCAGAAGTGGCAACACTAGAAGATTTATTTGCCAGTATTCTTCACTTCATCCCTATTCCGGCATTTTCCATGTGGATAAGACTAAAGAGCAAAAACAATACTATATACAGGGAATACAGCGTATCACCAGATATATTTAGAGGCTTTTACAAAGATCCCTTCTCTATTTCCAAGATCATAAAGCGATACGGCATATCAGATCAGCCCTCTTACATCTACGTAAATCTGTCTCAGGGAGATACCTCCCTTATCATATACGGACAAAACACAATAGTAGATGGAGCCTTCACAGAAAAACACCTGGCTGTGCTGTCAATGTGGGCAGAAAAAATACTTGACAAAGCCATAGCCCTTTCTAAAGGAAGTCATATTCTTATGGATGAAGAAACAGGTCTTTATTCTCAATGGTATATACGCCACATTCTCGAACAGGAGTTTGAAAGAATGAAGAGGGAAAGAAAGCCTCTGTCGGTAATTATGCTTGGCATAGGAAAGAACACATATCTAAGCGGCATGTGGCAGAAGGAAATCATGAAAGCAGTAGGTTCCCTTGTGAGAAGCACCATAAGAAGCGTTGATAGTGCAGGCAGGTTTGGAGACAATATTGTGATAATACTTCCTGGCACAGACACCCATGAGGCGGCACTGGTTGCCCGCCGCATACTGGAGCGGGGAGAAGAAAATTTGAAAAAAATGGGTATATCCCTATATGCCGGCATTGACGGCACCTCATATCCACCTAGATATAAAAAGATAGATTCTCTCATATCAGGTGCCACACTAGCTATGGGACAGGCTCTCTCCTCAGGAAGAGAAATCTGTATATACCAAGAGATGCAGAAAAAGAGAAATAGAGGGATGCTATAATGCCATAAAAAGCGGGGAGGGAGACATGTGAAGGACCTGGCAGTGGCACATATGGGGGCTGATCCTGACAGTGTAGGCAGTGCTTACACTTATGGCACCCACAATGGCATGGATATGTTTATTCCAGAAACCCGTATTCCGTCGGCACTGATGATCCTTGACATGCTCGGGCTAAAACCTTCAGACAGCATATCAGATGAGGATTATCGCCTGCACCTTCTGGACTTTCACAGCAGTAGGTCCCTTCACAGATCCCTTCATACATTTCCCATTCACACTATCATAGATCACCACATTGATGGCGATTTGGTGGCAGAAAATAAAACCATTATAGACCCCGTAGGTGCCACATCAACACTGGTAGGGGAAATGATACTGAGAGACGGTGAAGACCTAACATATGAAGATGCCATAGCACTAGGCTTTGGCATATGCGACGACACAGCAGGACTCGTTCTCCACGCTACAGACAGAGACCACGCCATAATGAATAGGGTTAAAAAGGTATCGGGAAAGGATATACCCTGGTTTATGGGGAAACTGCGCCAGGCATATATGGATGGCTTTCAAGTAGATGCCGACACCCGCACATACACCATAGGGACATATACCATAAACATAGGGCAGTTTCGGGCACCGGGAGCCCTATTAGAAGAGAAAATCATGAGAGAAGTCTCACAGTATGTGTGGAGCCTTGATGGGGATATGGACCTTTACCTAGTATCCGACCCTGAGAGTATGAAGAGTATCATCGTTGGCAAGGTGAAAGATGAGAAACTGGCACCTATCCTTGGGAAACTGGCAGGAACCCATCCCCTTCTGTCCCGCAAAGTAGATGTATTACCACTGCTAAAAAAGATGATAGAAAGCCAGGAAGGGTTAGAGTCCCTATGACACACTACACATGCACCCACACCCTCAGTATCACCTACCCCATAAAGGGGCAAAATAACACAGCCATATTCAACTTCTATTACAAATCACCAACCTTTCTACCGAAAATAGCACACACACTGGGAAGCAAAGGGCACAGGGAATACACCAACACATCCACGGTAATATCCCCCTTCACAGGTGGGGATAGAAAGAGGCAGGAATACAAAGGCAGAGCACCTACCTTGGCACCCGCAAATGAGATACCATACAACGATGAAGACAACATCTACCCTGCACCCTGTGAAAGGAGAAAACCTAATGAATAGAGAAGTCATTCTAACCTTCCCAAGGCTTCTACACCCACTTATAGGCGTAATTCTTTCCCTTATCCTTCTACTCATGCCATCTACCACCAATCTAATCCTGACAGACAACTTCAACACCCCTGACAACCCATCTTTTCTCACACTGATGGACGGCGTCATCACATATGGAGGCGTGGGACATAAGGACATTACCCTCATGGGCGGCAAATACACACTGGATATAAAAGGAGACCTATTAAGGCTTACTTGCTACGGCAGTGATGTGTATTTTGTATCACCTGTAAAGCCCTCTTCTGTATTCTCTGTTGGGTGTAGTCTCCACTTTGAAAAGAAGAGTAGCCCCCGCATGTATGCCCTTCTTATTGGAAGCAAAGTAAAGGGTCCTTTTCAGGGGGAAGGTGGTGTATATGAGATCCCCAGCAGGACCATATACACCCTGACAGCACCCTTTCGCCACAGTGGAAAGGATATTCTAGGTGCACTGCTCCTTATAGGCTCACTCCTTGCACTTATAAAGCCAACACCCCGCCCCTCGCGGTTTCTGGGACTGGGTAGTTCCATCATCTTTGGCATACCCATAGGAGTAGGCTTGGCGTCGCTTTCCCACATACTCATAGCATCATTTATAGTCGGGCCATCCCTTCGGCATGGAAACACACTGGGAGCTCTATGGGGCATATACATGCACCTAATACTTATTTACCTATATATTCTACTTGCCATATTCGGCATCTACTTCTTCCTTTCTATGAGGGGGTGGTGGACATATGTGTTGGAAATAGCGGTTCTTATGGCATTTCTGGGCCACACATTTACAGTGGGGGCAATACTCCTTATGCCTGTCTTTGGACTTCTGGCAGTCATGCTCCTTCCCGACATATTCATGGAGAAGCATAGGTGGGAGAGTTATAGGGGGAGTATAGGAAAGATGTGAGTTATCAATAACAAAAGGTATCTTTCCCCATCCTCCATCTCGTTAGTGCTACGGCATTTACAAAATATCACAGAAAATGCACTGATACAATAATCATCGTAGAGAAAGAGAATCAACTATAAATAACGGGGAAGGCCAAACAATACCCTCCCCGTCTGCCTGTCCCAACGATGTTTTAGTTTCCCAAGAAATAAGAGACAACATCATTCATGATATTCTTTCTTGCAGCAACACTTCCTATGTTTTCCAAGCCAAAACCAAATAATATGGTATTATCTCCTGTTATCTCAAAGCCATTATCATTGCCATCGTAAATATCCTCATAGAATCCTCTCCGAGAAGACTCTAGTACATTCACCCAAGAAGATGAGGCATTCACATACGAACTTAGACCTGAAAATACATAATCGCCGTAAATATGAATATATTTACCCTTTACACCTTTTACATATCTAGCACCAAAATTATCACTAAGCCAAGCTTCCCAACCATACTTTACAGAGGCATATCCCACCTCAGGGCCAAAGAGGGCAACATAGCCACCAGAGTTTATGTAGTCGGAAAGCATATTTCTATCAGAGGGTAGCAAAGTGTATTTATAGTCCTGTCCTGTGATCCAGATAACCAGTCTATAACCGGAAAGATCAACGCCGCTAAGGGTTTTTCCACTTACTACTTCCACTTCATCATATACAAAACCTAAAGAGTCAAGGGCATCCTCATAATACCTCTCATAAGAAGCCCCCCCGTCATCATCAACAAGGAGAATATCGGGAGAACCACTATTTTGAGAAGAACCAGAAGAAAGATAAGAGATAACCCCTACGGCAAACTGGGCATCATCATACTCATTCCAACCATCATACAGC
>Ga0256831_1001379_pt1 | contig 12806 bp, 6 predicted proteins | sample 132544metaG_FD_189087 | JGI IMG/M metagenome (GOLD analysis project Ga0256831, IMG submission 189087) | Hydrothermal vent microbial communities from Lau Basin, Pacific Ocean - 132-544 | ecosystem: Environmental > Aquatic > Marine > Hydrothermal vents | place: Pacific Ocean: Lau Basin | collected... | reverse complement strand
TATACATTTCAACCACCGGAATAAATACCAAATAATCGTCAATGGGCAGATAATAGTCTTCGCCAACACTTTGTACGATGTTTTCTTTAATATCTTTTTCAAACCGGCTACCACTTATAAGTGAGCCTGCTGCAATGAGTGAAACCGGCAGGATGCTTTTTACAATGATTTTCTTTCGTTGAATGGAATCGTGTTTTTGTGCGCAAACCCGGGTACTAAAAAATGTGAATAGCAATAAAACAGCAATAAGGTGCGATACTTTCATAAAAAAGTTTGTTGTTTAGATGACAAAAGGTGCCCAAATAAAAAATGTATTATGATTTGTCATGGCTTTAATTATCCATGGGTATCAAATCACTTTCCGGTAAGCGGATGGTTTTGTAGTTGTGTATTTGAATGATGTTCCACATGGTGTTTTCAAAATCCCTATTGTTCTTTCCGGTTCGCATAAACTTAAAACCATTGTTAAAGGTCCGGGCTTTTTGCTCAGGTAGACATTTTAAAAAGTTCCGGTTGTAGTCGGCCAGGGTTTTAACAAAAAACAACGTGATGTCAAACCCTTCATAACCGTAATAATTGGGTTCGGTACTATACTTCTCTCTGAATTTCGCAACAAAGTTTCTGGTTTGAGCAGTATTGTAATTTACATACTTGCTGGTAAAGTAGGTTAGGTTAAGATTGTTTAATAAAGTGTAATCCATTTTCTTAATGTTTTCCCAAAGGGGTATCCCAACTATTTCGATATCAAAAGTATCTCTGACCCGGTTCAGCCGGTTGATAACATCCATGATATATGGCTTATCGTAACCATAAATGATTACCAGATTTTTTCTGATTACCGATGCCTTGTTTAAAACAGGGTTTACCGTATCGACCATATAATTGATGAAAACAGGGCGGTTATTAAAGCTGGTGCTGTCGTAAAGATCAGCCTCCACAACGGGAGGATCGATGGGCTTACCTTCAAGGTCGTAATAAGGCGAAAGCGGTTCGCCATCTTCCGACAATCTGCTGTCAACTTCAATGGAAACATTGTTAATGTCGATATTGGACAGCTTAACAGTGGCGGGAATTGCTTCGGTTAAACTTGATTTAAAACGGGTGACCAGATCGGCATCTTTGTAGGCACTCCTTGTAATAAAGAAGACTTTATGGTTTGGATATTTTTTTCTGATAAGCTCTTTCAGCAGGGGTATTTGAGATGAAATAGCCGGTTTGACTTTAATGATGTTTTCATATTTAGCCAGAATCTCTTCTCTTTGGCTAAAGGGGTTCACTACAGGGATGTTGAAATTTTCAGCAAAAAAGGCAACCTGATTAAAACTCTTACTATAAAATGGACCAATAATCAAGTCCATATTTTTGATTTCCGGTTTTTGAAGTACCTTGGTGGTTTTTGTTATTTTGCTGTCAACATCATAAACATTCAGTTCGATGTTGTATCCCAGTGCTTTTAACGAATCAAGAGCAATGAATGCGCCTTCAAGAAACTCAACAAAACGGAATGGTTTGAATGTTGCCCGGTAAGCAGATTGAAACTCTTCATAGTCGATGTTGTGCATCTCTTCCAGAAACAACGGTATCATCAATGCGACCTTAACTACTTTTCCCCGGTAGGGAGTGGGTTGACACTGGGATGGTTTGGGTTTTTCAACAACAACTTCGTTATCTTTGGGTTTTGTTTCGGGTTTGGCAGATAAAAGAACAGCCTTTTCGCCACCGGGGATTTTAATCATCTGGTTGGCATATACACGGTTGTTGATGCCTGGATTGCTGTTTTTTACTATTTTTTTTGACAGTCCGAAAAGCTTGGCTACCTTTCGCAGTTTGGTTGATTGCGGCACCTTGTAGTATATGTAGTGAGGGCGTGTTTTAAGTTTTGGAATATAAAGTATTTGACCTTTAATAAGATTCGTTCCTCTCAGTTTAGGATTGGCTTTGTGCAGTTCTTCCAAAGAAACTCCATAGGTACGTGCTATTTTGTAAAGGTTGTCCCCGCTATGTACGGTGTATTTGAAATAAATATCCGATTTGGTTTGCTGGGGTTTGTTTTTTGCAACATCTGTTGTGCTTGCCGAAGTAGCCAATGTCTGTTTTCCATTTCCAGAAACAACAGCATAATCAGGTATTCTTAACCTGTCGCCTTGCCTGATAGTAGATAAGCCCGGGTTAACGGATTTAAGGTCATCAACCGAAATTTGATATTTTTTGGCAATACCAAAAAGTGTTTCTCCCTGAGCAACCACATGACGATAGTTTTCTTTTACTTTAATATTAGGATTAAAGCTTACGTTTTGGTTTTTGCCGGAGGTTTGGGCGATATTTGATTTTCCACCATCCAGCACGGCAAAGGCCGACTCTGCAGGAATTTTTACATATTCGCCTGCCTTGAGCGGTTCTGCTAATCCGGGATTTGCCAACCGGATATACTTTTCAGGTATGCCGTAAATGGATGCAATATCTCTGAATCGTTCATTTTCTTTGGCAATATGATAAAAGTAATCAAAGTTGGCTAACGACACCTCTTTGTTTATTTCTGTTTCCTTGTTTATGGTTGGTATCCATAACTGCTGCCCAATCTGTAGGCCATATTTTGCATCAGGATTTTCAAAATATATTTCATCGATGGACACATTGTATGCTTTGGCAATGGAGTAGAGAGTCTGGCCTTTTGTTACAGTGTGAATGTAATATTGCTTGTTGTTCCTTTCCTGAACATCCTGGCTTTTTGTAATTTTTACTCCCTGAGCCATAATGGTAAAAGCTGCCATTACCAGAGAAATAAACAGGACAGTGCTTTTGATTTTCATAAAAAATGGTTGAATGGATTTTTCAAAGATAAAACAATCTGAAAAATAACGTTGATTATTCCCATTCTATTGTGGCAGGCGGTTTCGAACTGATGTCGTACACCACGCGATTAACTCCTTTTACGCGGTTAATGATATCGTTGGAAACTTTTGAAAGAAACTCATAGGGTAGTTTCGACCAGTCAGCGGTCATGCCATCGGTGGATTCAACAGCTCTCAGTGCAACAACATTTTCATAGGTTCGCTCATCACCCATTACCCCTACAGAGTTAACAGGTAGTAAAATGGCCGCGGCTTGCCATACTTTGTCGTAAAGATCCCATTCCCGCAATCCTCGAATAAAAATATCATCCACATCCTGTAAAATACGTACCCTTTCCGGTGTGATGGGGCCGAGTATTCTGATGCCCAGGCCTGGGCCGGGAAACGGGTGGCGTCCCAATAGGTGTTGTGGCATACCCATCGCTTTGCCAATTCTGCGAACTTCATCTTTAAACAGCGTGTTAAGCGGCTCCACAACTTTAAGCTTCATAAAATCGGGCAGACCTCCCACATTGTGATGCGATTTAATGGTGGACGAAGGGCCTTTTACCGAAACCGATTCAATAACATCGGGATAGATGGTGCCTTGTGCCAGCCATTTTACATCTTCTATTAAATGGGCTTCATGGTCGAAAACATCAATGAAAGTTTTGCCAATGGCTTTTCGTTTGCCTTCAGGTTCTGAAATATTTTCCAGCGCCTTGTAAAACAAGTTTGCTGCGTCAACACCTTTTACATTAAGCCCCATATCTTTGTAAGAGTGAAGTACCTCCTCAAATTCATTTTTACGTAACAGTCCGTTATCCACAAAAATGCAATAGAGGTTTTTCCCAATGGCCTTGTGAAGCAGTACCGCTGCCACCGATGAATCCACACCGCCGGAAAGACCAAGTACTACTTTGTCGTTTCCCAGTTTTTCTTTTAAACCTGAAACGGTGGTTTCCACAAACGAATCAGGGGTCCAGTTCTGCGAACAGCCGCAGACGTCAACCAAAAAGTTCTTTAAAAGTTGTTTTCCTTCCGTTGAGTGATAAACTTCGGGATGAAACTGAATGCCAAATGTTTCTTCACCTTCCACTTTAAATCCTGCTACATCAATACTTCCGGTGCTGGTAATGATGTTGAAATTTTCAGGGAGCTTTAAAATGGTATCGCCGTGCGACATCCAAACCTGACTACCGTCGGAAATGCTCTTCATTAGTTTGCAATTGCGGTTAATATATCCCAGGTTTGCCCGACCATATTCCCTGATTTTAGAAGGCATTACTTCGCCACCATCGTTTTGAGCCAGAAACTGTGCCCCGTAACAAACGCCCAATAGTGGTAATTTACCCCTGATGTTGCTTAGGTCGGGAACAGGAGCTTCTTCGTCTCTCACCGAAAATGGACTTCCCGACAGGATAACCCCTTTTATGTTGCTGCTGATTTCCGGAACTTTGTTAAAGGGATGAATTTCGCAATAAACATTTAGCTCCCGTACCCTGCGGGCAATCAGCTGGGTATATTGTGAGCCAAAATCAAGAATAAGAATGGTTTCTTTCACCGGTACTGTTTTAATGATGTTAACTTAAAATGAAGGTTTTATTCAGGTGCAAAGATAGCTTTTTCAATAAAAGGTCAATATTGAAATTGAGGAGATGAATAGTTTATATTTGCAACTTCTATTTGTATGTGCCATGTCATGTATAAATTAGAAAAGTATTGAGTGCCAAATTGGTTTTGCCGGAGTAATTGAATAATTGCGTCAGGTGCTGTAAACTTTAGGTGCTTTTTAAGGAATAGGTCATTTTTAAACTTGGCTTAACATGGGTGGTTTTATGAAACTTTTAAATAAATATTGGGCATTGGTTTTAGCTTTAACATTTTTTGTTTTGGTTACATCCTGCCGTCAGAATGCCGGTCTCAAAGAGGGAGCTAAAATATCATGTAATGCTGAAAAGCGTACTGCTGATCATAAATATTTCGTTGGAAATAAGCCTGATTTTCTTTTTTCTGATGGAAGACAGCAAAGTGACAGAGAGGCGCATTCGGGAAAATATTCAGTTCTTGCGACAAAAAAGCACAAATTTGTTTTATCCCATACCTTGAAAGGTGTTGGGCCGGACATGCATTTTAAAGTATCTGTTTGGCGCAAGTCGAAAAGTAAAAAGGGAGTTTTGGTTATTTCTGATAAAACAGCCAAAAAACTATACAGAGCTTCCGATGTAGTGGTTGAGAAAGGAAAAGATGGTTGGGAAAAACTGGAGGAGGATTTTTTTACACCACCCAATTTCGTTAGTGAAGACGTTAAGATTTATTGTTGGAGTTTAACGGGTGATTCGGCCTATTTTGATGATATTGAAATCGTGCATACTCATAAAACCTATCCGGTTTACAAAGAGGAACCTTTGGTATTGGTATTTGATACTTTACGATACAGAAAATTTCTTGATAAACGCATCGAAGCATTTAACAACGGGGTGTTGCAGTCAGGTGATGATGACTGGGTAAAGGGGATGATTTTTGGCGATGGCAAGATGATGAAAGCCAAAATGAGGTTGAAGGGTGACTGGCTCGATCATCTTATTGGCGATAAATGGTCGTTTCGAATAAAAATGAGGAAGGATTTTGCATGGAAAAGGCTAAGGGTTTTTTCAATCCAAACACCCAAGGCCAGGAGCTTTTTAGATGAGTGGTATGCCCATAAATTATATGAAAGTAAGGATATCCTGACCACAAGGTATGGTTTTGTTCCGGTTATTATCGATAATAAATCGAGAGGATTGTATGCCTGGGAAGAGCATTTTGTAAAACAGTTGGTGGAATCACGAAAAAGGAGGGAAGGCCCCATTCTTAAACTGTCGGAAGATGCATTTTGGCAGGTTCAAAGAGTTGCAAAAGTGAATAATAAATGGTTGGACATGCCCTATTATGGTGTTTCGGTAATTGAGCCTTTTTCGCAGGGAAAGACCATGAAAAATCCAACATTGCGTCATCAGTTCCTCATAGCACAGAAGCTAATGCAGCAATATAAATATGCTAAGGCAAAACCTGCTGATATTTTTGACATGACTAAACTTGCCAGGTATTATGCAATGCTGGATATTACGCATGCACGGCATGGCATGGCATGGCACAATCAGCGACTCTATTACAATCCGGTCATTTGCAAACTCGAACCCATTGCTTATGATGGCTATACCGAAAAGGAAAACCTGAATTTTTCAATACAGGATAACATGGCTTTTAAGCTGCTTAATGCAAAGAAAGACGCGATTGATGTTGATTTCTTAAATTATTATTTCTTATTTCAGGATTCAACGTTTCTTAACCTTTACCTCTCATATTTGGAAGAGTTTAGTAGTGAGCAGTATGCCGATTCTATGACCCGCGTTCTTAAAGCTCCGGCAATGTTTTACGACTCATTGATACGGATGGAATTTCCCGGTATATATTTTGACATGGATTTTTTATCGAAAAGTGCCAGAGGTGTTAGAAGTTATCTTCCTGAGTTAAGGGCTTTCTTAAAACAAAAGCTTAATAATGACCAGTCTGATGATAAGCTAAAAGTAAAGTCATCCAGAAGACGTCATCCTGATATCTTTAACGAGTTGAATACTCCGCATTTTTTTGTAACTGCTTATCTCGAAAACAGTAATGCTGATAGTATGTTAATCGGAGTCCATAATTTTTATGGTAAACCCATAGTTTTGGTTGGAATGGGCCCTGTAAAAGACAGGATATTGGATTACTTCCCCAAAAGAGATACAATACCGGCTTACGTAATGAGCGAAAGTGGAGTTACAAGAATGGTTCGTACAGAGGCAGGATCGGCATTTCTGTTTTTTAAGGTAGCAGGTTTTGATGAGCCTTTTTCAGTTGATATAAAACCATGGCCATATCCTAAAGGAATAACACCTCAGCAGGAGCTGATGAAATTGGCTGATGTTGAGCACTGTGCTATTGTAGATTCTGTTTCGGGTAGCGACCTGTTCATTAAAAAAGGTGTTACAAAAGTTGATAAACCCATTATTATTCCCAAAGGGTATAAGGTTCATTTTGAGCCGGGAACCCAAATTGACCTGGTTCGGCAAGCGATGTTTATCTCCTACTCGCCGGTATTTATGCAAGGAACCAAAGAAAATCCGGTGGTGATTTCTTCTTCTGATAAAACGGGTAACGGATTGACGGTTTTGCAGGCTGAAGGCAGGTCGGTGGTGGATAACGTGCGGTTTGAATCGCTGAATACCTTAAATTATAAGGGGTGGACTTTAACCGGTTCGGTTACTTTTTACGAGTCGGATGTGGATATCAGCAATGCAGAGTTTATTGGGAATCAATGTGAGGATGCGTTAAATATTGTCAGGTCTGATTTTGTTTTGAGGAACTCGCGTTTTGACCACATCTGGGGTGACGCTTTCGATGCTGATTTTAGTACCGGGTTGGTGGATCATGGGTTATTTACCAATATCGGTAACGATGCCATTGATTTTTCCACCTGTAAAATTAGTATTGTCAATACAGTTGTTAATGGTGCTGAAGACAAAGGGGTTAGTGGTGGCGAGGATTCGCATTTAACTGTAAAGAATACCACGATTATCAATGCCAACATTGGACTGGCGTCGAAGGATCTCTCTTCATTGGATGTATTAGATTCAAAGGTTGATAGTTGTAAGTATGGTGTTGTGTTGCTTCAGAAGAAACCCGAATACGGTCCGGCAACCATGAACCTTCAAAAAGTAACCATTACCAACTGTGAAACTAAAATGCTAATAGAAAAGGGCTCTAAAGTTATCTTTAACCGGAAAACCATCAATGGAAACCGTAAGAAAGTTGCCGAGATGTTTTATTAAGTTGTATGAATCTTGGAATTTCCTGCCAAACGATACTCTAAAAAGATACTACTTGCCAACCAATGACCATCTAATGACAGCGACTGCAAGGAGCTGAATGACTACCTAATGACCACTTAATGACCACTTAGTGACAGCAACTGCAAGGAGCTAAATGACTACTTGAAGACGTGCAGCAAATGACCACCTAATGACAGCGACTGCAAGGAGCTAAATGACCACTTAATGACTACTTAATGACAGCGACTACAAGGAGCTAAATGACTACTTAATGACGCACAGCAAATGACCACCTAATGACAGCGACTGCAAGGAGCTGAACGACTACCTAATGACCACTTAGTGACAGCAACTGCAAGGAGCTAAATGACTACTTAATGACGCGCAGCAAATGACCACCTAATGACGCTCAGCAAATAACCACATTTTCGTTCTCGATAGTTGTTATTACCTGCTCAAATTACTATTATAACTAATTAACAAAATAAAAAATACTGTTTCGTCGTTAACAACTCTATATCTTTTTACTTTTACGTTTTTTATTAACGCAGCTTATGAAACGGAAAAATCTCCTTACTCTTGGCATTACCCTTGTTGTTTTTATTGGTTTGATATGGTACTTTTCATCTTCCGGAAAAGATGAGTCGGAAACCATTGTAGTAAAAGTGAAACAGGGTGAATTTGTAATTGATGTAACCACTACCGGAGAGCTGGAGGCCCGGAGCAGTGAAAAAATTCAGGGGCCTAACCCCATGGAGCTTCGTAATGCCAGAATCTGGCAATACCGTATTGAAGATATTGTTCCCAATGGAACGGTGGTTGATTCCGGCGACTGGGTGGCCACCATCGACCGGAGTGATTTGGAGAACAAGATAAAAGATCAGGAGCTTGAAGTTGAAAAATATCAAACACAGTTTACCAAAACACAGCTTGATACCACCATGACTTTGCGCAGTGCCCGTGATGAGCTGGTAAACTTAAAATTTACATTGGAAGACAAACAGATTATTGTCGACCAGTCGATTTATGAGCCACCTGCAACGCAACGTCAGGTTAAACTTGACCTGGAAAAAACCCAACGAACTTATAACCAGACTTTAAAAAACTATTCCCTGAAGTTGCAAAAAGCAAGAGCCAACATGAAGGAAGTTGCCGCCAATCTGGCTAAATCGCAACGTAAACTTGATGAATTCAGAAAACTTAAAACGGCCTTTGTTATTAAAGCGCCCAAAGCCGGGATGGTTAACTATAAGCGTGGTTACGATGGCAAAAAGCAGGGTGTGGGAGCTCAGATTTCTGCATGGGACAATGTGGTGGCAACCTTACCCAACTTGTCTGCCATGAATTCTAAAACGTATGTTAACGAAATTGATATCAGTAAACTAAAGACGGGGCAAAAAGCTGAAGTGGAAGTGGATGCCTTTCCGGGAAAACATTTTACCGGTAGCGTGTTTGAAGTTGCAAACATGGGAGAGCAGTTGCCGAACTCCAATGCAAAAGTTTTTGAGGTAATTATTCATATTGATGAGTTTGATTCTATCCTTAGGCCGTCGATGACGACAAAAAACCGCATCATCACGCGGGTAATTGAAAATGTACTCTATCTGCCCATTGAATGTGTGCACGTAGAAGACAGTATTAGCTTTGTTTACACAAAAAGTGGGCATAAGCAGCAGGTGATTACCGGAGCAAGTAACGACAATGAACTGATTATTAAAGCAGGTTTGAAAGAAGGTGATGAGGTTTATCTGGTAGCTCCCAAAGGTGCCGGTAAATGGAAAATGAAAAGGCTACCCGATGACGTGATTGAGAAGTATAAAAAGGAAGAAGAAGCTGCTCAACCCAAAACACCTGAAGAAGATAGTAAGAAGATGAGTACGGAGGAGATGATTAAAATGAAGATGCAGGGTAAATATAAAGGTCATAAAGGCAAAGGCAAAAGAGGCAACTGATAATGGAAAGGTATCTTCAGATATTAACAATTGCGCTGGAGGCGGTATTTGCCAATAAGCTGCGATCGATGCTTACCGCGCTGGGAATTATCTTTGGTGTTGCGGCAGTAATTGCCATGATGGCAATCGGTAATGGCGCCCAAAAAGAGATACTGGATCAGATTAAACTGGTGGGAGTTAACAATATTGTTATTCTACCCATAAATGTTAACGATAAGAAGGATGACTCCTCCGATGACCAAAATCAGGATGGTTCTACCGAGGTGCAGAAAAAGTACTCTCCCGGCCTCACTTTAAAAGATGCTGAAAACATTGCCAGAAGTATTCCCACGGTGGATAAGGTAAGTCCTGAAATTGTCTATCCGGTGATGGCGCTCCGCGAAGGGAAAAAAGCTAATGCCGATTTAACCGGAGTCAACAAGAACTTTTTTGAACTCTTTAATCTTTCCCTACAAAAGGGGGTTCTTTTTAGTGAATTGCAAGCTCAAAAAGGAGCTCCGGTTTGTGTAATTGGCCCTACAATTGCATCTAAAATTTTTCCTGATGAAGATCCCATTGGGAAAGAGCTGAAGTGTGGTAGTATCTGGCTCAGGGTGATTGGAGTATTGGAGGGTGTTAAAACGGATAAAAAAGCGAAAAGCCTGGGGGTGAGCGATTATAACAGCAAAGTTTTTACACCGCTAAAGACTGTGTTGCTGCGATATAAAGATCGCTCGCTGGTTAGTCAGACATCATTTGGAGGAGGCCAGATGTTCAGAATGGGCAGGATGTCGATGTATATTAGTAATCAAGGCGATAAAGTTGGGGAGCATCAGCTGGATAAAATCGTGGTTCAGGTTAAAGAGACAAAAGATTTAACGGCTACCAATCAGGTGATAGAGCAGATATTAAACCGGCGTCATCAGGGAGTAAAAGATTTTGAAATTAAGATTCCGGAGTTGCTTTTAAAGCAGGAGCAAAAGACAAAAGATATTTTTAACATTGTGTTGGGAGCCATTGCCGGTATTTCACTTATTGTGGGTGGTATCGGTATTATGAACATTATGCTGGCTTCCGTAATGGAGCGTATTCGGGAAATAGGAGTCCGGCGAGCCATTGGAGCCACCCAAAAGGATATCATCTTTCAGTTTCTGGCAGAAGCTACTTTCATCAGTATTTCAGGAGGATTGCTGGGGATTTTGCTGGGGGTTATCATGGCACGAATCATCAGTATGTCAACCGATATTCTCACCATTGTATCATTTGGTTCCATTGCCGTTTCGTTTGGTGTAGCCGCCACGGTGGGTATTGTTTTCGGGTGGCTCCCTGCCCGTAAAGCTGCGGAACAGGATCCGGTGGAATCGTTAAGACATGATTAATCAGAAAAGTAATCAGTTATGATAAAGTATTTACAAATCGTTGTGTTGTCCGGTTTTCTGATAGTTGGAATGAACGCAGTTGCCCAAAAGCCTGTCGTTACTTTTTCATTACAGGATGCCATAAGGATAGCTCAGGAACAGTCGCCTGATGCACTCATGGCTAAGCATCGATATCGCAGTAGTTATTGGCAGTTTAGAACTTACCGCGCTACCTATTTACCCGGATTGAAATTTGATGCTACCATTCCAAACCTGAATCGAAGCATTGAGGCCATTACCATGCCGGACGGTAGTTCCGACTACGTTCCCCGAAGTCTTATTGATTATTCGGCATCACTTTCCATCAACCAAAGGGTAGGGTGGACCGGTGGCGAAGTTTTTTTAAATACGGGATTGAAACAGATTACAAATTTCTATTCTGATACTACCACCAAGCAGTTTTTGGCCGATATGGTCAGTATTGGATTCCGGCAGCCTATTTTTACCTACAACGAGTATAAGTGGGATAAAAGAATCGAGCCGCTGAAATACGAAGAAGCCCAGCGCAAGTACCTTGAAGATAATGAGCAGGTGGCCATCACTGCCATCAACAGGTTTTTTAATTTGCTAACGGCTCAGATAGAAACGGAGATTGCAAAAAAGAACTATGCCAACTACGATACCCTTTATAAAATAGCCAAAGGACGGTATAATCTTGGAAAAATTGCCGAGAATGATTTGTTGCAACTGGAGCTGAACCTGCTTAAAGCCGATGCTTCGCTGGAACAGTCGGAGCTCAATTACAATAATATGCTCTTTTTATTTAAGTCGTTTTTGCGTATTAAAACCGATGACACCATCCGGTTGATACCGCCGGTGGTGAAGACCTATTTTGATGTCCCTTTACAGCGAGCTGTTGAAGAGGCAAAAGCCAATACATCTTCAGGGCTTGAGTTTCAACGACGACTGTTACAGGCCGAAAGTGATGTTAATCGTGCCAAGATGAATGGCCGGTTTGATGCACAGCTTTTTGCCTCTTTTGGGCTTACACAAACTGCCGATTATATTGAAGATGCCTATAAAAATCCACTGGATCAGGAAAGGGTTACCCTGGGTATCTCATTGCCAATTCTGGACTGGGGCCGTGCCCGGGGTTCTATCCGGATGGCCGAATCGAACCATGACCTGGTAGTTACTGCCGTGGAGCAGGATAAAATTGATTTTGAGCAGGATGTATATCTGCAGGTGATGCAGTTTGGCATGCAGAAAAAACAGCTTTATATTGCAGCTAAGTCCGACACAGTTGCTTTAAAGCGTTATAACGTGACTTATAAAAGATACATGATTGGTAAGGTTAACGATGTGCTGGAGTTGAATAACGCACAAATTGATAACGACAATGCCAATAAGGGATACATCAGATCGTTAAAAGATTATTGGGTAAACTATTATAGAATTCGTAAGATAACCCTGTACGACTTTGAAAACAATCTTCCAATCTCTGTTAATTTTGATGGAATATTGGGAAATTGATATTTGGAGAAGAGGAGAAATTGTGACTTGGTGACTTGGTGACTTGGTGACTTGTGACTTGGTGATTTGGAGAAGTTGAGAAAGGGTGAAGTGGTGACGTGCCTAAAATCATTTTGAAAATCAAAACCCGCCTCTGGCATACGGGGTGATACTCTGAGGAGCAAAATCCTTTTCGAGATATTTAAAATATCCTGCAACAGCAATCATGGCGGCATTATCAGTAGTATATTTAAAAGGAGGTAAAAATACTTTCCAGCCATTTTGTGCTGCTTCCTGTTCCATGGCATTTCGCAATCCTGA
>Ga0256831_1001378_pt1 | contig 12811 bp, 10 predicted proteins | sample 132544metaG_FD_189087 | JGI IMG/M metagenome (GOLD analysis project Ga0256831, IMG submission 189087) | Hydrothermal vent microbial communities from Lau Basin, Pacific Ocean - 132-544 | ecosystem: Environmental > Aquatic > Marine > Hydrothermal vents | place: Pacific Ocean: Lau Basin | collected... | reverse complement strand
GCCTGGGGGCGGGAGCCCTCCCCACCACCGGCAAGCTCGTGTGAAACCGGGCCCCCTCCTCGAACATGGCCCTCTTGCGGTCGTAGAGCTTGTCCGTGTCCACCAGGGCCGGCTTCCTGTCGGAGTTCATCAGGGCCGGGGTCTTGTCCCGGAAGTGGTTTTTCCCCTCTTCCATGCCGATGATGCGGATCTCCAGGCCTTCGTGCATGGCCTCCTTGTCCACGTTCTCCTCCACCGGGTTGGGCTCCGGCCTCACCTGGCCCGGCAGTCCGGCCGCCAGGGAGAACATGGCGATTCCGAGAATGAAGCTCTTCTTCATGGTTTTCCTCCCCCTCGCAAAGGGTCAGGGCTTCACGATGTAACGGTTGGGATCCTTGGAGAGAACCTCCCACCGGAGAAACTTCACCGGCTTGACCACCTTGGGGAGGAAATCCCTGATCGCCCCGGCTCCTCCGCCAAGGAGCCTGCAGTCGAAGTTGAAATACAGGTGGGGCGTACCGTAGATGATATTCTCGTTCCTCGAAACCAGGGCCCCGTTGATCACGGCGTCATGGCGGTTGGTGACATACCAGCAAAAGGAGTGGTTCGTGTAGAAGACACCATCCAGGTGGTTGGCGTGCACCGAGGCCACACTGCTGTAGTTGATCCCACCCGACGGCATGTTTCCGCCCCAGTGGGCCGCGTCCAGGGGATCATCGAAGTCGATGTCGCCCGCCAGGGTCGTGGCGGGGTCGTAAGCCCCGTCCCCATCGATATCCTCGCCCGTCCCGGGAATGGGGTCCCCTACGGATTTTCCCGGCGGGATGAGCCCCAGTTGCGCGTCCAGGGCGGTGTAGTGTTCCACGGTGAAGGTGTTGTCGTCTTCGAGGACATCGTCGTCTTCCGTTCCGGAGATCCCGTCCTTCCCCTTCTTGGTGTTCGGGATCCCGTCTTCCCCGGCGTCCTCTTCGGACTTGTTCATGGAGCTTCTCATCCAGCGGTTCACGTACCTCCGCCAGGCGCTGTTCTTGTGGTTGCCCACGGCGATGTTCTCGCGGGCGAAGAACCCGACGAAGTCCTTGTTCCAGTTCTGCGTGAGCCAGGCCTCGGTGTCGGCCTGCTTGTTGCTGGCCGGCCTGGGCGAAGTGGGCGGGTTCACGTAGTGGATGGAATCGGGGATGTAGATGTTTCCACCGGCGTAGATAGCCCCCTGTCCCGTGATGTAACCGCTGATGATCACGTTCCCCCGGATGATGACCTTCCCGTGGATCTGGATGGGTTTGGACAGGGTCCCGTGGAGGTAGACATTGGCCTTCTCACCCGGATCGTCTCCCGCCACGGCGTCAAGGACCGGGCTCCCCCCGATGTCGATGTGGCCCCCTTCGGCGATGGCCTTGGACTCGTACTGGGAGAGGTCCGTCAGGTTGGGCATGGAGACCTGTTCCTGGAAGTCGTGCTGGTTGGAGGGCCTCCCGCCGTTGCCCCTCACTTTGCCGGATCGGAGGATGTCCCAGCCCGCGAAGATGCCGCCGTCCTTCCCGTCCTTCAGGCCGTCCCCGTTGTCGTCGTGGTAACCCTTGAGGACGGCCTTTCCCCCCGACCACTCCACCTTGTCGTAGAGAGGCTGGCCGGTTACGGTTGGGTGGTAATTGGCCGCGTCGAACTGGCCGTTGCTCCTCACGTTCCCGTTGCAGACGATGGAACTACCGTAAAACCATCCCCAGTTGTTGATGAAGTAACCGTAGTTGAAGACCTGGCTCGGCCCGGTCTCGAACCTGACGGTCACCTCGAGGGCCTGCCATGCCTTCACCCTCTTCCCTGGGGGGAGGTTCTGGGGAGCCTTGGGAATGTAACCCGTGGAACGGATCGTAACGGTCATCCCCTTGGAATCCTCGGCTCCCTTCATGGTCACCGAGTATTCCCCCATCTTCCGGCTTCCGTCCAGCAGGGACTGGGCGACCTTGTAGCGCACCGCCCCTCCGGACTTGAAGATGTTGTGGAGCCCAAGAAGGGGGTCATGGAAACTCGTCTTTTTCACGGCGCTCTGAAGGAAGCCCACGGCGTCCTCCACGCCCGCCTGCGCCACGTAACGGGCCCGGACTTTTTCCAGGGAGTCCCTGGACTCCTGCAAATCCACCAAGGAGAAGGCCGTGGTGGCGAAGACCAGCCCCACCAGGAGGGTGGAGGCCGAGACGACGCTCACCAGGGCGCTTCCCCGGTCTTCCTTTCGACGATCCTTCATGAGTTTCACCCCTTCCCCGAATTTGGCTCCGTTTTCTAGTTTCTGGCGAGGACCTGAAAGGTGGCCATTCTCCGGCCGCTCCCGTCCTTGTCGCCCAAGGTCGAAATGACGACTTTCCAGACGCTCCCGGTCTTGGTCACCTTGAACCCGGGAGGCGTGTCCGTCCCCCGCCGAAGGTGGCGGGCAAGGATCTTCACGCCCTTTACATGGTGACCGGCATCGAGAAGCTGGCGCACCAATACCCGGTTGATCCTGTGGTTCTGGACTTTCGGGATGACGGTGTATCGCACCTGCCACCCGATCTTGTTCCTCTCGTCGGAAGTGGCCCCCAGGGACTTGTCCCGGATCCCCCAACCGGTGACTCCCCCGCTCTGGACCGGGTAGGAGAAGGTGAGGACGCTGTTTCCACCCGGCAAGGCACCAACGGTGATCTTGGAATCGCTCGAAGCCCGGAGTTCCCGCACAAGGTAGGACTGGACACTCCGGATTCCCCGGTTCCGGGTGGAGTTGTTCACGACCCCCTCTTCACTGGTGGAACCTATTTCAAGCATTCCAGCCATGGCCAGGGCCAGGACGGAGAAGATGGCCGAGGAAACCGCGAACTCGACCAGGGTGAGCCCCCGGACGGGTTTCTTCCTGAATAGTTTCTTCAATCTGGGTGTTCTCATCTTCGGCTCCTGTATGTGACGACCCTGGAAAGCTCGTGATGCGCCCTGAGGTCCGTGAGGACCGCCCGGATCATCAGCAGGTCGACCGCCACGCTGGAAACGGAGAGGTCCACCTTGAAGCGCGAATTCTTGACCTTGGCCTGGTCGTAGAAGGTGTTTCCGTTCATGGCCAGGAGGGCGTTGAAGCTCTGCCCTTCCAGGCTGTCCATGACGGTGGAGAGGAAGGCAGCGCCGTCCACGATCGTCTTGGACTTGGAGACGGCCTTGAAGTTGGAGGAGAAGGCGCCGACGAGGCCCATGCAGAGGATTCCCAGGAGGGCGCCGCTCACCATGACTTCCAGCAGAGTGAAGCCTTTGCGCCCCCTTTTCCCCCGGAATCCCTTCCTGCCGGAAACCCTCGGCGGAAACCAGCGGCGGCTTGTCGTTTTTTTCTTCATCGTGTCACCTTTTTCGGCGGAAAGGTCCCTCGACTTTCGTCCAAACTGTCGAATTCCCCGCCATTCCTGTCTCAAGGGGAGAAGGCGGGGGCCGCCGGGCCCCCGCCTTCGACGGGGTCAGGGTTTGACTACGTACCGGTTCGGATCGCGGCTCAAAAGCTCCCACCGGACGAACTTTACGGGCCGAACCGTCCTGGGCAGGAAATCCTTCACCTGCCCGGCCCCGCCTCCCAGGAGCCGGCAATCGTAGTTGAAGACCAGGTGGGGCGTTCCGTAGATGATGTTTTCGTTCCGGGAGATCAGGGCGCCGTTGATCACCGCGTCCCTGGAGCTGCTGACATACCAGCAGAAGGAGTGGTTGGTGTAAAAGACCCCGTCCAGGTGGTGGGCGTGTACCGATGCGATGTCCCCGTAGCGGGAGAGACCGCTGGAAGGCATGTTCCCACCCCAGTGGCGGCGGTCCAAGGGCACATTGAAATCGATGTCCTTCCTGATGGTTGTGCGGGAATCGTAAACCCCGTCTCCGTCGATGTCCTCTCCCGTTCCCGGGATGGGATCGCCCACGGACTTCCCCGGGGGAATGAGGCCCAGTTTCGCGTCCAGGTCCGTGTAGTGTTCCACGGTGAAGACGTTGTCGTCTTCGAGCACGTCATCGTCGGCGGTGCCCTTCTTGCCGTCCTTTCCGGCCTTGGTGTTGGGAACCCCGTCCTGGCCGGCGTCCTCGTCGGAGCGGTTCATGGAACTCCTCATCCACTTGTTCACGTAACGCCTCCAGGTGGAATTCTCGATGTTCCCCACGGCGATGTTCTCGCGGGCGAAGAACCCGATGAAATCCTTGTTCCAGTTTTCCGTGAGCCACTTCTCCGTGGCCTCCTTGGTTCTGTCCTTCGGCCTGGGGGAGGTGGGCGGGTTCACGTAGTGCAGGCCCTTGGGGATGTAGATGTTCCCACCCGCGTAGATGGCCCCACGGCCGGTGATCCACCCGCCGATGATCACGTTCCCGCGGATGATGACTTTCCCGTGGATCCGGATGGGTTTGGACGGGGTCCCGATCAAGTAGACGTTCTCTTTCTCCCCCGCATCGTCGCCGGCCACGGCGTCGAGAACCTGCTTGCCCCCGATGTCCACGTGGCCGCCCTCGGCGATGGCTTTTTTCTCATACTGGGAAAGGTCGGTCAGGTTCGGCATGGGGACGGACTCCTGGAAATCGTGCTGGTTGGAGGCCTTTCCGCCCCGCCCCCGGACGCGCCCGGTTCCGGTGATGTCCCAGCCCGAATAGATGCCTCCATCCTTTCCGTCCTTCAGGCCGTCCCCGTTGTCGTCGTGGTAGCCCATAAGGACCGCCTTTCCCCCAGCCCAGGTCACGCCGTCGTAGATGGGCTGGCCGGTCACCCTTGGAGAGTAGCCGGCGGCGTCGAACTGGCCGTTGCTCCGGACGTTCCCGTTACAGATGATGGAACTTCCGTAGAACCAGCCCCAGTTGTTGATGAAGTAGCCGTAGTCGAAGACGTGGCTCGGTCCCGTCTCGAACTTGACCGCCACCTCCAAGGCCTGCCAGGCATTGACCCTCTTCCCGGCGGGAAGGCTCTGGGGCGCGGCGGGCAGATACCCTGTGGACCGGATGGTTACGGTCATGGACTTGGAATCCCCCGTTCCCGTCATGGTCACGGAGTATTCCCCCATCTTCCTCCCCCCGTCCATCAAGGGCTGGGCGATCTTGAAGCGCACCGTTCCCCCGGACTTGAAGATGTTGTGGAGGCCCAGGAGGGGATCGTGGAAGCTGGTCTTCTTCACGGCGCTCTTGAGGAAGGCCACGGCGTCCTCCACCCCCGCCTGGGCCAAATACCGGGCCCGGACCTTTTCCAGGGTGTTCCTGGACTGCTTGAGGTCCACCACGGAGAAGGCCGTCGTGGCGAAGACCAGCCCCGTGAGCAGGACCGACATGGCGGCCACGCTCACAAGTGCCGAACCGCTCTCGTTTTCCCTTTTCCACTTCATATTCATAGCGACCTTCCTTCCCCTTCCCCGGCGGGGAAGGGACAATGGTTTAAAGAAAGACCATCGCAAAGGAGGCAGGGAGGAGCCGGGAGGGGGATGGGAAAAAGGGAAAGGGCGTGGAAGGTGTGGATGTCCGCGATCTTTCCCGGATCGTCTTCATGGGTTCTTATCGGATCCGGGAGGGAAAAACTTTTGTGGAATCTCTCTTTTTCTTCTCCCCCCCGTCCCGTTTGGAGACAACCCCCTTCCCAGCCCTGTCAGGGCGTTGCCAGGTAGCGGTTGGGGTCCCTGGAGAGGATCTCCCAGCGGAGGACGCGCAGGGGCTTCGCCACCAGGGGAAGTAACCCCTTGATGGGCCCGGCGCCACCTCCCAGGAGCCTGCAATCGTAATTGAAGACGAGGTGGGGCGTCTCGTAGATGATATCCTCGTTTCGGCATACCAAGGATCCGTTGAGGACGGCGTCCCGGCCGGAGGACACATACCAGCAGAAAGAGTGGTTCGTGTAGAAGATTCCGTCCAAGTGGTCCGCCGAGATGGACGCCACGCTTCCATACGTGATCCCCCCTGCAGGCATGTTCCCCCCCCAGTGTTCGGGGTCCAGGGGCGCCTTGAAATCGATGTCTCCCGCCAGGGTGGTGGAGGAATCCCGGACTCCGTCGCCGTCGATGTCCTCTCCCGACCCGGGTACGGGGTCCCCGACGGACTTCCCGTCGGGGATGAGACCCAAAGCCTGGTCCTGTGCCGTGTAGTATTCCACCGTGAAAACTCCGTCTCCTTCCAGGACGTCGTCGTCTGCCGTCCCGGTCTTTCCGTCCATCCCCGCTTTGGTGTTCGGAATCCGGTCCTGCCCCGCGTCCTCGTCGGAGCGGTTCATGGAGCTGGTCATCCATTGGTTCACCTCCGCCCGCCATGTTTCGTTTTCGTGGTTTCCAACGACGATGTTCTCCCGGGCGAAGAGACCGACGAAGTCCTTGTTCCAGTTCGCCGTCAGCCAGGCCTCGGTGTCAGCCTGCTTGTTGCCGGCCGGCCTGGGCGAAGTGGGCGGATTCACATAGCGGATGGAATCGGGAACGTAGATGTTCCCCCCCGCGTAGATCGCCCCCCGGCCCGTGATCCAGCCGCTGATGATCACGTTCCCCCGGATGATGACCTTCCCGTGGATCCGGATGGGATTTTCCCGGGTTCCCCGCAGGTAGACGTTCTCCTTCTCTCCGGGGTCGTCGCCTGCCACGGCGTCAACCACCCGGGTGCCGCCGATGTCGATGCGCCCCCCCTCGGCGACGGCCTTGGCCTCGTAGCCCGAAAGGTCCGTCAAGTTGGGCATGTCCACGTATTCCTGGAAATCGTGCTGGTTGGACCTTTTTCCTCCCTCCCCGTTCATGTTCTGGGCGTTGGCCACGTCCCAACCCGAGAAGATCCCTCCGTCCCTGCCGTCCTGGAGACCGTCGCCGTTGTCGTCGTGGTAGCCCGAGAGGACGGCCTTTCCGCCTACCCAATCCAGACTGTCGTAGATGGGCTGCCCCGTGACGGTGGGGGCGTAGCCGGCGGCGTCGAACTGGCCGTTGCTTCCCGCGTTCCCGTTGCAGATGATGGTGCTTCCATAGAACCATCCCCAATTGTTTGTGAAATATCCGTTTTGGAAGGCCCGGCTCGGCCCGGTCTCGAACCGGACCACGACCTCCAGGGCCTCCCAACTCTTGACCCGCTCCCCGGCGGGCAGATTCTGGGGAGCCGCGGGGAGGTAGCCGGTGGACCGGATCGTGACATTCATCCCCCCGCTGTCCTCGGAGCCCGTCATGGTCACGTTGTACTCCCCCATTTTCCTGGCCCCATCCATCAAGGCCCGGCCCACCTTGAAGTTCACCGTCCCCCCGGACTTGAAGATGTTGTGGAGGCCCAGCAAGGGATCGTGGAAACTGGTCTTCTTCACGGCGCTCTTGAGGAAGCAGAGGGCGTCCTCCACGCCGGCCTGGGCCAGGTAACGGGCCGTGACCCGGTCCAGGGCGTTCCTGGACTGGGTCAGGTCGATGACGGAAAAGGCCGTGGTGGCGAAGACCAACCCGGAGAGGAGAACCGAGATGGAAGCCACACTGACCAAAGCCGTTCCCCGCTCGGAAATCTTCGTCCGCATCATTGCCTTTTTCCTTTTTTCATCCCCCGGCCTTCCCCCCGGAGGGAGGAAGGGGAGGCACCTGACTTAATGGAAAGAAAGGCAGTAGCGGCGGCGGGCGAGGCGGACGTGGAACCAGCCCGGCAGGTATGAGAGTCGGCATGCACCCTTTATCGTCCGCATGGGTTCTTATCGGCTGGAAGGAGGAAAACCTTTTGCTCTTTTTTCCGGATTCGCCGAAAAAATGACTCCGGTTGAGACTGAAGGAGGCATTGCAGGTCCGGAAAGAGAAATCGCCTCCTCCGCAGCATTGTTCATTTTCCGGGTGGTTTCCGCCCTGTGAAGAGGAAGGCCTCTCCGAAGCGTGCCCGCCCTTCCAGGTAGATCCCCCTGTGGGCGTTCAGGCCCAGGACATGATGCTTGTAATCCGTGTATGAGAGCTGGGAGGCGTAGGCCTCCAGCGCCTCTCTCTTCACATCGAGGACGGGAGTGATGTCCAGGACCACATCGGCCGGGAGAGGGGACCAGACCTCGTAGCCGAGGCCCGCGGCGTCCCCTCCCAGGCTGTCCAGGGCCTTTTCACAGGCCAGGGCGGCGCCCCGGTGATCCCCGTGGGCCTCCCCGTTCCAGGGATGGTAGAGAAGTCTGGCACCGATCTCCCGGGCCCTGGCCTCCACCCGGGCGGCCGCGGCCTCCACGTCCCCCCAAGTGATCTCGAAGTTGTCGGGGAGATCCCAGAAGGAAACCTCCCGGATCCCAAGGATCCGGGCGGCCTTCCGGGCCTCTTCCCTTCGCAGGGCGCGAATGTCTGGAAAACGCTTCTCCGGGTCCCCCGTCGTTCCGGCCGTGAGGATCTCCAGGAAGACCGGGTCGCCCCTCATGGCGTGCATGGCCAGGGCTCCCCCCGCCCCGCAGACCTCGTCGTCCGCGTGGGGCGCGATCACGAGCACAGGGCCCGGCGGCGGTTCTTTCCATTCCCGGGGAAGGGGCGGCCTGGGAACCCTCGAATTTTTCTCTTCTCCGCCCGTCATCCCCGCAACACCTCCCGCACGGCCCTGTTCAAGTCATCCAGGGCTTGTTTACGTTCTTCCGGGTCTTTATGCCTGCGCATGAGGACCCTTCTCTCCTCCCATGCCCTCTCCAGGACCAGGAGCTTGAGCAAGGGACCCGTCCAGCGCCCGAACCACTTCCTGTAGAAGGCGAGCCGGTCCAGTTGCCACTGGACGGCCATTCTACCGTATCGGGATGTGCTCGCCCCCCCCTCGTGGACCACCACCGAGGAAGGAATGTAGCGGATCTTCCTCCCGGCCAGCCTCAGCCTCTTGCAGAGGTCCACGTCGTTGAAGAAGAGGAAGAGGGATGGATCCATCCCCCCCATGGCCAGGTATTCCTCCCTGGAGAGAACGAGACAGGTCCCGGGCGGCTGGTCCACGTCTCTCGGCGAAAGGTGGTCGAAGCCCCGCATGTAGTAGCGGTCCTGGATCCATTTTCCCGGAGGAAACCGGGAGAAGACGTTGTCGAATGTGAGGGCCGTGAAGATCCCGGGGAAATTCATGCATGCCTTCTGCACCTCGCCGCCCCGTCCCACCAGCTTGGGAGCCGCCGCCCCGTATTCGGGATTTCCTTCCAGGAAGGCCGTGAGCCCCTCCAGGGCCCCGGTGCGGACGCGGGTGTCGCTGCCCAGAAGACAGAGCCATCTTCCCCGGGCCTTCTTGGCCCCCAGGTTGTTTCCCCGGGCGTAACCCAGGTTTTCGCCCGCCTGGACCAGGCGGACCCGGGGAAAACTTTCCTTCACCATTTCGGCCGTCCCGTCCGAGGAGGCCTGGTCCACAAGAACCACCTCCCGGCTCCCGGGGAATCCGTCTTCCCCCAGGGCCTCCAGGCAATCCCGGACCAGGTCCCTCGTGTTCCAGGAGAGAACCACTACGGAGAGATCCACGGCCTAGACCCTCTCGAAAGACCAGGTGCCGAGGTACCGGGGCTCTTCACCGGAGACGTCCAGCCCACGCAGGAAATATCGGGAAGGACCGAATGCTTCCCAGGTCTCGGGAGGAGGGGTCCAACGGTCCCCGCTTCCAAAAATGGCCCCGGCCATGAAGAACCCCGGGTCCTGGGTGAGTTCCAGGAGGAAGGAGGCGCAGTCGCGCCGCAGGCGGATGGAAGGAGGGTCCCCCACTCTTCCCAGGTCCCGGATGAAATCCATGGGACGAGCCCGGAACTTTTCCGCCCGGGAGGAGAAGATGAGGGCCTTGGTCCAGTCCGCGGCCAGGCGCCCGGCAAGGCCGTAATACTTTTCCAGGAATCTTCTCCGGCTGATCCAATACCTGGAAAGGGCAGCTTCCCCGTCGGTGATTCCCGAGCGGTTGAAGAAATGCACGATGTCCGCCCCCGGCACTTGGACGAGGGAATATCCCAGGGCCCTCACCCGCCGGAACCAATCGGTGTCCTCGAAGTAGAGCGGAAACCTCTCGTCGAAGCCGCCGGTCTCTTCCCAGACCTTCCTGGAAAAGAGTGCGCACCCTCCCGAGAGTGTTTCCACCTCTACGACTTCCCGCGCCCTCCAGACGGGGAGGGCAAGCCGGGTCCTGGCCATGGAGTAGGCCCTGTTTGCGGCTCCCGAGAGGTGAGCAAGAGTCTGGAAGAGGGCGTCCTTCAAGGAAGGGGGGATGTTGGGAGGAAAAAGGATGGTGCGCTCCACGTTCCACCAGGTTGTGGGGCCTACGGCCCCCACGCGGGACCGGGATTCCAGGACCCTGAGAAGGCGGGCCAGGGATCCGGGGAGGAATTTCACGTCCGGGTTGGTTATGAGGAGGAGGTCCCCCGTCGATTCCCGGGCCGCCCGGTTCACCCCGCAGGCATACCCGGAATTCCACCCCATGTCGATCCACCTGGCCCCCAGCGCAAGGGCCTCCCTCTTCCACTCCTCCTGGTTCGAGGGAGAGGCGTTGTCCACAACGACCCACTCGAGGTCGATCCCCTCCCTACGGCCCTCCTCCAGGAAACTCCGGGCGCACTGGAGGAGATAGGCCCCGCTGTTGTAGTTGACCAGGAGGGCCGAGACCTTCATGGCGCCCCGCCGGCCTCCCCGCCAAGGGTGCTCAAGGGGACATCCTCAACCCGCCAGGTATGCTCCTGGGGATAGAGGCCGGCGGCCCTCACCCGGTTCCGGACGGAAAGGTTGTTCTCCGTCAGGTACTGGTGGTATCGGTGGATTCCCTTTCCGTCCATCAAGTAGACGAAGACCACGAAATCCCCTTCCAGGAGGTTGAGCCTGGGAATCTTCAGGGTGACCCGTCCCGCCTTTCCCCCCACTGCGACCCCGTCCATCTCCGTGGTCACGGCGAAGGCGAGGGTCGTGTCCACCCGGGTGAACCCGATTCCCACGCAAAGATCCAAGGGGGAATCCTGGTTCACGTATTCCACCATCACGTCCACCGGGTCCCCCGAAAAGACCTGGGTGACCTGTTCCCCCGTCAGGGGATCGGCGACCCAGGCCTTCTCCACCCGGGGCACCTTCTTTCCCCCCACCCCGAGAGGCCGGGCGTCACAGGTGCCGGCCGGCGCGTCCCGTTCCAACCGCGCCTTCTGGAACTCGGCATACCGGTTGGTCACGTCCACGGAATCGCCGAAAAGCTCGATCCTCCCGTCCTTGATCCAGATCGCCTTCTCGCAGAGCTGGCGCACGTCGTAGAGGGAGTGGGAACAAAAGAGGATGGTCTTGCCCCGCCTCTTGAACTCCCAGATCTTGTCCACGCACTTGCGCTGGAACTCCATGTCCCCGACGGCGAAGATTTCGTCGATGATGAGCACGTCCGGGTCCACCGATACGGCCGTGGAGAATCCCAGGCGCATCACCATCCCCGAGCTGTAGGTCCGGATCGGCGAATCGATGAAGGCTTCCAGGCCCGAGAACTCCACGATCTCCTTGAACTTCTTCTCCACCTCCTTCCTGGAGAATCCCAGGATGGCGGCGTTCATGTAGATGTTCTCCCGGCCGCTGAAATCCGCGTGGAAGCCGGCGCCCAATTCCAGGAGGCTGGCAACCTTGCCCTGGATCCGGTAGGACCCCTGGGTAGGGTAGGTGGTCCCCGCCAGGATCTTGAGCAGGGTGGACTTGCCCGCCCCGTTCTCTCCGACCAGGCCCAGGGCCGACCCCCAGGGAACCCGGAGGGAAATATCCTTGAGGGCCCAGAGGGACTTGTGCCGCTTCAAGCGCCCGAGGGAAAAGACCTCCAGGATCCGGTCGTGGGGATAGGAATAGATCTTGTATTGCTTCCCCACTCCCTGGACTTCGACTGCGTTCTTCACGGCCCTCAAACCTCGTCGGCGAACCTGCGCTTCAAGAGGTTGAAGAAGAAACACCCCAGGAAGAAGGCCGCGAGCGCGGGGAGCAGGCCCCCGGCCACGCCGGCCAGGGCGTCTTTCCAGGGGTGGTCGGTGATCCCGATGGCGCCCCGCATTCCAAGGGTGTAACTATAGAAAGGATTGGCCTTGATGAACTCCTCCATGCGGCTCAGGAAATCCGCCCCTCCGCCGCGGGCGACGAAATCCGGATACCAGAAGATGGGGCTCACGAAGAACCAGAAGAGAAGAAGGACCGTGTAGATCTGGAGGGTGTCCCGGAGAAAGACGTGAGCCGCCGCCAGGAAAAGACCGATCCCCAGGGCGAAGAGAGCCACCTCCAGGGCCAGGGGAAAGATCAGGATGAATTCCGGACCAGGCCAGGTGATGGCGAGGGTGGAGGGTTCGATGAGGGCCCATACGGCGGAACCTGCATAGACCACCAGGAGCCCCACCCCCAGGACGACCATGTTCACCAGGACCAGGGGAAGAGAGAGGAGTTCGGAGGGAAAGGCGACCTTCTGGATCAGGTTCCCGTTGTCCACCACGATGGTGCAGGACCGGAGGGTGGTCTCGGAAAAAAGCATCCAGATCAGGATCCCTGAAAACAGGTAGAAGGAATACCAGCTTACCGGCGCGTTCGGCTTCCCCCTCATGTTGAACAGGAGCCCGAAGACCAGGTAGTAGGTGACGAAGAGGAAGACCGGGTGGATCAACACCCACCCCACCCCGAGAATGGATCCTTTGAAACGGCCGAAGAGTTCCCGGCGGAAGGCGTTGGCCACCAGGTAGCGGTGCCGGTAGGCCTTGAGGGGATAGATCAAGGCTTCCCTCAGGGCGTCGGCCGCCACGTGGGTCCAATGTCTCGCTTTGACCTCCTGGATCGTCGTCATGAGGTGCTCCCGCCTGAATGGTCCTTCCCGTGAGGATTCATCGGCCCGGGAAAACTCCTTCCTTGGGCCACTTTCCCCCCACCTTCCCCCTGGGAGGGAAGAATTGGCGCAACCTTGTGGCCAGATGGGTCTCGAACCGGGC
>Ga0256831_1001377_pt1 | contig 12814 bp, 12 predicted proteins | sample 132544metaG_FD_189087 | JGI IMG/M metagenome (GOLD analysis project Ga0256831, IMG submission 189087) | Hydrothermal vent microbial communities from Lau Basin, Pacific Ocean - 132-544 | ecosystem: Environmental > Aquatic > Marine > Hydrothermal vents | place: Pacific Ocean: Lau Basin | collected... | reverse complement strand
GGAACAAAACTTGTTTAATTTGTCACTAAATTATGAAAAGTTAAACTATTAATTGAAACCGCCACGTGCGAGAGCATGCGTGGTGGTGTGAGAGGGCGGGGGAGTAATCCCCCTACCTACTCGATTAAGGAAATTACAATGCTAATGTTGCGATGCTCTGCAGCCGAATTTCGATATTGTTATTAATCTCTACAAAGATTCCAAAATGAGATAAAATTTGCAACACCCTATGACGAAAACAGTTGCATTTTTACCCAAACTGCTAAGGTGTGATTTGCAATTAGTTACATTTTTTACTAGTTTTGGTGCGAATAGTAACCCTTTTAACCTTAAGGTATGCCATACAGACGTCTTCCAAACACTGACCAGGCCAGGCTTAGAGCACTACGCACCGCTAACAAAAAAGGCTCAGTAACAAACCCCTTTGATTTAGCATTTTCACAAAGACTTTTTCTTCAGATAAAAGCATTTTTGCCTCTTTACGAACAGGCAATTGAGCAGTATAATTTCAGTAAGAATCGTCAGATAAAATATGGCAAATTGGTAAACGATCAGTTTAAGATAACAAGACTCTATGTTTCTCACTTCCTTCAGGTATTAAACTTCGGCATTATCCGGGGCGAGATAAAGCCTGAAGTACGAACGCTTTTCTCTCTAAGTAAAGATGACAGGTCAGTTCCTGAATTAGGAACTGAACAGCAACTTATCCAGTGGGGTAAAAAGGTGATAGTTGGTGAGGAGAAGCGTATTGCAATGGGAGGAAACGGAATATACAATCCCTCAATTGCAATGGTTAAGATAAAATATGAGAAATTCACTGATTACTACAATGATCATAAAAATCTTCAGGTTACCACCCAGAAGATGCACGATAAAGTGACTGAATTAAGGGAGAAAGCTGACAATCTTATTCTCTGCCTTTGGAATGAGGTTGAAGCTAATTTTGAAGACCAACCGAGAGATATTAAAAGGGAAAAATGCACAGACTATGGAGTTGTTTACATGTTTAGAAAGCAGGAAAAAGAGTTGAGTTAAGGCAATGCAATCTACTTAAAAGATCTTAACAAACTCTTTCTACTTATAAGATATAAAAGTGCAATTACTGATAACAAGCTAAAAACAACTCCTACGGAAAACGGAATGTCAGCCTGTAATTTCAACGGGTTTACCCCATCTGTATTAGCTTCACTCGTACGCATCATCGTTAGTGCTAAAAAGTTATTTGTAAAATGTCCTGCTATGGAGTACCAAAGATTTCTTCCATAGTAAAACAGATACCCTAAAATTATACTGAGAAAAAACCGAGGTAGAAAGGTCATAAATTGCAAATGCATGGCTGCAAACAGAATTGATGTAACAATGACTGCCACATGGATATTCCCTGTCCAACTACCCATATACCGTTGAATGTGCCCCCTAAAAAGCCACTCCTCACCGACAGCAGGGATAATTGCCATGACAATTATATTAACAATAAAGCCAAACCCTACGTTAGATTCCGTGAATTTGTTTGTTAGCTCAATTGCCTCATCTTCAGCATTTGTAATCCACTCACTAATCCCCGTCCAGCTCTCGGGTAAAACCATCTTACTATTTACAAATCCTGTCCATCCTATAAAATATTGGCTAACCAAAATCACAAAAGCTGACACAAGTAAAATCTTCATACTAACCAGCCCATCACCATATATTCCACCTAATGATTTTGGGAAGAAGAGATAAGCGGCAAGCGCAGATGGAATAACAAATACAAAAACAGTTTGCAGAAGCTGAAGAAGTTTTAGTACACGAACATTTGCTATCAGAAGCTGAGGGTCAAAATTAATCTCGCCATAGAGATACAATCCCATCCCTCCAACAATCAATGACACAAATAGCATTGCCACTAACATCAGAATAAACAAAATAAGTAGTTTAACTACCGAGCTATAATATTGCAGGACTCCTGCTTTCATTAAAGATATTTTAAGTACTCCTTTATCAGATAACGACTTTGTGTTTTGCTCTAAGCAAATATTTGTCGTACAAGAATAGAGCCAGTTACCACCCCAATAGTACTAAACACCATCCATATTTTAGATGGGTTATAGCTGTTCCAAAGGTATTCGGTAAGTTGGTGGTCATCCATTTCCATTAGCTCACTCAAAAGACTTTAGGGAACTTTGTGAAAATACTCCTCTTTATTGTCATAAGTATAATTATCTAATTCTTGTAGTACTTAAGTGCCTCCGGCATAAACTCTTTTAATTTTGCTATTCTTGTTTCGTCAGCAGGGTGAGTGCTAAGTATCTCGGGAGGCTTCTCTCCTCCTTTTTGCGACATTCGCTCCCAAAAGGGAATAGCCATCTGCGGATTGTATCCTGCCATTGCCATAAATATCAATCCCATCTTATCTGCTTCTGATTCGTGCAGACGCGAATAGGGCAACATAACTCCAACCTGCGATCCAAGTCCGAATGCAGACATAAAGATCATTTGAGTCTTTTCAGGTTTATCTTGAATTGCTGTAGAGAGTGCCATGCCTCCCATCTGAACAGCCAAATTCTGGCTCATTCTCTCATTCCCATGCCGCGCTATTGCATGAGCTATTTCATGCCCCATAACAACGGCTAGGCCGGTTTCATCTTTCGTCAGTGGAAGAAGCCCTGTGTAGACAACAACTTTCCCTCCGGGCATACACCATGCATTGGGAACATCCTCTTTAACAAGATTGAACTCCCAATGAAAGTTCTTTATCCTCCCTTCCATCCCTTTATCTTTCAGAAATTTTGTTACTGCTGCTGCAATTCTACTCCCAACACGTTTTACCATCTCAGTTGATGACTGGTCATTAGAGAGTCTGTTTTCGGATAGAAACTGCTTGTAGGATGTAAGGCTCATACCTATCATCTCCTGTTCAGGAACTAAACTTAACTGTTTTCTACCTGTTATTGGCACCACAGCACAAGCCATAAGAAAAGACAAAAAAAGAGTTGTGATTACAACCTGTAGTTTACTTCTATTTGTTTTCATAGCCCTATCTATTTTAAAGTAAGAACACTAAAGTGATGATTCAAATCTTAACAACTGTTCCAATTTTCTCTCCGGATACTACTCTCTTTAGGTTTCCGCATGTATTCATATCGAAAACTACTATCGGCATATTGTTCTCTTTACACATTGTTGTTGCAGTAAGATCCATAACCTTCAGACCTCGATTGTACACCTCATCAAAAGTTATCTCATCAAACTTAACTGCATCAGGATCCTTCTCTGGGTCAGCAGTGTAAACACCATCAACACGAGTACCCTTAAACATTGCATCTGCTTCAATCTCAATTGCACGCAGCGACGAACCGGTATCTGTGGTAAAATAGGGATTTCCCGTACCTGCAGAAAGAATAACTACCTCGCCATTTTCAAGTGATTCAACAGCTTTAGGTTTAGAGTACAGCTCCCCAACAGGCTCCATCCTGATGGCTGTTAAAACACGAGCTTTAACACCAACACTTTCAAGTGCTGAGCTGAGTGCAAGACTGTTGATTACAGTTGCCAACATACCCATCTGGTCGCCTTTGTAACGATCAAAGCCCTTTGATGCACCACTCAAACCACGAAAGATATTACCTCCACCAATAACAATACCTGTTTGTACACCCATTTCGGCAATCTCTTTTATCTGGTTAGCATAATCGCTCAGTCGCTGCGGGTCAATGCCGTAACCCTGCTCTCCCATCAAAGATTCGCCGCTAAGTTTTAGTAGTATTCGCTTATATTTCATATTAATTATTTTTACACCCCTGACAGGTTTTGCAAATCTGTCAGATGTAAAAATAATTTTTATAAATCAAAAAAGGGGACAAATAGTCCCCTTTTTTTTAAATTGTATGAAAATAACCTTAGTTATCCAATGAAAAACGGATAAATTCAGTAACTGTAAGATCTTTATCAATACTCTGAAGATACTTTTCGATAGTCATTTTGTTATCCTTAACAAATGCCTGCTCTAACAAAACATTCTCCTTGAAAAATTTATTCAAGCGTCCGGCAGCAATTTTGTCAAGAATAGCCTCAGGCTTCCCTTCGTTACGTGCCATCTCTTTACCAATCTCCAGCTCTTTCTCTTTTACATCAGCAGGAACAGCATCGCGCGATACGGCAACAGGATTCATCGCAGCAACTTGCATTGCTACATCTCTACCTACCTGAACATCGAATCCTCCTTTGTTAAACCCAACTAATGTGGCAAGTTTATTTCCCTGGTGAATGTATGCTACAACAGATTCAGCACTAACTTTAGCATATAATGAAAGTTCAATCTTCTCACCAATAACTCCCACTTGTTCAACAACAAGATCTTTAATTGAAGATCCGTTTAACTTAAGAGCTTTAAGGGCATCAAGGTCAGCAGGAAAATTCTCTACAGCAACATCAAGAATTGATTTTGTGATGTCAACAAAGCTTTCGTTTTTAGCAACAAAGTCAGTTTCGCAGTTCAGTACAACTAATGCACCAGACTTACCATCTTCTGACACTTTTGCTAGAACAACACCTTCAGTGGCATCACGGTCGGCACGCTTATTAGCAACCGACTGTCCCTTTTTACGAATTATTTCAATAGCTTTATCAAAATTGCCATCGGCCTCGGTAAGAGCTTTCTTACAGTCCATCATACCAGCACCGGTCATCTTTCTTAATTTGCCTACATCAGCAGCAGTAATAGCCATTATATATCTTTTAAAAAATTATTCAACAATTTACTTTTTCTCTTCAGCCTTAGTTTCAGTTTTCTCTTCAGCTTTTTCAACTTTCTCAGGAGCAGCCTCTACTTTAGGAGCGTCTTTTCTTGCACGCCTGCGTCTTGGCTGCTCTTTACTTTCAGGTTTGACAACTTTTTTCTCTTTTGTTTCGGCATCGTTCTTCTGCTCAGCTTTACGCTCCATAATACCTTCTTCAATAGCTTTTGCCATCTCTTTAACAATAAGCTCGATTGATTTAGTAGCATCATCATTAGCAGGAATAACGAAGTCAATATTGGAAGGATCAGAGTTTGTATCAACCATTCCGAATATTGGAATATTCAACCGGATTGCCTCTTTAACTGCAATTTGCTCTTTCATTACATCAACAACAAACATCGCAGCAGGAAGACGAGTCAAATCCTGAATACTACCAAGAGTCTTTTCCAACTTAGCACGCTGGCGTGTAATCTGTAGTCTCTCTCTCTTCGACAGGCTTTTCCATGATGAATCGACCATCAATTTGTCAATTAAAGACATTTTCTTTACCGCTTTACGAATAGTAGGGAAGTTTGTTAACATACCACCGGGCCAACGCTCAACAACATATGGCATTTTAACGCCACCTATATTGTCTGCAATAATCTCTTTTGCTTGCTTTTTTGTTGCAACAAACAGTATTTTTCTACCTGACTTAGCAATTTGCTTAAGTGCTTTAGCCGCTTCATCAATTTTTGCTGATGTTTTATGCAGGTCGAAAATGTGGATTCCGTTGCGCTCCATAAAAATATAGGGAGCCATAGCAGGATTCCACTTTCTTTTTAGGTGGCCGAAGTGTACTCCGGCATCTAATAATTCTTCAAATTTTACTTTTGACATTTTTCTTTTTTTAAGTCGTTTACATTCTGTGTCTAAGCAACCGTTAAGTAGTTCTCCCACACAGGAAAAAATCTTAGCGGTTTAGATACTAAACGTACCGGACGATTATTAACGTTTCGAGAACTGGAATTTCTTACGAGCTTTAGGCTGACCAGGTTTTTTACGCTCAACAACACGTGAATCACGAGTCATGAAACCTTCGGCTTTCAATGCAGGCTTGTTCTCTTCATCAATTGTTACCAGTGCTCTGGCAATAGCGAGTCTGAGTGCTTCAGCCTGTCCTTTGAAACCACCACCATTAAGGTTAGCTTTGATGTCATAGTTTTCAGCTACACCTAAAGTAGTTAAAGGTTGCTTTACCACATACTGCAAAGTAGCAGCAGGGAAATAGTCTTTAATATCACGCTTGTTAATAGTAATCTGACCTTTACCATCCTTAAGGTAAACGCGGGCAACAGCCTCTTTACGTCTACCTATGGTATTTATTACTTCCATAATAATTATTTAATCTTATTTAAATCTATTTTCTTTGGTTTTTGAGCTTCCTGATCGTGTTCTGCTCCTGCATACACAAACATATTTTTCAGGATTTTGCGACCTAAACGGTTTTTAGGTAACATTCCTTTTACAGCTCTCTCTACAAGTCTCTCAGGACTTTTGGCAAACAATTGCGCAGGAGAGAGATCGTGGCGACCACCTGGATATCCACTATGGTAGAAGAATTGGCGATCATCCCATTTATTTCCTGTCAGACGCACTTTATCGGCATTAACAATAATCACATTATCACCACAATCAACATGAGGTGTAAAGTTGGGCTTGTGCTTCCCGCGTAGCATTTTTGCTACTTTAGAGGCTAATCGACCAACAATTTGATCAGCAGCATCAACAACCACCCACTCTTTGGTTACGGTAGCTTTGTTAGCCGAGATTGTCTTGTAACTTAACGTATTCACAGTCTTCCTTCGTTTAAATTTATTAAAAAAATCAGTTCATCAAAGCGTAATAAAATTATGCTCAACGCTTAAGTTTTCAACAATTAACCTGTTGATAACCATCATAATGCATTGAGACGCAATCAAATTGTAGCTTTCGGCACGGATAATAATCGGCCGCAAAAATACATTTTATTTTATTTATATGCAACAATTACAACAAACAATAAATAATGTTTTTATGGAGGAAGTTCTAAATGTTTGCACCACTCAAGAATATATAACAAAAAGAGGAAATCAGAGGATCACTATTCGACCTTTACGTCTACTTTAATCCAGTATCTTCGAGTACCCTCAGATAACCGTTCAGGTCAAGAAGCTCAGCATCAGCAATAATACTGGCTCTGTTATAAAAAGGTTCCCGGCTCTTCAACTTATCATTAATATACTCTATTAATTCATTACCGATTTTTCCCTGAACCAGAGGACGTACATTCTTGGAGTTACTTAGTCTTTGAGCCAATACTGCAGGAGAAACTTTCATATAGATTGTAACCCCATTTTGATTCATAAAATCCATATTGTTGAAAAAACAGGGTACACCTCCGCCGGTGGCAATTACAGTATTAGTAAGATCTTTCAGATCAAATAGGGCCGATTGTTCAGCATCTCTGAATCCATCTTCGCCAAACTCTTTGAAAAACAGGGGTACGGTAGTTTTAAACTTATCTTCAAAATAGCTGTCTAGGTCAATGAATTTCCATCCTAGAGCTTTGGACAGATGTCTGCCGAGTGTACTCTTACCACACCCCATAAAACCTAGTAGGAATATTTTTTTGGTACTCATCTCAGCCATTTTAACAGAACATCCTTCAGGTCATTCATCTTCACAGGCTTGCCAACATAATCATTCATCCCTGCATTAATACATATCTCCTTATCCCCCTTCAGGGCATTTGCAGTCATAGCGATAATGGGTGTTTCGATATTCATCTCACGTAATTTCATTGTTGCATCAAGACCATTGAGAACAGGCATCTGAACATCCATAAAAATCAGGTCAAAGCCAGCCTCATCACTACCTATTAAATTTATAGCCTCATGTCCGTTATCAGCAATTTCTGTTTTCAAGCCAATGCTTGACAACATCTTCTCTGCTATTTTTTGGTTGATAATATTGTCCTCTACCAGCAAAGCTCTCTTATTCATCACCAAATCAACAAGCTTAACCTTCTCTTTCTCATCTTCATCGGTAAATAGTTTTTCTATTGCCTTGAAGAGTTCGAGATGCTGTATCGGCTTTTGCAAAACATAATCTACACCCTCGAGTGAGACCTGCTCTTTCCACTTATCATCAGAGGCAAACAGTATTGTCTTTATCTTTTCTCGGGCTTTCTTAATATCTGAAATAAAGTTGCTATCGACATTGGCAAACACATGAGTGTCGATAATAACCAGATTAAAATCTTTTGATTTCTTTAACAGGTCAATTGCTGATTTCTCATCGCTAATTGTCTCCGAAGGAATATCCCAGTTATTTAAAGTCTTCTTCAGTAACAGGAGGTTTGTCTTATGGTTATCTACTATTAAGGTCTTAATATCTGAGAACTTTTCAGATTTCAGCTCGAAAGCAGCCTGATTTTTCTCGATAACAAAAGGAAGGGTAAAATGAAAAACTGAACCGGGAGACTCCTCCGACCATGCAAAATTCGGATTTGGACTCTCCACCCATATTTTTCCACCCATCAGCTCGGTAAGCATTTTGGAGATACTTGTTCCCAATCCGGTACCACCAAACTTACGTGTAGTAGAGCCATCAGCCTGAGTGAACGATTCAAAAATCTTTTCCAGTTTATCTTTTGGGATTCCAATACCTGAATCCTCAACCATAAAATGCAGGGTAATATTGGAGCCTATCTGTTTCTCAACCTCAACTTTAAGAACAACTTCGCCCTCCCGGGTAAACTTAACAGCATTGCCCATAAGGTTAACCAGTATTTGAATCAGACGTCCCTCATCACCTATCAGCACATTTGGAATTGTATCCTCAACTGTCCCCATCAGCTCAACACCCTTTTCGTTGGTTTTAATAGACATCTGGTCGAGCAAGTAGTCGATGGTAGAGCGTATATTAAAGGTGTAAGTCTCAATATTCATCTTCCCCGCCTCAATCTTTGAGAAGTCAAGTATGTCATTTATTATTCCAAGGAGGTTCTCGCACGAACGGGAGATAATTGTGATAACGTTGGTCTGCTCTTTTGTAAGGCGTGTTTTCGAAAGAAGCTCGGTAGCACCAATTATACCATTCATCGGAGTTCTGATTTCATGACTCATATTGGCAAGAAACTCAGACTTTGCCTTATTTGCCTCTGCTTCATTCTTCTGAACCTCTTTTTGAGCACTAATATCCATAAATGCCTCGAGGAACACCTTCTCATTATTGAGCCTTATAGGAATGATGTTTTTCAAAATTTCTCTGGAAACATTATTCTCTTTCACCTCTAAAATCTCTTCTGAAGAGGTAACCACAACACCCGAAACAGAATCAAGATACTGATCTTTTCGTATTGTACTGAAGAATGTTTCGTACGAATGATCTTTAATATGATTAAAGGCTTCATCCATAGTTTTAAAGTTCATAATCTTGGCCGCAGTCTGATTAATCTGGATTATCTCCTTATTACGATTAACAATTAAAATACCCACAGGTAGATTTTCAGTAATTGTTTTCATTGCATCATTCGACTCTTGCAACGACTCTGTTAGATTTCTCTTTTCGGTTACATCCTCCTTTATTACTACATAGTTTGAAATTGTGTTATCCTCGCTCAACACAGGAGAGATAAGAACTTTTTCCCAGAACAGACCACCGTTCTTTTTCTTATTGCTCAACTCGCCGGTCCACACTTTACCCTCCTGAATTGTTTGTATAAGCACATTGGCAAGTTCATCCTCTCCGCTATCCTTTAAAAGATTAATATTCTCATTTTCACTTCCATCTCTCTTAAACCCCGAAATCTCTTCAAATCCCTTATTTACATACTCAATATTACCTTGTGTGTCGGTAATCATAATTGATATGGGGCTCTGTTCAATTGCCTGAACCAACTTCTTATTATTCTCTTCTGCCTTATACCTGTTAACTATTACATTCCTGATTTGAGAAATCAGCATTCCGGTGGTAAAAACAGCAAACAGACTGAAAAAGAAAAGTCCGAAATATTTAACTCGGTTGTACTTTCTTACTACATTAATACTTGTGTTGTTAAGCGTATTCCACCGCTTATTAATATCGTATGATATCTTATTCTCAATCTCATTAATACGGTTGAAATGAGTGTCAGCTTGCTGAATAAGGTGGTTTAATGCATTAAAGTATTCAGGTGAGAACTGTTTCCCAGAGGTTAATTCTCTCTCAATAATTGCAATTATTTTATCCGCCAGAGTTTGAAGTTCACTAATCTGTGGAATCAGCTCTCTTACCTCAGGTAGGCTGCCGGTATATTTATCCGGTTCGTATCTGAACACCTCTTCAATCTCATCGTTAGCCGGCATGTTTACAGATATAATACTAGCCACCTCTCCCCCCTCATCAAGAACTGTAATAATGTTTTTCCCGTTTTTTATTAATAACCTTATATCTTCCCTCAGATTTTTCAGCTGCTGGTGATGGGTTACCGAATTAAAACTTTTAAAAGCTAATTTAAGGTTTAGGAGGTTTCGCTGAAGCAGGTGGTCAATAGTTTGTTGCTGCTCCTGATTGTGGATTACCTTTTGATATTTTACCGTGTAGGCGTTATCGAAATAGTTTTCTATAATCAAAATAGCTGCTATGGTTAGCAGAAAAACACCAATCAGAATATACAACTTTCTGATTATTGGTTCCTTTATAAGCATCTTCTTCTTTTTCAACTTGTCCACAAAACAGTTTATTATTTAACGCAACAATTTAGAATTTTATTGGGTAATATTCAGAAAATTAATGTTTTTCTTTTTGAAAACCCATACCTATTTAAAACAGATTTACTCTTCGGAGTGTTTACATAGGCCAAGAAGGACTCCGCCAATTTGCAGTTGTTACTGGTTGATAAAATGCCTGCATAAACTTCAAGAGATTTTTGATATTTCTCCTCTAATGGAATAATCTCTACATCGCTGATGTTACCATTAATATGAATTGTTGAAGCAAAATTAATAATCAAATCAGCCTGATTATTTGTTAAGCTCCTTATTAATCCCTTCGAGTCAGTAGTAAGGGAGATGACATTATTTAATACCTTATCATACACCTTTCCCTCTATTAAAACTCTGCGTGTTTCATAGCCCAGAGAGCTGGTTTCAGGATTTGCAATAATTAATGAAATATCTCTGGACTTAAGCACAGAAAGATTCCCTTTAAAGCCTTTTGGATTACCTTTTTTGACCATAAAAACAATACTGGTGTATCCCAAAAAAACCGAGTCGAGAATCTCCTTGCCACTCTTCTCTCTTAAGATGGCAAACGAGTGTCGGGAAGAGGGGATAAACAGGTCTCCTTTGTTAGAATAGTTGATTAGACTAATCAGATTTTGTGCACAATCATTTTGAATTTTCACCTCACAATTATACTGTTTTTCAAACTGTTTTTTCAACTCGTAAATTGGGGGTGTAACAGCGTTTTCACAATAAATAATTAATTGTTTTCTCTTCTGTATCTCATTAATATTCTTGTCTTTATGGCTTTCTCCACACTCACTAAAGACTAATATTATCGCAAAAATAAGCAGTATATTTTTCACTTGTTGCATTGCCACATAGGTATATCTGTTTGTATAAGCAAGTTACGAATAAACACTAAGCCCTACGCACCGTTTGTCACTAAAACAACTGCGTTTGTCAAATTAACCTAATTACTAAAGAAGTGTTTTCGTATCCATCTAGGGATGAGAATTGCCCCGATTATAAGATATGGATAGTAGCTAATCAAACGCCATAAAAACGCCATTGCAACGCCTGTTCCTACAGGTATAATTCCGGTTAAGAATATCTTAAAAACATACTCGGCAAAACCACTGCCTCCTGGAGTGGGAGTCACAAGCATCATTATCCACATTACCAGCTGTTTTCCGAATATAACAATGTGTTCATCCCAGTTAAGGAAATGAATTCCGAAAAAAGCGATGATTAAAGTATTTACAATCCAATAGCGTGAAGTCCAGCTTAAAGCCGTTGCTCCAAATGCTTTCAGCCAGCTACTCAATGGCCACTGTTTAAACTCCTTGGAAGTTTGTATCAAATCAGAACCTGACTCATTGGCTTGTGGTCTCCATTTGCGAATAATAGGCAGTTTAAATACCCACAACAAAAGAAACTTAAGTCCCCGGGGATTGAAAAACAGACCATAACTTAAAATGATTGTGTAGGTGAGTTTGAGCAAATATCCCAAAAGGGCAAACAGAAAGAATTGATTTTTAAACCATGGGATATGCTCAATGGTATCACCAAACATAAATATGTCTGTTCGGCCAATCAGCAGCAGTACAAGTGGAAAAACAAGAATAAAATAGAGCTCATCAAGAAACGAGGTTACCATTACCACAGCACTGCTGCGACCAACTCTTATACCCTCTTTGTTCAGAAAAAAAATGGCAATACTTGTACCTCCAATTGCCGAAGGGGTGATGGCCGAAGAAAACTCCCACAGCATAATAATATTGAATGCTTGTCGCCACGACAACTTATCTCCTGTAAGAAACCTGATACGAACCATATACCAGAAATCACGAAAGGCCATTAACAAAGAAGAGATCAACAGCCAAAAAACAGACTGCATCGTAAACTCAAAAAACGAGAGACTCCCCGGCTCAAACTCTCTGTATAACATGTAACCACTTACTCCCAGCCCTATAATAATAGGTACTATGATTTTATTTGGGCTTATGCTTTTAAGAATTTTTCCTGAATTGTCTGTCATGACTTACAATTGGTTGAAAAAGAGTTTGTGGCTGCTTATACCTTATTTCTAACAATTTTTATCCTTCATGTCAAAAGTAATTTATTTATCACCGTTTATCAAATCAACACTTTACATATTCTTATTGTTCTGTTTTTTCTCACTACTAAACCCAGATTATAAATCTCTATCTTTCCTGTAAATGGAAGGAGAATTAACATTTTATATTCTTTGGAGGCCAAAATTAACGACAATTTGGCATGATAAACATTTATTACAAACAACCTAAAAAGCCACTAACCACAAGAAGTATGGGCTATTATTAGATGAAAAAAGCATGCTTATTAATT
>Ga0256831_1001376_pt1 | contig 12816 bp, 9 predicted proteins | sample 132544metaG_FD_189087 | JGI IMG/M metagenome (GOLD analysis project Ga0256831, IMG submission 189087) | Hydrothermal vent microbial communities from Lau Basin, Pacific Ocean - 132-544 | ecosystem: Environmental > Aquatic > Marine > Hydrothermal vents | place: Pacific Ocean: Lau Basin | collected... | reverse complement strand
GCATGATAGGCATTGCTATTGTTACTTGTAATGTGTATAAAAAACCCCATACACATTATGTATGGGATGCATCTATGCTTTTTACCCATGATCTTGATAATAGGATTCAAAGATGAGGTAAGCATCTCATTTAAGCAAAATAAACAGAGCATTCTTAGCAATTTTGACTAAGCTTAGTATAACTATGATTAAAATTAACAACTCAGGCGACTGGTCTGATGACGACCTCCATGATGAACATGGGGGAGATACCGCCGTAGAAACGGCACAGCCAAAATTAAAAAAACCACGTATGTATCGGGTGATCATTAATAATGATGACTATACGCCAATGGAATTTGTCGTGCATGTGCTGGAAAACTTTTTTGCTATGGATCGCACCAAAGCAACCCGAGTTATGATGGATGTGCATAATAGTGGCAAAGGTGTCTGTGGCTTGTTTACCAGAGATACGGCAGAAACAAAAATAATGCAGGTGAATAGTTATTCAAAAAAGAATGAGCATCCATTATTGTGCTCTATGGAAGTTGAATAAAAAAATTGAATAAAATTAGCTGGATAGATAAATAAATGGCTTTATGAGATAGGAAATAGATATTGTGTTAAGCAAAGAACTCGAATTTACCCTGAATCTGGCGTTTAAAGAAGCACGGGAACAACATCATGAATTTATGACGGTTGAGCACTTATTGCTGGCTTTATTGGATAATCCGGCTGCGGCAGAAGTGCTTGGTGCTTGTTCCGTTGATTTACAACGCTTACGCAGTGAATTATTGGCCTTTCTTGAAACCACACCGATGCTATCTGAAATTGATGAACGAGATACCCAGCCCACTCTTGGTTTTCAACGGGTATTACAACGGGCTATTTTTCAGGCTCAGTCCTCAGATAAAAAAGAAGTAAATGGTGCCAATGTTCTCGTTGCTATTTTTAATGAACAAGAATCACAGGCTGTTTACTTATTAGGTAAGCAAAATGTATCACGTCTGGATGTGGTGAGTTTTATTTCTCATGGCCTTAGCAAGACAGATGATGAGATAGACGCTACATCAGAACAACGCAATGGCTTAGGTGAAGAACAAGCTGCTACTAAGGCGACCCAAAAGCCTTTAGAGTTATATGCGGTTAATCTTAATGAGCGGGCTAGTGAGGGGAAAATTGATCCTCTTATTGGTCGTAGTGAAGAAGTCAATCGCACTATTCAGATATTATGCCGCCGTAGAAAAAATAACCCTTTGTTTGTGGGTGAGTCAGGGGTTGGAAAAACAGCCTTAGCGGAAGGGCTAGCAAAGAAAATTGTGGATGATGAAGTACCAGAAGTATTGCATGATAACACCATTTACTCTTTGGATTTAGGAGCATTATTAGCGGGAACCAAATATCGAGGTGATTTTGAAAAACGCCTCAAAGCCGTGCTAAATCAATTAAAAACAGAACCCAATTCCATCCTTTTTATTGATGAAATTCATACCATTATTGGTGCTGGTGCGGCTTCAGGTGGTGCGATGGATGCTTCAAATTTGATTAAACCTGCTTTGTCTACCAGTGATTTACGTTGTATTGGCTCGACCACTTATCAGGAATATCGAGGAATTTTTGAAAAAGATCATGCTTTAGCAAGGCGCTTTCAAAAAATTGATGTTTCAGAACCTTCTGCTGACGAAACCTATTTAATTTTAGAAGGTTTGCGTTCCCGTTTTGAAGATTATCATCATATTAAATACACTCAACAAGCATTACGCAGTGCTGCTGAATTGTCTGAACGCTATATTAATGATCGCCACCTCCCAGATAAGGCGATTGATGTCATTGATGAGGCAGGAGCTAATCAGCAACTTACAGAAGCATCAAAACGCAAAACCACCATTGATGTAGAAGAAATTGAAGCTATTATTGCCTCAATTGCCCGAATTCCAACCAAGACGGTCAGTACCAATGATAAGAATTCATTGAAGAAATTGGCTCGTAATCTTAAATTAGTCATTCATGGTCAGGACAGTGCCATCGAAACATTGGATGATGCCATTAAAATGGCTCGTGCTGGCATTGGTCGGGACAATCAGCCCATTGGCTCATTCTTGTTTGCCGGCCCAACAGGAGTAGGTAAGACCGAAGTATCAACACAATTAGCTAAATTAATGGGCATTGAGCTGATACGCTTTGATATGTCTGAATATATGGAACGCCATACCGTATCACGTTTGATTGGCGCGCCTCCGGGTTATGTTGGCTATGATCAAGGTGGTTTACTAACCGAAGAGATCAATAAGCATCCTCATTGCGTACTCTTATTAGATGAAATTGAGAAAGCTCATCCAGATGTCTTTAATCTATTATTGCAAGTCATGGATAATGGCTCGTTGACCGATAATAATGGCCGTAAAGCAGATTTTCGTAATGTGATCCTTATTATGACCACGAATATGGGGGCAGAAGCGATGTCTCGCTCATCTATGGGCTTTACGACACAGGATCATGCTAGTGATGGTATGGAGGCTATTAAACGGGGCTTTACACCAGAATTTCGTAATCGTCTTGATGCGGTCGTACAGTTTGACTCACTCTCAACAGAGGTCATGGAACGAGTAGTTGATAAGTTTATTTTTGAGCTTGAGAATCAATTAGCACAAAAGAGTGTGGAACTTTATGTTGAGCCAAGTGCCCGAAAATGGCTGGCAAGAAAAGGCTATGATCCTAAAATGGGTGCCCGCCCTATGGCACGCTTAATCCAAGATAGCATTAAAAAACCATTGGCTGAAGCACTCTTATTTGGCGAGTTAGAACATGGTGGTAAAGTGGTTGTTTCAGAAGAAAATGATGAGTTGAAATTTGATTTAAAGAGTGAAGTGGCAAAAGTTGACACTGTGCATTAACGAAAGTTAACCCTATATTAGGTTTCGTATTAATTTCTTGGTCTTTTGCTCGGGGTCAAATGGTTTATTAGAGCATAGTGAGCATTAAACTCACTGCCTACGCCATTTGACTCTGTTGCTAATATCGTCTCTACTATTTAGCTAAGCGCTAAAACCTTCTTACGTAAAGCACTATTTAGCACGATAAGTAATACGGCCTTTACTTAAGTCATACGGTGTTAATTGGACAGTCACTTTATCACCCGTAAGAATACGAATGTAATTTTTTCTCATTTTTCCAGAAATGTGAGCGGTAACGATGTGACCATTCTCAAGTTCTACGCGAAACATGGTATTTGGTAATGTGTCGACCACAGTACCATCCATTTCAATGCCTTCTTCTTTTGCCATAATGACTACTAATACTCTTAATTAACGATTAAATAAACGGAAATTTATAAGGCGTGAATAGTGCCCGAATTAGAAAAAATTAGCAATAGCTAATGGGCATTTAACGTGAAAAAAGTAGGATCAGGCTGTTTTAGAGTGTTTCCAAGTGATTTGTGCCCAAGAAACTTTGCTTTTTGAATGGCTATCAATGAGTATAATTTCCATACCGATTAACTGACTTAAAATTTCAATATCGGGTTCTGATAATTGTTCTTTAAGCAGTTCTAATTGATCCGCATTAACATAAAGCAGGTTGGGTCTAAAACCATTTTTCTGCTCATACTGGCTCGTTAATTGGTTGATAACGCTTAGCATAGTTTACTTGTCCCAATGCGGAATAATCACTGAATAGAGTTACTTGTACCTCGATTAACCTTATTATCGTCCCTAGGCCTGAAACCTTTAATAAAATAGTGCGTAAACTTTATATATTATTATTTAAAATCATAAGCTTATATGAGTTTTTTGCAAAAACTGAAACTAATACAGTAGTTTATGATGGATAGTTAAAAAATAATATAACTACTAAGCAAATCACACCGTGCTGGTTAAGCATTAAAAAGTAACAGCAGGTATTCATGTTGCTCTTTTTTTAGCTGATAAAACTCACTGTGTTCAAACAGTTGTAAACTAAAAAAAGAGCAACATGAATACCTTCTTTTTAAATCTGTCACTTAGAAGCGTATTATATGCCTCGAACAGAGTGTCCAGCCTGCCAGCTTATATTTGGCTAAGTAAGTGGTTAAATAACGGACTGGGGCGCATTATTTGTTGAGCTAGTGTTTCATCCGGTAAATAATAGCCATTGAGATCAACTGATTTTCCTTGTACGACATTTAATTGATGAACAATATCAGACTCTTTAGCTATTAATTGCTGTGCCAAAGAGGAAAATTGTTGTTGCAGTATTTTATCATCTGTTTGCTCAGCCAGTGCCTTAGCCCAATAAAGGGTGAGGTAAAAGTGGCTGCCTCGATTATCTAATTCACCTGTTTTTCTTGATGGGGATTTATTATCTTGTAAATAGGCGGCGGTGGCTTGATCCAAGGTGTCAGCTAATATCTGAGCCTTATTATTGCTAAACGTGTTAGCCATATATTCTAGCGACACCGTCAGAGCGAGAAACTCACCTAAAGAGTCCCAACGCAAGTGATTATCACTGAGTAATTGTTGTACATGTTTAGGTGCAGAGCCACCGGCTCCTGTTTCAAATAAGCCACCACCCTTCATTAATGGCACAATGGAAAGCATTTTTGCACTGGTACCTAATTCAAGAATAGGGAATAGATCGGTTAAATAATCACGCAATACATTACCTGTGACAGAGATACAATCCTTACCCTCTTTGATCTGAGCCAGAGAAAATTGCATGGCTTCTTTAGGAGATAAAATGCGGATGTCTAAGCCAGAACAGTCATGATCCTTAAGGAAATAATTCACTTGCTTGATTAATTGGGCATCATGTGCCCGCTGTTCATCCAGCCAGAAGATTGTGCTTAATTGGGTGCTCCGAGCACGGTTAACGGCAAGTTTTACCCAGTCCTGAATAGGTGCTTGCTTGACTTGACACATACGCCAAATGTCACCCTGTGCAACGTTTTGCTCTAATAAACAGTGCCCCTTGTCATCAATGACTCGCACCACTCCTTGCTCAGAAATCTCAAAGGTTTTATCATGCGAGCCATATTCTTCTGCTTTTTGTGCCATGAGCCCCACGTTTTGTACTGTACCCATGCTGGCGGGGTCAAAAGCGCCATGATGCTGACAAAAATTAATGCTTTCTTGATAAATTCCAGCATAACAGCGATCGGGAATAATGGCCTTAGTGTCGTGTAATTGACCATCTTTGCCCCACATTTTCCCTGATGAGCGAATGGCTGCAGGCATAGAGGCATCAATAATAACATCACTAGGAACATGTAAATTAGTAATACCGGCATCAGAATTAACCATGGCTAAATCAGGCTGGCTGTTATAACAGGCTTGAATATCATTCAGTATGGCCTGTTCTTGATCATGGGGCAATTGCTTTAGTTTGCTGAGTAAGTCTGTTAGGCCATTATTGGGATTAATGCCCAGCTCAGTAAATGTTTTTTGATGTTTTTTAAATACACTTTGAAAATAAATAGCAACGGCATGACCAAAAATAATGGGGTCAGAGACCTTCATCATTGTGGCCTTTAAATGTATGGATACTAAAATATGACTGTCTTTAGCCTGTTTAAATTGCTGTGTTAAAAAGTCACATAAGGCTTTTTTACTCATCACAGCCGTGTCAATAATTTCACCTTTTAGCAGTGGAGCATAGTCTTTTAATAGGTGTATTTGACCATTATCACTGTGTAGCTCAATTTTAAACTGACTGTCTTGTTCAAGAGTCATGGAGTTTTCACTGCCGTAAAAATCCCCCTGAGTCATACTGGCAACATGCGTGTTAGAGCTACTGTGCCATTCCCCCATGCTATGAGGATGAGTTTGTGCGTATTGCTTAACGGCTTTGGGTGCTCTTCGATCGGAATTGCCTTCACGCAGTACGGGGTTAACTGCACTACCTTTGACTGAATCATAGCGTTTTTTTATGTCTGCTTGTTGCTCATAATTAGGATCGCTAGGAGCAATGGTTTCAGGATAGTCGGGTAGGGGATAGCCCTTAGCTTGCAGTTCTTTAATGGCTGCTTGTAGCTGGGGGATAGAAGCACTGATATTTGGTAGTTTAATAATATTGGTGTGTGGCTGTGTTACTTGTTTGCCTAGTTCGGCCAAGCTATTGGTTACGTGTTGCTCGGTGCTTAAATAATCGGGAAAAACCGCTAATAATCGTTTGGCTAGAGAAATATCCTGAGTCTCTATATCGATGCCAGCCTGTTTACTAAAGGCACGAACAATAGGTAAAAAAGAGCGAGTTGCCAATGCCGGAGCTTCATCGGTTAAGGTGTAAATAATGGTTTGTGGCTGTGTTGCTGTGCTCATAATATAAAATTCCTGCTATTGGCTATTTAGGTTTAAGCGACTATTGTATTGGCAAATTAGAACTCAATTTTTTGCTGTTTAATAAAGACTCGTTGTATTGGTGGTTCATTCTTAAGCTCAAACTTATCTTTTAAACGTGCTAATGAACGCTCAGTCATAATATGATAGCTGGCATCAACGTAGAGTGTGCCTAATTCAGAAGGGGCAATGACACTCAGCTGTGTACTGGCTCCCGGTGCTAGGCGATTATCTGAGAGCACAAACATAATGGGTTGCCAGATCACTTGGCGTTTAAATTCAATGGTGTCCAAAGCGATGTGTTTGCCTTTATCGGTGCGCCAATAAAAATCCAAAACAATAAAACGATCGGTATCACCCGTAGGTGCTTTATGTCCAGCACCACTATTGGTGATGGTGATTTGAATCGTGTCATCAATTTTTTGTGCCTTGAAGGTAAAGACTTTTTGCAATTGATGGTTTGAATAACCACCAGGCCAAAGGTGTTGTTTACCCTCACGGCTGGGGTAGCCTGCCATAAGAGGTCGTTTTATTGGTGGCATATGGCAGTCTTGACAAATAAAGCCCTTAGCCGCCCAGATACCACTGTCTGATTCCATACCGGTACTGCAAATCCCTTCATTCATAAGTGAAAAGTCTTTACTTGGGACTTCATGACATTGCTTACATAATGTTTTCTGTAAAAATTTTTGATCATAGGCAACGGGATGTGGGGCATTAAGCTCTATTTTTTTATAAGGTCCGTAAATAATACCCTCTCGAAGGTGACAGCCTGCACAAGTGACACCCTCTTGTTGTAGTTGTGCATCAAAATGTGGGTTGTCGGTACTGGTGAGATCATCGTATTGACCAGATGCAGAAGAGAGTATAACGGGGCTTTGATTCAGTAAAGGCGTGTGACACACCAGACAGGTGGGGTCGCCCTTATCCTTTTTTAGGTAGGCCTGAAAAAAGGGATCACGATAGGCTCTTGAATGTAAGGACGTTTGCCATTCCTGATAAATTTCCTGATGACAAATACCACAATCTTTTGCTTTTAAGGAAATAAGTCCTTTGGGTATGCTTTGTAAGGGAGCAAACTGGGCTGTTTTTTGGTTGATCTGGTAAATGGAATTGGGGTTAAGGATAAATAAAGTAAAAGTAATAGTGGCGAGCAGGCCAAGAGTGATTAAAAGTTGTTTTATCATAGTCTCAGCCAGCTAAAGGGATTTTTTACTGCTTTATCGTCTGTCTACGACGCTCAGGTAATACGGGCTGTAAACGTTCAGCCATATCATGTAAGAGTGTTTCGGTTGTTGCCCAATCAATGCAGGCATCGGTTACCGATACACCGTATTGTAATTGTGTCAGATCTTCTGGAATGGCTTGATTACCCTTGTGTAAATGACTTTCGAGCATGATACCGATAATGGATTGATTACCCTCTAATATTTGCTGTACAACATCGTTAGCCACTAGAGGTTGTAATTCAGGTTGTTTATTTGAATTGCCATGACTGCAATCTACCATTAGGTTTTTTGCCAATTCGGCATCCGCTAATGCTTGTTCACCCAAGGCAATGCTAACGGAATCGTAGTTGGATTTTTTACCACCTCGTAAAATAATATGGCCACAGGTATTGCCTTTAGTAGTTAATTGTACCACCTGACCTTGTTGGTTAATACCTAGAAAATGATGAGTAGCAGAAACGGAATGTAAGGCATTAATAGCAACGCCTAAGTTACCATCGGTACCATTTTTAAAACCAACAGGGGTGGATAAACCACTAGCCATTTCTCTATGGGTTTGTGACTCGGTAGTACGAGCACCAATGGCTGTCCAAGAAAACAAATCAGATAGATATTGTGGTGTCACAGGATCCAGAGCTTCTGTACCAACCGGTAAGCCTAATTCAGCCATCCAGAGCAATAATTCACGCGCCTGATGCAAGCCTTCAGTCACATTAAAGCTGCCATTGAGATCAGGGTCATTGATCATCCCCTTCCAACCCACAGTGGTACGGGGTTTTTCAAAGTAAATACGCATGACAATGAGTAAGGTATCACTGAGTTCATCACTGATTTTTTTTAGCCGTTGGGCATATTCTTTGGCAGAATGAATATCATGAATCGAACAGGGGCCTGTGACTACAATGAGGCGGTGATCATCCCCTCTAAGAATATTACGAATGGCCTGACGGCCATTCAGTATGGTTTGTTCAGCACGTTCGCTAATGGGCAGTTGTTTTTTTAACTCGATAGGTGGTGTTAAAATTTTTTCTGCAATAATATTGGTATTATCAATAGGAGGTGTACTTATGCTCATTGTCTGGCTCATTGTCTGATTTGTGCCTTATTGTTAGTTAGTGGCGTATTATGCTAATAATTAGGCCATCAATCAAGTCACAATAATGGCTCGCAGAGCATCTAAGCTTGGTTTCACATTAGTAAATAACTCATCAAGAGATGCGAGTTGTTGGGCAAAAAAATCAATTTCTTCACCACGAATATTCGGGTTGACTTGAGCCAATGCTTTAAGACGGTCAACTTCGTTCATTAAGACCTCTTCACTGGCTTTTTTAGCTGCATCAAGTAACTTCGGGCTATGCTGTAAGCATATCTGCTCTGCATGGGCGATCATCTTTTTTAAGTTTTCTTCTTTTACTTGAATGATCTGCTGAGCAATGTTTTTTTTAATTCTCTGGCTATTGGCTTCACCAATATGAATGTCATGGTGGCTGATGTGTTCACTGAGATCGCAATGGTGCTCATCAACAAGAATACGAATACTATTGGCTGGTAGATAACGATTAACGTGCAAGGACTTATGGGCACTGGTTGGTAATATAAAAATACACTCTAATAATAAACTGCCTGGCTTAAGCCTTGTGTCATTAATCTCACTAAGCTGGGCGCTATCTATCGTCGTCATGGCGGTATTACCCAGTTCATTACTGAGGATCATATCCATTGCCGTTCTGACAATGGGGTGCTCCCAAGTGAAAAATTGTATGTCTTCATTTGCCAGTGCGATGGAACGATTATAGGTGATTATCATGCCATCATCAGGCAAGCCGGGAAACTGATGTATCATGTGTTCGCTGGGGGCAATAATATAACAGCGATCACTATGCTCACTATGTTCAATACCAAAGGCATCAAAAGCACTTTGCATATAGTGGCGCAGTTCAGAAGGTGAGTGATTTTGTTCGGCCAGTAAGCAGAGTTGATCTGCCTGAGGTTGACGGCAGGAATTATATTCTAATAATTGATCCCGTCCTTCATGCAAGGCGGTATTGAGCTTGCTATGTAAATCTTGTGTCTGTTCTATGAGCAAGTGCAGTGCTTTGTCATGGGACGTTCTAGAAGCCATTGTACCCAATTGCATTAATAAAGACGTTAACTGGCTTTGTAGCTGGGTAAACACATTGTGTCCAGCAGGGCAGGTTTGCTCAAAGGCATTAAGCCCCTGATGATACCAGTGAAATAAGCTTTCCTGTGCACTGCCTTGCAAATAGGGAACATGAATGCTAATAGCCTTTGTTTGACCAATACGATCCAAGCGGCCAATACGTTGCTCAAGCAAATCAGGATTAAGAGGCAGATCAAATAGTACCATCTGATGGGCAAATTGAAAGTTACGTCCTTCACTGCCAATTTCAGAGCAAATTAAGACCGATGCCCCGTTTTCAGTATCAGCAAAAAATGCTGCAAAGCGATCTCGTTCTATAAGACTCAAGCCTTCATGAAAGACGGCGGCATGAATACCAAAATTTGTTTTTAAGGTCTCGGCCAGTTCAATTGCGCTGGATGCATGCGCTGTGATCACCAGCGTTTTATTAATAGCGGTGTCATTGAGTAAACTGTTTTGTCGTTGTTCAAGTAGCCATTGAGCCAGCCATGGCACTCTGGGATCGGTCTCTGTCCAAGACGCCATTGCCGGTGTTTGCTGGTCTTGCTCTGCGGCAATGGTCCACAAACGTTCAGGGAAAAGCACTAAGGGGGAAAAGTTGTCCTCTTCTGAGTGTTGGTCTGAGTGCTTACCTGAGAGAGTGTTAAATGTACTGCAAAAGTGTTCGAGTACATGAGCATAATCATCTGGTATAGGCAGTGCGTGAGCAAATACTTTTCTGATGGGAAAGCCAGAGATGGTTTTTCGAGTATTGCGAAACAGCACTCGACCTGTGCCATGTCGATCCAATAACTGTTCAATTATGGCTTGTTTATTGGTTGGCTGGTTGATCTCTGTCTCGGATAATGCAGTATCAGATAACGGTATATTCGTTAAGACATTTTTTAAAATAGTCAGAGTATCTGCATCAAGCGCCTGCTCAGAGAGTAAAGACTCCATGACTTGAGCGATGGGTTGATAGCTTTTTTCCTCAGCAATAAATGCTTCTAAGTTAGGGAATCTATTGGGGTCAAGCAGACGTAAGCGGGCAAAATGGCTTTCAATACCTAATTGCTCGGGAGTGGCTGTGAGTAAAAGCACTCCGGCAGTGCTTTGGCTGAGTTGCTCAATAAGCTGATATTCATGACTGGGTGCTTGTGGATGCCACTGCAAATGATGAGCCTCATCAACAACTAATAGATCCCACTCACCCTGCTGTGCGTATTGATGATATTCTGGATTTTGGGCAAGAAATTCTAGGGAACATAACACCAATTGCTCACTGAGAAAGGGATTATTTTGTGTCTTATTATTGCTCTTTGTCTGATCCTCAGTATAAGTTTCAGCCTGACAACGCTGGCTATCAAAAATACTAAAGAGTAGGTTAAATCGGCGCAGCATTTCTAGTAGCCATTGGTGCAATAAGCTTTCCGGTACCACAATGAACACCCGTTGAGCATATTCATTGAGTAATTGATGATGAATAATTAAGCCCGCTTCAATGGTTTTACCCAGCCCTACCTCGTCAGCAAGTAGCACTCTTGGTGCATAACGCGTTGCCACTTCATGAGCAATATACAATTGATGTGCAATTAAGCTGGTACGTGCACCTGTTAAGCCAAATAGTTCGGACTGATTTAGCTCGGCATTTTTCTTTTGGCTTTGGTAGCGTACTTTAAACCAGTAATTTTTATCGATTTGACCAATAAAAAGGCGTTCAGCAGGGCGGTTAAGTTGGATCTGATGATCCAATTGTGTTTCTTCTAGAATAATGTCCTCGCCTTGTTTAGTATGACCATGATAGGTCACCAAACCATCCCTTTCTACCACTTGAGTAATATGAATCTGTACACCATCAATGGAATAGACTTGTACTCCCTGATCATAAATAACACGGCTTAGTGGCGCATTGTCTTTGGCATAGGTTCGAGTTTCATCACTGGCAATAAAATGCAGGCTGATGGTTCGATGGCCAACTTCAATGAGAGTACCCAGTCCTAATTGTAACTCGGCATTACTGATCCAACGTTGACCAGAAATAAATTTATCCACAGCAACCTCTGCTTAATTGTAAATGGTTTATTTTAACCTAAATAAATCAGTTGAGCCTACTGCGAATGTCCATAGCACTAAATCTACAAGGCTTGGTATGAGAAAAACTGTGTCATTTCACACATCTACTCAGGGGTAGATGATGTTTTTATTAAATAGATTAGAATTTGCTTATGGAAAAACGTAATTTATTCATGCTGCTCATTTCTGGTGGGTTAATTATCTTCTTGCTCTTGGCCGGATATTATAAACTTGAAATAGCAAAGAAAAATACCATTATTGCTCAGGTGTCACCGGACACTTCGTGTGATTTACAAAAAAACGCCTGTCGTTTAACTTTGCCCGATGGAGGCAGTGTTACGCTTGATCTGCAACCGAAGCCGATTCCACTGGTACAAACCATTCATATTAATGTCACCACACAAGGAATAAAACCTGAAGCAGTCTCAGTTGACTTTAAAGGCACGACCATGAATATGGGGCCTAATAATGTTGCTCTTAAGGCTGATAAAGACGGCCTTTATTCAGCCAAAGGCATGCTTCCGGTTTGTATTCGCAATAGTATGCAATGGCAGGCTGATGTCTATTTACAAACAGATAAAGGAATTGTTGTCGCACCTTTTATTTTCACCACTCACAAACATTGATGCTAATGAAAAAAATACTTCCCATTGTTATTATTACATTAGTGCTTGCTTGCCTTTTTGTGGTCTTTATCTGGCAACCTAAAGTCGATAATCAACGACTTGTAATGCCTCAGGCAAAGGGAGGTGACTTCACCCTAAATTCCTCAACAGGGGCGGTGTCTTTAGCTGATTTTCGAGGCAAAGTTAGCCTAATTTATTTTGGCTATACCATGTGCCCAGATATTTGTCCGACCAATTTATCAATGATGGCAAATGCCTTCAGACAATTAAGTGAACAAGAGCTAAAAAGAGTTCAGGGGATTTTTATTAGTGTTGATCCACAACGCGATACCTTGGAGCGTTTAGCAGAATACACACACTATTTTCATCCTTCTATTTTGGGCTTAACAGCAACGCCTGAGGTTATTAAAGAAGTTGCTGATCGATATGGTGTTGCTTATCAAAAAGTGGTGCAGGAT
>Ga0256831_1001375_pt1 | contig 12817 bp, 10 predicted proteins | sample 132544metaG_FD_189087 | JGI IMG/M metagenome (GOLD analysis project Ga0256831, IMG submission 189087) | Hydrothermal vent microbial communities from Lau Basin, Pacific Ocean - 132-544 | ecosystem: Environmental > Aquatic > Marine > Hydrothermal vents | place: Pacific Ocean: Lau Basin | collected... | reverse complement strand
TATGGCAGAACTTGGTGTTACGGTTACAAATATAGCTCCGGGTGAACTTTATACTTCACTAGAACGAGGTACTATTGATGCATTAGAGTGGGTTGGACCGGGAATGGATATAAGAATGGGCTTCCACAAAGTTGCACCTTACTACTATACAGGATGGCATGAGCCGGGTACTGAGTTACAGTTTCTTGTAAATATCAAAAAGTTTAAAAAATTGTCTCCTAAGTATCAAGAAATCCTTAAGACCGCTATGAAGCTTTCAGCATATGATATGTATATTGAGAATTACCATATGAGTGCAATGGCTTGGGCGAAAATCAAGACTGATTATCCAAACATAAAAGTGAGATCTTTTCCTGCGCCAGTTATTGCTGCTATGAAAAAAGCTAATAACAAACTTTTGGCTATAGATGAAGCAAAAAATGCTGAATTTAAGGAGATTGTAGAGTCTCAAAAAGCTTATATGAAGAAAGTTAGAGCTTGGACTAAGATTTCTGATTATGAGTACTTAAATACAACTATGAATATAAAACCAGCAAAATAAGCTTAAGCTGAAAATTTGCCACCAAACCTCTTGGTGGCAAAACTTTATAGGAGTTGATAATTTTGTTATCAACTCCTATAAATTTGATTCTAAATTCAAAAAAGGACTTTAATGTTAGATAAGATAGAAATATTTTACAAAAAAATAACCAAAGCACTTGGTATTTTGCTATTTATTATAATGTTGCTTATGACTTTTAATGTTGCTTATGATGCGATAGCCAGATATGCTTTCAATACAGGTTCAATTGCAATGCAAGAGATGGAGTGGCATCTGTTTTCAGTACTCATTTTAATCGGAATGTCTTATGCCCTTATGGAAGAGGGACATGTTAGAGTCGATCTTTTGTATGACAATTGGTCAGTCCAAAAAAAAGCCAAGATAAATATGATGGGTGCAATTGTATTTATTTTGCCTCTTGCTCTACTTATTGCAACAAACTCAGTTGACTTTGTGATGGAGTCATATACATCTCATGAAATAAGTGGAGATCCAGGTGGATTAACACATAGATGGATTATAAAAGCTTTGATACCGGCATCTTTTTGGTTGCTAATTTTTATGGATTTTGGTTATTTTGTGCAGAATTTAAATATTTACAAAAAAGATAAGGCAGCAAAGATGGATGTTGATTATAAAGATGGAGAAGCGCTATGACTGGTATAGTAATGTTTGGGGCTGGACTTATAATGTTGCTGATAGGTTTTCCTGTAGCTTTTACTTTTGGTACGGTTGCTGTTATATTTGGTTTGTCATTTGGTGTAGTTGATGCGTTGCAAAACAGCCTTCCTATTTGGGAAACTTTTGTGGATACCGGTGTGGATATGTTCGGCTTTATGCCTTTTAGAATATACTCTATTATGCAAAACACTATTTTGATGGCTGTACCACTTTTTATATTTATGGGTATCATACTTCAAAAATCTCAACTAGCTGAAAAGTTGTTAGAGGCAATGGGAACGCTATTTGGTGAATTAAGAGGCGGTGTTGCCATCAGTACAGTTTTAGTTGGCGCACTTTTAGCAGCTTCTACTGGTGTTGTTGGTGCAAGTGTCGTGGCTATGGGTGTTATATCACTCCCCGTTATGCTTAAATACAACTATAGTAAAAGATTGGCAACAGGTACTATTTGTGCATCTGGTACACTCGGACAGATAATACCTCCATCAATTGTTTTGATTATACTAGGAGATGTATTTCAAGTTCCTGTAGGAGACCTTTTTAAAGCAGCAGTTGTTCCTGGTGTTTCTCTTGTGGGTGCTTATGTTTTGTATATTATTATTGTTGCTTTTAAAGATAAAAATGCAGCACCTGCAATTCCACCAACGGATTTAAATGAGACTAAGATTCAACAAATCATAAGGGCTTTAAAGGCTATAATCCCACCATTGCTACTTATTGTACTGGTTCTTGGTTCTATTTTTGCCGGAGTTGCTACTCCGACAGAGTCAGCTGCAGTTGGATCAGTCGGTGCTATGATTTTAGCAATCGCTTATAGACAATTTTCTTTAGGAATGTTGAAAGACTCTGCACTAGAGACTGCAAAAGTAACAGCCATGGTTTTTGCTATACTCATAGGAGCAACAGCATTTTCTATGGTATTTACCTATGCGGGTGGAGATACCATAGTTGAAAACTTTATGATGAGTTTGCCTGGTGAAAAATGGGGTTTTATCATAACTTCAATGTTAGCTATTATGTTTTTGGGATTTTTTATAGATTTCGTTGAGATTTCATACATCATAGTCCCAATTCTAGTCCCGATTGCTACAAATCTTGGAATTAATCCAGTATGGTATGCAATTTTGATAGCTATGAATTTGCAGACTTCATTTTTAACACCTCCTTTTGGTTTTAGCTTGTTTTATTTGCGAGGAGTTGCACCAGATAGTGTAAGAACAGTCGATATATATAAGGGTGTTATGCCTTTTATCGCTATTCAAGTTTTAATCTTAGCAATTTTAGTTATAGAACCAAGTTGGTTTGGAATATCATCAATTATTAAATAAACTACCAATCTAAACTTGCACAAATATTAATTTGTGCAAGTTCATTTATTTCTCATATTTTTCTCATATTCTTTTGTTATATTCTATCATAGGGTTATTATAGGTGCCCTAAATATATAAGGAAATAAATATGAAATTAGATACCTCCTATATGCAGTTTTATGAGAAATTAAAAGAAATAATTCCAAAACAAAGAGTCTTTACAGACCCTTTACATACTTTGGCTTATGGTACAGATGCTTCCTTTTACAGGCTTATTCCAAAAGTTGTTATATGGGTTGATAACTCCAAAGAGGTTTCAAGGATATTAAAGCTCTCATCTTCTTTCTCTCTCCCTGTTGTATTTAGAGCGGCAGGAACAAGTCTGTCTGGGCAGGCCATTACGGATTCTATACTTATTGTTACCTCGAGGGACTGGAGAGGTAAGAAAATCAGTGATGATCACTCTCTTGTAACACTAGAACCGTCAGTTGTAGGGGCAGATGCAAATGAATTCTTACTTCCGTATAGCAAAAAAATAGGCCCTGATCCTGCTAGTATAAGCTGTGCAATGATAGGTGGAATTGCTGCAAATAATGCAAGTGGTATGTGTTGTGGCGTTGCTGATAACTCCTATAAGACTCTGCACTCTATGAAGATAGTATTTTATGATGGGAGTGAACTAGATACGGGTGATAGAAGAAGCAGAGAGAATTTTTTAAATACTCATGGGATGATGGTTGAGAGTATAAAACAGCTACACTTAAAAATCAAAAAAAATAAAATGTTACACGATAAAATAGTAAGAAAATTTAAGATAAAAAATACCTGCGGTTATTCACTAAATGCTTTGGTGGATTTTGAAGATCCCATAGATATAATATCTCATCTCATGATTGGAAGTGAAGGGACTTTGGGTTTTATTAAAGATATTACCTATAAAACTGTACCGGAATATAGTGATAAAGCAAGTGCATTGATGATTTTTAAAAACATAAAAGATGCATGTGATGCTGTGATAATGATGAAACTTCATTGTAGGCAGAGTGTAAATGCTGCTGAAATTATGGATAGAGCAGCCCTAAGATGTGTAGAAGATAAAGAGGGAATGCCGGATTTCTTAAAAACTTTAGAACAAAATGCTACTGCTGTGCTGGTTGAGACAAGAGCGCCTAGTAAAAAAGAGTTAGATGAAAATATTAAAATAATTTTAGAGAAATTAAAAGATTTTGATCCTCTCCGTCCGTTGGAATTTACAGATATTCCAAGTGAGTATAATCTTTACTGGAGTATAAGAAAAGGACTTTTTCCTGCTGTTGGAGCAGTTAGACAAGCAGGTACAACCGTCATTATAGAAGATGTTGCATACCCTATAGAAGATTTAGCAGATGCAACGCTGGAATTGCAGGCAATGTTCAAAAAATACGGATATAACGAAGCGATTATATTTGGACACACACTTGAGGGAAATCTACATTTTGTTTTTACCCAATCCTTTGATGATGAAAAAGAGATAAAAAGATACGAAGAGTTTATGGCAGAAGTTGCCAATCAGGTAGCATTAAAATATAAAGGCAGTCTAAAGGCAGAGCATGGAACAGGTAGAAATATGGCTCCTTTTGTTGAGCTTGAGTGGGGTGAAGATGCATATAAACTTATGAAGGAGATTAAGCATATATTTGATCCTAAAGGATTGTTAAACCCTGGTGTTATACTTAATAATGATAAAAAAATACACCTAAAAAATTTTAAAGCTATGCCAAAGACAGATGAGTTGATCGATACATGTATAGAGTGTGGATATTGTGAGCCTAAATGCCCTTCCAATTTCTTAACTTTAACTCCAAGGCAAAGAATAGTATCAAATAGATACATGAGAATGCTAAAAGATAGCAAAAGAATAGAGGAGTTGGAAGAGTTTGAAAAATTATATCAATATGACGGAGTAGAGACTTGTGCTACTTGTCAACTCTGTTTGGTTTCTTGCCCGATAGATATAGACACAGGAAATTTAACTAAAAAATTAAGGGCAAAACAGATAGGAAAACTAGGACACAAGATAGCATGGAGTATAGCAGATAATTATGGAACAGTTTTAACTGTAGGAAGATTTGCATTGAGTGCTGTAAAGGGGGTAAATAGAGTTATACCAAACAGTACGATGGAGAGTATAAGCAAAGGACTTAGAACTCTTACAAACAATGCTATGCCTCTTTGGAGCTCATCTTTGCCTAAAGGTGAAAAGTTCAAGATTAAGAAAACCATCCTAAATGCAAAGGAAAAAGTTGTCTATTTTTCATCTTGCATAAACAGAACAATGGCAAATCCAAGGGCTAAAAAAGATGAAAAAAGTATCAGTGAAATAGTGGTAATTCTGCTAGAGCGTGCCGGATATGAAGTGATAATTCCAAAAAATATAGACAATTTATGTTGTGGTATGCCTTTTAGTTCAAAAGGTTATAAAGAAGAGGGCAAGAGCAAGTCGGACGAGCTTGAAATTGCACTAAAAGATGCTAGCGGAAATGGAAAATATCCAATTTTGTGTGATATGAGCCCTTGCAGTAAAACGATAGAGCAAAATTTTCCAAGTGATCTCAAAGTATATGATACGGTAGAATTTATAATAGAATTTTTAGCAACAAAATTAAAATTTGTACAAGTTGACGATCCAATCGTGATACATACAACTTGCAGTACAAGAAAGAGTGGGTTGGTAGATAAATTTGAAAAAGTTGCTCGCATGTGCAGCTCAAATGTTACTATACCAAAAAGTGTAAGTTGTTGCGGTTTTGCAGGTGATAGAGGTTTTACATTTCCGCAGTTGAATGCATCAGCTCTAAGACACCTCAAAGAGGAGATACCAAAAGAGGTAAAATATGCTTTTTCAACAAGCAAAACTTGTGAAATAGGATTAAGCGAACATAGTGGTTTGGACTATAAATCAATTTTTTATTTAGTAGAGCGATGTACAAGGTAATTTTCTCATTACTCCACCAACTAAATACATCAACTTTTGATGTTTTAGTTTTGTTCATAGACGAGGCAGATTTATGAAGACTTAGCCGTAGCTAAGTTGAATAAATCTAACGAAGTATATGGGCAAAACTAAAGCACCCGAAGGGAAAACAGATACTTGGCAATCTGCAAACAGAAAAATTCTTGAATTAGCTATTGCTAGTCCTACAAATTTTTATGTTCACATCTCACCAAGTCTCTGTTTTTCAAAAATTGGTGTATTTAGTTGGTGGAGTAATAAAATTATAGTTATTTTATTGGTTTTATTTAATAAAAGAAATGATAAAATACTCCAAATTACTCTGATTATATAGGGAGGAGACAACATGGATAATGTCAATCTTGTTGTGGAGGGTTTGAAGTTTATGGTTCTAGGTATGACTACGGTATATCTATTTCTATTATTAATGGTATTTGTACTTAATATAATATCAAAGATAGTCAAAAAATATTTTCCAACAAAAAAATTAAGTCCTATATATACAAAAAGAGAAGCTCCAAAAATATCTAATTCAACTCAAGATAATGATGCTGTGGTGGCTGCTATCGTAGCCTCAATTCAAGAATTTAAAAAACAAAATTAACTAAAATAGGGATACAAAATGGCAAAAAAATACATTGACATAATGGATACAACCTTTAGAGATGGTTTTCAGTCAGTTTTTGGTGGGCGAGCCCTCATGGAAGACTTTATGCCGGCAGTTGCAGCAGCAAGAGAAGCAGGAATCACTCATTTTGAGTTTGGAGGGGGAGCTAGATTCCAAGCACTCTTTTTCTACCTTAATGAAAATGCTTTTGATATGATGGATAAATTTAGGGAAGTTGCAGGTCCAGAAGCAAATCTACAAACTTTAGCGCGTGGTGTAAATACGGTAATGCTAGATACGGGAAGTCGTGAATTGATTGATTTGCATGCAAAGATGTTTAAAAAACACGGAACAACAACCATAAGAAATTTTGATGCATTAAATGATGTTGAAAATCTAAAGTACAGTGGAGAAAGAATATCTCACTATGGATTAAAACATGAAGCAGTTGTTACTATGATGGATTTACCACCGGGATGCACTGGTGCACATGATGTAGCTTTTTATGAAAAAACTCTTAGAAGCATATTGGATGCCGGCATACCTTATGATAGTATATGTTTTAAAGATGCCAGCGGAACTTCTAGTCCTCAAAAAGTCTATGAAACTATAAAAATGGCTAAAAAACTTCTCCCTGAGGGTGTACATGTAAGACTTCATACACACGAAACTGCCGGAGTTAGTGTAGCTTGTTATTTGGCTGCCCTAGAAGCTGGAATTGATGGAATCGATTTGGCTGCGAGTCCTGTTAGCGGTGGAACTTCTCAGCCGGATATCTTGACTCTTTTGCATGCTACTAAAGGTAAAGATTATGATTTAGGTGGTTTAGAGTTAGAGAAGATTTTAACTTATGAAGAAGTTCTAAAAGATTGTTTGAGTGATTATTTTATGCCACCAGAAGCAACACAAGTCTCTCCTCTTATCCCTTTTTCTCCGATGCCAGGAGGTGCGTTGACTGCAAATACTCAGATGATGAGAGACAATAATATTTTAGGAAAATTTCCTGAAGTTATAAAAGCGATGAGAGAGGTAGTAGAAAAGGGAGGATATGGAACAAGCGTTACACCAGTAAGCCAGTTCTATTTTCAGCAAGCATTTAATAATGTGATGTTTGGACCATGGAAAAAGATAGCTGAAGGTTATGGAAAGATGGTTTTGGGTTACTTTGGACATACACCTTCTACTCCAGATGCAGATATTATCGCTTTGGCTTCAGAACAATTAAAACTTGAACCAACAACCCAAAATGCAGTAGATATTGCGGATAAAGATGAGACAAAATCACTTGCACATGTAAGAAGTATTTTGGAGAAAGAAAATATAGAGATAAATGATGAAAATGTCTTTATAGCGGCATCTTGCAAAGAGAAAGGTATCGCTTTTCTCAAAGGTGAAGCAAAGGTAAATGTAAGAAAAATTGATAAAAATGAAACAAAAAAAGAGGGGAATAAAAAAGTGGCAACAACAGGTAATGGAGAATATACGGTAGTAGTTAACGGTCAAAAATACAATGTTCAAGTCAGCGAAGGACTTGATGCGAGTGTTGAAGTAAAATCAGTCACACCTGTTGCACAAACTAGCGCACCACAAAATTCAAGTGGTTTTGAAGTCAAGGCTACACTTCCGGGTGTTGTGTTTAAAGTTGTAAGCAGTGTTGGGCAAAGTGTAAAAAAGGGAGATATTTTGTTAGTTTTGGAGGCTATGAAAATGGAGATAGAGATAGTAGCTCCCCAAGATGGTGTAGTGAGTTCCATTTTGGTTAAACAGGGTGACAATGTAGAAGATGGTCAAGCATTAGTCGTATTGTAAGGACAGATAATATGAAAAATTTAATTTTTGTGTTTTTAACATTTTTTGCGATTAGCTTCTTGGCCAATCCACTCTATGCAAGTAGTAGTGAAAATAGTGTTCAAACTCATAAAGTTGTTCAAGATAATCAGCATGAAGTGAAAAGCATATCTGCTATGTTTAGTAATTTCTATAAAACTACAGGCATTTATGCCTTTTTAAATCCGCGAGATGGCGCTACAAATGCGCTAGGAGAGCCACTTAGTAAATTTGCCCAAAGCTGGGGTAGAATAATTATGATTTTTATAACATTTTTACTTTTTTACTTGGCTATTGCTAAAGGATTTGAACCCTTATTGCTTTTGCCGATTGCTTTTGGAGGATTACTTGCAAATATACCGCTCGCAGATATCATAGGGCACCATGGCTTTATAGGTACGCTTTTTGATGCAGGTATAAAAAATGAGTTATTTCCGCTTATTATCTTCATGGGTGTTGGCGCTATGACGGATTTTGGACCACTTATCGCAAATCCGAAAACAGCACTTCTAGGAGCTGCTGCCCAGTTTGGTATCTTTGGCTCACTTGTCGGCGCAGTTGCGCTTTCTCAATATACTCCGCTTTTTGATTTTACACTAAAGCAGGCTTCTGCTATATCTATCATAGGTGGGGCAGATGGTCCAACATCTATATTTGTGGCTTCAAAACTTTCACCGGATCTTATGGGGGCTATTGCTGTTGCTGCATACTCTTATATGGCATTAGTACCTATAATTCAGCCTCCAATTATGAGATTATTTACAACCAAGGAGGAGAGAAAGATTAAGATGGTGCAGTTAAGAGATGTTGGGAAGATAGAGAAACTTATGTTTCCACTTACTGTTTTAATTCTTTCCATTTTAATTTTACCTGAATCTACACCTCTTATCGGTGCGCTTACTTTTGGTAATTTTGCCAGGGTTTCAGGCGTTGTTGATAGATTGTCTGGTACAATGCAGAATGCACTTATAAATATAGTCACTATATTTTTAGGGCTTGGTGTTGGTTCAAAATTGGCAGCTGAAAAGTTTTTGGTTGCCGATACTTTGGGAATTTTGGCTTTAGGACTTGTTGCATTTTCAATTGGAACAATGGCTGGAGTTTTGATGGCAAAAGTGATGAATAAATTTTCCAAAGATCCGATAAATCCGCTTATCGGGTCAGCTGGAGTCAGTGCTGTACCTATGGCAGCTCGTGTATCAAATAAAGTTGGAATGGAGAGTGATCCTACAAATATGCTACTTATGCATGCCATGGGTCCAAATGTTGCTGGTGTTATTGGCTCAGCCGTAGCAGCCGGTGTATTGTTATCGATATTTAAATAAAGAAGGATATTATGTTGAAGGTTAATGGAATTGAAAAGTTGGGCTTGGAAAATATAGGCAAGGTTTATCACAATTTGAGTTATGAAGAACTTTTTGATCATGAAGTTGCAAATAAGGAAGGAAAAGTTTCGAGTAGTGGTGCATTTATGGTCGATACAGGAGTATTTACAGGAAGAAGTCCAAAAGATAAATATTTCGTTAAACAAGATCCTTCACAGAAGTATATCTCTTGGGGTGCAATAAACCAACCAACAACAAAGGAAGTTTTTGACGAACTTTTTGTGGTTGCAAAAAAACAGCTTTCAAATAAGGACCTATATATCCAAGATGCTTATGCCGGAGCAAGTGCAGATAGTAAAAAGAGCATAAGAGTTGTTGCTGAAGTTGCTTGGCAGGCTCACTTTGTAAAAAATATGTTTATTCGACCGGACGAGAAAGATTTGGTGGATTTTAAACCTGATTTCACTCTTTATGTTGCTTGCAAAACTGTTGATAAGGATTATAAAAAACATGGTCTGAATTCTGATGTTTTTGTTATATTTAATGTTGAAGAAAATATCGCTATAATCGGCGGTACATGGTATGGTGGAGAGATAAAAAAAGGTGTATTCTCTATGATGAATTACTGGTTGCCCTTAGAAGGCAAACTATCCATGCACTGTTCCGCAAATGTTGGTGCAGATGGAGATGCTGCTCTGTTTTTTGGACTTAGCGGCACAGGAAAAACTACTCTTTCAACTGATCCAAAAAGACAGCTTATAGGTGATGATGAACATGGTTGGGATGACAATGGTATCTTTAATTTCGAGGGCGGTTGTTATGCAAAATGTATAAATCTAAAAGAAGAGAATGAACCTGAGATATTTCATGCTATAAGAAGAGATGCACTCTTGGAAAATGTGGTAGCTGATGAAAATGGTGTGGTTGATTATGATGATGGAAGTAAGACGGAAAATACTAGGGTTTCGTATCCAATATATTTCATAGAAAATTACAAAGAAGATTCAAAAGCAGGGCATCCTAAAAAGATCATTTTTCTCTCTGCTGATGCTTTTGGCGTTTTACCTCCTGTTTCAAAGCTTACAAAAGAGCAGGCTATGTACTATTTTATGAGTGGATATACTGCTAAAGTAGCGGGAACTGAGAGAGGTATAACAGAGCCTGTTGCTACATTTAGTTCCTGTTTTGGCGAGGCATTTTTACCTCTACATCCAACAGTGTATGCAAAACTTTTGGGTGAAAAGATAGACAGACATGGCGTAGAAGTTTTTCTTGTAAATACAGGTTGGAGCGGAGGCGCTTACGGTGTTGGAAGCAGAATGAGTATAAAAGCTACAAGAGCTTGTATAAGTGCTATTTTGGATGGAAGTATCAATAAGAGTGAATTTGAAAAACTTCCTATTTTTGATTTGAGCGTTCCAAAGAGTTTAGATGGAGTCGAAACTAAACTATTAAATCCAAAAAATAGTTGGGAAGATAAAGAAGAGTATGATAAAACAAGCCAAAAACTGGCAAATATGTTTATCGAGAACTTTAAAAAGTATATAACAGAAGATTCAGACTTTTCAGAGTTTGGTCCAAAACTTTAAAATTTAACTACTATATGCAGGGGGAAACTTTCTCCCTGATTCTCTACATGTAAGGAATTGCAATGTCAAAAGTTGCCTCAGGAAAAATCAAAAAATCAAGTGCAAAAATACTGGATGAATTTAATGCCTCTATAATGTTTGATAAAGAGCTCTATTTAGAGGATATTGAAGGCTCTATTGCTCATGTAAAGATGCTTTTAAAGCAGGGTATTATAGATGAAAATGCAAAAACAAATATTATAAGTGGTTTAAATAAAATACAAAAAGAGATAGAGGCAGATGAATATATTTTTGATATAAAAGATGAAGATATACATATGTCTATAGAAAATAGATTAACAACACTTATAGGTGATGATGCAAAAAGAATGCATACGGCTAGAAGCAGAAATGATCAAGTTGCTTTAGACTTTAGACTTTTTGTATTGAGAAAAAACACAGAGTTAATTGATCTGCTTTTTGAACTAGAGAAAGTGTTGTTAGAGATAGAAAAAGAGCATACAGATACTTTGCTCCCCGGTATGACTCATCTACAACATGCTCAACCTATAAATTTTTCTTACCATCTGCTTGCTTATAGTTCTATGTTTAAAAGAGATATACAAAGATTTGAAGACTCTATGAAAAGAAACAGTATATCTCCGATTGGTTGTGCTGCTCTTGCAGGTACGCCATATCAAACAGACAGAGAGTATGAAGCAAAACTCTTGGGATTCTCAAGTGTTAGTGTAAACTGTTTGGATACGGTTAGTGATAGGGATTTTGCATTAGAAATACTATTTAATATTTCTGTTTTAATGATGCACATTTCAAGACTTTCTGAAGAGATTATTCTGTGGAGTAGCAGTGAATTTGGTTTTGTTGAACTTAGTGATGAATACAGCACAAGTAGTTCAATAATGCCACAAAAGAAAAACCCAGATGTTCCAGAACTTCTAAGAGGTAAGACAGGCAGAGTGTATGGAAATCTGATATCTTTATTAACTGTCATGAAGGGTCTTCCATTGGCTTACAATAAAGATACACAAGAAGATAAAGAGGGTGTTTTTGATAGTATTAAAACAGCTCTTATATCTATAAAAATACTTACAGAAGCACTAAAAACTATGAGTATTAAAAAAGAAGCGATGTTGAAGGCTACTAAAAAAGGTCATCTGAGTGCTACAGATTTGGCTGATTATCTTACTAGTAAGTGTGGATATACCTTTAGAGATGCCTATAAGTTAACAGGTGAAATAGTTGGTTATGCGGATGATAATGGAAAAGATATGAGTGAATTAGATTTGCAAGAGTTAAAAAAATTTGAGCCAAAAATCAAAGAAGATGTTATTGATATACTGAAACTCTATAACTCTATGAACGCAAGAGATTCACAAGGTGGCACATCTGTAAATTCAACAAAAAAACAGATAAAGTATTTTGAAGAGTGGCTAGACAAGAGAGACTAACCACATAAGGGCACCTCTGATAACCCTATACCAGGGTTCTATCAGTGTATAGGATTATCAGAGGTGCCCATAATAGACACTTCTTGTCTAAAAAAAGTTTTTAGTGTCGCTATCTGCCATGTGTCCCCATGATAGTTTTGCACCACCTAGAAGGTGAAAATGCAAATGCATTACCTCTTGTCCGCCATTTTGTCCATTGTTTGTTATGAGTCTGTACCCATTTTTATCGAGCCCTAGTAGAGTTGCGACTTCTTGTATAAAAGATGTCATTCCAGCCATGATTTCGGGTGTGACTTGTTGGAAATTTTCTACCTCTACTTTTGGGATTATCAATATATGAATTGGAGCCTTTGGGTTGATATCGTGGAAAGCTAGAAAATTATCATTTTCAAGTACTTTATTACAAGGTATTTCACCTTTGATTATCTTGCTAAATATTGTCATTCATTATGTCCTTAAAATTTATTTATTGTAAATTATTGAGTATCATTATACTG
>Ga0256831_1001374_pt1 | contig 12820 bp, 10 predicted proteins | sample 132544metaG_FD_189087 | JGI IMG/M metagenome (GOLD analysis project Ga0256831, IMG submission 189087) | Hydrothermal vent microbial communities from Lau Basin, Pacific Ocean - 132-544 | ecosystem: Environmental > Aquatic > Marine > Hydrothermal vents | place: Pacific Ocean: Lau Basin | collected... | reverse complement strand
TCATTATCCTAATACTCTTTAATTCAATTACTGATGATTGCCTTCTAACTTGCTAATATTATACTGTAAAGTATTAATTATTTTATCATCATGATGTTCTTTGTCGGCAGAAATTTCAATACCATTGATTTTAGTAACAAACCATAATCCAATCACTGAGTTTGTAAAAAAAATCTTATCCGCATTATTGATATCTTGCTTTGATATATTACGCTCTATCAGCTCAATATTCTCATTGGCTAATAAAGACATAATATAAGCACGCATAATGCCTTGAATACCACACTGGGTTAATAGCGGTGTAATAACCTGCTCCCCGACAATAAGAAATAGATTACTCATTGTTCCTTCGATAATATTCCCATCAATATCACTGACAAGTCCTTCCTGATAGTCGTCACCTAATTCACTACGAGCAAGCACTTGCTCTAGACAGTTAAGCGTTTTAAAGCCAGATAGTTGAGGGTTGTGCGATAGTTGAGTTGTGCAGTATTGAATATTTATACCACTATTTCGATAGTAATCAATCGTTTCAGGTGGTTTATGAAGGCTAAGTATGCGGGTAGGAGAATGTAAACCTTGTGCGGAGTAACCACGTCCACCTGAACCTCGTGTGATAATTATTTTTAGAATACTATAATTAACATCCTTACTAATTAACTGTATTTCTTGGTGTAGAGCGGATTCATCTAAGCTTATTATTTTTAGGCTATGGCAGCCCCACTGTAGGCGTTTAAGATGCTCATCCAGTAGAATAAGTTTCCCTGATGAAATAAGTATGGTTTCCCAAACACCATCGCCATATTGTAGACCACGGTCTGACACTGGCAATGAATCTTGAAACTGTCCATTAACCAGTGTTACCACGTTAAATTTTCTTAAAAATAAGTGTTCCGTTAGTGCCGCCAAAACCGAATGAATTACTCATGGCGATATCCACTTTGGTTTCACGCGCTACATTGGGTACATAATCTAAATCACACTCAGAATCTGGATTAGTTAAATTGATGGTTGGTGGTAACACTTGATCACGAATAGCAAGAATACTAAAAATCGCCTCAATTCCACCTGCTGCACCTAATAGATGACCTGTCATGGATTTTGTTGAGCTAATAGCAACATTGCTAGCATAATTTCCCATTGCACGTTTAAGTGCTAGTGTTTCAGCAACATCACCTGCTGGCGTTGATGTACCATGCGCGTTGATATAATCAATATCTTCAGGATTTAGACCTGCATCATTCAATGCATGTTTCATACAACGAGCGGCACCTTCACCATCTTTAGATGGAGAGGTCATATGAAAGGCATCACTACTCATGCCAAAACCAACTAGCTCACAATATATTTCAGCTCCACGTGCTTTTGCCGCTTCATATTCTTCAAGAACAACAATTCCAGCACCATCGCCTAGTACGAAGCCATCACGACCAGCATCCCAAGGGCGACTAGCGGCTTGCGGATCATCATTACGTGTTGAAAGTGCACGCGCAGCGGCAAAACCACCAATACCTAATGGGGTTGATCCCATTTCTGCACCACCTGCCAACATATAATCTGCATCACCGTATTGGATCATGCGCATTGCATCGCCAATACTATGAGTTGCGGTTGCACAGGCTGAAACTGGCGACATATTATGTCCTTTTAAGCCATGCATTATTGATAAGTTACCCGCCACCATATTGACAATACTACTTGGAACAAAGAAGGGAGAAATTCTACGAGGTCCGCTTTTCATAAAGATTTCGTAGTTTTTCTCGATAGTTCCCAGACCACCGATTCCAGAGCCTACAATAGTGCCAATACGCTCTGCGTTTTCTTCGGTAACTTCCAATCCAGAATCTACCAGTGCATCAGTACCAGCGCCAATACCATAATGAATAAAGGGATCCATTTTGCGCTGATCCTTGCGCTTGATATAGTCATCAATTTGAAAATCATCAACATTTCCAGCAATTTTCACTGAAAACTTGCTGGTATCAAATAAGTCATCACTGATCACATTAATACCACTATTACCTTCAATAATGTTTTTCCATGCTTTATCGATTTTAGACCCAACTGGAGAAACAATCCCTAAACCTGTAACAACGACTCGACGATTTGACACAATAATTTTCCACCTAGCAAATTAATTAGCAAATATTTGTTATTTAAACAAATATTTGCTAATTAATCTAAGGAATGATGATTTACTAATTTACGATGTTAATGTTCGCATTTTTTTAAATCATCACCCTTAAAATTAAAAAATAAAACCGTAGTTTTCCTTGGAAAACTACGGTTTATTAACTCTCAGAGAGTCACTTAGCCTTGATTGTTATTAACATAATCAATCGCTAACTGAACAGTTGTAATTTTTTCAGCCTCTTCATCTGGAATTTCTGTTCCAAACTCTTCCTCCAAAGCCATTACTAATTCAACAGTATCTAGTGAGTCTGCACCTAAATCATTAACAAAAGATGATTCATTTTTAACTTCGCTTTCTTCAACCCCTAGCTGCTCAATAACAACACTTTTTACTCGTGTTTCAACATTACTCATGGTCTATATTTCCTTCATTAAAAAAATTCTATTAACGTATATTGTTGCATAGTAATAAAAAAATGCACCCATTTTGCGAACGCTAATCAGAAAAACGACATAGTATATCATTAATATTCTATGGGTCATTACAATATTTACAACAGCATAACTGAATAATTGCTTATGACATATGCATGCCACCGTTCACATGAATAGTTTCGCCTGTTATATAGGCTCCCATATCCGATGCTAAAAATAGTACAGCATTGGCAATATCATTAGGCTTACCTAATGAGCCTAATGGGATCCCTGATAGCATTGCATTACGCAGATCGTCAGAAAGTGCTTTGGTCATATCGGTATCAATGAAACCTGGCGCAACAACATTGACGGTAATACCACGTGAACCGATCTCACGCCCTAATGATTTGGAGAAACCAACAATCCCAGCTTTTGCTGCGGCATAGTTCGCTTGTCCAGCATTACCTGTCGCGCCGACTACTGATGCTATTGAGATAATTCGCCCATGCCTTGCTTTCATCATACCGCGTAGACATATCTTGCTCAGCTTAAAGACAGAAGTAAGATTAGTGCTGATAATGTCATCCCATTCATCATTTTTCATGCGCATTAATAAGTTATCACGAGTAATGCCCGCATTATTAATTAAAATTGATATTGCTCCAAAATCAGCCACTATTGTCTTCATTACACTGGCAATGGACTCATCATCAGTGACATTTAACATCATTCCTGTGCCAATAATATTAGCCTCAGAAAAATAATGGGTGATTGCTTGAGCACCCGATTCACTAGTTGCTGTCCCTATTACTGTTGCACCAGCTCTGCCCAAAGTTTCTGCTATTGCTCGACCAATACCACGACTTGCGCCTGTGACTAGTGTGACTTTTCCTTCTAATGCTTTTTCTAAATTCATACTTTGCTAAACCTATGCGTTGGTTAGTTCTAATGCTTTTTCTAATGTTGCACTATCGTATACACATATATTGCCTAGTTTACGATCTATACGACGATTTAATCCAAACAAGATTTTTCCAGGACCAAATTCTACAATACTATCCGCACCTAAATCATTTTTTAGTGAATTTATTGTATCTACCCATAGCACAGGCTTAAATAATTGTTCTGATAATGCAGTTTTAATATCATCTGCATGATCAAAACTAGTGCAATTAACGTTGTGAACAACTGGAATCTTTGCTTTAGAAAAAGTAGCCTCTGCAAATTTTTCTGATAATTTTATTGCCGCATCTTTCATTAATGAACAGTGAGAAGGAACACTGACTGCTAGTTTTATCGCTCGCTTAGCACCTGCCTCTTTTAATTGTTCAATAGCGCGATCAATAGCGTCTACATCACCTGCAATAACGACCTGCCCTGGAGAATTAAAATTAACCGCCTCTGCAACCCCATTCTCTGCTGCTTGCGCGCAAACAGAAACGACTTTGTCATTATCCAACCCCAAGATTGCAGCCATTGCGCCCTCACCTTCTGGGACAGCTTGCTGCATCAAACTTGCTCTACTACTAACCAACGTTATGGCGTCTTCAAATGATAAAATCCCCGCAGCAACCAATGCACTATATTCTCCTAAACTATGACCTGCCATACCAACGGGCAACCTTCCACCCTGTCCTTGCCAAACTCGCCAAACAGCAATTCCCGCTGCTAACATAACAGGTTGGGTATTCTCCGTCTGATTGAGAGAACTATCATCTGTAAGTGTTAATTGCCATAAATCTTTATTAAGCAAGTCAGATGCTTGTTGAAATGTCTGTTTTACTTCCGAAAAAGAGCCTGCTAACTCAGCTAACATGCCCGTTGATTGAGACCCTTGTCCAGGGAACACTGCGGCAAATGCCATATTATTTCCTCACCTTTAATTATTTCTAGGCGGCAAGCATAGAACTGAAAGTGTGTTACGGCAATATGTAATATTAGATAAACCAAGTGTTTGATTTATTTTACTCCATTGAGATGATATTTTTACACCATCTCCAGACCATCTAGACAAAAGCTTACAACTAATGAACAGCTTATCAGCAATTTGCTGTAAATATTCAGAAAATACTTGTTATAAATTATAAGGGGTAGATAATACGTGCTGATTCTGAAAGCAACGTTATTCAGAAATAATTTGAGAAATGTAAGAGATTAGCAAAAAGCATGGCTAAAGAAGAACATATTGAAATGGAAGGAACTGTGGTTGAAACATTACCAAATACAACCTTCCGCGTAGAGTTAGAAAATGGACACGTTGTGAATGCACATATTTCAGGTCGTATGCGTAAAAACTACATACGTATACTGACAGGAGATCAAGTCACTGTGCAATTGACGCCGTACGACCTTTCAAAAGGAAGAATTACTTACCGCAGTAAGTAGTATTTTCTTTCTCAAATTTTTAATATAAAAAGCACCAATGCTTAATTGGTGCTTTTTATTTGTCTAAAATTTCTGGGAATACAAGTAATAGGTGTGAAAACTTTAGTTTTTCAGTCGTAAGAATGGAGGTTTCTGCCAATAGATGAGCATATAAGGAAGTTCCAAGTCGCTTAGCTGTACTCCTCCCTCACACTAAAACATATGCGAGGGAAAATCATACAGAAGTGATATAAAATATTTCACATCATCCATCCAGTTTCTGTGCTAGAGCAATCCATTTAGATATCATTTTTTTTGTTGGGGTTTTCTTGGTATGATGCTGATTTTTTACTATATTTTTCATTTTAGCTCTAACTTTACTCGTATCTGATGCGGCTAACTCTGTACTAGAATTTACGCCTGATAAATAGAGTAGCTCGGCATATTTTCCGTCAATACCATCTACTCTCAATAAATCTGCCATTTTAAGCCAAATTTCTACTGTCTTTTCACTTTGATTCATTGCCTTAGCAATATGTTTTGCGTAGCTATTATCATGCCGACATTTTTCTAGTAAATCTGTCGTTGTCTGTATCCCTATCTTGCGCAAACGTTTACCAAAGCCTTTGCCAATACCATCTATTTCTTCAATATTATAACGAGTAGCCGATTTATTAATTGTTTGATAATTATCTACAAGTGTAGCAACCTGTGGCTTCTGTATAGGCACTTCGGAAATAACCATAGTGGAACTAGTATTACCAGAAGTAAACTGCAATGATTGAATCTGCTTATCCTTGTTTTTCAGAATATTTTTTAATTGCTTATTCTCTTGTTTATAGCCACTAGATTTTGTTTTTAATAATGATTGTTTATTAATCATATCTGTAGCGTTCTTTTCATAAGTGTGCATCAGCGCCTTAATCTGCCCAACTTGCGTATCCTGTGCTTTTAGTTGCCGTCTTATTTTATTAAGATCAAGCTCAGTCTGCTGAGTTTCCTTATTTTTACGCTCTAACTCATCTTTATAGTTATTTGCTATTTTTTTTGCGATAGAAAGTGCTTGCTGCAATTCATCCTCTTTCTCAGTCAAGTCCTGATTGCCTTTCTTATAGGCTTCCACTAGAGCTTGCATCATTTCAATTTCATCACAAGCAGATTGTTCCTTCTTGATGCTTACTTTCAAATTTTCTTTCAGTGTTTTTATTTTAGCGTTATCTTGAGAGATTTTTTGTTTCTTTTTAGGCGCTTCAGCCTCTAAATCAGACAATGCTTTTTGCAACTGGTTTTCCTTATCCAAGAAATCCTGATTACCTTTCTCATGTGCAGCTAGTAAATCCTGCATCACTTTTAGTTCATCAGCATCAACTAAGCCCTTTTTTTGGCTTGCATCTAGTTCATTATTTAGTTTTTTCAATTTAAACTCGTATTTTGAAATAACATCCTTATTCTCAATTTTCTCCGCTTTCAGTGCAGATAATTCTTCTTCTAACTGACTCTCCTTATTTGCTAAATCTTGATTACCTTTCTCATGCGCAACCAGCAAACCCTGCATTATTTTCAGTTCGTTTGCATCGACTAAGGATTTTTCTTTACTAGTTTCTAGCTCATTGTTTAGTTTTTCGAGTTTAGATTCATATGTTGAAACAACATCCTTGCTCTCAATTTTCTCTGCTTTAAGTGCAGATAGCTCTTCTTCTAACTGGCTTTCCTCATCCAGTAAATCTTGATTGCCTTTCTCATATGCAATAAGTAAGCCTTGCATTACCTTTAATTCGTTTTCGCTTACTAACTCCTTTTCTTTGTTAGCATGCAATTTATTAGTTAATTGCGCTTTCTCTACCTGAGACTCTGCAATTTTTTCTTCATGCCGCATGCTAATATTCTTCGCAGCTGATAAAGCCATCTGTAATTCTTGCTTTGCTACAAGAAGCTCATTATTTTCCTTTTCTTTAGTTTTCAAAAGATTTTGTACAGAGATAACTTGATCTGCATTTACTTTAGCTTCTTCTTTTATAGAGTGAAGACTTTGCTCTAAATTTTTACAGAGCTCTTTTTTATTACTAAGATCGGCACGTAAATCACTACCTGACCGCATAATTTGTGACTTAAATGTTCTAAAATTTGCAATATTCTGCTCATATAAACTTGTAATCTCTTCAATTTTCCTTGTGTCATCAGTGGATTTTTTATCTGCGCGTGCTAGTTTTTCAGACAAGTCATTCAGATTATTGATTAATTTTTGATTTTTTTTATCCGTAATTTCTAGTTGATGTTGCGTTTCAGCATTTTTCTTTTTATTCTCGCTATTTATTTTTTCGGCAACCGATAAAGACTTTCCTGTTTCATTTTCTTTGTCTAATAACTTACGATTAGTTTTTTCATATTCATCAAGTTGAGTACGCATAATTTCTGCGTCTTCTTTGGCTGCTTGGTAATCTTTAGTTAGTACTTCCAACTCATCCGTCTTACTTTGCAATTCAATTCTTAGTCCCGCATCTGCATCATTGGTTAAGCTCTTTATCTCAGATGTACCATCTATGTTATTTGCTTTATCCAAGCGTTCTTCTAGTGCATCAATCTCAAAATCGCGCTGCTCTAATAACGACTTCATTTTCGATAATTTGAGATCTGCTTTATCCAGTCTAGATTTATTTTCATTCAGTACCTCACTAGCCAAATTTGCTCCACTTTCCATAGAGCGAAGCCGACCTAATAAACTTTTATTCTCATCCGTAAGTCGGCTGTTATCTTGTGCTTTTATGGCAAACAAATCCCGCTCTTCTTCAACCAGTTCAAAGCGTTGAGACCATTCATCAACAATATTAGAAATTTTCTTTTTACCCCCTCCCCGCAATAACCAACCCAGAGCCGTACCCAATAAAAGAGCAACGAGTAAACACAGCCATAATTGCCACATAAGATAGTTCATTATTTTACTCCCTCAACAGTAAATTCAATTCGACGATTAAGCGCGCGCCCTTTTGATGTACGATTGGTTGCCACTGGATTTTCTTCACCATATCCCATTGCCCTTAGGCTTTTATTACTAACGCCCTTTTCTTGCAAATAGTTGACAACAGCTTGTGCGCGCTTTTGACTTAATTTTTTGTTATTTTTGTCCGAACCTCTAGAGTCGGTATAACCCGCAACAATAATGGTTTGATCAGGACAGCCCATTGCGACTAACACTAGCTGATCTAATAACTTATAACTGCTTTTGGTAATAGTAGCTCCTCCTGTTTTAAAGAGAATTTTATTGCGAAGCAATAACCCCTTAAATTCTTTTTGACAGTTTTTAGCGCGCTTAATTTTTAAACTTTTATTTTCTTCATTAGCAAGCTCCCCCCTTGAAATAATGGCAATGTCGAGATTTCCAGTATAATTTTCTGGTAGATTGCTTTCTAAATATTCACCTATTTGTTGGCGTAATTCCTTAGAGTCAGCAACTCCTGTTAGAAGAAATTCTTGATCCGATAAACGCACCTGCCCTTCTCTCAAACGCGAAAAGGAGTTCAAAGCTGCAACTGCTGTCTCTTTCCAATGCGCAGGAGCTTTAGCACGTATAGATAAATCATCCGTAACATGTGGTTTGCCATAGCGACTATTAGCCAGGCTAAGTAATTTGATTTTTGTTGTAGGGTCAGGAACGCTACCACTAAGGACAATAGATTTATCATCTTTAAGTCCTATTAATAATGTATAGGGTTCAATAATCACAGGCTTTGGTGCTAATTGTTCGGGTGCTACCTCTATTTGATTATCTACCAAATGATATCCCTCAACAGTCGCAACTCTAGTCGCCTTAGCTTTTAATGCATCAGAACCAACTAATCCTTGCAGAGTAACATCTCTACCATCAACGTTAACTTGTACAGATTGCAAACTATTGCGTAGCAAAGATTCTTCAACCCTCTTTTGTACATCAGCCTCAATCGCTGGAGCTGCAAACTTATGAATACAAAAGTAGCCAAGCAAAAAAAATAATAAGAGTCCAACTAATAATAAAAGAAGTTTTTTCATATAAATCACACTAATACAGCGAATGGTAAGTTTGCCCTATAACTTATGAGAATAAATCTCCCAAGCGCAGAGACAGGAAATTGCAGTCCTAACAAAGCTACGGTGACATTCTTCAACACAGCTATTGGGGTTTAGAGGGCTACCAACTTAAGGTGGGACAAGTAAAATCATAGCAAACAACCCGCACCCTTCGACAAGCTCAGGGAACTAGCCCTTCGGTAGACTCAGGACACCGCTTCCTGAGCTTGTCGAAGGGGGCGGGTGAATAGCAGAAACATTAACTGTCCCACCTTAAACTGGTAGCCGTGTGAATCTACCGTTTGCTGTAGCAAAATCACAGCAATACAACACACTCTACCTAATTTCTGTCAGACTGCATGGCAATTTTTTATAAAAGGATAAATTATCATTATAAAAGGAATAACTTATTATCGTGGCAAATTAATTTCAAATGAGGATTATATAAGCTTTCTATTCTAATCATAATACGCTATTCTTCGCCATCAATCGGGGCGTAGCGCAGTCTGGTAGCGCACCACACTGGGGGTGTGGGGGTCGCAAGTTCGAACCTTGCCGTCCCGACCATTTTCAGATCAGTAAAATATTTCAGGCTTATCTTAAATTAAGAAAAATTAAAGCCAACTCTTCAAAATACTCACTATGATTAAGATTGGCTTTGCAGTTCAAGTCATATTCAATCAGCCTATTCCTAACACTCTCTACTTGCGAATATATCAGTGAAGCCTTACTATTTCGCAATTTTTTAATAATCTTAAACTATTAATGGGATCTTTATCCCATCAATAAAATTTACAGGTAGTTTTTATGCGTACTCATCGTTGTGGACTCGTCAACGAATCCTTGCTAGAAAAAGAAGTAACACTATGTGGTTGGGTTAACCGTCGTCGCGATCATGGTGGCGTTATTTTTGTTGATTTGCGTGATAGCAAAGGCATTGTACAGGTTGTATTTAATCCTGATAATGCGGAAATGTTTAGTCTAGCAGAGTCTATTCGCAACGAGCATATTTTACGACTTAAAGGACGCGTCAATGCACGCCCTGATGGCATGGTTAATGCGAAGATGAAAAGCGGAAAAATTGAAGTTATTGCTGATCATCTTGAAATTTTAAGTGCCTCTGATACACCACCCTTCCAGCTAACAGATGATGTTAGTGAAGACATACGCTTAAAATATCGTTATGTTGATTTACGGCGCCCTGAAATGCAACAACGCATGTATACACGCGCCAAAATGACATCTGTAATACGTCACTTCCTTGATGCGCATGATTTCCTTGATATAGAAACTCCCATGCTAACCAAAGCAACCCCAGAAGGGGCTCGCGATTATATTGTACCAAGCCGCACACATCCGGGTAATTTCTTTGCACTACCGCAGTCGCCACAGTTATTTAAGCAAATGTTAATGATGGGCGGAATGGATCGTTATTACCAAATTGCTCGTTGTTTTCGTGATGAAGACTTACGTGCAGACCGTCAGCCAGAATTTACTCAGGTTGATATGGAAATGTCGTTTGTAACATCAAACGACATTATGAATACCATGGAAGATCTAGTTCGCAATTTATTTAAACAAGTTAGTGACGTTGACCTACCCTCTGAATTTCCACGCATGACCTATGCAGAGGCAATGCATCGCTATGGCTCTGATAAGCCTGATATGCGTAACCCACTAGAATTGATTGAAGTCAGCGAGCAAATGAAAAAGGTGGATTTTAAAGTATTCGCCACTCCAGCTAATGATGAAGGTAGCCGTGTTGCTGCCTTACGTGTCCCGCAAGGTAATAAATTATCACGCAAAGATATTGATAATTATACAAAATTTGTCAGCCTCTATGGTGCGCGTGGATTAGCTTATATTAAAGTCAATGTGCTTGCTGATGGTGTAGCAGGATTGCAGTCCCCTATTCTGAAATTCCTTCCTGATGAGGTTGTATTAGAAATTATGTCCAAGGTCGGTGCAGAAGATGGTGACCTAGTCTTCTTTGGCGCAGACAAAACCAAAGTGGTTAATGATGCACTGGGAGCATTGCGTGAAAAGCTCGCCAAAGATCTGCATTTACTTGAAGGTGACTGGGCGCCATTGTGGATTGTAGACTTCCCGATGTTTGAATGGAGCGAAACAGAAAAACGCTTACAAGCATTACATCATCCATTTACCGCACCAACTTGTAGTGCAGAAGCGCTTCGTGCTAACCCAAAAGAAGCATTATCTGATGCGTATGATATGGTAATTAATGGCTACGAAGTGGGCGGTGGTTCAATTCGTATTCATGATTCAGAAATGCAAGCTACTGTATTTGATGTATTGGGTATTTCTGAAGAGGAAGCACGCGAAAAATTTGGTTTCTTACTGGATGCACTAAAGTTTGGCTGTCCTCCATTGGGTGGTTTAGCATTTGGTCTAGATCGTTTAGTGATGCTTATTACACATACCGATTCCATTCGTGATGTCATCGCCTTCCCTAAAACACAAACAGCCGCATGTCTATTGACAGATGCACCTGCCAGTGTGCCACGTAAGCAATTGCGTGAATTGTCGGTGCAGGTTAAACTGCCTGAGCAGGCTAAGACTAATTAGATTGTTTGGAAGTGCTATTATCCTGATAGTACTTCCTAAGTTGTAATATTAGTCCTTTTATGGAGGCTAATTTAGACTGTTTTTTGTGATAATTAGAGGGAAAAATATGAAAACCCAATTTAATGTAGAAAAAATGATGTGCGGTGGTTGCTCATCCAATGTTGAAAAAGCACTGGCTGATGCGGAAGGTGTTGATACCGTTGTTGTTGATCTAGAAAATAAAACGGTAACGGTTGAAGGTGATATTGATGCTAATGCAATCGCAACCATTATTACTGATGCTGGTTATCCTGCAACGGTAGCATAAGAAACAGAGCAACAACCCCTACTATAAAGTACAGACAAAATGGCAGAAATTAGACTATCCATAGCAGGCATGATGTGCGCAGGTTGCGTATCTTCCGTAGACGGTGCACTTAATAATGTAACGGGGGTAATCTCTGCACAAGTAAACCTAGGTGAGCGTACTGCAACTGTTGAGGGTAACTTCAAACTAGAGGATGTATTAGCCGCAGTCAAAAAAGCGGGTTTCCAAGCACAACAACTTACCTCACTCGCTGATGAAACCGCTAAAGAAAATCAAGAGTTAAAGGCATATCATACATTATGGTGGCGTGTGCTTATTGCAGGTTCTTTAGGTTTTGGATTATTTATTAGTATGCTGATGGGTTGGTTGCCCAATATCATTGAAGGGCAGACTTTTTGGCTCATTATTAGTGCTGTCACACTACTAATTCTTATTTTTGTAGGTGGTCACTTTTTCCGAGGCGCATGGACGGCGTTAAAAAATCGACGTGGCAATATGGATAGCCTTGTTGCAATGGGAACAGGAACAGCATGGCTTTACTCCACTGTTATTGTGCTATTCCCCAATGCGATCCCTACCATTGCACATCATGTCTATTTTGAATCTGCAATTATCATTATCGCTCTAGTCTCCTTAGGCGCGGCATTAGAAACCAAAGCACGGGGACGTACCTCAGAGGCAATTAAACGCTTAATGGGTCTACAGCCCGATACCGCGCGCGCGATTAGAGGGGGTGAAGAAATTGACATTCCCATTAATGAAGTGGGATTAGAAGAAACCTTACGGGTACGTCCTGGTGAAAAAATTCCTGTCGATGGCAATGTTATTGAGGGGCAATCTTTTGTTGATGAATCAATGCTAACAGGTGAGCCTATGCCTGTTGATAAGCACAAAGGTACACCTGTCTTTGGCGGCACATTAAATACTAAGGGCAGTTTTTTAATGACTGCAACAGGCATTGGACGCGAGACT
>Ga0256831_1001373_pt1 | contig 12822 bp, 14 predicted proteins | sample 132544metaG_FD_189087 | JGI IMG/M metagenome (GOLD analysis project Ga0256831, IMG submission 189087) | Hydrothermal vent microbial communities from Lau Basin, Pacific Ocean - 132-544 | ecosystem: Environmental > Aquatic > Marine > Hydrothermal vents | place: Pacific Ocean: Lau Basin | collected... | reverse complement strand
GTTAAATTTTTTTTCTTTATTTTTCGTTTTTCACAAAAGGAGTTACAATATTTGAACGATACTTTTCATACTGATTTTCACCAATCAATTCTATTATTTCTATTGCAGGACGTTTAATGGACGGCGAAAAAAAAATAGTTGTAATTGACGATGAAGCTTTTATCAGATTAAATCTGGAAAGAATTTTTCAAGAAGGGCAGTACTCGGTAACAACTTTTGAGAACGGTAATTCCGCCATTGAGTATCTGAAGAACAACGAAGCCAATTTGGCTTTTCTCGATTTAAATCTTCCCGACAGAAACGGTATTGAAATTCTCAAAGATATTAAAAAAATTCAGCCCGATTTATTGGTAATAATAATTACAGGATTTGCTTCGGTTGAATCCGCAGTTAACGCGCTGAAACTCGGCGCTTATGATTACATTAAAAAGCCGTTTAAAGCCGATGCAATTAAGCTGATAACCAAACTTGCTTTGGAAAGGCAGCTACTTTCCCGCAGAGTGCAGGAGCTTTCAAAATCGCGGGAAGAAGAAAAACAATCCTTTGAAGAACTTCTCGGAAGCAGCGCGAGCTTAAAACGTTTGCGAGAGCAGATTGAACAATTTGCCAAGTACGACGAGGAAACTGTTTTGATAACGGGCGAAAGCGGCGTCGGGAAAGAACTTGTATCGCGAGCAATTCATCAGAAAAGTCCGAGAAGTCGCTATCCTTTTATCGAGATAAACTGCGCTTCTATCCCCGAAAATTTATTGGAAAGCGAACTTTTCGGATTTGAGAAGGGGGCGTTTACCGATGCCAAAACAAAAAAAATCGGTCTTTTTGAAAAAGCCGATAAAGGCACCATTTTTCTTGATGAAATCGGAGAAATGAGCATCGGGCTGCAGGCAAAGTTATTGAGATTATTGGAAAATAAACAAATAAGGCGTCTCGGTTCAACGGAGAATATTAACGTTGACGTTCGGATTATTGCCGCAACAAATAAAGATTTGAATAAGGCAATCGAGGAAAAGGAATTCCGGAGCGATTTGTATTACAGATTAAACGTTTTAAGAATTCACGTACCTTCGCTTCGGGAAAGAAAGGATGATATTATTATTCTTGCAAACTACTTTCTGGAAAAAAACAATCTTCGTTTCGGCAAAAGCATCCGCGGATTTACCAAAGACGCCGAAGAACTTTTGGTTAATTACGACTGGCCCGGAAATGTTCGCGAGTTGAAAAATGCCATAGACAGAATTTCCATAATGACTCACGACGAAATGGTAGGAAAGGAAGAACTTCCGGATGAAATAAAAAATAATTTTCGGCGATTGAAGGAGAACAGGTTAGCCGAAGTTATTTTTAGCAGTTACGCGGGAAGATCTTTGGAAGAAATTATAGGTGAAGTTGAATCGCAAATAATCATAAACGCTCTTAAAACAAGTAATAATAACGTAAGCAAAGCCGCAAGGCTTTTGAATATTAAAAGAGAAACATTAAGATATAAATTGTCGAAATACGGACTTCTCGCCGGTGAAATTTGACCACTTTCGGAAAATTTTCACCGATTTTGATGTCCTTAAATAAGTTGCTTTGTCTTGATAAAAAAAAATAGCTTTTTTTAAGCTAAATAAAAAGAAAATCGGAGAGACATATTTAGGAGCTTGGCATACTTATTGTAAGTATTGATTGGGTTTAGGAGTATGTGTTCTCTATTTATTAATTACTAATCAAAAAACTCTATAAGGAGGATTTATGAAAAAATTATTTTCGATCATGACAGCTCTTCTCGTGATAGGCTTTTGGGCAAACACCAGTGCACAAGTTAAAATTTCCGGTGATTTGCAAGTACGCCCGCGTTACGACATGAAAGATTACGGAGATTACGGCGGCAAGAAAAATGACATGTATTACATGTTACGCGCCCAAATCAATATCAACGCTAATATTGGAGACGGCTGGTACGGAAAAATTAAATTAGGTCACTTCAACTATGCCGGTTATACTTTTACAAACGGCCTTGAAATGACAAAACAATTTTTACCGAATCCGACAGTTAACTTTAATCTTGCCTGCTTTGGCTACAAGGGAGAGAATTTCGGTATTGGCGGCGGTATTTATCCTATTAACGGAATTGCCGACCCGATGTTAGACATCCATTATTATCCCAATAAGATGGTAGATATACCGTTCGCTATTTATAATTTAAACAATGTCGTTGGTTTTCAGGGCTGGGTTAATTTAGGCCCCGGAAAATTACATGCTTCGGCATCACTAATTGGAAACGGTTGGTACGAAGAAGATGCAGCGGGAAAAGTTGTTAATGATACTCACGATTCGTACGTTCTTGGTTTTGATTATGCAATGAAAGTTGCAGGATTCAAAATTCAGCCGGTATTTTACTACTCAATGGAAAACGACTCTGTTTCAGCTCCTGTAACTTACGGCGTTAATTTTGCTACACCTAAGTTTGCAGGATTCGGATTTGGCGTTTCCGCCGGTATGACCTCAAATAATGCAGCCGGAACTCTTGAATATAGTGGAATGTTGTTACGTTTCAAAGTTACCGGTAAAGTTGGACCCGGTACTGTTATTGCTTGGTATGATTATGCAAAAAGAACTGATAAATATTCTTCCGGTGATGTAGATGAAAATTACGGATATATCTGGGCAGCATATAAATATAACTTAACAAAGAAAGTATTGGTTATGCCGAGAGTTAGAATTCTTTCCGATAAAATTGACAATGCTAAAGATTTCAGTAGAACAAAGGCTGAAATTTTATTCATAGCTAAATTCTAATTAATTTATTAAGGGGAGGTTTTAACCTCCCTAATTTTTTCATCAACCAAATTCTAGGAGGTACGATGAAATTTGGAAAATTATTAATTGCTTTACTCAGTGTCTCTTTCCTATTCAGTTTTAACGGCTGCAGTAAGAAAGAAACGGGACCTATCAAAATAGGCGTTATTCTTCCTCTTACGGGAAGCAAAGCTAAGTTTGGAACAATGGAGAAAAATGCTTACGAATTGGCAAAAGCCGAAATTAACGCTAAAGGCGGTATTAACGGAAGAAAAATTGATTTTGCTTATGAAGACGATACCGGCAAACCGGATGTAGGTCGCGCAGCGGCGGAAAAATTAATCAATGTTGATAAAGTTCCCATGTTAGCCGGCGGTTATTCATCTTCGGTTACTTTTGCGGCTGCGGCGGTAGCTCAGCAATACAGAACGCCGTTTTTAGTTAACACCGGTTCGGTAGATAAAATTACACAGCCTGCGGCATTTAACTTAACGACTAAGGACGGAGATAAATTCTATATTTATCGTATGAATCCTCCTGTTTCGGAATATGCTTCAGGATTGGAAACAATGTTGTCGCAGGTTATTAAACCTAAAACCGTTTTCTTAATTCATGAAAATACAACATTCGGAACAAAGGGAGCAAAATCTTTCGCCAAAACCGCTGCTAAATTAGGTATTAAAGTTCTCGGTACCGAAGCATATTCTAGCGGTACTGTTGATTTCAAACCTATTCTTCTTAATGCAAAGAAAGTTAAACCTGATATGGTTTATATGATTTCTTACGTTATGGACGCTGCAATGTTAATGAAACAGGCACGCGAATTAAACTTCCAGCCTAAACTTTATGTCGGCGCGGGAGCCGGATTCACAATGCCCGCTTTCAAAGAAAATGCAGGCAAAGCTTCGGAAGGCGTTTTCTCAGCTACATTATGGCACCAAACGCTTCCTATTCCCGGAGCCAAAGCTTTCTATGATAACTATATTAAAAAGTACGGTGGCGACGGTCCTGATTATCACGGCGCCGAAGCTTACTCAGCTGCTTACGTAGTGGCAAATGTTCTGAAACGCTGCAACGGTAATTATTCCAAAGAAAACATTAAAAAAGCTTTGGATAAAACCGATATGATGACAGCTTTCGGACCTGTTAAATTTACTTCCTACGGTGAAAAAATTCATCAGAATAAGATGACCACTTACGTTGTTCAGTGGCAAAACGGTGCATTAAAATTAGTATGGCCTAAAAACCTTGCAAATGCGCCGATTTATTATCCTATTGATTATAAAAAGATTTGGAAATAATCTGATTTAATCGGTTCCGGTCTGCCCTGACACATCAGGGCAGACAATATTTATTCGTTTTTTTGAGAGTTAACTTCTTATAAAATTCCTTTGGAGAAATTATGGAAATGTTTTTGCAATCTTTGATTTCCGGATTGCTGGTAGGCGGACTTTACGCAATAATCGGTTTGGGAATGTCATTAATTATGGGCGTTCTTAAAATAATCAACTTGGCGCACGGGCAGCTGATGATGGTTGCGATGTATGTATCATGGTCGGCATGGAATTATTTGGGCATAGATCCGTACTTATCAGTGGTTCTGTCGGTTCCTTTCACGTTTTATTTAGCAAAGTTTTTGAGTAAATATTTACTCAACCCGTTAATTGAAAAGGACTCAATTTTACCGGAGAACCAGGTGTTGATGACCGTCGGTATCGGAATGGTATTAGTTGAACTTGCGCGGTTTTTATTTACATCGGATTATCGTTCGGTTCAAACCAGCTATACAGGACAAGCATGGGATTTGGGCGGCGTATCAATCAGCATTCCACTTTTAATTGCATTTATTGTTTCTCTTTTATTGACCGCCGGATTATTTTATTTATTGATGAAAACCGATTTGGGGCGTTCAATACGGGCGACCGCTCAGGACAGATTGGCAGCTTCCTTAATGGGAGTTAGCGCGGAAAAGATTACGGTTTTAACGTACGGAATCGGCAGCGCATTGATTGCCGCAGCAGGTACATTTTTCCTTCCAATATTTTATCTTTATCCTGATGTAGGCCCGGAATTTACAGCCAAAGCCTTTGTAATTACAATTCTCGGAGGACTCGGCTCTACGGTAGGCGCAATAACCGGCGGTATCGTTCTGGCGTTAGCGGAAACGTTCGGAGCTACATATCTTTCCTCCGGCTATAGGGATGCTTACGGATTAGTTATTTTTCTCCTGGTTTTGGTCTTCTTACCGGGCGGATTAAAAAGTTTAACGAAAGTGTAGGTAGATTATGCATAATGATAAATTTATCAGTAAATCGGAAATCGGCATTTTTATTTTTGCTTTGGTGCTTCCTTTTATCTTTGACTTTTCTCCCTACATACAAGGTCTTCTGATTTTTGTAATGTTGTGGGTAGTATTGGGAACATCGTGGAACCTTCTTGCCGGTTATACGGGACAAGTTTCTTTCGGGCACGCAGCGTTTTTCGGAATAGGCGCTTATGCTGCCGGTGTTCCGTTTTTCTTATTCAAGGTTTCTCCGTGGTGGGGCTTATTGTTCGGCGGAATTACTGCGGTAATCCTTGGTTATTTGCTTGGAATTGTCGTGTTCCGGTTGCGGGGTCCTTACTTCGCTTTGGGCACATTGGCTGCCGCAGAAATTCTACGTATCGCATTCGGGCAGGAGGAATGGCTTACCAACGGTCATAACGGAATTCTTTACATAACGACTTGGGTTAGTAAATATCCTTATTACTTCATTATCCTGGCAATTGCCGCGGGAACTATTTTAACCGTAAAAGTGGTGATGAGAAGGAGGGAAGGTTATTATTTCCTTTCTATTCGCGAAGATGAGGATGCGGCTTCCGCAATCGGTATCAACGCCAGTAAGTACAAAAATATTTCTATGGGTTTATCTTCATTCTGGGCTGGAATGGCGGGCGCATTTTATTTTATATATATGGGATTTATTGATCCCGAAACCGTGTTTGCTCTTCATAACATCTCGATTATTTCAATTCTGGTCGGCATTATCGGCGGAGTAGGTACTATTTGGGGACCTGCAATCGGGGCAATTATTATGGTTCTGCTGCAGGAAACATTTCGTTCCGCTTTCTTCGGATTCGCTCCGCAATGGGTTTCTGGAATGCATGCTTTTGTTTTCGGACTGCTCGTTATCTTCGTTATTCTTTATTTGCCTGGCGGAGTAGTAGGAGATTGGGATTTGATTAAGAAAAAATTGCATCTGAAAAGAAAGTCGGAGATGAAAAAATGAGCATACTTTCATTAAAAAATGTAACTAAAAATTTTGGCGGACTTACCGCGGTTAACAACGTTTCCTTTGATGTTGAAGAAGGGGAAATTCTCGGATTGATTGGGCCTAACGGAAGCGGTAAAACTACAATTTTTAATCTTATAAATCATTTCTTCCCTGTTTCGTCCGGAGATATTATTTTTAAAGGAAATAATATTACGCATAAAAAGACGCACGAAATAGCAATGCTCGGTATCGGAAGAACTTTTCAGGTAGTAAAACCATTGAAAAGATTATCCGTTGCCGATAATATTATGGCGGCAGCTTTTTCACGGGAATCGACTTTTGAAGGCGCAAAACGGGTAACGAGAGAAGTTCTTGAATTTACACATCTTGACCATGTTGCGCATCAAAAAGCGGGCGGTTTGCCAATTGCCGGAAGAAAGAGATTGGAAATAGCCAAAGCTCTTGCAACAAGACCGACACTTCTGTTGCTTGATGAAACAGCCGCCGGATTAAATCCGGCTGAGTTGGATGAAGCAATTGATATTATCAGAGCAATTCGTTCCGACTTGGGAATAACCATTATTATCGTTGAGCATATAATGAAAGTTATTATGAATATTTCGGATAGAATTCATGCAATTGCTTACGGAACAACTATTACGGAAGGTAGTCCGGCGGAAGTGGCGGCAAACCCGACCGTAATCGAAGCATATTTAGGAAGCGATTATCATTAGGAGAAAAATTTCATGCTAAAATTAGAAAATGTAGATATGAGTTACGGCGACCTTCAAGTGCTTTGGGATGTTTCCTTTGAAGTGCACGAAGGCGAAATTGTTGTTCTTGTCGGAGCAAACGGAGCCGGAAAATCATCTATTATAAAAACTATTTCGGGTCTTCAAAAAGTATCGAACGGTAAAATTATTTTTGATGGCGCTGATGTTACAAATCAAAAACCTGAAGATATTTTGAAAAGAGGTTTGGTTCATGTTCCCGAAGGAAGGCGTCTGTTTAACGAAATGACCGTTGAAGAAAACCTGATAATGGGCGCTTTGTGGGGAGAGGCAAAAGAGAAGCGTGCCGAAACCATGGAGATTTGCTATGACTTGTTTCCTAAACTGCGCGACAGAAGAACGCAGTTGGCGGGAACGTTAAGCGGCGGCGAACAGCAGATGGTTGCCGTAGCCCGCGGATTAATGGCTAAGCCGAAACTTTTGATGTTCGATGAGCCGAGTTTAGGGCTTGCTCCCGTGCTTGTTCAAGATATTTTTGATATTATTAAAAGCGTAAGAAAACAAGGGATTACCGTTCTTCTTGTTGAGCAGAATGTTCAGGCTACATTGAAGTTCTGCGACAGAGCTTATGTGCTGGAAAACGGTAAAATCGTGATGGAAGGAACAGGACAACAATTACTGAACGACGATCACGTTAAAGAAGCATTCTTAGGAATATAAATTAGGAGCATATAATGTTAGTTAGAAAATGGATGAGTAAAAATCCGATAACAATTGATATTAACGATACTCTTACCGAGGCGATTGAAACTCTAAAAAGGAACAGAATCAGACGTTTGCCTGTAATGAAAGATGGCAAACTTGTAGGAATAATTTCCGACAGGGATTTGAAAGAAGCGTCTCCTTCAAAAGTTACTTCTCTTGACGTTTGGGAAGTGCATTATCTTCTTTCCAAAATAAAAATTAAAGATATTTATAAAAAACATCCGATTACTATCAGAGATGATTCTACAATTGAGCAGGCAGCTGTTTTGATGTTTGATGAGAAAATCGGCGGTTTGCCTGTTGTTGACGGAAAGGGCGATTTGGTCGGGATGCTTACCGAGCACGACGTCTTTAACGCTTTAATTAGAATTACGGGCGCCAGAGTTCCGAGTTACCGCGTATCGATGTGCTTGCCTGACGAAGGGGGCGCGATTAAGGAAGTCTGCGATATTCTCGATAACTACAAACATAAGTGTATCAGTATTTTAAACACATATTATGAAGTGCGGGAAAATCGCCGTTCGGTAATTATTCGCTTCCAGACCGACAAAGAAAATATCGATAAAATTATTGCTCAGTTGGAAGAGAAGTTTGAAAATGTACAGATGATTGAGGAACTTTAAGAAGGTTTTGTAAATATTTATTTAAGATTATTTATAATATCATCCGAATCAAAATAGCCCTTTATTCAAAAGGGCTATTTCATTTTAATCTTTTGCCGAAATTAATTTAACATCCTCAAGGAAAGGAAATTTTTTCCTTATTTTATTTACTTCCTCTACGTCAATATCATAAACAATAATTTTCTCGTCATTGAAATTTCTAACCAAATCTTCGCCTGCCGGAGAAACAATACACGTTGAGCCGCTGTAACTGTTGTACGGGTCATCTCCGGTTCGGTTAACTCCGATAAAATATGCAAGCTGTTGTACCGCTGTCGCTTGCGTGAGCAATTCCCAATGCGCGATTCTCGGAACGGGCCAGTTAGCAATGTTTACAAGGACTTCGGCGCCTTTAAGAGCTAGAAGTCTGTAAAGTTCGGGGAATCGTAAATCGTAACAAATCGAAAGCCCGAAGCGGATATGTCCTATTTTTGTAACGACAATTTCCTTCCCGGCGCTGAAATGTTTGTCTTCGTTTGTCATAGAGAAGGGATGTATTTTGCGGTACCGCGCCTTTATCAGTCCGTTCTCGTCAAAGTGAATCAGCGTATTGTAAAACTTGTCTTCATATTTCTCAATCAGTCCGCCGAAAACGTTTATTTTATTATCGGCGGAAAGCTTAAGGAAATAACGCATCGATTCGCCGTCAATTTCTTCGGCAAGCTGTTCAACATTCATGGAAAATCCCGTAAAAGAAAGTTCCGGAAATATTAATAATTCAATTTCGCTAAGATTAATCTTTTCAAGAAGGGAATTTACTTTTTCGATTGATTCCTTTTTGTCTTCCCAAATCGGGGAGAACTGTACCAAGCCGATTTTCATAATTATGTTTCCTGAATTAATTTAGAAACTCCGGTTTAATTTTATAGAATTTAACTCGGAAAGACAAATCAAAAATCAATGATTTTATTTGTCGCTCCATTCGTCAATCATGCTTTCGATTTGATCGGCGGGCAGTTCGGATTTTTCATACATTCCAGCGGCAAGTCTCTGGCGCTGTGCTTCGTATAAAATAACCGCTGTGGCAACCGAAACATTTAAGCTTTGTATCATTCCGTGCATGGGAATATAAATTAAGCCGTCGGATAGTTCCGCCGCTTCATCGGAAACGCCTCTGTGCTCGTTTCCCATTACTATCGCAATCTTTTTCGTGAAATCAACATCGTAAATATTTTTTGCGGTTTCATCAAGCATGGTGGAGTAAATCTTAAATCCTTCTTTTCTTAGCGAAGCAAAGCATTCTGCCGTATCGGAAAAACGTTCTTTCTCAATCCATTTGTTGGCTGAGGAAGAGGAAATTCTGCTTATTTTCGGGAAAGATTCCGTATTGTAAAGGAGCGAAATTTTCGGGACGCCTACTGCGTCGCACGTCCGGAATATCGCGCTTACGTTATGCGGGTCGTGAACGTTTTCAATTACAACGCGCAACGAATGCTGACGCTCCTTTACGACGCGCATAATTTTATTCAATCTTTTTTCGGTTAAAAATTCTCTCATCGTTTGTTGAAAACAAGTTTGTAGATTGTTTGGTTATTTTCTTTGCGGGCTAAATCTATTTTTATCTTTTTTTTATTTTCAAGTCCGAGGTAAAACATCAGCAGTTCAATAACTTTCTCTATCGCTTCATCCTCGGTGTGCGCCCAGCTTTCGGCTTCGTTGAGAGAAGGAATCTTAGCGTCATATCCATCGTCGGTTTGGGTAACGATTAAATCCAATATCATTAATAACCTTTCGAGTTGTCGGTTTGTCCCGTGGCGATTTTAACGCTTGCGCTTGCTCCGATTCTATCCGCGCCGCTCCGAATCATCTTTTGCGCGTCCTCAGCCGAGCGGATTCCGCCCGATGCTTTAACGCCCATCGCGCTTCCTACAACGTACTTCATCAAAGCTACGTCGCCGGCGGTTGCACCTCCTTTACTGAAGCCGGTGGAGGTTTTAACAAAATCCGCGCGGGCTTCTTTTGAGATTAAACACGCCTTAACTTTTTCTTCGTCCGTAAGTAACGCCGTTTCGATAATCACTTTGCATATTGCGCCATGTTTATGCGCGGCGCGTACAACTTGGTTAATGTCGTTGAAAACATAATCAAAATCGCCGGCTTTCAATTTACCTACGTGGATTACCATATCAATTTCTTCGGCGCCTTCTTCGAGAGCTTGTTCGGCTTCCCAGCGTTTAACTTCGGTGGTGGTCGCTCCGAGGGGAAATCCGATAACCGTACAGACTTTCACATCCGTCTCTTTTAAAATTTCGTAGCTCTGTTTTACATAACTCGGATTGATGCAGACCGACGCAAAATGGTAATCGCGAGCTTCATGGCAAAGCTTTGTAACGTCGTCCGGAGTCGCTTCGGGCTTTAGAAGCGTGTGGTCAATCATTCTTGCGATTTCTCTGTTCGGCAGTTCATCCCCGATCCCCGGTCCCGCCGCGATTCTATCCGCGCCGGTTTGAATAATATTTTGAACGGCTTCCGGCTGGTCAACAATATTCCTTTCCCAACCCTCGCAAGTGTTGTATGTGCAGTAAAAATCATGTAAAGCTTTTTCGGTAAAAACTTGATTAACGACTTTGTCGATTAAAGAACTTCCCATAATTTAAATCTCATTTTGTTTGATAAACGCATTATAAGTATTTTGGAGGAGCATTGCAATAGTCATTCTTCCAACTCCGCCGGGAACCGGAGTAATGTAAGCCGCTTTTTGTGAAACGGAATCAAAATCAACGTCTCCGACAATTTTATACCCTTTTTTGCTTTCGGGCGAATCAATTCTGTTTATGCCTACATCAATAACTGTAACTCCTTCCTTAACCATTCCGGCGGTAATGAAATTCGGCTTGCCTATTGCGGCGATAAGAATATCAGCATGCTTGGTAAATTCCGAAATATCCTTAGCCGCCGAATGAACGACGGTAACTATTGAGTTTGCATTCTCATTTTTCTGAAGCAGCATATTGGCAATGGGTTTGCCGACTATGTTGCTTCTTCCCACTACTACAACGTGCTTTCCCGAAGTTTCAATTTTGTATCTTTTCAGCAATTCCACAATACCGTACGGTGTGCATGGATAAAAAGTTTCCAACCCGATAACCAGCTTCCCGACATTAACCGGATGAAAACCATCCACATCTTTTTCGGGCAGGATTGCCTCGATAACCTTTTGCTCCGAAATGTGAGAGGGAAGAGGCAGCTGTACTAAAATTCCGTTTGTGTTTTTATCGGCGTTATATTTCCGGACAATCTCAATCAATTCTGTTTCGGCAGTTTTTTCGGGAAGAATTTCCACTACGGAATTCATACCGATTTTTTCGCAGGCTTTATTTTTGGAATTTACATAAACCTGCGATGCGGGGTCTTCGCCGACTAAGATAGCCGTTAATCCCGGAACGCCCAATCCTTTTGATTTTGCTTCTTCAACTTTAATTTTCAGTTCGGATTTAATTTCATCCGAGATTTTTTTGCCGTCGATTATCGTCATTTTAAATTAACCTTTGTCAGTCCGATGTTTTATCAAATTCCGGAATAAAAATCCGCTCGATACTTTTAGCTCTTCCGGTGTCTGAATCAATTTTTGCGATAATTCCGGCAAGGTGCAAATTATCCTGAGCGGTTTGATATTTCTGCGGAGTGGAATATAAAAATCTGTTAACAGCCGCTTCGGTTTTCATACCGATTACGGAATCGTACGGTCCGGTCATACCGACATCCGTGATATACGCCATTCCGTTTGCGGTAATCCGTTCGTCGGCGGTTTGAATGTGAGTGTGTGTCCCGATAAACACGCTTACGTCTTTCTCGATGAATGCTGCTAGAGCTAACTTTTCCGCCGTTGTTTCGGCGTGGAAATCAACGAAAATGTTTTTCGTTTCCTGCTTGATTCTTTTCAAAATTCTTTCGGCGCCACGGAAGGGGCAGTCGATTGTAGGCATAAAAGAGCGTCCCTGCAGATTAATAACCGCGACTTTCCCTTTTTTTGTTTCAGCGATGTAGTAGCCGTTCCCGTATGTCCCGAGAGGGTAGTTCAGCGGGCGCAGAACCTTGTTGTTCTTCTTCATGTACTCCTGCGATTGGTGTCTGTCCCACGAGTGATTTCCTCCCGTAATAACGTGAACGCCGAGATTAAAAAGAATTGAGCCTTCTTTTTCCGTGCATCCTTTTCCGTCCGCCGAGTTTTCAGCGTTTACGATTACCAAGTCGGCGTTGTGCTTTTTAATTAGTCCGGGCAGCCAGGTTTCAACCATGTTCATTCCCGGCGTTCCGACAATATCTCCGATAAATAAAATATTTATTAACATAAATTCCTTTGTTTTCTTTAGTTACCAAGCGGTATGATTTTCAATTATAATAAAAATTTAAACTGTTAATATATCGAAAAGAGGCGAATAATCGACATAAGTTTAAGCGTTTGTTCAAAATATTTTTGATGAAACGATGCTAGGATTTTTAGGAAAGGTGTAGTAATAATGAAAAATAGGACGCTGATTATTTTGATTCTATTATGATTGACGATGCTAAGAATCAATGAGTTTCATTACTTTTACGGGAAATATTTTTTATTGTTTATCCGTTTTTCCCCTCATTCTTTTGCGTCAATAAACTTCAGCTTCTCCGTGTAGGATTACCGCTATAGAC
>Ga0256831_1001372_pt1 | contig 12829 bp, 12 predicted proteins | sample 132544metaG_FD_189087 | JGI IMG/M metagenome (GOLD analysis project Ga0256831, IMG submission 189087) | Hydrothermal vent microbial communities from Lau Basin, Pacific Ocean - 132-544 | ecosystem: Environmental > Aquatic > Marine > Hydrothermal vents | place: Pacific Ocean: Lau Basin | collected... | reverse complement strand
AGACTAAATTAGATACACTTTACAGTAATCAAAAAGGATTTGTTATGCAACTAAGCCAAACTATAAAACCAATCAGTTATTTAAAATCAAAAACAGCAGATGTTATAAATAGCGTAAATAAGAGTAAGCAAACTATAATTATTACACAAAATGGTGAGGCAAAAGCTGTTATCCAAGATATAAAAAGTTATGAAAATTTAAGAAACTCTCTTTCTTTGCTTAAATTGATAGTTCAAAGCGAAGAGGATATACGAAATGAGAATGTAACTCCACAAGATGAAATGTTTGAAAATTTAGAAAAAAAGCTTTTTGGATAACAGATTGAAAAGTTTTGAAGTCATATGGACAAAAAATGCAGAATATGATTTGGAAGAGATAATAGAATATATTAAAACCGATAGCATTAAAGTAGCAAAAAATATTTTTTTTGAAATAAAAGAACAATGTAACGACTTATCAATTTTTCCTTTAAGCAGAAGAGTTGTTCCGGAACTTCAGCATATCGGGATTTTACGATACAGGGAGCTAATTTATAAAAGATGGAGAATTGTTTACAAGATTGAAGGTGAGAAGATTTATATTTTGATAGTTGTTGATTCAAGTAGAGATATTGAGGATATACTTTTTAGAAGGCTATTAAAATCGGACTATAATTAAAGAAAATATTTAGGTATAATCGCATAAAGACTTTACTTAGGAATACAACTTGTCATCAAACAACTTAACCATAAAACCCAACAATCACCGCGTTTATCACTGCCCATTTGAGAAAAAAACAGAACTTTTAAACCTGCTTATAGCAAAGAATGAGGGTAAAAGCATTGTAGTTGTAACGGCTAAAGATGCAAAAATCATTGAAGAGGGTTTAGAAAACAAAGAGATACAGGTCATTGAAGATAAAGATCTTATAAAAGACAAAGAACTCCGTGCAGATATTATCATAGGCTTTGAGATGCCTATAAAGAACATCGTCTATATGGCGCGTGCTGCAAAAGCTACCGAGAACTCTTTTATGCTGCTTGATGAGAGTGAGCAAAAAGATTTGCATTTTATAGAGATGCTCTTAGGTCGTGCTATAAAACAAGAGAGTGTAGAGGGATTTAACTATCCGGTAGTAGAGCAAGATGAAAAACCAAAAGCAAAAAAACTCTCTAAAGATGAGATCAAAGAGGTAGCGAAAAAGCGCTATGAAAAATCTACAAACAGTTTTGATAAACCAAAAAAAGATTTTGCAAAAGATACTAAACGCAGTGAACGTCCAAAAGATGCAAAATCAAAAGATGATAAGTGGGCAAAAAAGAAAAAAGCTCCAAACAAATTTCTAGGTAAAGATGAAAACGGCAAAGCACTTTTTTCAGGAAAATCAGGTGAGAGAAACCACCGATACGATGGAACACCAAGAGATAAATGGGATGCTCCAAAAGTAACAGGTAAAAAAATAAACATTAAAGCACGTAAGAAAAAAGAGGACTAAAAAAGTCTTCCTATTTTTCTAAATCCATACCAATATAAAAGAACTCCTAAAAGAGTCACTCCTCCAAAGTATGGAAGCAAATCGACAAACGCAGTCCCTCTGTAAAAGATACTCTCACTCCCCTCTATGTAGTAACGAAGCGGAGAGATGAGAGAGAGCTTTTGAAAAACAGGGCTCATCGCATAAATGGGTGTCCATGCACCACTTAAAAATATAAGTGGCATCATAATGACGATGGAAAGCTGGGCTACCTGCATCACATCTTTACTGATAGCCGCTACAAAAAGTCCTATGCCCGCACTTGAAAATCCATACAACAGAGTCAGTAACATAAAACTCCAAAACGATCCATTGAGCGGGGTGTTGAATGTTGTGAGTATAACAAAACCAAGAGCCAATACAACTCCCGCCGTGACAATAAAGACTTGTGACGCACTTTTAGCCAGAATAATGATTTTTGGGTTTACAGGCATCAACAGCATCAGATCCCAAGTACCGTCTTCTTTCTCTTTTACAAACACAATGGCAGTTAAAATGACACTTAGCAGGGTAATCATCGAGAGTAGTTCGGTTAGAGCCATAAAAGAGTGGTTGTCTGCATTTTGGTTAAAAAGCTTGTGTGATTGGAGTTTGAGAGGAATATCTACTTTTTCAAAATCTAAAATAATATTATGCAGATAGGCAAGAGTGGTAAGACTTTGACTTGCTGCCGTTGCATCTATGAGCACATCAAGTTGTGTATCTTCATGTTTTTTGTACTTTTTTTCAAAGTCTGAGTTAAAAATGAGACCGACCAAGACCTCTTTGTTAAAGATGGCACGGCTGAGTGCTTTTTGAGAAAGGTAGGGTTTTGGTGTGACAAACTCAGGCTGATGAAAGTGAGAGAGTATCTTTTGGCTCAGTCCACCGCCGCTGTTGTCAACATACCCTATGACAACATTACGCGGTTTTATCTGCATACCTGCTCCTGCTATATAAATATCTGCAGTAAAAGAGTAGAGTATGACGGCAACGAGAGGAATGGAACGCATAAAAGAGATGATCTCTTTGCTAAAGACAGTGAAAAAACTTTTCATTATTTCATCTCCTTTTTCAACAGCAGTTTTCCTACACTAAAGAGCACAAGCGTAAAGAGTAGTAAAATGCCAAGATAGAGCAGATTCTTTTGTGATGCAAACCCCTCACCTATTAAAAAGGTGTCGTAAATGATATGGTTGTAGTACATGATCGGAAACAGATGTGCTTCTATTTGTGATGCCCCATCCATGGAAGAGATCGGCATAATGATGCCTGAGTATAAAAAGCCGGGAATAAGAGTGATGATGACAGTAAGCACTACGGCTACTATCTGTCTTTTTGTAATGACAGAGATGAACATTCCCAAAGAGAGACTCACAAGAATGTAGAGCTCACTAGCAAGCCAGTAGAGAAAAAAGCTGCCCCGAAAAGGGACTTCAAAAAGATAAACACTCAGTAGAAAAAGAATGAAAATATTGAGTGAATGGAGTAAAAACGCAGGGAGTAGTTTTGCTGCTAGAAACTCATTTTTACTCAAAGGTGAGGCATAAAAGTTAAATATAGTCCCTTTTTCTTTCTCTTTTACGATTAAAAGGGCTGCTAGAATTGCCGGAGCTATGAGTAAAACCAGACCTATAAGCCCGGGTACAATAGCATCTTCATCACGCATAGCCTGATTAAAGAGACTACGACTGTTTATAGTGATCATTCCCTTTTGTGCAACACCTTTTTTGGCGAGAACCTCTTTTGCCATTGAGAGTATGGTTCCTTGTATGTAAGTCTCTATGGTCGTTCCTCGTGTAGGAAAAGCTGCATCGATAAAAATACCAAGTTCACTCTTCTCTCCTTTAAGGAGATTTTTCTCAAATGAGGAGGGGATGATAAGTATGGCATCTTTTTTCGCCTGCTTTATCTCTCTAAGGGCCTGCGTTTCACTCATATGTCGCTCAACGGTGTCAAAGTATTTTGTATGTTCAAACTTAGAGCTAAGTGTTTGCGAAAGCTTACTTTGGTCATTGTCGATAATAATAAGCCGAGCATGTGAGACATCCATACGAATACCATACCCAAAGAGTATGAGTATCATGCTTGGAAGCAGGTAAACCATAACGATGAGCCGTGTACGTACAAGCTCTTTAAACTCTTTTAGCATATAAGCTTTTATGATGTTTATTCTCATATTTGTGCCTCAAAGTAGCTTAAAAATATATCTTCAAAACTCTTTGCATCGGGATGTGCTTTATAGAGATTTGCAACAGTGTCATCAGCAATCTTTTTCCCTCGCTTGAGTAACACTACTCTGTCACAGTATTCCGCTTCACTCATATAGTGTGTTGTAATGAGAATAGAGATGCCCCATTTCTCCTTGAGCTTATGCAAAATCTGCCAAAATTGTGCACGGGCAATGGTGTCCACCCCTGATGTAGGCTCATCGAGAAAGAGCACAAGTGGTTCATGCAGCAAGGCAGCTGCAATGGAGAAGCGTTGATTTACCCCGAGTGGCAGTTCTGTAGGAAATTTATCCATATAGGGTGCAAATCCAAGCTCATAGGCATACTTTTTGATGCGCTGCAGAGCCTTATCGAGTGGAATTTTATGCATATTTGCAAAGTAGATGAGATTTTCTCTAACGGTCATATCGTTATAAAGAGCAAAGTGCTGGCTGACATAGCCTATTTTACTTTTGAGTTCGAGTCTGTCATCTGCACTTTTTATATCTTTGCCAAGCAAAGAGAGTGACCCTTCATCAATTTTATACAGACCTAAAAGCATTTTGATAAAAGTCGTTTTTCCGGCTCCATTTGCACCGAGGAGTCCAAGTATCTCAGCACTTTTTAGCTCAATATCGATGTGATCATCTGCAATAAAATCACCAAAGTATTTTGTTAATCCTTTTGCCTGCATAATGACAGGTGGTACACTCTCTTGCTGCTCTTTATCTCCAATCTCTACAGGCGGCAGTGTTTTGTTGTTTTTAAGAGCATTGATAAAAAAGAGACCTTCGAGTGTAGGCTCCGCTACTTGTGCCTGAAGTGGTGCCAGTGAGTAGCTGCGTTTGTCAAAGGTGATGACATCTTCACGATACTCTTTAAGTGCCTGATAGGTAAAAGGACGGATGGAGTCTATAAGCTCTGCATTGCTTCCCTGTGCGATGATTTTTCCCTCATCAAAGAGCAAAATCTTGTCCATCTTCGCTGCTTCTTGCATATATGCTGTACTGACAAGTGCAATGGTGCCTTCTTCTTTTCTAATGGCATCCAAAATGTCCCACAACTCCAAACGACTCAGCGGATCGACACCAGTCGTGGGTTCATCTAAAATCAAAAGCTTTGGACGGTGCAGCAGCGCACAGATAAGTGAGAGCTTTTGCATCATACCCCCACTTAAATTTCCGGCTAAACGCTTCGTAAATTCACTAAGTCCTGACATATGCAGAAGTTTCTCTTTATAGGCTAAAAACTTTTCATCTTGCTTGATGTCACGAATATCTGCAAAAAACTCCAGATGTTCTTCAACACTCAGTGTGTCATATAAAACAAGCCCTATGCCTTGTGGCATTAAAGAGATCTCGGGTTTTATCTTCTCACACTCTTGTGGAGAGTGGTAGGTGTAGCCTTTGTAGCTTACTGTGCCTTCAAAGTGAATCACACCGGCAATAGCGTGCATCAAAGAACTCTTTCCCGCTCCATCTGCTCCGATGAAGCCGATGATATCTCCACTGTTTGCGCTCAAAGAGACGGAGTGCGTGGCAGTGAGCTTTTTGTAGTGTACGCTGAGGTTTGAAACTTCGAGGTCTGCCATTATTTTGCCTTAGATGCTTGGTATGTCACGAAGTGCTTTTGGCAGATCTTTTCCATTCGTAGTGATGACTCCCACAGCAGGAATACCAAGCTTTAAGAGTGGGGCAACACGAAGAGGGCTCAGATGTACGCCATAAATACGCTGTATTCTGTCACTTCTAACTGCTACCTCTTTTGGGGTAAACTCTGCGTTTGCACTGATGGCACTAACCTTTGCCTCTATTGCTTTGTCTGGCGCGGCATCTAAAAAGATGACGGCTTTATCGCCTATTTTTATTTTGCCGTTTGTGAGTGTATCTACATAAACTTTAAGGTAGAGATTTTGCGGGTCAATCAGTGTAGCTACAACCATTCCTGCCCCTAAAACCTCGCCGACATTGGCAATTTTTTCCACTACAAAACCATTGATAGGCGATTTTATGGTGAGTTCGTTGATGGCGATTTGTAACTCTTCTTTATTTGCTACAAGTGCTTTTAGCCTGCTTTCTTGTGCTGCGATTTTATCATGCAGTGCTGCTGTTTTTCTTTTTTGTGCTAGTGCTAGTTTGTAGTCCGCTTGTGCGATGCTTATTGCCTGAGTAGCAGCTTTTTCTTTGTTTTGAAGTGCTTGGTATTTTTCACTCTCTGCAGTGAGTTTGAGCTTTGCAAGTTCGAGTTTGTGTTTGGCTATGAGCTTTTTCTCATACAATTTTTGCACACGTTCATAATCTTTTTGTGTTTGTTGGAGCAGGGCTTTTTGCGCTTCTATGGTATTTTGCAGTTGGTCTTTTTGTGATTTTTCGATGCCCAGAGCCTCTTTTGCTTTTGTAATGTTAAGAGCAACGCTGCGTTTGGTCAGTGTAAGTTCCTCTTGCATCGCTTTTATTCCCTCTTGGGCTGCATGAACTTCTGCTTGGAGTGCGGAGAGTTTTTTCTCCTGCTCTTTACTTGAGAGTACGGCGATGACTTTGCCTTTTTTTATAGCTTCACCCTCATGAATGTTGATGCTTTTGATACGTCCGGGGTACTTTGTGTTGAGGGTAATGAGGTCACCATCGATCTTACCTGTAGCAGAGACAAGGTTTTCAGGAAGTGTTTTTGGGTTGATCTTCACATAGATCATCACAGAAGCCATCACAAAAAGAACCGCGATGAGAATATACATTCCATATTTTTTTATCATTTTTTCCATCCTTGATTAAGTGTTTCTAAAAAGTGTTGGCTGTCTACTTCAAGCAGCATTTTTGCATAGGCTGTGTAGAGTTTCGCTTCGATGTCTATGAGCGTTCCTCTTGCCATTGCCGTAGCCGCGATTGCACGTGCGAGTTTGTCAGCATCAGCGAGTTGGTTTTGAAACTCTCCGCTCACGAGCTTTTCATAAGAAGCCGCGGCCTTGAGTCCTGTAAGTGTCGCCTCTTTTTGTGCCTGCAGTGAAACAAAGGTAAGGTAGTCTGATTTTATTTCACTTTTTACTTTGTTTTGGTAGTTACTGAGCATCTCTTGCGCGCTGAGTTTTGCTGCTTTTGCCGCTTCGAGTTCGCTTGAGGTTTTAAAGCCGCTAAAGAGATTGTAGTTTATGACAAAGCCTGCTGCACTTCTGTCTTTGTTCGTATATCCGTCGCCTTTGAGCTCCATTGTGTCACCTACTTGTGCGGCTTGTGCAAAAAGCGCTACCTTTGGGTAGTAGTCGCTTTTGGCTAAAGCAACTTGACTCGTCTGTTCGTTTAAAAGCATTCTGAGTGCAAGCAGGTCAGGGCGTTTTTGCAGTGCTTCTTGTGTGAGCTTGGTGAGTGAGACCTTATGCACATCAGGGAGTTGCGAAACATCGGTGATTTGTGTGTTAAGAAGTGAGCTTAACTCTGTCAATGTCACTTCATACGCATTTTGTAAAGAGATGAAATGCGATTTGCTTGCACTGAGACTTGCTTGCAGGCGGTAGAGCTCTGAGGGTGCAATCATGCCAAGATCATAAAGAGCCTTTGCCTTTGTGTAACTCTTTTGTGTAGCATCGTAGGCAGTACGCTCTGATGCAGCGAGTTTTTTCAAACTCAATGCTTTTGCATAAAGACCAATAACGCCGAGATAGAGATTGCGTCTGACATCATCTGCTTCGAGTGCTGCTTTTTTTGATGCGAATTTGGATTTGTCTATGAGTGAAGAGATGGCAAAACCACTAAAGAGCGGGTAAGATAAACGCAGTGAACCTTTGTACTGGTTTTGTGACTGAACTTGCAAAGCATTGTTATTTGGCAAAGGAAAAGGAAAAGCACTTTGCAGATACATCACAGGCTTCTCTTTCAAATAGGTACCACTGTAAGAGAGATCAAGGGAAGGATAATCAAGTGACCTTTGTGCTTCATAGAGATGTTTAAAAGCCTGAGCTTTCGCGTGTGCCGCTTTTAAAAGTGGTGCATTCTCTACTGCTTGCAGTGTTTGTGTGAGTGTTTTGGCAGAGAGTCCTTGAAAGAGTAGAAGGCTTGAGAAAAGAAAAAAGAGTGATTTTTTCATACGTAAAAACCTTTTAATGACCATTGGTCACTTATTTTTACCTATTGTATAGCTTCCGAGCTTATTTGTTTATAAAATCACTCATCTTCGATGATCTGTGCAACCCTTTTAGAACTTCCATGACCCAAATAGTCACGCAGTGATTGTGAATCATGCAAAAACTTCTCTCTGTCATACTCTTCATACGCTTGTAAAAGATTTTCAACCGTGACATCATCTTGAATGAACTCAGGATGCAGCGGCTCTCCTTTGAATTTTTCGAACATAATGTTGGCAAGCCCGAGATAGTTGAGTTTGACAAGTCTGCTGGCTATAAAGTAGTCAAGCGGCTTTGCAATGTAGGTTAAAATAAAAGGAATACCTATGAGTGAAGCCTCTAACGTTGCTGTACCGCTGCAAATGAAAGCAAAATCTGCTTCATAGAGTGTTTTGTGCGGTGTGTGCGATATCTCAAACGCAGTGATGTCGCCATAGAGTGCATCACGCTCTTTTTGAGTGAAATGTTCAGGAATAATAAGCACTGCGTTTAGATTGAGTCTCTTTTGCATCTCTTTGAACACCGGCATCAGTTTTGTTATCTCTCCCTTGCGGCTTCCGGGCATAAATACGACGCTTTTTACCTCTTTTGCCACACTTGTTTTAAACTCTTTTATCTGGTCAAGCAGAGGATGCCCTACATACTCGATGGGTGCATCTTTTGGGTAGTAATCAGGCTCAAAAGGGAGAATGGAAGCAAGTTTGTCTATGGTACGGGCAAGTACGGGAATGCGTTTTTTCTTCCATGCCCACGCTTGGGGGAGAATGTAGTAGATTATCTCTTTTTCGGGGTACTTTTTCTTGATTTTCTTTGCAAGTGGGAGGTTGAATCCTGATGAGTCCATAAGCAATACTTTGTCTGCATCACGAGCGAGTTCTGTCATCTCATCAGCGAGTTTAAAGAAAAATCGCAGTTTTTTTAAGGCATCAACAAACCCCATAATGGCAAGTGAACGCAAATCGACTATGGGCTCTCCAAGCTCGCTGTTAAATATACCCATAAACTCCACATCATCGCTTAGTTCGTTTTTAAGAGATTTAAGATGGACATTTGCAGAGTGTTCAAGTGCAGATACAAGTAGTTTCATCGCTATTCCTATGCTATAATTTCAGCATTATATCGAAGGTGGTCTAAAATGCTTATATCAAACGCAGTGGTATGTGATGTAAACGGTGAGAGAGAAGTTGATGTTAAAGTTGAAAACGGCGTTATTGTCGCAATAGGAAAAAACTTGAGTGATGATGAAGTCATCGATGCAAAGGGTGCATACCTGCTTCCAAGCCTTGTCGATACAAATGTACGGGTTTTAGACTCATCTTTAAACGCAACGACAATCGCACGCATTGCAAAAGAGGCAAAAAAAGGTGGAGTAGGGCATGTTGTCTTAAACGCAGATACCAATCCTGCCATAGACAATGAAGTGGTTTTAGAGTTTGCCCAAAACGGCACAAAAGAGATAACAACGCCTCAGATAGACTTTATGCTTAATACTCTTAAAGATGATATGTCTCTCTCTAACATTGCGATACTGCTTAAAAAAGGCGCTATAGCACCCTATATGAGCACCATTGCCAAAAATAACATTGCCATTAAAATTGCTGAATATGTAGAGATGTATGGTGTAACACTCTTTTGTAAAGCAGAAGATAACTCGCTTATAAATGCAGGGGTAATGCTCGATGGTGATGTGAGCTCAAACCTTGGACTTGCAGGTATTCCTGAGCTGAGTGAAGTTCTGCATGTCTCTCGTATGATAGAGATCGCAAGATATTTTGACATTAAAATACTCTTCAAGTCCATCGCATCACCGCGTTCGGTAGAACTTATCAACAAAGCAAAAGAGGAAGGTGTTCAGGTGAGCTGTGAAGTCTCCATTCACCATCTGCTGCAATGTGACGAGGCTTGTAACGACTTTAATACCACTGCAAAGCTCAACCCTCCACTCGCATCAAAAGAGGATATGAAAGCACTCAAAGACTCACTCAAACGCAGTGAGATAGATATGCTCACAACACTGCACCAACCATCTTCACCGGTAAATAAAGAGGTGGCATTTTTTGATGCTGCCTATGGGTGTGAAGCACTTAGCGATACGCTACCTCTGTACTACACAAAGCTTGTAAAATCTGGGCTCATCACAATGCCTGAGCTTGTCAAACTTACAGTGAAAAACCCTGCAAAAGCGCTTGGTTACGAGGCTGGAGAGATAAAAGAGGGTGAAAAAGCAGACTTCATACTTTTTAATATTAGTGAAAAGTATAAAGTGAAAAACGCCCAATCCCTCTACGATACAGAGGAGTTATTTGGTAGCGTTGCGTTTGTGTAAAAACTCTAAAATCTCAGAGGCACTTCCTTTAAAAATAACAGGAATTTCACTCTTTTTTATTTGATAATCATACATCGGGTCATAGTACTCGATGAGTAATTTTTCTATGAGTGGTTTATAGCCTTGCAAATCGGCATTTGTTACGTGCATTTGCAGAGCATTTTCAAAAAGTGCTTTGAGTTCTTTATGCCGCTCGCTTCCTACTCTCTTTTGAAGTTTGTCAATACTTTTACGTATGACTTCTGCCCATTTTTCTCTGCCTTCATCACCATATTTGTCATGGTAGCTCTTTAGTGCATTTTCAATGTACTCTTCAAATATAATGGCAACTCTTTGCTCAAGTGGAGTTTCTAGTAGTATAAGCTCTCCATCCATAAAGTTGTCATACAAGCCTTTTGGAATGAAAATCTTTCCTACATTATGACTCTCATGCTCAATGACAAACTCGTGAAAGCCTCTTTCTTCTAATTGAATAAGTGCATAGGCAAGGTCATTTTCAAAGTTTATCTGCGTTGGTTGTTCCTTGACAAAACCGCCAAATGTTGAACCTCTGTGGTGTGCCAAGCCTTCGAGGTCTATGGCATTGTCAAGCTCTTGTAGAAGTATGGTCTTTCCTGAGCCTGTACGACCACCTATGATGGTGCTTTTAAGCTCTTTGGTAATGCGCAGGCTCTCTTGCATCAAAAAGTTACGAAAGGCTTTGTAGCCTCCTTTAAGGCGTGTTATGTTAATGCCCGCTTCTTCAAGCCACGCTTGAGCGATGCCTGAGCGTTGTCCTCCACGAAAACAGTACAAAAGGGCATCTGGATTTTCTTGCAGATAGTTTTTCCACTCTTGCACACGTTTTTGTTTTCCACTCTCTTGTATGAGTTCTTCGGCAAGTTGTACTGCTGCGGCGTTGCCTTGCTCTTTATACATCGTTCCAACGAGTTCACGCTCTTTGTCAGTGAGTATGGGCAGGTTTGTTGTACGTACAAATGCACCGTTTTTAAACTCTACGGGTGCGCGTACATCCAAAAGTGGTGTGTTGTTAAGCACAATGGAGCGAAAATCTTCTGTAAGTTTCACCTTTAGCGTACCTCTATGAGATGTTCACTGTGTTTAATCGTCTCACCGATAGCTTCAAGGTCAAGTCCATTTTTTCTGGTAAGTTCTAAAAATGCCGGTACGCTCTCTTTTTTGACCACACAAAGCAGTCCTCCGGAAGTTTGTGCATCACATAATATGTCTTGCTGTTCTGGGGTCATTGGCCCTATTTTGTTGCCATAGCTTGCAAAGTTACGGCGCGTGCCACCCGGAACGCAGCCCATTTCCAAATACTTTTTGACATTTTTGAGTGTCGGTACTTTTTTATACTCTATGACAGCGCTGATATTGCTTCCCTCACATATTTCACTCAGATGTCCAAGCAGTCCAAAGCCTGTGACATCGGTTAGTGCTGTAACACCTTCGAGTTGTGATATCTCTTGACCAATTTTGTTGAGCGTACACATCGCTTCGACTGCCGCGTCGATGTCGCCATCGGCTATTTTTCCCTGTTTTTGTGCAGTGGTAAGTATGCCGATGCCGAGTGGTTTTGTGAGAAATATTTCACATTCAGCTTCTGCGGTATCGTTGCGTTTGAGGTTTTTATTTTCTGCTAAGCCTGTGACGGCAAGTCCAAAAATAGGCTCAGGCGAGTCGATGCTGTGCCCGCCTGCGAGTGGAATACCTGCCTCTTCACAAACACTGCGTCCACCATCGATCACGCGACTGCCCACTTCAGCGTCGAGCTTGTCTATAGGCCAGCCAAAGATGGCGATCGCCATAAGCGGTTTTCCACCCATTGCGTAGATGTCACTGATGGCATTGGTTGCAGCGATGCGCCCAAAGGTAAAAGGATCATCGACTATAGGCATAAAAAAGTCTGTGGTACTCAGCACCGATGTTCCATTGCCAAGGTCAAACGCAGCGGCATCATCTTTGGAGTCATTGCCTACAAGAAGCTCAGGATAGGGAAGCTTTGTTCGTGAGCTTTTTAATATCGTATCAAGGAGTTGTGGCGATATTTTACATCCACATCCTGCTCCATGGCTGTACTGTGTTAACTTTATATCTTTCATAATGTATAATGTCCTTCAAATAAATATATTGTTAGCGAGTTTAGCACAAAAAAAGGAAATAGAGATGAACAAATTTGAGATAGATATAAACAATTATAAAAAGATTACGATTGCACATCTTGTTTTGGATTACAATGGTACTTTAGCCAAAGATGGTTTGCTTAAAGAGGGAGTCAAAGCTTTACTGCCGCAGTTAAGTAAACGCTTTGATGTGCACGTAATTACAGCTGATACCTTTGGAAGTGTGCATAAACAGCTTGAAGATTTTGATGTAAATGTAAAGGTTTTAGAGACAACCGAGCATACACAAGAAAAAGCAGCCTTCATCCAAACGCTTGGTACTTCTCATTGTGTTGCTGTGGGAAATGGCAATAATGACATAGCAATGCTTGAAGCAGCCGAGCTTGGCATTGCACTCATCGGTGATGAGGGGTGTGCTACAAAAACACTTTTTGCAAGTGATATAGTGTGTCATACCATCGAAGATGCACTTGAACTTTTTACACAGCCAAAACGTCTGATAGCGACGCTTAGGAGATAGCAAACCTTTTTATGACATCTTCTGCAAGAAGAGGTCTGCTAAAG
>Ga0256831_1001371_pt1 | contig 12837 bp, 11 predicted proteins | sample 132544metaG_FD_189087 | JGI IMG/M metagenome (GOLD analysis project Ga0256831, IMG submission 189087) | Hydrothermal vent microbial communities from Lau Basin, Pacific Ocean - 132-544 | ecosystem: Environmental > Aquatic > Marine > Hydrothermal vents | place: Pacific Ocean: Lau Basin | collected... | reverse complement strand
AAAGAGATGCATGTGGTTGGTTACTTTGGTGGAAAAATGATGTATCTTGATACAGCAGGGTGGAAAGGGATGCCTTGCACTCAAGATGTGTTTAAAATGGAAAATTGGCTAGTCTGTTAAGAAAAGATGCTGTGATTTATTGTGTTTTAAATCCTTTTAGACTATTATTATAAAAAACAGTTATAAGGATTTATTAATGGGGATTTTTAGAGGCGTAATATTTATTATTTTATTTTTATTTTCAAACAGTAGTTTGGCAGTGAGTATTCCTGATGATTTAGCACAGGAGATTTCAGATATCCCCTTAAATAAAAGCAATTACAGTATATTTATTCAAGAAATTGACTCTACTTATCCTCTTGCTTCATGGCAAAGTCATGTTGTTCGTAAACCTGCTTCAGTTATTAAACTTTTAACCACATATTCATCTGTTCTTAATTTGGGATTTGACTACCGTTGGGAGACTAAATTTTACTCTATAGGAAAGATTAGAAATGGTGTTTTAAGAGGAGATTTATATGTTAAAGCTTCTGGTGACTCTACACTCTCTACTAAAGATTTAGATGATATTGTAGCACAGGTTCAAGCAAATGGAATTCGTAAAATTCAAGGAAATATTGTCATTGATAGAACACTTTTTAGTGTCCCATCTCGAAATAACTCAGGCTTTGACAGAAACATATACAGCCCATATAATGCTATGCCTGATGCGATTATGTTTAATAAGAGAAAGAGTGTATTTTGTATTACTCCTCATGCAAAACGAGCTAAAATTGTAAAAAAAGTACCTGATAACAGTTATAAAATTATCAATAAACTACACATGGTGGGTGGTTCTTGTCGTAGAGGTCGTTCCTGGCCAAGAGTTAGTATTAAGACCAACTCCTCTTCACATTCAACAGTTTTTTTAACAGGTAAACTCTCTAAACGATGTGGTACAAGAAAAATATGTAAAGTTATCTCAATGCCTCATCGAGCATTCTATTATGCATTAAAAGAGAAGCTTTTAGATAATGGAATAAAAGTTACAGGAACATTAAAGTTAAAAAGAGTACCTAAAGAAGCAAAATATCTCTTTTCTCACTACTCTGAACCATTAGAACGTGTCATCTCTACACTTGCTAAAAAATCTGATAATTTAATGGCACGACAACTATTTTTAACACTAGGAGCAACCTCTTTTTCACCTCCGAGTACACTTTACAAAAGTAGAAAAGCAGTAGAAAAAACACTTGGGAAATACCATATTTTAGAAAAAGGTACTCGTATTGAGAATGGTTCAGGGCTTTCACGCTCTGCACGTATAACGGCAAAAACTTTAGCCAACCTTTTAAAACATGCCTATAAACACTATGGACAACGTTGGATGAATACACTCTCTATTGCAGGGATTGATGGAACTATTCATAACCGTTTTAAATACTCTTCTGTCTTTGGTCGAGCGTGGATGAAGACAGGAACCATTAAAGGGGTTAAAAACATTGCAGGGTATGTTGAGGGAGCTTCTGGACAACGTTATGTAGTAGTTGTATTGGTCAATGATAGACATGCACACGCTTATGGGGCAAAACTAGCCAATAGAGTCATTGAATGGGTGGCTGATACACAATGATACCATCATACTCTGTAGCTGTTATCTTAGCAGGAGGTAAAAGCTCTCGTATGCAACGAGACAAGGCACTTCTTCCTTTTGGTAGGTACTCTTCTCTTGCAGAGTTTCAACAGAAACGACTCTCTAAAATTTTTTCTAAAGTCTATATCTCCTCTAAAAACAATAAGTTTGACTTTGAGGTAGAGGTAATAGAAGATAGATACGAAGACTCTTCGCCTTTGGTGGCTTTGGTGTCTATATTTGAGGAGTTAGAGGAGGTAGAAGAGGTTTTTCTTTTAAGCGTTGACGCTCCCTTTGTAAGTAAAATGGTTATTGATACCTTATATAAGAACAATCGTTCTGTAGATGTAGTTGTAGCTGAATCGAATAATGGTTTAGAGCCACTCTGTGCTATATATCACAGAAGTTGTCTTATAGAAGCCAAAAGAGCTTTAGAGGTAAACCAACATCGACTACAGTCTCTTTTTGAAAAGTTAAATGTAAAAAAAGTTAAGATTGAGGATTTGTCTGCATTTATGAATCTAAACTACCCCTCTGAGTACGAAACGGCTCAGAAGAGGTGGAATACTTAAGATAAACTCTTCTCTTCTATCATCTGTCTCATCATACTTTGAGCAAAGGTGACAAATTTGTTAAAGAGTTCACTTTTATATTTATCTTTATGGTAAATCATGTAGAAGTTACGTTTACACTTAAAGTTGCGTAGAGGAATTTGAATCATTTTTTTCTCTTCTAGTTCACGTGTAACAGCTATTTTAGAGATACAAGTCAAACACTGATGATTGATAAGTAGTGATTTGATAGATTCAGTATGTCCAAGTTCTAAAAAGATATGAATATGCTCTACTTTGTCTTTTACATAGTCTAAAAAGACTTCACGAGTTCCTGACCCCTCTTCTCTTAGTACCCATTTTTTATCTTGAATAGTATCAATAAAACACTCATTTGCAAGAGATTTATCGGTCGTGACTACTACTAATTCATCAACTCCAATAATAGTTTTGATAATTTCAGAGTCATTGACGACACCCTCAATAAATCCAACATCAAGTTCACCCACTTTAATAAGGTCAACAATCTTTTTTGTATTTCCCTCTTTAAGTGCTACTTTGACATCTGGATAGCTATTCATATATGAACATATAATAGGAGGCATAAGGTAGTCAACAATAGTGGTACTCGCTCCCACACGAACCATACCTTTGTTGACGGTATTTTTAAACTCATACTCAATATCATTAATTTTTTTTAAGATAGGAGTAATCTCTTTTTCAAAAGCACGTCCCATCTCATTTAAGATGAGTTTTTTATTAATTCTGTCAAAAAGAGGATTACCTAAAATTTTTTCTAACTCTTTAATTGCCATAGAGATAGCCGATTGACTTAGCCCCATTGCTTTAGCTACATTGGTAAGGTGACCCTCTCTAACGACGTTTAAAAATATCTCAAGTTGGCGTAGGGTTAATTTATCTCTTTTTTCTTTCATGGAACTATTATATCAAAGAAATAGTCTATTTCTCTAATAAAGATAAAAAAAAGTTATTAAATTAAGTCTACACCCTTTTCACCTTTTACCATACCCCCAATAACATACGCATCACTGTTGGCACAAATAGACTCTACCTCTTCACCATTTACCACTAATACCATTCCTACGCCCATATTAAAGGTTCTAAACATCTCCTCTTCATCAACATAATCAGCCATAAATTTAAAGATAGGAAGTACCTTTATACTATCTTTAGAGATTTGAGCTCTAAGACCATCAGGAAGTACACGAGGTAAGTTCTCAACAATTCCCCCACCTGTAATGTGTGCAAGAGCAACAATTTTGTCTCTATTTGCTTTAAACTCTTTTACATAAATACGTGTTGGCTCTAAAAGGGTATCAATAAGTGGTTTACCATTAAACTCTGAATCTAAACTCATACCTAATTTATCAAAAAAGAGTTTTCTAACAAGTGAATACCCATTTGAGTGAACCCCTGAACTAGGAAGTGCTAAGATAACTTGCCCCTCTTTAACATTAGATACCGTATCCATTTCACTTCTCTCAGCAATACCTACAGCAAAACCTGCCAAATCAAAGTCATCATTTGAGTACATTCCTGGCATCTCTGCTGTCTCACCACCAACAAGCGAACACTCACTTCGTCGACACCCCTCAGCAATCCCTGCAACTACATCTTTAGCATTTTGAGGTACTAGATGACCTGTTGCATAGTAGTCCAAAAAGAACATTGGTGTTCCAAAGTTACAAATAAGGTCATTGACACACATGGCAACCAAATCAATCCCTACAGTATCAAATTTATTACTCTCAATTGCAAGTTTAAGCTTGGTTCCAACTCCATCAGTTGCAGAAAGAATCACAGGTTCTTTATAGCCTGTTGGAAGTGCATAAGCACCAGCAAATGAACCAATGCCACCAATAACATTTTTATCAAATGTAGATTTTACATCTGCCTTAATTGCTTCAACGAAGTTGTTTCCTGCGTCAATATCGACACCAGCGTCTTTATATGAAATATTTGCCATGAGTTGTCCTAAAAGTTATTATTAAAAAATTGTGACATTATATCTAAAGTTAGCATACATAAAAGAGAGTTTATTTATGTTAAAATGGTGGGCATACTTGAATAAATTAGGAGCCTTAAAATGTCACATTTAAAACTATTAACCAACTTGATATTACTTTTAGCATTTTTATCTTTTACAGCTTGTTTTGATAATAAGAGTGAAGTAAAAGAGATTAAAACCATACTACTCGAAGGTGAACCAAGTGATGAACATGCTACGCTTTCTCAAAAATATTTTGAAGAAGGGGAGTTTAAAAAAGCTTTAGAAGAAGATAAAAAACAACTCAAAGAGGATTTAAAATACTATAAAGAGAAGAGTCCTGAAATCGCATTAGACTATAACAACATTGGATTAGATTATGATGAGTTAAAAGAGTATACAAAGGCTATTGAATATTATCAAAAATCGATGAAAATAGATAAAATGACTTTAGATGAAAATAGCACAGAACGTGCAACTACCTATTATAACTTTGCCTCTTCAAATAGTAATTTAGGTAACTACAAAATAGCGTTAGAGTATTATTTTAAAGCATTAAATATTGACAAAATAGGCTTAGGTGAATTTAGTCAAGAGGTGATAGGAGAGTATGAAGATATTGCTAAAGTCTATGAAAAAAGTGGAAAAACAGATTTAGCCATTAAATATTATCAAACAATTGTTGATATTTTAAGCGATGGCTCCAATGGTCAAAATGAACGTCTCAAAAGAGCAAAAGCTAAAATAGAGGCACTCAAAAAGAAAACAAAATAGATGATAGATGTAATTGTTATTGGTGCAGGGGCAAGTGGGCTAGTTACAGCTATTGTCTCTGCTCGTCGAGGTAAAAGAGTACTTATTTTAGAAAAAAATAATAAAGTAGGTAAAAAACTTCTAGCCACAGGAAATGGTAAATGTAACATCACCAATCAACGTCCCACATTAGAGCGTTTCTATTCTGAAAATCCAAAATTTATTCACGAAGTTTTTAATGGTTATGGTTACCAATCAATCAAACAGTTTTTTAAATCTATAGGATTAGAACTTATAGAAGCCAAAGAGGGTAAAGTTTTTCCCATGTCACTTCAAGCTTCTTCTGTTGTTGAACTTTTGGTAGCTGAATGTCAACAACTTGGTGTTGAGATACGCTGTGAAATAGAAGTTCAACAAGTTAAAAAAGTAGCAAATTCTTATGAGATTACGCACAATAAAGGAGTTGAAAAGAGTAAAGCTTTAGTTATTGCCACAGGACATCTCTCAGCTCCACAGTTAGGTGGGGTAGATGTGGGTGTTAGTTTTGCGAAGAGACTTGGACATAGAATCATAAAACCTTTTCCCACATTAGTTCAGTTAACATCTCCTATGAAAAAACTTGACCGTATGGCAGGAGTTAAAGTAGAGAGCAGAGTAACATTAAAGACTAAAGATAATAAGATTGTACAAAAACAGGGCGATGTTCTTTTTACCTCTTATGGTATTTCAGGTTTAGCCATTTTAGACATTAGCCGTTTTGTGATGGTTGAACTTTTTAGTAAAAAAAGTGTTATATTGAGTATAGACCTTATGCCTAAAATGTCACACGAACAACTCTTAGCACTTATGCGTAAAAGTTTGGTCAAAAAGAGTTCTAAACCCCTAACTACATGGTTACAAGGATTTATTAACAAAAAGCTTATCATACCCATTTTAGAGCCACTAAAGCTAGAAAATGCAACCGTGGGTTCGATAACATCGAACATCAAAGAGTTAGAAAAAATAGTAACTGAAATCAAAAACTTTAAATTTGAAGTAAATGGAAGCAAAGGTTACAAAGGTGCCGAAGTTGCTACAGGTGGTGTAGATACAAAAGAGGTTAATCCTAAAATAATGGAGTCAAAGAAACATAAAGGTCTGTACTTTACAGGTGAAGTATTAGATGTAGATGGTGACAGAGGAGGCTTTAACCTCCACTTTGCTTGGGTTTGTGGGCTTAGAGCAGGGAAATCTATTTAAACTTCTTTTTCCACTCTTTTTCAAATTTTTTACGTTTCAAAATTGAAAGCTTTTCTATAAAAACTTTACCCTCTAGGTGGTCATGCTCATGCTGTAGAGCAATAGCTAAAAAGTCATCTGTGTCGATGGTTTGTTTGTTTCCATGTCGGTCTTGGTACTCAACAATTACATGTTCAGCACGTTCAATGTCTTCATAAAATCCAGGTATACTCAAACAGCCCTCTTGATTTTTACAAGAGCCATTTTTTTCAATAAAAACAGGGTTAATAATCTCTAAAGTATCCTCTTTTTTTATCGTATCATTATCTGAGTCATCTTTAGGAAGATTAATAATAAGAACACGTTTAGGCACACCAATCTGAATAGAAGCCAAACCGACCCCTTTTTTGTTCACCATGGTATCGTACATATCTTCTAAAAGTTGATGAAGCTCTTCATTGAACTCTGTAACCTCCAAAGAGACTTTTTTCAGACGTTTATCAGGGTAAATAACTATATCTTTAACCATTTAGTGCCTTAGCTAAAGCTCTTTGTTAGAACTTTATCAATAAGTCCATAATCCATTGCTTCTTGCGAAGACATAAAGTTATCTCTCTCGGTATCTTTTTCAAGTTGTTTAGCTTTTTTACCACAGTTCTCAGCCATAATTTCATTAAGTGTATCTTTTAGGCGTTGAATCTCTTGTGCTTGAATCTGAATATCTGTTGATTGACCTTGGGCTCCACCTGATGGTTGGTGAATCATAATTCTTGCATTTGGAAGCGCATAACGTTTACCTTTTGCTCCAGATGAGAGTAAAAAAGCACCCATTGACGCTGCTTGACCAATACAGATGGTCACAATGTCAGGTTTAATGTAATTCATGGTATCAAACATAGAAAGCCCAGAGGTAATAACTCCACCTGGAGAGTTGATATAAAAATAAATGTCTTTATCAGGGTCTTGTGCCTCCAAAAATAGAAGCTGTGCCACCACTGTTGAAGCAACTTGGTCATTAACCTCACCACTTAACATAATAATTCTGTCTTTTAATAGTCTTGAATAGATGTCATAGCTTCGCTCACCACGACCTGTTTGTTCTACAACATAAGGAATATAACTCATAAATGTTACCTTTTAATATAAATAATTTAATGGTTAGGAGAATACACTTTTTTTACTTAGAAGTAGGGTGTGATTGCTATCACACCACATAATATATATCAATTTTTTTGTTCTTTTAATTGGTGCGATAGCAATCGCACCCTACCCTAAAAAGGGATATATAAGAAAAAAGGATTATTGGTCAATTCCAATAATTTTTGCAAAGAGTTTATCTTCAATCATTCCCATTTTAACAGCAGGAAGAAGGTTGTTCTCTTGGTAGTATTTAATTACTTCTTGTGGGTCTTGACCTGACATCATTGCTTCATAATAGATAGTTTGAGAAACCTCTTGGTCATTAACGGTAATACCCTCTTTTTTTGCCAAATAATCAACAAGGAAAGTTGCTTTTACTGAGTTTGTAGCCACCTCTCTGACCTCTTCTCTAAGCTCATTAATTTTCTCTTCATTATCTTTGTACTGGGCTAATTCATCTTCACTCATCTCTCTTGCTCTATTGTTAATTTGAGCATCAATCTCTTGTTCAACAATATTTTGAGGAAGTGCAAAGTCATACTTTTCAACTAAAGCATCAATAAGTTGAGGTTTTAACTCATCATTATAAAGTTTTGACATTTTTTCAGATTTAATCTGTTCAGTAATTTTCTCTTTTACTGTCTCGGCTGTTGCATTTTCATCATTTGGAATAAGTTTTTTAACCATATCTTCATCAAGTGTAGCTTCTGCTTTCTCTTTGATGTTATTTAAGGTTACTGTAAATACAGCCTCTTTTCCTGCTAAATCAGCTGATTGATAATCTTCAGGGAATGTTACTGTAATATCTTTTGTCTCTTCAATTTCCATTCCAACCATTTGGTCTTCAAAACCAGAAATAAATTGACCAGAACCAATAACAAGCTCAAAACCTTCTGCTTTTCCACCATCAAACTCTACACCATCAATCTTACCAACAAAATCAAAGTTTGCTTGGTCGTCATTTTCTAATGCTCGTTTCTCTTCAAGTTCTACATAGGAGGCATTAGAAGAGAGAAGTGTTTCTAATCTCTCTTCAACTTCAGACTCTTCTACTGTTGGTTCTTCATATGTTGGAGCCAACTCTTTATAATCTTCTGCTTCAATAGTCGGTCTTAGTGAAATAACTAACTCAACATCAATCTTATCATCTTGTTTGTCAAATTTCTTAAAAGTAGGGTCAGCAATAATATCTGCTGAATTAATATCTAACTCTTTTTTTGCCTCTTCAAGAATTTTTTGTACAGCTTCATTCTCAGCATCTTGTTGAAGTTGTTCTCTATACATCTGTTTAATTTTTGCTACAGGTACTTTACCTTTTCTAAAACCATCTACAGAAGCAGTTTTTGCTACTTGTTTAGCTGCCTTGTTAAGATTTTTTTCAATGTCCGAAGCATCGATAGTTGCTACTACAGAAGCGTTAGCAGCATCCGTTTTTGTTGCTGTAATATTCATTACAATCCTTTATTCCAAAATAATTTCAGAATTTTAGCAAAAATAGGCTAAAAAGCTGTAGGAAAAGTGAAGCTTTCTAATTCTTAATAAAAAATGATAACAAAATGTAAATATCATTTTTTACTAATTTAAAAGTCTACTGACACCCAACACACTCTTGACTTCTATCTTCAACATCATTAGTTGACTCAGGAGATTGACTTCTTAGATAGTAAGTTGATTTCAATCCAAACTTCCATGCATTCATGTAAATCTCATTGAGGTATTTACCACTCGCTTTGTCAAGTGTAATAAAGATATTAAGCGACTGACCTTGGTCAATCCATTTTTGTCGAATAGCACCTGCTTTTACCAAGATATTTTGGTCAAGGTCATAAGCAGGAGTATAGTAAGCCCAAGTATCAGGTGACAACTTAGGTGCACAAACAGGAATGAGTCCTGACAAGTTCTCTTCAAACCATTTACGTTTGTAAACAGGTTCAATTGCTTGTGTCGTTCCTGTCAAGATAGAGATTGACGAAGTTGGAGCAACTGCCATAAGGTAACCATTACGCATTCCATCTTTTTTTACTTTCTCTTTAAGCTTTGCCCAGTCATGGGTGTAACCAAAGAGTCCACCACGTTCAACCAGTTTACATGCTTCGGCATTTGCATTGTCAATTGGGAAGATACCTCTTGACCAATCTGAACCTTCAAAGGTTGGGTAGGCTCCTTTTTCAATCGCTAAATCACTAGAGGCTTTAATGGCGTAGTAAGAGACAGACTCCATTACTTCATCTACTTTAAAGAGGTGTTCATTTGACCCCCACTCTATTTTTGCTTCGGCTAACATCTGTGCTTCACCCATGACCCCTAGACCAATAGCTCTTGTCTTCTCATTTGTCTTTTTGACTTTACCTAATGGGTAGAAGTTAAGGTCAATGACATTGTCAAGCATTCTAATGGCTGTTGGAACTACTCTTGCGATGTCTTCTGTTGTATGAATCTTTGACAGATTAATTGACGCAAGATTACAAACAGCTGTGTCACCATCACTCAACTCTTTGTCTGCCATCCAAATCTGTTTACCATTGAGGCTGTCAAGAGCTGTCACTTTTTTGGCAGGTTTGGTCATACCACTGTCAACAGTTATCATCTCTTCTTCTTCATAAACTTCAACTGAACCGTCAACAAATGTCAATTTAATTTTGTAGTAATTTGGTGCTGTATTTTGAAAAATCTCAGTACAGAGATTAGAAGAACGAATAATTCCTGTATGTTTATTAGGATTGGCTCTATTGGCTGAATCTTTAAAAGTAAGAAAAGGATTACCTGTCTCAAAGTAAGAACGTAATATCTCTTTCCACAACCCTTTAGCAGAGATAACTTCTCGTGTAATGTTATCATCTCCAGATTCAAGCTCTAAGTAACGCTTCTCGAATGCTTCACCATAAAGGTCTGTCAACTCACGTACCTCATAAGGGTCAAAGAGTGTCCATCGTCCATCTTCTTGAACCCGTTGCATAAAGAGGTCATTGAGCCACAAAGCAGGGAAAAGGTCGTGCGCTCGTCTTCGCTCTTCACCAGAGTTTTTCTTTAAGTCAAGGAAGTCACGAATGTCAATGTGCCATGGTTCAATGTAGACAGCAATGGCCCCCTTTCTTGTGCCAAGTTGGTCTACAGCAATAGCAACATCATTAGCAATTTTCAAAAATGGTACAATTCCTCCCGCTGCGTGTTTATGTCCATCAATAAATGACCCCATTCCACGAACTTGTGACCAATCCCAACCAATTCCACCACCAAACTTTGACAAGAGAGCCATCTCTTTGTAAACATCAAAGATACCTTCAATATTATCACTAGTTGAACCAATGTAGCAGCTGCTAAGCTGGTGACGAGGCGTTCTAGCATTACTTAGCGTTGGTGTTGCAGCCATTACTTCAAATTTTGACAAGATATCGTAAAACTTCTTTGCCCATGTTTGACAATCAAACTCATTTTGAGCTAGGAACATGGCAACACCCATAAAGAGCTGTTGAGGAAGTTCTATTGGTTTACCCTCTCTGTCTTTAAGTAGATAACGGTCATAAAGGGTTCTAATACCAAGGTAGTTAAATTGTAAATCACGTTCAGGTTTAAGGTAGTTATTCAAGTCATCTAAGTCATACTTCTCTTTTAACCCAAGTAAAACTCGCCCCTCTTGTTCACCCTTTTCAAAATACTTTTTCAGATGTGAATAGGATTGTCCTTTAGTTCCACCAACATTATGCCCTGCTTTGTGGTAAAGGTCATATAAGAAGAGTCGTGAAGCAACAAAGGTCCAATTTGGTCGGTCAATGTCAATTTTGTCAACAGCAGTTTTAATAAGTGTCTGTTGAATATCTTCTGAAGACATCATATCTTGGAACTGTAAATTTGCGTCAACCTCTAGTTCACTTTGACTTACACCTTCTAACTCTTTTACAGAAGCTGAGGTATTTTTTTGAATCTTGGTAATGTCTAATGTCTCAACCCTCCCACTTCGTTTTACAATTCTAATCATATTTTTCCTTTGTCATTAGCTATATTATATTACTGAAAAGTTACTTATTTTTTGTTAAATAATATTTAAATTTATTTTTAGTTTTGTAGGTTTGAAAAAATTATTTAAATACTCTATCGAATATTGCATCTACGTTTTTTGTATAGTACTCAAAGTTAAAACACTCTCTAATCTGCTCTTCACTTAAGGACTCACGTAACTCTTCATCAGCAAGTAGATATTGAAGATAGAGTGATTCACCCTTTTCATTGGTGCTTGATTTCCCTTGTTGAATCTCTTCCCAAACTTTCATGGCATTTCTCTGAACAATTCTATAAGCATCTTCACGACTTACTCCTGCAAGAGGTAGCTCTAATAAAACTCTTTGAGAAAAGACAAGCCCACCTGTAAGATTTAAGTTTTTCATCATATTCTCAGGCATTACTGTTAAATTTGCAATAACATTATTCATTCTATGAAGCATAAAATCAGTAGTAATAAATGAATCAGGTAACCAAAAACGTTCAGTTGAAGAGTGGCTAATATCTCTCTCATGCCATAGTGCTACATTTTCCATAGCTGGGTTAGCATAGGCTCTAATCATTCGTGCTAGACCTGTAATATTCTCTGTCAAGATAGGGTTTCTTTTGTGAGGCATAGCAGATGAACCTTTTTGACCTTTGGCAAAGAACTCTTCTGCTTCGTAAACTTCTGTTCGTTGTAGGTGTCTTACTTGTACAGCAAACTTCTCAACACTTGAAGCCATTAAAGCTAATGCACTTGCTAATCTTGCATATCTATCTCTATGAACAACTTGGTTAGAGCATGGTTCAGGTTTTAGACCTAGCTCTTCCATTGCATACTCTTCAAGCTCTAGTGGTGCATGTGCAAAGTTACCCATTGCTCCACTTATTTGACCTACAGCTATCACTTCCATTGTCTGCTCTAAGTTCTTTAAGTGACGAGCCATCTCATCATACCAAACAGCTAAAGTTAAACCAAAAGTAATTGGCTCTCCATGAATACCATGTGAACGCCCAACCATCAAAGTCATTTTATGCTCAAAGGCTCTCTTTTTAATAGACTCCATCATCATCTTTACATCTTCTATTATAATCTCTAAAGAGGCTTTCATCTGTAAAGCAACACCTGTGTCAACTGCATCTGAACTTGTCATTCCATAGTGAAACCATCTTGACTCTTCACCAAGGCTCTCACTTACAGAAGTGTTAAAGGCAATAAGGTCATGACGAGTAATAGCTTCAATCTCTTCAATTCGTTCAACTGTAAAAGAGGCATTGTTAACAATCTTTTTACAATCCTCATCAGAAATAAGTCCTAATCTATTCCAAGCTTTTACAGCTGCTTTTTCAACCTCTAGCCATGCATCATATCTTGCTTGTTGTGTCCATTTGTTTGCCATCTCAGGTCTTGCGTATCGTTCTACCATTTAATTTTTCCTTTTGTATTGACTTTTGTATTTATTTTGAATATAATTAGAGTACATTTGCAAAGTGTTTTGCACTTTGTAAATAGGAGAATACGAAAGTATTTGCCTTTCTATTCAACAATACTAGAGTATTTTTACTCTAGTATATGA
>Ga0256831_1001370_pt1 | contig 12844 bp, 8 predicted proteins | sample 132544metaG_FD_189087 | JGI IMG/M metagenome (GOLD analysis project Ga0256831, IMG submission 189087) | Hydrothermal vent microbial communities from Lau Basin, Pacific Ocean - 132-544 | ecosystem: Environmental > Aquatic > Marine > Hydrothermal vents | place: Pacific Ocean: Lau Basin | collected... | reverse complement strand
TGAGTTTCGATTATTTTATTTCATTCTTTCTTTTTAACATTTTGTTGTTGATTGATAACTTGATAGTTAACTTTAAACAACTTCTATGTCAACTAAAAGTATACTATGTTTCCTTAAATTAAAAATATAAATACTTGTAGTAATTTATATTATCAATCATCAAATCGTTGATTTTTTTTTATAGCTCGATGCTTTCTCCAAAGGAATGACGATGGCAAGCTTGGGGTTGGTTACAGTAAGTAATAAGCAGATAGTCAGTGATTTATTCTTAGTTAACTTGCTGAGTAATAACCGTGTTTCAAATTTATACCGAGTTTATTTTACAGTATGTTGAAGCCCAAGAGTTCTTCTTTATTTTAAATAAGTAAGTGCTTTGTCGATTGCGTTTTGCAACCCCGAAATATCTTTTCCGCCTGCGGTAGCATAAAATGGTTGTCCGCCGCCGCCACCTTTAATTTCGCGGCCTGCCTCGCGTACAATTTGCCCGGCATTTAACCCTTTTTCGGCAACAATATTTTCCGATATCATTATTGTTAAATGAGGTTTGCCATTAATCTCGGCTCCAATAACGAGAAACAGATTCTCAATTTCTCCTTTTAACTGAAATGCAATATCTTTTACCATTCCTGCATTATCGACAATAATTTTGTCGGCAATAATATTAACCCCTTTTTCGAGCAAGACTTTACTTTTCAGGTTCGCTTTAATTATTTTTAAGCTTTCGCGCTGAAAAGCTTCGAGTTGTTTCGACAGTTCCGAGTGTTCTTTAATTAGGTTCATTACACCGCTTAAAATATCTTTCGAGCCTTTAATTGTCTCTTTAATACTCTTTAGTGTTTTTATCTGGTCGTTAATGTATTTATCGGCGCGAGCACCTGTAACCGCTTCAATACGCCTTACTCCGGCAGCAATTGCACTTTCCGATACAATACGGAACAGACCAATCTGCCCGGTTGCTTTTACGTGTGTTCCGCCGCATAACTCCACCGAATCGCCAAATTTAATCACCCGCACCGCGTCGCCGTATTTTTCGCCAAAAAGCATCATTGCTCCCAGCTTTTTCGCTTCGCTTATCGGTAACGCACGGTTCTCCTCCAACACCGAATTTTCTCTTATTTTTGTGTTTACAATTTCCTCTACTTTTTCAATCTCCTCGTCGGTTAATTTCTGAAAATGAGAAAAGTCGAAACGAAGGTGGTCGGCATTTACCAACGAACCTTTTTGTTCCACGTGTGTTCCGAGCACTTGGCGTAAAGCTGCATGAAGCAGGTGGGTTGCCGTGTGGTTATCGGCAATACTTAGTCGTTTTGCAGAGTTTACAACTGCTTTAAAAGTAGTTTCTATATTCTCGGGTAGTTTTTCAACCAAATGAACGATTAAATTATTTTCTTTTTGCGTATCGAATATTGGTGTTTTTATGCCGTCAGACTCAATGTAACCGGTATCGCCAATCTGTCCTCCCGACTCGCCGTAAAATGGAGTTTTATCGAAAACCAGTTGGTAAAATGTCTTTTTTTTCTGAGATACTTTCTGGTAGCGGGCAATTTTTATTTCGGTCTCTAAAATGTCGTAGCCAACAAATTCGGTTTTGTCAATTTTACGCAGTTCTATCCAATCGTCGGTCTCTTGCTGAGCTGCATTTCGCGAACGGTTTTTCTGTACTTCCATCTCTTTTTTAAACCCTGTTTCGTCAACTGTCAGTCCGTTTTCGCGGGCAATTAGTTCGGTCAGGTCTAAAGGAAATCCAAAAGTGTCGTACAAAACAAAAGCATCTTTTCCCCGAATTTCGGTATGTTTCTCTTTTTTTGCCTTCTTAATAATATCGTCTAACAATTTAATTCCGGTTGAAAGCGTGCGCAAAAACGACTCTTCCTCCTCTTTTATCACTTTTTCAATCAGTCCCTGTTGGCTTTTTAACTCGGTAAAAGTGTCGCCCATGGTCTCTTTCAGCACTTCAACCAATTTATAAATAAATGCCTTTTTAAACCCTAAAAACGTGTATCCGTACCGGACAGCTCGACGTAAAATCCTCCGAATTACATAACCTGCTTTGTTGTTCGATGGCAATTGACCGTCGGCAATTGCAAAAGCAACGGCACGTAAATGGTCGGCAATAACACGCATGGCAATGTCCGGTTTTAAATCGTCGCCATATTTTTTCCCGCTCAAAGTTCCAATTTCAGCAATAATATTCTGAAAAACGTCGGTGTCGTAGTTCGATGTGACATCTTGCAGCACCATACATAACCGCTCGAAACCCATTCCGGTATCTACATGTTTATCGGGCAGGTTTTCTAAATTACCGTTGGCTTTTCGGTTAAACTGAATAAAAACCAGGTTCCATATTTCTATTACCAAGGGGTGGTCTTTGTTTATCAACTCAGCTCCCGGTAGTTTGTCAATCTCCTCTTGCGGGCGCAAATCGACATGAATCTCAGAACAGGGGCCACACGGACCAATATCGCCCATTTCCCAAAAGTTATCTTTTTTGTTTCCATTTAAAATGCGTTCTTCAGGTAAATATTGCTCCCAATAGCCGGCGGCTTCATTATCGCGCTGAAGGTTATCGTCGCTGCTTCCCTCAAAAACGGTAGCATATAATCTTTCAGCTGATACGCCCATTCGATCTACCAAAAATTCCCATGCCCAATCAATGGCTTCCTTTTTAAAATAGTCGCCAAACGACCAGTTTCCAAGCATCTCGAACATGGTGTGGTGATACGTATCCAGTCCTACCTCTTCGAGGTCGTTGTGTTTGCCCGAAACTCGTAAACATTTTTGCGTATCGGCAACACGCTTCCACTTTACCGGCTCGTTTCCTAAAAACAGATCTTTAAACTGATTCATTCCGGCATTGGTAAACATTAACGTTGGATCGCCCTTAACAACCATGGGTGCCGAGCGTACTATCTGATGTTGTTTCTCGGTAAAAAAATCGAGAAAAGCTTTACGTATTTCCTTAGAAGTCTTCATGTTACGCATTGAATATTTTTGCAATTTTGTTAAATTTATTTAATAGAAACAAAATATTTTCATCTTTCCAAAGTTATTTATTTACCTTTGCGGCTCAGAAAACAGTTGATTCTAACAAGATTGCAAAGGTATATCTTTTAATTAATTATGTTAGAATTGTGAAGAAATAGCTTTAAATAAATGGCAAAAAAGAAATATAAATTTAATCCGGACAACCTCAGTTACGAAAGAGTGGGGATTACATTTAAAGAGAAAACGACAAAAATTTTAGCCTATTTCTCGAGTAGTTTAGCTCTGGCATTAATTATTGCCGTAATTGTTTTAAATACATACGAAACGCCTAAAACAAAAGCGTTAAAACGCGAGAACCAACGTTTATTAACTCAGTATGAGTTAATGAGCAAAGATTTGGATAAGATTGAAAACGTACTGGAAGAGTTGCAGCAACGCGACGATAATATTTACCGTGTTATTTTCGAAACAGAGCCAATCCCTTCGTCGGTAAGGAAAGCCGGTTTTGGTGGCTCGAATAACTATTCGCATTTAGAAAATTTAGACAACTCGAAACTGGTTGTTGAAACAGCGCGCAAGCTCGATATTCTTTCAAAAGAGGCTTATATTCAGTCGAAATCGTACGACGAAGTTCTGAATTTGGCATTAAACAAAGAGAAGATGTTGGCTTCTATCCCTGCAATTCAACCCATTTCGAATAAAGATTTAAAAAGGACTGCAAGTGGTTGGGGATATCGGTTGCATCCTATTTATAAAGTTCGGAAGTTTCATTACGGAATGGATTTTTCTGCTCCAATAGGAACGCCTGTTTATGCTACCGGCGATGGAGTTGTTACAACCATTAAAGGGTCGAAAAGAAGCCGCTCGGGTTTTGGGCTCGAAATTGTTATCGATCACGGATACGGATACGAAACACTTTACGGACACCTGAATTCGTTTAATGTAAAGCGCGGGCAAAAAGTAAAGCGTGGCGATATTATTGCTTTCGTTGGAAATACCGGAGGTTCTACCGCTCCGCATTTGCACTACGAAGTACATAAAAATGGGAAAAAGGTAAATCCGGCCTACTATTACTACAAAGACCTTACTCCGCAGGAATACGACAAAATGATTGCCATTTCAACAAACATAGGCCAATCGCTCGATTAATTTTACCGGTTGTTTCATTCCTAATCAATTCAATTTTCGAGTTGATGGGGCAATTTAAAGCTTAATGAATCGGGTTGTTTAGCTGGAGGCTCTACTCTTTGGCTTGACACAAAGCGTATGCAGAAAGCCAGTTCGCAACGACGGCCTCGATCGGTGAGCCGGAAAACAAGTAATAACGACGTTGAAAAAATCCTGCTGTTTGAGGAGGTTACGACGAGTTCAGGATTTTTAGTCGTTATTGCGTAGCTTTTCCGAGTGAAGCGAACGTAGCCTTGGGCTTTTTGTTTACTTTTTGGACTAAGCCAAAAAGTAAAATCTGCCCGATAGGGCAAAAGTAACATCAGGGCATTACCCTGACCGGTAATCCAATAGTTTAAATGACCCTGGAAATCTATTTAAATATTGAATTAACCTGAGTTTTGAAGTGAGCCTTTATTCCTTGGTTAGCGTTTTTTATTCTTTATCCGGAATTTTCTATAACCCGAAGCTGTTGGCATCACCCTTTCTTTTTATTAATTTGGCATCGGAATAATTCGAATTGAAGTGCCGTACAAGAAACCAAAAATAGAGAAGATTGTTTTTAGCATTGGAGAAGTTGCTGAAATGTTGGGCGAAAATGTGTCGTTAATTCGCTATTGGGAAAATCAGTTTGATGCGTTAAAACCCAAAAAAAATAAAAAAGGAACACGGCTCTTTAGCAAAAAAGATATCGAGACCGTAAAACTCATTCATTATCTGGTAAAAGTGCGCGGGCTAACCATTAAAGGTGCAAAGCAAAAACTTAAAGAGAACCGCGACGAAACCATTAATAATTTCGAAATAGCACAACGGTTAAAGAGCATTAGAGACGAACTCTCGGCAATTGGAGATGCTTTAGATGTTTGAAATTTGTATCCTTACCCTTATAACGAATCCGAAGTGAGCCCATAACTTCATAAAAAAAGGGGCGAAAAACGCCCCTTCCGTCGAAGGCAATACCGAATTAAATAAACTAACATTTTTTGATTGACTTTCCTGCCTTCTGATGAAAAAACGACATATATTCTGTTTTATTACTTTTTAGCTAAATATTTTTACGAATCGGCCTCTGCATAAAAACTCGACAGGTTCTTACTATTAGAATTTTGCGTTAAGCGAAACAATAAAATTTATTCCGGGAGAAATCATTCCCGACGAGTAAGCTCTGTACCGTTTGTCGAGGATATTTTCAACACCCCCACCAACCAGTAATCTCTGATTAATTTTATAGTTCGATTTCAGATTTATGGTGTACCACGACGGCGAATAGGGACGTCCGTTTTCGTCGGGAAGATAGATGTGTGGTTTTGCCTGTTCCGATTTTGCCAGTTCATAATTCTCCAGTTTCCCGCTGTAATCGACATACAAATCGAAAAACAGTTTTTGTTTTTCGTAAATTAAATGAGAACTGCCAAAAACCGGAGGAACATGGCGTACAGGCAGCCTGTCGGAATCTTTTCCCTTGGTTACCGTAAAGTTGTTATGGGTACGCAACACATTGGTAATAATGTATTCGAATGTAAAATTAGCTCCGTATATTATTGCCGATTCGGCATTTACGAGTGCTTCAACATTGCTCATCACTCCGTCGTACACGATTGAATCTTGCCCGTTAAGTTCAAAATTGCGACGCACCATCGCATCTTTTAACCAGGTATAAAATCCGGTAATCTCAATCTTTGCTTTTCCCACATAACTCCGGATAATATTTAACTCCACATTTCTTGCATACTCGGGTTTTAACTCCGGGTTGGGAACAATCACATTTCCCGGTTCCGAATCGAAAACCTTAGCCACATCGTCGATGTTTGGAGAACGAAATCCGGTAGCCGTGTGAACATTAATTTGCCACTCTTTGGTGGGGTGCCACACAATTCCCAGATTTCCGTTAAAAGCGGAGTTTTTCATGTTAAACCCATCGAATGGAAAGTTGTAAAACTGTTTACCGAACTCGCCTTTTAAATGTGTATAAGTAAACCGCGACCCCAAATGAAAAATAAATTGCGAACTCAAAATATATTTAAACGAATAATAGCCGGCCATACTTCTGTAGGTCGATTCATTGGGATATCGCGATGCAATTTTGGTGCGTGTGTCGGTAAGTAAATCTTCGGAAGTTCCGGTTGAATTTACTCTGTTTGTGTTGGCTTCAAGTCCGTAAAATAGTGTGCTTTGTTTATCGAACGACTTTACAAAATCGAGATTTGCCGAAAAAACAGCCACATTCTCGGTACGATTTCGCAAATGTTCGCTGTTTAGTTTCCGGTCGTGGCGGCTTTCGGAATAGTTCTGATAGCCGGCGAGCAAAACAAGTTTATCGAAAAGTATATTCTCTTTTTTATACTCAGCCTGCCCCGAAACAAGTGTCCATTTTTGTGGGCCATAAAACCACTCGGCATATTTTAACGTCTTATTTTTATATTGAATAAGGCGGTCGTAACGCGGAATGTCCGAAGTTTGGGAGTGATGCGCACTCATTATAAAATCGATATTCTCGTTTGGGCGAAACCTAATTTTTCCTAAAAAATTAAGTTGACTGTACCCGGTATATTTCTGAATGAGACTATTTTTATTTTGAATGACATTATCCGTTCCGGTAAATTTATTATCCGAAACATATTCAGGTCGCAAATACTGTTCGGGGCCGTTGGCTCCCATTCTTAAATCGTTGAATTTAGTATATGTTGAGCTAACAACTGCTGCCCATTTTTTCGACCCGAATGCGTAGGTTCCATTTATTGTTTTTTCGAAATTGGCACTCGAATAGCGCGAAAAAAGTTTCCCTGAATGTTCTCTTTTCTCTGAAGTGGAGAGTTTTGGTTTTTTTGTGGTAAAACACATTACTCCACCTACGGCATCGCTTCCGTAAATTACCGACCCGGGGCCAAAAATAACTTCTGCGTTTTCGAGATTATTTACATCGAGCGAGATAACATTCTGAAGGTTGCCACTCCGGTATATGGCGTTGTTCATTCGTATTCCGTCGACAACAATTAACACACGGTTGGCAGCAAAACCGCGAATCATCGGGCTGCCGCCCCCCATTTGGCTTTTTTGAATAAAAACACCTCCTTTTGTGCCGAGTAAATCGGCAGTGGTTTGCGGATTAAAATGCAAAATGTCTTCGGTTGAAATCGATTCTATTGTGTGTGGAATTTCGGCTTTCGACTGTTTCCAACGGCTAACCGAAACTACCACCTCGTCTATCTTTACAGGGTCTTCGGTTAATAAAACAGTGCCCTGTTTTTTAATTTTTTCTTTTGTTGTTGTATAAGGTAAAAACGATGAATGTTTAAATTGGATAGTACTTTTATGGGGAAAGTTATCTACAGAAGCTTCTCCGTATTCATTGGTTTGTGTCGAGAGTTCAGCAGTAAATAACAGAACCCCCTCTATCGGTATCCCCGTTTTTCCGTCGACCACGCGAACTGTCTGCCCGGTTATGGCAGAGAAGATAAAAAGCAGCAGTAGTAACGAATAAAGTTTTTTCACTATTTCTAAGGTAATCTTGTCCGGCGGCTCCATTACAAAAATCGCGCCAGCAAAAGATTCCCAGAATTTAGATTACTACTGTTTTTTAGCTATACGAATTCAGTTTGCTCAAATATTTTCCAATAATATCGAATTCAATATTAATTACCGAGCCCACTTTAAAGGTATGAAAGTTGGTTACCTCCTGGGTAAACGGAATAATTGCCACCTGAAACGAATTGTCTTTCGAGTTGACCACGGTAAGACTTACGCCATTAACGGTTACCGACCCTTTTTCTACGGTCATATAACCTTTTTTAGCCATCTCTTTGTCGAACTTGTATTCGAATGTGTAGTACCAACTTCCGTCGGCCTCATCTATTTTTACGCAGGTTGCAGTCTGGTCGACGTGCCCTTGAACAATGTGGCCGTCTAACCGGCCATTCATCATCATACTTCGTTCGAGGTTTACTTTCGAGCCAACTTCGAGCAATCCCAGGTTTGTTTTTGAGAGGGTCTCTAAAATGGCTGTAACTTTATATGTCTTAGCGGTTTTATTTACATCGACCACAGTTAAACAAACGCCATTATGCGACAAACTCTGATCTATTTTTAATTCATCGACAAACGAACAGGTTAATGTAAAATGCACATTCTCCTGCTCTTTTTCAATTTTTACTACTGTTCCGTATTCTTCTACTATTCCTGAAAACATATTTAAGCCCCCTGTGTCCCCCAATGGGGGAATTTAAAATTGTTAATACTAATTATTCTACTCGTTCCAAATTTATCAGTTTTCTATTTCCCCCCCTTTGGGGAGGTTAGGAGGGGCTTCTATTTTAATTTCCAATCAGCACCCTCTTTTGTATCCTTAATTTCAATACCTATTTGGTTCAATTCGTCGCGAATTTTATCGGCAGTTGCCCACTCTTTGTTTTCTTTTGCCTCTTTTCGCAAGTTTAAGAGTAACTCAACTGTTTCGTTTAAAATTTCGTTATTGCCTGTGTCGGAACTATTTTCCTCTTTAAAGCCAAGAATATCGAAAATCATATTGTTGTAAAACAATTTTAGTTCGCTCAAATCGTCGGCCGAAATGGTTTCTGTACCGGCTTTTATCGAGTTTATCATTTTCACTCCGTCGAACAGGTGTGCAATGGCAACCGGGCTGTTTAAGTCGTCGCTTAAGGCAGTAAAACATTTCTCTTTTAAAGCAGAAATATCGACTGATGATTTATCTGAAGCAACCAATTCGTCGAGTGTTTTTACGGCAGTCATTAATCGTTCTAACCCTTTTTGTGACGCTTGCAAAGCTTCATTCGAGAAATCGATGGTGCTGCGGTAGTGTGCTTGCAAAATAAAAAAACGGATGGTCATTGGCGAATAGGCCTGATCTAATATTTTATGATTCCCGGTAAAAAGCTCATCGAGAGTAATGAAATTTCCGAGCGAGCGTGCCATTTTTTGCCCGTTAATGGTAATCATATTGTTGTGCATCCAGTAGCGCACTGCCTCTTCACCCTGACTAGCTGTCGATTGTGCAATTTCACATTCGTGATGAGGGAAAGTTAAATCCATTCCACCGCCATGAATATCGAATTTTTCGCCGAGGTATTTTGTGCTCATTACCGAACATTCGAGATGCCATCCCGGGAACCCGTCGCTCCATTTCGATGGCCAGCGCATAATGTGCTCGGGTGTAGCTTTTTTCCAAAGAGCAAAGTCGAATGAGTTTTTCTTTTCGCTCTGACCGTCCAGCTCGCGGGTGTTGGTTTTTATATCGTCGAGATTTCTACCCGACAGCTTTCCGTAGTTGTATTTCTCGTTGTATTTTTCCACATCGAAATAGACCGAACCGTTAGCTTCGTAGGCAAAACCATTTTTTAAAATTGAATCGACCATCTGCTGTTGTTCAATTATATGACCCGATGCACGTGGTTCTATACTCGGTGGAAGCACATTCAAATCTTCCATATTTCTATGAAATGTATTCATATATTTTTGTACCACTTCCATGGGCTCCAACTGCTCCAGCCGGGCTTTTTTTGCAATCTTATCTTCGCCCAACTCTTCGGCTTCATTTTCGAGGTGGCCAACGTCGGTAATGTTGCGAACATACCGGACTTTGTAGCCCAAAAATGTCAGGTACCGGAAAAGTAAATCGAAAGTGATATTTGGCCGGGCGTGCCCCAAATGCGAGTTGCTGTAAACCGTAGGGCCACAAACATACAATCCAACTTTCCCTTCTACAAGTGGTTTAAACTCCTCTTTCTTCCGAGTTAGCGTATTGTAAATTATTACTGAATTTTTCATCTCATTGTAATTTTAAATTTTCAAAGGTATTCGATGTAACTCGCTTATAATGATTGTTCTGTGTAATAATTGTTGTCATGCTCGTTTCATTGTATCTTATATGAAAACGTTTATACAAAAACGAACTGACAATTTATTAATGAATTGAGTTGGCTTCCGTTTCGGTTTCTTCAATTGTTTCGCTTTCCTTTTCACTATTTTTACTAAAATAACTACGATAAAAAAGTAAGATTAACGATATTCCAATTGTAATTGCCGAATCGGCAATATTAAAAACCGGACGGAAAAATATAAACGGGTCTCCTCCCCAATAGGGAACCCATTTCGGATATCGCCCTTCTAAAAGCGGGAAATAAAGCATGTCGACCACCCGTCCGTGTAAAAAGCCGGCATAACCGCCTCCTTCGGGGAAAAGAGTAGCCAACTGCCCGTAACTATCGGTAAAAATCAAACCATAAAACAGGCTGTCGATAATGTTGCCAATTGCGCCGGCAAAAATAAGTGCAATGCTAACAACAAATCCAAACGGGACTTCTTTTTGTTTAGCGAGTTTAAACAGATACCAACCAATTGCAACAACAGCAAAAATACGGAATACGCTTAAAAACAGTTTTCCGTATTCGCCGGCAAATTCAAATCCAAATGCCATTCCGTTATTTTCAACGAAATGAAGGATAAACCAGTTTTTAAAAATTACAATTTCGTCGCCAAGCGACATAGTGGTTTTTATCCATATTTTTAATGCCTGATCGACAATTAGAATGGCAAAAACAATAAGTAACGATTTTATACTGCGTGACATAAAAGTGCAATTAAAAAAAATGCCCCCCGGAATTCAATAATTGAACCATCGGCAGAGCATTTTCAACTATTTTTTCCCGTTCTATTTTTGATTCTTTTTTGCAGCAATACAAAGTGTGGCATGTGGTACTGCACGTAATCTCTCTTTCGAAATTAGCTTGCCTGTATCGCGGCAAATTCCATAGGTTTTATTCTCGATACGAACCAGTGCAGCTTGTAAATGTTGAATAAATTTCAACTGTCGCTGAGCCAGTTTTCCGGCTTCCTCTTTCGACAGAGTAGCGGCTCCTTCTTCCAATACTTTAAATGTTGGCGATGTGTCCTGTGTATCATTCCCATCGCTATGAGTTATCGAACCCCGGTACATTTCATAATCCTCCTGAGCAACTCTCAGTTTCTCTTCTATAATTTTCTTGAATTCGCTTAACTCTTCGTCTGAATATCTATTTGTTGCTGTCATATCAAAAAGGGTTTTAGTTAATTTCCCACTTCCTAAACAAGGCTCTAAAATTAGTAAAATTTTAATATCAAAATTAGCTCTCTACAGTTTTATTCGTTACTGCTTTTTTACAAGAATTTTCACGGTAACATCTTTCTCTATTTCAACCTCTTTTGCATCTACATCGTTCACATTATCAGTCAATTCAAGATTGTTGGCCAGTGTTTGAGTGCAAATATATGTTTTGAAATTTTCTACTGCAATATCGAAATTGTTATGTTTTTCAATGGTAATATTAATTCTATCGGTAACTTCAAAATTACTCTCTTTGCGTAAATTCTGAATTTTGTTAATGAATTCGCGTGCAATTCCTTCCTGTTTCAACTCTTCGGTAATGGTAATGTCGAGTGCAACAGTTAACTGTCCTTCGGTGGCAACAGTTAGTCCGGGAATGTCTTCGGTCTGAATTTCAACATCGTCTAACGAAAGCTCTACTTTCTCTTCGCCGACAGAAATTTCGAAACGTCCCTCTTTTTCCAGTTTTGCAATATCGGTTTGTTGCATCTGGTTTATGGCACCCGCAATTTGTTTCATCAGTTTCCCGAATTTCGGCCCCAGTGTTTTAAAGTTGGGTTTAATTTTTTTACTTATAATTCCTGAAGTATCGGTTAAAAACTCAACTTCTTTTACATTTACTTCGGCCAGAATAATATTCTTAACAGCTTCGAATTGTTCCTGAAAATGCGGGTTTAAAACCGGTACAATTATTTTTGCCAGCGGTTGACGAACCTTTAATTTTTCTTTTCGGCGAAGTGCTAAAACCATTGATGAAGCTTTTTGTGCAATGGCCATTTTTTCTTCAAGGTCTTTGTCTATTAGCTTACTGTCGAATTCAGGGAAATTAATGAGGTGAACGCTCTGGTCGGTATCCTTGCCGGTTACTTTATTCAAGTCGGAGTAAAGCAGGTCGGCATAAAATGGCGCAATTGGAGCCATTAATTTTGCTACTGTATTTAAACAGGTATACAGCGTTTGGTATGCCGAAATTTTATCGGTCGAGTACTCGCCTCCCCAATATCTTTTTCTGCTTAACCGAACAAACCAGTTACTGAGATTTTCGGAGACAAACTCAGAGATAGCTCTTCCGGCACGGGTTGGTTCGTAACTCTCGTAACTCTCGCCAACTTCTTTTATTAACGAGTTAAGGAGCGAAATTACCCACCTGTCTATTTCGGGGCGTTGTGCCATTGGAATTTCATCTTCGGCAAATTTAAACCCATCGACATTGGCATAGAGAGCAAAGAAATTATACGTATTATATAGTGTTCCGAAAAACTTACGTTTTACCTCCTCAACTCCGGCAATATCGAATTTCAGATTGTCCCAGGGTTGCGAGTTGGTAATCATATACCAACGTAGCGGGTCGGAACCATATTTCTCGATTGTACTGAACGGGTCAACCGCATTTCCAAGTCGTTTCGACATTTTGTTTCCTTTGCTGTCGAGAACCAACCCGTTCGAGATTATATTTTTAAAAGCAACCGAATCGCCAATCATAGTAGCAATTGCGTGAAGCGTAAAAAACCATCCGCGTGTTTGGTCAACACCTTCGGCAATAAAGTCGGCAGGGAAAAGGGAGGTTTCGCCCTGTTCTTTCCCTGAAGATAACAG
>Ga0256831_1001369_pt1 | contig 12846 bp, 6 predicted proteins | sample 132544metaG_FD_189087 | JGI IMG/M metagenome (GOLD analysis project Ga0256831, IMG submission 189087) | Hydrothermal vent microbial communities from Lau Basin, Pacific Ocean - 132-544 | ecosystem: Environmental > Aquatic > Marine > Hydrothermal vents | place: Pacific Ocean: Lau Basin | collected... | reverse complement strand
AAATTTACTATTAAATTAATAAAGGAATTTTATATGAATTTAAGTAATATGCTTTTAATCTCTTTACTGCTTTCTGTTTCTATTCAGGCTAGTAGCATTGATATTGTTACTAGATTTTCAAAAACAGGGGGAATCTATGGTGATTTGAACACTGTTGGAGATATAGTCAATGGTAGAGAAATCTGTCCTTTTGCTAATAACAATAACAATGATGTACCTGGATGTGATATGTCTCAAGACCCAGGTTATGATAATAATGGAACAGATAATAATGTTACAGATGATTTTTATACAGGTGATTTAATTGTACGAACTAATGATATTTTTAAAATTAAAGTTGGTTGGAATGCAACGGGCGTTAATAATCCTATTACTTTAAGTTCAACTTTACCATCTTTTGGTGGAAAAAACTATTTACGATGGGATAAGTTACCTTCTAGTTGTAAAGATGGTTCTTCTATTTCAGATGATGGACTTAGTTTAGTTTGTGTTAGAACAGATGATGCTTCTATTTCATACTCTGAGGATTCACCATTTAATATTAAAGTAAAAGCAAATACTCCTAACAATACAAAAACAGGTGAGATAAGTTTTTCTATTTCTAGTGATGGGTTGGAGACAAAAACTGATAGCACAGATGGATATGAGCTAACTGTTACAGCTAAACCTATGTGGAATATTCAAAAAAAGCATGTTGCAACCTTTGAAGGACAAGTCAATTTGAATGGAGATGAAGGATATATTGTTCGTTATGCCTATATATTAGAAGCAGATGAGGTTCAAGGTGAAACGGAGACCAGTTCAGCTGTTTTAGGAAATGAATCTTTGGGTAAAGATTTCAGTTTAAATTTTACTGATGATGTTTCACAAATCTCTCCAAATGCTGAATATATCTCTTGCTCTGTCTCTGGTGCAGAGGGTAGTTATGAACCTTATCCTTGGTATCATGCAGATGCTCCAAGACGTAGTGTTGGCTCTTTAGAGAGTGATTTGAGTGTAATCTGTAGTCAGTCTACTATAGGGGGAGATATTAGTATAGAATATAGAGGGATTGATGCTTCATTAGAGCATATCCCCACACGTTATGCTGATGGAGGGATTATTCCACTTACTCGATTACCAATTGCTTCAGGTACTATAGATATATTTGTACCAATTGATGATATTAAGAGTGCTACATCTATTGGTAATGATAGCTATCAATTGGATACTAATAATACTATTACAAGTTTTGACCCTCTATCTATTTCTGGTCAATCTAACTTTGGTGATTTATCTGAAAGTACTAAAGATAATAGTGTTGCTGTACCTCTTATCTATAGAGGAGCAGGGTATATTGGTGGAGATTATCACAAATATTTTTCAAACTCTTTAGTTCTTACACATCTTCCTGATACAACAAATGGTTTTTATAGTGCAGATGGGATTATAACTCCAGATAAAGAGTTTGCTTCATGGGTATATGTTACTAATAGTGGAAATAAAGATTTTAATAATACAATACTTTGTGATGTTATTGATTCTAATCTTTATGATGTAGTCGATATAGAAGGAGAAGAGGGTGTTTCAGCTGTAAATCTTTATGGTAATACGGCAGATTTAAACTATACAATTGAGTATGCGACAGGTTATATTGGTAGTTGGCCACCACCATTAGACCAAGATAATTCTCAAAAAGTTATTGATGAGTGTAAAGATTCATCTATTGTGTGGTATTCAACAACTCAAGAGGCAAGGAATAATGGAAAGATTACAAAAGTAAGATTAAAAGTTCCTACAGGTATACCTTCAGAGTATTCAGCTGGGTTTATTACTAAGTTAAAAGTTAGAAGTGAAGATTTAGGAGGAAATATAATTCCTAGTGGAACAAATTTAGTAAACTATTCAGCACTGCATGATTCTGTACTTTTTTCTTCAGTAACTGATAATTGGAGTGGTGCTACAAGATTATTAAATAGTTATCCAACTTCTGCATCAGGAGGTGACTATAGAGCCGATAGAGCTATTTTGGTTAGAGCAAAAGTTAGAACAGTTAAAGAGCTTTCGACAACAATAGCAGAGCCTTCTGATGAAGTAAGTGTTACAATTGAATCAACTTTTACTACTGATAGTCAAACACCTGAGAGTGCAGATGTTAAAGTAACTGAAATGTTAGCTCCTGGTTTAAAGTATGTTGTAGGTAGTGCTAATATTGGTGACCCAATTATTGGAAGTTGTAGTGATATTGAAGATGCTGACCCACTAAAAAACATTTGTACGGCAGATTATCAAGTGCTTGTTTGGGATTTAGGAGAGAGACAAGCTAACAATGCCATAGAAAATATTGAGTATACATTTGTTGTTTCAGCATTTACACAATCGGGAGAGAGTAGTACATATACTATTATCTCTTCTCCTACAGATACAAGTAATCCAGATATTAGAAAGTCAAATAAAAATATCTCTGTAACTGTTCCAGCCTCTCTATTTATTACTAAAGAGGTGAATACTCCATATAGAGATATTAACCAATCTCCTATTGAATATACTTCATATGCAAGGAATGGTTCAGCTGAAAATTTAACAAATATTGACATGATTGATATTTTACCTTTTAATGGTGATGGTAGTGAGGGTTTTAATTTTTCTGTTGCTTCAACTGTTGTAGCAAAAAAACGAGACCTACCAACATCATTTAATGGAACATTGGCTTTCCTTCAAGCAAGTGGAGGTCTTGCTTGTTCTGCTGGTGTAATATGGAGATATACTAATAGAACACCTAGTGAGTTAGATATTGCACCTACACATGCAAGTAATAAAGTAGGTGGTTCTACTATATGGTGTGAAGGTACAGATATAGGACCTGATAGCTCATGTGGTTATGATAATAGTGAGGTTACAGCAGTAAGGTTATCTGGACCTGATTTAAGTGCAGATGCGACATGTTCTTTTAACATAAAATTAAAACCGTTAGACAATAAAAAAGGGGATGTTTATACCAATACAGCATCTGCTTATGCCACAGGTGTTACTCTTCCAACACTCTCTAACGATGTATCAGCATTTGTCCCTACAACACTTTTGGGTGATTATGTATGGATTGATTCAAATGCGAATGGTGTTCAAGATGATGATGAGTTTGGTGCATCAGGTATTACATTGGAGTTATTAGATGCTTCTGATAGTAAAATTAGAGATGTTGTAAGTGATAAAAATGGTAAATATACTTTTGATGAGTTATTAGCTGATACAGAATATAAAGTTAAAGCAATAATTCCTGATTATTATGCATTTACCTCTAAGTCAATTGGAACGAATGATAAAAAAGATTCTGATGTAGACACGATTACAGGAGTAACAGAAATAAAAGTGTTAAATAATAATCAGCAGTATCGACATTTAGATATTGGATTAACTTCAACATTAACTATCTCTGGTCAAGTTTATAAACAAGAAGATGGTTCTGTTATGGAAAATACTACCGTAAAGTTATATCGAGATGAAAATAAAGATGGTATATTAGACTCTAATGATACATTTATGAAGAGTATTGACATTTTAGCTAATTCAGATTATCAATTTACAAATATATTTGATGGTGAGTATATTGTTGAAGTCAATGAAGAAAGTGGATTTTCTAATGACTATAAACTATTGAGTAGTCAAATATTGGATGTTAATATATCTGGAACAAGTATAGTTGACCAAGATTTTATTTATGGAGAGAGGGCTAAGGTATTCAATATAGTACATGAGCAAATTCTAAATATTGTAGATTCTGTAACCTTAGAAGATTTGAATGGTACAGATAATAATGGTACAATTGAAAAGTTTATAATTACATCAATACCTGATGCTTCAAGTGGTACTCTCTATCTTAGTGATGGGGTAACAGAAGTTAAAGAGGGAGATGAATTAACACTTGAACAGGCTAAAGGGCTTAAGTTTAAACCTACTTCTGGATTTGTTGGGGAGGCATTATTTACTTATAAAGCAAGAGATAATGATGGATTAGAATCTTTAGAGGCTACTGTAAAAATCCCAATTAGAGGAGTATATATCTCAGGTCATATTTATAATGATGGAAATGGAAATGGTATTGTTGATGGAACAGCTATTTCTATGCCTGATGGAGTTCAACTTTATGTTTCATTACTAGATATTAATGGTACATTAATTGATTCTAAAGATATAAATTCTGATGGTAGTTATCTTTTTGAAGAAAATATTTCTGGAGATAGTAATTATACAGTTTTTGTAACTACAGTAGAAAATAATCTGAATAGCTCACTACCTATAAATTGGAATAGTGCTGATGGTGAGCATATTGGAACAGGTATTGGTTTAGATAATATCGCAGATGGAAAATTATCAGTATTTATTTTAGATAAAGATATTTTGGAAGTGAACTTTGGAATCAATAAAAAACCGGTTGCTATAAATGTATCTGAATCAATTCAATTTAACCCAAGAGGTATAGTTCAAGTTGATGTACCTGATTTAAATATAAGTGATAGAGAGGATGGTGTACCAACTAAAGTAACTATTAAAATTTTACCTAATAATGCAAAACTTTTTTATAATGGTATAGAGGTTAATTCAAACCAAATAATTTCAAATTTTGATAATAATTTAACAGTTGACCCAAATAGTGGAGAGTTAACAGTTAAATTTACCTACACCACTACCGACAAGGTAGGAGTAGAGTCAGATTCAGCAATAGCAACCATACCATTTAAAGATTTAAAAATTTCAGGTCACCTCTTTATTGATGGGAATGGAGATGGAAATGTAAATGGAACATTAACATCATCAGCAGATGGTATTCAACTCTATGCAACGTTAGTTAAAGATGGAACAGCTATTTCGTCTATGGCTCTAAGTGAGGGAGCATATGCTTTTGACCTTGAAGATGGTGTAAAAACTAATAGTAACTTTAGAGTTGTTCTTAGTGATGTAAATGGGAGTACGGTAGCTTCTCTTCCATCTGATTGGGGCAACAATGATGGAGAGAATATTAACTCTAATGGAGCAGGAAATGATGGTTCTAAAGATGGTGTTTTAGTTGTTAATGTAGTTGAGTCTGATGTAATAGAAGCTGATTTTGGAATTAACAAAAAACCTGAAGCAAACAGTGTAACAGAGCCTGAGCAAGTTAACCCAGGAGCAAATGGCACAGTTCAAGTACCTGATTTAAATATCTCAGATAGCCAATCAAGTAATTTAGATGTTAACTTTACTTCAGTGCCTAGCAATGGAACACTCTACTATAATGGAAATGTTATTAAGGCAGGAGATGTTATTGAGAACTTTGATAACACTCTTTTGACTATTGACCCTGATAGTGGAGACCAAAATGTAAGCTTTGACTATAGTGTAATAGATGAAGCAGGAGTAGCTTCTGATTTGGCAACTGTGACTATGTCATTTAAAAATATTATTATCTCAGGAAAACTATTTAATGATGGAAATGGAAATGGTAATGTTGACGGTACTCCAGTAGCAAAAGCAGATGAGAGACAGCTATATGTAACACTAGTAGACTCAAGAGGTACATTAGTAAGCTCTAAAGCCTTAGATAGTAATGGAACTTACTCTTTTGATAGTGTTGATGGGTTATCTCCTGATACTAACTATAAGGTAGTGTTAACAGACTCTCTTAATAAAACAACAGCCTCATTACCTACTACGTGGAACAATGCAGATGGTGAAAATATTGGGCTTATTGGGTTAGATGGAGATGCTAATGGTCTAATCTCTGTAAACCTTTTACGAGAGAATATCTCTGAAATTAATTTTGGAATCAATAAAAAGCCAATAGCAGAAGATAAAATAGAAGCAACACAGTTTAATCCTGGAAGCACAACAGAAGTTGTAGTACCTGATTTGAATGTGAGCGATAGAGAAGATGGAAATCCAACATTGGTTAATATTACTCTTCTTCCAACGAATGGTACACTATATTATAATGGAGTTGCTGTTGTGCTTGATGCTAATATTGCAGATGTAAATGTAAGTAATTTTACATTTGACCCTAATGATGGTGATTTAACAGCACTGTTTAAGTATACAACAACCGATAGAGCAGGTGTAGTTTCAGATGAAGCAACAGTTAGAATGCCATTTGTAGGTTTAAAGATTACAGGTAATATTTTCAACGATGGTGACAATGATGGAACGATAAATGGAACAGGAATATCTGCTCCAAATGGTATTCAGCTATATGTAACACTTGTAGATGCAAATGGAACAGCAGTAGCTTCGCATGAAGTTAATGCAGATGGTAGCTATGCATTTGAAGATGTAGATGGATTGGTTGCAAATAGTAACTATAAGGTTATATTAAGTACTTCGCAAAATAGTACAACTGCTGATTTACCTTTAAACTGGTCAAACCTTGATGGTGAGCATATAGGTGTAGATGCTGGAACTGATGGTAGTAATGATGGTACTATAGAGGTTCCACTACTTACTTCAAATATTGTTGAGGTGAACTTTGGAATCAATAAAAAACCTGTAGCAGGTGACTATACTGAAGCACTACAACTTAACCCAGGAACAGATGTTAAAGTCAATGTACCTGATTTAAATATTACAGATACAGAGGACAATACTCCAGCTGTTGTCACTATTCAAACTGTTCCAACATACGGAACACTATATTACAATGGGGTAGAAGTAACAGCTGGTCAGGTTATTAATAATTTTGACAATTCGCTCTTGACAATAGACCCAGACAATGGAGATGTAACAGTCTCTTTCACCTATACAACTACAGATGCAGTAGGTATTGAATCAGATATAGCAACAGTAAGTATGCTCTTTGATGGTTTAGAGATTAGAGGTACTCTCTTTAATGATGGAAACAACAATGGAAAAGTAGATGGTACAAAGATTTCAGAGATAGATGGTGAAAATCATCTCTATGTAACACTTTTAGATGATGCAGGTCATATGATGGCAAGTATGCCAATTAATGCAGATGGGACATATAGATTTACAGGTGTAGATGGTATTGTCCCTGATAGTAACTATACAGTAGTATTAACTACTGAGATAAATACAACAGTAGCTAGTTTACCAAGTAATTGGAATAATGCCGATGGTGAGCATATTGGTCTAAATAGTGGTCTTGATGGAGATGCAGATGGAGAGATTGGTGTAGATATTGGTAGTATAGATATTGTAGATGTGAACTTTGGAATAAATAAGCAACCAAATGCAGAGAATAAAGAAGAACCACTACAAATTAACCCAGGAAAAGAGACACAAGTGGCTGTACCAACTTTAGAGATTAGCGATAATGAAGATGGGACACCAAAAGTTATTACTATTACAACTTTACCTACAAATGGTACACTCTATTACAATGGTGTAGCTGTTGCACTTGATACTAATATTACTGATGCAAACCTAAGTAACTTTACAGTTGACCCAGATAATGGAGATATAACTGTAGTATTTACTTATATATCAACTGATACTACAGGTTTTAAGTCAACCCCTGCCAAAGTAGTAATGCCTTTTGATGGTTTAAGAATTTCAGGTAAAGTATTGATGGATGGAAATAGAAATGGTCGTGTAGATGGAGTAGCATTAACTCCAAGCCAAAACTTAAAACTTTATGTAAACTTATTGGATAGTAATGGTACGGTAGTTACATGGATACCACTAAATAGTAATGGTTCATATGAGTTCAATGCAACTACAGGAATTGTCCCTGATAGTAACTATACAGTTGTATTAAGTCAAGATGAAAACTCGACTTTAGAGAGTTTACCAACTAATTGGAGATACTCAAATAGCGATAGTAAAGGTACTCTTGTTGTCTCTGTTAAATCATTAGATGTCACTGAAGTAAATTTTGGTGTAAATAAGCAACCTGTGGTAGCAGATGTAAAAGCTGAGACTGTAGTAAACCCAGATACAAATCACAGAGTACAAGTACCTGATTTGAATATTTTAAATAATGAAGATGGTACACTTCCTACTGTAGTGACATTAACAAATTTACCAAATAATGGAACTCTCTATTATAATGGTGTTGCTGTTACTGAGGGACAAGTTATTCGTAACTTTAACAATAGTCTGTTAACTGTTGACCCAGATGATGGAGATGTGGTAGTTGTCTTTAGTTATACAACAACCGATGATGCAGGTTTTGAATCTATAAGTGCAAGGGTAACCATACCATTCTCTGACCCAGATACAGATGGTGATGGTATTACCAATAGTAAAGATTTAGATGATGATAATGATGGTATTTTAGATACGATTGAAAATGCTACTGCCTTAAATGGTGGAGACAGTGATGGTGATGGAGTCCCAGATAGACTCGACCTTGATTCTGATGGTGATGGTATCTTAGACATTGAAGAGAGTAACCCTAACTCTAAAACTCTTGATAGCAATGGAGATGGTAGGGTCGATAGCACAACAGATGCTGACAAAGATGGTGTAATGGAGAGTGTAGATGCTGATGATAGTAATCCAACATCAGAAGGCTCTGTTGTAGTTGTAGATACCGACAGTGATGGTCATCCTGATTTCCAAGATGTTGACTCAGATAACGATGGACTTTCAGATGTGGTTGAGAGTGGAACTGATGCTACTAAAGATAGTAACTCAGATGGTATTTTAGATGATTTAAAAGACTCTGATGGTGATGGTATTGCTGATGTGGTAGATAGTGACAATGGTGGTACTCCAGCAACTACACCAGATACAGATAAAGATGGAGTAGATAACTATAGAGATTTAGATTCAGATGGTGATGGTCTCTTTGATGTTATTGAGATTAATGGAACAGATAGCAATAGTGATGGAAAAATTGAACCTGTAGGAACTTTAGTTGACGGAACCAATCTTCCAGATGAAAACAATAACGGTATTCCTGATGTTTTTGAGATGAAGTTAAAAGATGATGTTAAAACTGTTTCAGCAGGTAGTGTGGCAACGATTAACCTTTTAGAAAATGATTCAGGAGATATTGCTCCAGATTCAGTTAAGTTGATTATTCCTAAAGATTTCAAGGGAATAGCTCGTATAAGCCCTGATGGTAAAACAATAGTAGTAGATGGTGAGGGGCAATGGTCTGTTGATAATAATGGAGTAGTTACTTTTAAACCTGAGTCAGGTTTTAATGGTAGCCCAACTCCTATTATGTATCAGGCTACAACCAAAGATGGTTCAAAAACATCTGTTGCAACCATTACTCTAAAAGTAACAGATGTTGCAGGTGTTTCAGATGAGGAGGATTGTCCTGATTATATTGATAATTCTGTACCTGCACTTGGTATCTATGGATTAATTTTAATGGTTATATTTGGTAGTGCTTTTGGTGCTATTTCATTAACTCAAAGAGAGGATTAACTTCTTATAGAAGCATTTCTCTAAGTCCCTCCAAGGGCAAAAGTCTCTTCTCTAAAAATTGTGACTTGTTAAACGTTCTTTGACGTTTAGCAAGTTGTGCAGTATGTATAACGATTCTCTCTTGCATCTCTTCTTTTGTGTAGTATCCATCAAAATAGGCTAAAACCTCTTTAATTCCAATAGCTTTCATGCAGTTTGGCTCTCTTGTATAGTTTTTTTCAAGGTAAAACACTTCATCAATGAGTCCATCTTTTAACATCTTTTGAGTTCTTAGCTCTATTCTTTTTCTTAGAATATCTCGTTCTACTTCTATCTCATAGATAGGTAGTTTCTCTGTTATGATAGGTTTTGGAGGATTGGATTTAAAATACTCAGTAGGGGTTAGTTTGGTTTGAAAAAAGAGATTGAGCATCTTCTCAATACGGTAACGGTCACTATTTTCTATTTTTTTCATATAGTTTGGGTCTTTTTGATAGAGAAAATTGTGTGCCTTCTCAAGGTTACTAAGTAGCTTTTGTGTCTCTTTTTGTGCCTCTTTCCCAATTTTAGGAAGAGTAGAGATACCTTTTAATAGAACATTAAGATAGAAACTCGTTCCTCCCACAATAATAAGGTTTTTCCCCTCTTGTATGGACTCTTCTCTTGCCTCTTTGTAGAGTTGAATAAAGGTAGTAACATCAAAAGGTTCATTTGGGTAGAGTACATCAATACCAAAATGTTTAACTCCTTGACGCTCTTGCTTATTTGGTTTTGCTGAGGCAATATTAATCTCTTTAAAAATAGCCAAAGAGTCCAAAGATAGGATATTGGCATTAATCTTTTGGGCTAAATCAATAGACAAAGCAGTTTTTCCTGAGGCAGTAGAGCCGATGAGAGCGAGTTGTTGAAAGTTTTTCATAACTAAAATTATAGTTAAATAATCTAAAATAGGATAGAATTACGCTTTATAAGGAGAAGAAATGTTATTTGATAAAGACAACCGTTTTAATTTAGCTAACTTAATTACTTTTGGCAATATTGCATCAGGGTTAATAGCTATACACTTTATTGTTCATGGAGATTTTTTTACAGCTATTATATTAGCTTGGATTGCAGGAGCTTTAGATATTGCCGATGGAAAAGTTGCACGAAAATATAAACTCTCAACCGAGTTTGGAATACAGGTTGACTCCTATGCAGACTTTATCTCATTTGTAGTTATGCCCTCATTTTTACTATACTATGCCATTACAGCAGGTGCTTCAGGTATGACAGAGCTTATTTTAGGATTGGTGTTTATTGTTTATATTATTGCAGGGCTTAGACGGCTTATTGAATTTAATATGAAGTCAGAAGAGGGTGTGGTTACTAAATTTTTTGAGGGTGTTCCAACACCTCTTGGAGCGATTTTGCAGTGGGTTCTTTATCTGTTGTTCTCTTATGGTGTAATTACAAATGCTTATGTTATTGGTCTCTTTGTTGTACTAATTGCTTGGGCATTAAACTCTAAAATTAAAATTCCTCATCCATAGTCATGTTTAAGAATATTATGACAAAACTTACCCATCTCTCTGAGATGGTAATGTTAAAACACTCTATCTTCTCATTGCCTTTTATTTTTATTGCTATGACTGTAGCATCTGATGGTTGGTTTGGGTGGAAGCTCTTTTTTTTAGGTATTTTAGCTGCTGTTAGTGCTAGAAACTTTGCTATGGGAGTTAACCGTTATCTTGACCGAGATATTGATATTTTAAATCCAAGAACCAAAAATCGACCCTCTGTTGATGGACGGGTAAGCAATACAACTATGATAGTCTTTATAGTTCTTAATGCTGTAGCATTTGTTTTGGTTGCCTATTTTATTAATGACTTAGCACTTAAACTATCTGTACCTATCTTGTTTATCTTAGGTGCTTATACGGTATTTAAACGTTTCTCCTCTTTAGCACATATTATCTTAGGGGTTTCACTTGGGTTAGCACCTATTGCAGGGGTTGTGGCTGTTTTAGGAGATATTACTTCTTGGTCACTCTATCTTGCAGGTGGTGTTGTCTTTTGGGTAGCAGGGTTTGATTTGCTCTATTCATTACAAGATATTGAGTTTGATAAAGAGCATGGCTTACACTCTATTCCCTCTAAATTTGGTGCAAAAAATACCATGCTTATTGCAAAAGTTTTTCATATTTTAACCATTCTATTTTGGATAATGTTTATTATCTCTGCAAACTTAACATTTTTTGCACAATTAGCCGTTATACTCAGTGCCATTATGCTCGGGTATGAACACTATTTAGTCAATAAAGACTTTACCAAGATAGACAAAGCATTTTTTACAGTTAATGGCTATTTGGGCATACTATTTCTATTTTTAATTATTTTGGAGGTACTCTGATGGGTTCAGAACAGTTACAGTTTATATTTTCTCTTTTCTCTTTTGTTGGAGTAGTTGGTATTTTATTCTATTTGATTCTTACAAAAGTAAAGCATGATGAACAGTACGAGAGTGTAGGAGTTTTAGAATCAAAACTGCTTCAATTAGAGAATCGTGTAGAAGAGTTAGAGAATAATATAAAGCAGAAAGAGGATGCTCCTAAGGAGGAGAGTATAAAAGAGAAAATTATTGCACTCTATGAGGAGGGAAAAGATTTAGTGATGATAGAGGAGTCACTCAATATTCCAAGAGCTAAGATTGAGATGGTTTTAAAGTTTCATAATCTAAAAAAAGCAGATAATTGGAGAAAATCTGTTGATTAATACTTGTAATCAACAGATTTTTTTGCTATAATTCCGACCTCACATAAAATGTGCACTCATAGCTCAGCTGGATAGAGCAACGGTTTGCGGTACCGTAGGTCAGGGGTTCGAATCCCTTTGAGTGTACCACCTTTAAAATTACTCCGATATATTTGTTATTGTCTCTGCTAATGCGTTTATCTCTTCTATAGAGAGTCTAGTTGCTTGATTTGCCATGAGTGCTTTCATATTTCCTCCATACGTACCATTTTTATAGCCATTTAGAGAAGCTATGATATCCTCTTTTGACATTTGATTTACAATTCGAGAGTATCCCATAGCAGATTTTTCAAACATTAAACCGTGACAGCTAATACATGTATCAGTATCAACTTCTATAGTTGTAGTCTCTTCTTGCTTGGTTTGGTTGTTTTCTATATGTATATTTTTTTCTACATTTCTTGTTGTGATAATTTTTATAATCTCTTCTATCTCATTGTCTGTAAATTTAGATATTTGATTGTTCATAACATCTTTCATGCTACCACCATGAGACCCCTCTTTGTATCCTTAGTGCTTTACGAATCTCTTCAGCTTTCAAGTCTTTTACAACTCTAGATATATTCATAGCAGGTTTTTCAAAATTTTTACCATGACAACCGACACAAGTTGTTAAATCAATAGCTAAAGTTGTTGTACTAAGTAGACCAAATATTGTAAGGGTAAGAAGGCTCTGTTTAATCATTTAAGTTCTCCATATAAGATATTATTTATATTATTATC
>Ga0256831_1001368_pt1 | contig 12856 bp, 11 predicted proteins | sample 132544metaG_FD_189087 | JGI IMG/M metagenome (GOLD analysis project Ga0256831, IMG submission 189087) | Hydrothermal vent microbial communities from Lau Basin, Pacific Ocean - 132-544 | ecosystem: Environmental > Aquatic > Marine > Hydrothermal vents | place: Pacific Ocean: Lau Basin | collected... | reverse complement strand
AAAGCGGTGGAATATCGACTGAAAATGCTATTTTTCAGCGATCAACAGACTGTTGTGGGCATATGTCGTTTTCAGGGGTGGTTGGAGAGGGTGTTTTTTTGGGCAGCATGAGACAAAAGGTTGCGCCGCAGTCTGTTTCCGGCTCAAGCCATATTTCTCCTCCGTGTCGTTGGATCACCTGTTGAACAAAGTTCAGTCCCAGGCCAAAACCCTCCCGACCCGGCTCCTGCTTGCCCCGGTTGAATTTTTGAAAGATAAGATCACGTGATTCGGTCGGAACCCCCGGCCCCTGGTCGGATATACAGAGGATAAAATTTTCAGGCTCTTCAACTAGTTTAACGGTTATTTCCGTTTTTTCCGGGCTGAATTTAACAGCATTGTCCAGGAGATTAGTGATTGCCTGGAGCAGGAGAGAACCATCGCCGATAAGAGGTGTTGCCCTTGTTGGCAGGATTTGTTTGAGGGTGATGTTTTTTTGATTGGCAACCTGTTTGATCAGCTCGACAGCCTCGTTGATCAGGACAATGGGGTCAAGGGGCAGTTGTTTGATTTCCCGGCTGCCATGTTCCAGGCGGGTCACATCGAGAAAGTCTTCAATGAGTTTGTTCAGGCGCCTGGCCTGATCTGAAATTTTATCAACATAGAGCCGGTCCTCACCCTGTACGTTTCCGGCCAGCATTTCGGCGTAGCCGAGAATGACGGTCAGTGGCAGCTTCAGCTCATGGGAGACCACGGAGACGATTTCATCTTTCAGTTGCTCCAGCTCTTTTATTTCCGTAATATCGGTAAGAAGAGCCAGTACTCCATCAAATTCAATATCGTTGATAATCACCGAATGAATAGTGACCCGGAAGAATTTTTTGCGGCCATGCGCTGCCAGCCTGATGTCAAGGGTGCAGGAAGAACCTGGTTGTCTGGCAGGTGCTATGTCGGTGATGGATGGAATCTCCTGTGGCTGATCGTGATTTTCTTTCAGCAGATGGAAAAAGTCAGAAAGTTGCGGCAGGTCATCCCGGCGGGGAGAAAAGGTTTCCCAGAAGGTGGTGAACATGGCATTGGCCAGAATAACTTTTTCGCTTTTCCGGTCCCAGAGGATAAGGGGCGGTAGCTCTTTACTCAGGAGATTTTCGATAAAATGGTGCTGCAGGCTGAGCGCCTTGACCCCTGCCTGCAGCCGGGCCAGGTGCTGGCGTACGCCACCGGAGTCGGGTGGCGGCTCCAGGTTGAATATCTGGGTTGGTATATTGGTATAAATGAGTTGGAGTCCCTGGGCCAACTGGTTGTCAAGGCTGACCATCTCCGAGTATATCCTTCTGGCCGTCCAGATCCGTTCAGTGATCAGGTGAACGAGATAGCAGAGAATGAGAAAGAGAAGGGCAGGTACGGGATTAAAAAACAGGTTTTTGCGGAAGAATAGAATTGATGTGGGTATTATCACCAAGGCAAGAATAAGGTTGATAAGGAGGTTGAATTTTTCCGTTCTGCCCGGCCAGAGAAAAAGACAGAGAAAACCGGTGGCGAGAAAGGCAAGCCAGGGCAGGAGAGGGGCCGGCCGCAGCCATGTCTTCGTGACAAGGTTGTTGAGGACGGTGGCCTGGATCTCAACGCCCGGGGTCTGGAAATGGGTGGTAAACGGTGTAACATGGGTATCGCCGATACCAATGGCCTCGGCCCCGACAAGGACGTATCTGTTTTTAAAGAAATCTGCCGGAATTTTTCCTTGGAGAACATCTATATAGGAGAGATAGAGAAAGGTGTGTTCCGGCCCGTAGTGATTGATCAGTAAAGGGGCATCGGGGAACTGTTGTTGTGGCTGGCCGGCGGCCCGGGCCATGACCAGGGCGAAAGCGGGCAGGAGCCCGCTGTCGGTTTTTTGCATGAGCCTGGCCTTGCGGACAATTCCGTCCCGGCCGAGAATTATTTCAATGTGGCCGGAGCCAAAACAGTTGTTCAGCGTTGGAGCGGGACCAAGGATTTTTTTATCGTTATTGCGCACCGAGGCCAGAACGACCGGTGGCGCTGTTTTCATGGCCTGGTTAAACAGGTAATCCTGAGGGCTCTTTTCACTGAAGAGAAAATCAAAACCGATTACCCCTGCCTGGTGTAAACGTGCGAGCAAGCGGGCATGAAGCCGGCGGGGAAATGGCCAAGGTCCCAGTACTGCCAGGCTGTCATCATCAACCCCGATAATGATGATATCCTGGCTGGGTTGTATGGGGCCGCGCAGAAGAAACAGCCCATCCAGGGTCTTGTTTGAAAGCGATGCAACAATGCCGGTGATCGACAACAGGCCCAGGAGAAGGGCAGCTGCAAGCAGGGGTACCAGGCGGTTCAACACGCTTTTTATTGTTATTTTCCGCAGTCCGCTACAAGATGATTGCCAGGGCGATGAAACCAAGCACGGCTATCCCGTGGGGCAGCCATGAAGATTCGGCTTCAACGGTCATTGCCTGGGGAGGTGTCCAGGGGCTTGTCAGACCGTCTTTCGTTATCGAACGGATACGGACGAAATATTTGCCGTTGACCAGTTGAAAATTGATGGGATAGGAGGGTGCTTTCAGGTTGTCATCCTCCGCAATCAGGTCGTTAAATGATTTGTCGGTGGCGATCTGGATCATGTATCCTGCCGCGTTGGCCATGGCCGGCCAGCGGAGGGTGATTTTTCCATCCTTTCCCTGGGGTGAGGTGTTCAGGCTGCCGAGCTTCGGCCGGGCCATTATTTGCCAGCTCAAAGGGGAGGAAAATAGGGTTGTAAAACCATCATTTGTTGCCAGCTGCACGCGGAAGAAATATTTTCCCGGTTTGAGCTCAGGCGTGATGTAAAAATCCTTTGTGGTCTGCTCCTTGTCAATCAGGTGGGTAAAATTGGGATCTGTTGCCAGTTGGATGTTGTAGTGGTCAGCAAGATCGGAGCGCAACCAGCGAACCTTGACCGTTGAGGTAAAGAATTTTCGGTTCGTTTCAGGGCTGGAAATAATGGGCGCCCCGGGATTGGTCCGTATGTGGAGAACAGCCGGACCCGTGGGCAGACTTTCAAATCCCTGTCGGTCGGTCGCGGTTACAAAAAGAAAATAGCTGCCATCGGTCAGCGTGGACAGGGAAAAATTTCCCCCCGGAGGGGCGGATTGTTCTGTCAGGGTGTTCATGCCTTGCCGGTCGCTTGTAACCCGCAGACGCATGGAGCGAATATTGTTCTGCCTGGGAGCGGAAATAACAACGGGCAGGAGACGGTAGATATCCTTCAGCTCAGGCATCTTCGGGCTTGGCGGCAGGGCATGCGGTGGTGCCGGTGGTTTTCCTTTTTTTACTTTGGCTCCCTGTCCCTTGGCGACCAGGACCTCTTTGCCAGCAGCGCTGAGGGCTACCCGTCCTCTGAGGGTTTCGACAATATTTGTCTCCGCGTCTTCCACCTTCAGGCGAAACTCGGTGCCTCGTATACCGGTAATCGCCATCGGGGTCCTGGTCCTGAAGTGTTCATTGGGTTTGAGTTTCCTCTCAATGGCATTGGTCATTCTTCCGCGATTTAGAAAAAATTCCGCCTGCAGGTTGTTATCGGCAAGCCGCATCAGGTAGACCAGCAGCATCTTTGACTCAGGCCCTATGCGGGAGTGTTTGTTGTCGGGATATATCAGATGGACATATTCATCATCCCGAGTAACGACCGTCTGGCCGGGAAGAACACTATCACCCTTGTGGAGCTGTTGAGTTTGGTTTTGCCTGGTAACAAGCCGGGGCGCACCCTTGACGGAAATGACTTTGGCCGACACCTCTTTTGTGCGCAGGATTGAAAGCGGCACCTGTAGAGTGGTATCGGCATAGATAATATATGGCGCTGCAAGCCCGTTGATACCGGCAATGGTCTTCCAGTCCGATGGCCTGAGGCAGTACTGTCGGGCAATTCGGATCAAATTTGTCCCTTTTTGTACATGCAGAGGCACCAGTGTCTGTGCCTCGGCCAACAGAGAAGAGGGCAGGAAAAGGAGGAAAAAGAATACCAGCAGAAGAGTGACGGATGCCGGTGACCGGCGTCCAGATGCATTACAGGAGCACATAGGTTTCTTTCCGGATTTGAAAATTAAAAGGTCGAAATGTTATCAGTAAGTTTGTAGCCGATCCCCGGCACCGCCTGCAACTGCAGGGTGGTGACATCACGGGATTTTAATTTTTTCCGTATGTTGGCGATGTGCATCACCAGTGCCTTGGTCTGGGAATTGGGGTCATATCCGAGTATTTTTTCCAGAATGATCCCATGCGGGACCACCTGATTGATATGTTCGGCCAGGAAATAGAGAATATTAAACTCCGTTTTTGTCAACACCACCTTGGACCCGTCGGCCAGGGAAACTTCTCTGGCAAGCGGATCAATGGTCAGTGGGGCAATGGTAATGGCGCGGGGATTGTCGACCGATTGCGCATTTCCTGTTCTCTGCAGGATGGCCCGCACCCTGGCATACAGTTCCCGTAGACTGAAGGGCTTGGTAACATAATCATCGGCGCCAAGATCAAAACCTTTAAGCTTTTCTTCAACCCGGTTCTTTTCGGTCAGCAGAATCACCGGTACGGAGATATTGTCCCGGCGCAGTTTTTCCAGCAGCGTCAAACCGTCCACATAGGGAAGGATGACATCAAGGATGATGATATCCGGTTGAAATGAGGCGATCATTTCAAGCCCCTGGTTTCCGTCCTCGGCAACCGCGGCCCGCATCCCCTGGGATGAAAAGAAAAAGCGCAGCATTTCGGCAATGCCGGCATCGTCTTCGATGATCAGGATGTTGGAATATTGATGTTTGGGCATGATGAAATAAGAGCCACGTTCTGTCTGGGTTGTTTTGACGCTGTGGGTCCAACCGGCATAATTCCGGTCACTTAACATTACACGTTATCAGAGTGCCTTGCAAGATGTTTTCCCCGACGCCGGGGATATGCGCCATTTGTCTTTGAGGTGGCAGGACTGAGGAAGCAGTACCTTTAATGTAGAGAGAGGTTTACCGGTAGTAACCGATCCCGCTCAGTAGGGCGTAGCCGATGAGCCAGAAGACCATGAACAGGACTACAGTTTTTTGTTGCAGCTTCTGTCTGGGGAGGAAAAACAGGGCCATGACCAGGGCGAGAGGCACGAGAACTCCTGCCCAGAGGGGAGGGAAATAGCGCAGCAGTTCCTGCAGGCCCAAAAAGAACCAGGGGCCGGCAATATGGGTAAGCCCGATCCGGTCGGGCTCCATGGGCGCTTTGAGCAGTACGGCGCCGGCAAAGACGGCAAGGGTCATGGGAATATGGTGGGCCAGGGAGGCGCGGTATCGGTGCAGGTGTGTCCAGAGACAGAGACAGCCCAGGGCCATGAGTCCTATCAGGTGGTTGGCGTACACCTTGAGCACTCCATTTGCGGCAATATCAAAGAGAAGGCTGTTGATCGGTTTGCCAATGACCGGGATGGAAAGGGCAATGTGTTCGGCAATGGCGCCGGCCGCGGAGCCGGTGGCATCGCCCCGCAACACATATCCGGTAAAGAGCAGGAGAAGACCGATCGGTATGCTTGCCGTAAGCCTTATCCAGGTCAATCGGTCGGGACCGGGTCCTTTTTTGATAATAACGGCGATCAGGTGACAGAGAAGCAGGAGAAAAAAGGCCTGACTGGAATAAAAATGCAGGGAACGCCAGAATGAACCATAGGGAGCGACCAGTTCCAGGGTAGCTGTAGAGTAGAAGGGATCAGCGGGGTCGTATTGAAGGGCAAGGACGATTCCGGAGAAGATGGAAATGTAGAGGCAGATCAGGGCTCGGCCGCCCCAGCGGGACTTGGTGAAGGCCCGTATGATTGTTTTGCCGGAAAGCACCATTACAGAGTAACGACATAATCTTTGATTGTGCCATCGCTGTTTTTCCGTACTTCAACGGCAAGGGCTGGGAGACGACGTTTGGCCGGACCGTGCAGGACCTTGCCCTGGCGGGTAAACCGGCTCTGATGGCAGGGGCATTCAATGATCCGTTTGTCTTCGAGATAAGAGACCCGGCAGCCGAGATGGGTGCAGGTGCGGGAAACGGCAAAGGGTTTTTGGGGATCATTAAAGAGAATAAATTCACGCTCGGCGTGATAGCCGGACAGGGGCAGGGGCGCGGCAACGGTTATATAACGGGGCCTGGGGGGTATTTTATGGCCCAGAAAGCGCAGCAGGGGATAGAGCAGGCAAAGGGACAGGGCAGCTCCTGCCCACTTCAGGCAACGGTCAAGAAAACTTCGGCGCTCTTTTTGGATGTCGGCCTCAGTCGTTTTGGTCGGCATGATACGCATTCTGTAAGGCCAGGCGGACATGGTCTGGAACCAGACCGGAGATGTCTCCATGGTGCTTTGCCGCATCTTTAATGATACTTGAGCTGATGTAAATCCAGCGCAGACCGGTCATCAGGAAAACCGTGTCCACCTCGCGGGCAAGTTTTCTGTTCATCAGGGCAAGCTGAAATTCATAGTCAAAATCGGACACGGCCCGCAGGCCGCGGACAATGGCGCAGGCCTTTTGGGATACGGCATAATCGACAATAAGGCCATCGGTGGCATCAACCCCCACTCTGTCGTCATCGGGGCCAAAGCATGCCCTGATCAGCCGGATACGTTCTTCAAGGGGGAATAACGGCTGTTTGCCGACATTGATTGCCACGGCGATTATGACCCGGTCAAAGAGGTTCAACGCCCGTTCGACAATGTCAAGATGACCATTGGTGATAGGATCAAAGGTGCCGGGATAGACGGCCACTGTGGGTTCGGAAGAGGGAATTTTCGGACAGTGTGAGAGCGGGCACATAATTCAATCATCGGGAAGAGGGGGTATAGAACCATAAATGATCACAGGATTTGTAACCATGTGTTTTCATATACTTTATACTTGTAAGTGGTCAGGGGTGCCGTAGATTCGTGCAGGCGCGACTGGTCGCTATAGCCCACTATGCGGACAGTCGCGATCGTGCGAATATGCGGTGCCCCTGATCACTTACGTAGAGCCAGATGCCGGTTTCACCATAGCTCCGGTTGTCGAGAAGCTTCAGCCGTTTCAGGTGGTTCGGCAGCAACTGGTTTTTTTTCTCTTCAACAAGGACAATTCCATCACCTGTGATCAGTTCAGAATCTTCTACCATTTCCAACATCCTCTTTGCCAGGTTTTTTTCATAGGGAGGATCAAGGAAAACCAGGTCAAAGCAGGATTCGGCCGGCAGGCGGGCCTGCAACCGGGCAAGACTTGAGCTTTTTTTTAGATCGAGTTGAAAGGCACGCGCCCGGGCATCGGGAAAACAGTGACGCAGATTGTGGGCGATAATCTCCAGAGCGGTGCGATCGCGGTCAACAAAAACTACCGACTCCGCTCCCCGGCTCAAGGCTTCAAGTCCATAACTTCCGGTACCGGCAAAGAGATCAAGAACCCTTGCCCCGGCAAGGCGTTCGGCCAGGATGTTGAAAACAGCCTCACGGACACGGTCGGTGGTCGGCCGCAGACCATGGTTTTTTTTGCCCGGACCTTTCAGGGAGTGCCCTTTGGCTGTACCGCCGGTGATCCGCATAACAGACCAGATGGGTTTTCAGGATTCCTGATTCTCTTCAAGACGGGCCAGGATAGTTTCCCCGGCCCGAACCTGCTCGCGCAGGGCGGTTTCCACTTTCGTGTCGGGAGGCAGGTACAGATCGACCCGGGAGCCGAAACGGATGAGGCCGTATCGCTCACCGGCTGAAAACTTGTCATTTGTTTCCGCTCGACAGACAATGCGACGGGCAATAAGACCTGCCACCTGGACAACGGTGTAGGGAATGCCGGTTTCCGTGACCAGGGAAACTGCGCAGTATTCATTGTGAAGAGCCGCCTTGTCCTTGTCGGCGGAATAAAATTTTCCCGGTTTGAATGAGACGTTTTTGACCGTGCCGGCAAGGGGAATCCGGTTGACATGAACATTAAAAACATTCATGAATATTGAAATCTTCAGGCTTTTTCCAGCGAAAAAACGGTCATCATCGACCTCTTTGATGCAAATGACCCTGCCGTCCGCCGGACAGATTACGGCCCCTGGATCATTCGGGGTAACCCGTGTTGGATCGCGGAAAAAATAGATGATAAATATCGTAATGATCAGGCCGGCAAGGGCGAGAACAACCGGTCCGGTCAGGGCCAGGATAAAGGTGATAAATCCGGCCAGGGCGATAAAGGGGTATCCTTCCCGGGCAAGGGGCATGTGTTCTTTTTTCATGGAGTATACACAGGCGGAGAAAAGAGGCAGGGGAAAAAATCAGAAAAGGCATGGCGCCCAGCCATGCCTTGTATTCTGCCGGAGCAGATCATCTGTAACCTATTCCTTCCCTGGTCAGTTTTTCGGCGCCCTGGCCATGGCGATTGTTCCCGTGCGGACAATTTCCTTGATGCCGATAGGGCGAAGGATGTCAATGACGGCCTTGATCTTGCTCTCCGGCCCGGTAATTTCCACGGTATAAGTTGTCGGGCTGACATCAACAACCTTACCGCGAAAGATATCGATTACCCGCAGGACCTCGGCCCTGGTGTTTGCCTCGGCCTTGACACGGATAAGGACCATTTCCCGCTCGACAAATTCACCTTCGGTGATGTCGGTAACCTTGATAACATCAATCAATTTGTGGAGCTGTTTGGTGATCTGTTCGACAATGGAGTCATCTCCACGGGTGACCAGGGTCATGCATGAGACTCTGGGATCCAGGGTCTCGGCCACGCAGAGGCTTTCAATGTTGAAACCACGGCCGCTGAACAGGCCGGTCACCCGGGAGAGAGCGCCCGGTTTATTCTGGAGTAATACGGAAAGTGTATGTTTCATTGATTTTTCCTGTACCTTATATTCTTAACTGGAGCGTCGCGGGTTGTCCTCAGACAAGCAGCATTTCCGTTGTTGCCTTACCAGCCGGAACCATGGGGAAGACACCTTCTTCCCGGCTGACGGCAAAGTCCATGATAACCAGCTTGTCCGTGGCCAGGGCCTCCTGAATGACCGGTTCGACCTCATCTTTTTTTGTTGCCCGCAAACCTACGGCCCCATATGCCTTGGCCAGTTCGACAAAGTCCGGGGTGATCTCCATGACTGTGGCTGAGTAACGTTTATTGTAAAACAGCTCCTGCCACTGGCGAACCATGCCCAGATAACCGTTGTTGAGAATAGCCACCTTGACCGGGGCGTTATACTGACGGGCAGTGGCAAGTTCCTGGATATTCATCTGAATGGAACCATCACCGGCAACATCGATGACGGTTTTGTCCGGAAAGGCCAGTTTGGCGCCGATGGCGGCGGGCAGGCCGTATCCCATGGTGCCCAGGCCACCGGAGGTCAGCAGGCGTCGTGGTTCGTTGAATTTGTAGAACTGGGCGGCCCACATCTGGTTCTGGCCGACCTCGGTGGTGATAATCGCATCGCCGCCGGTTAGTTTGTTGAGGACCTCTATGACATACTGCGGTTTGATGATATCACCTTCATCGCGATAGGTCAGGGGATGTTTTTCGTCCCACTGGCGGACCTGATCGAGCCAGGGCTGATGTTTTTCTCTCATTGCCTTTTGCTCAAACTCTTTTGAGTCATCAAACCAGCTGTTCATTGCCCGCAGGGCATGCTTGCAGTCGGCAACAATAGGGATGTCGACGTCTACATTTTTGCTTATGGAGGTCGGGTCTATGTCAATATGGATAATCTCGGCATGGGGGGCAAAGGCATCCAGCCGGCCGGTGACACGGTCGTCAAACCGGGCGCCGACAGCGATCAGCAGGTCGCTCTTGGCCACGGCCATGTTGGAGGCATAGCTGCCGTGCATGCCAAGCATGCCCAATGAGAGTGGATTGGTACCAGGAAAGCCGCCAAGTCCCATCAGCGTCATGGCGACCGGCACGCTCAGTTTTTCCGCCAGCTCGGTCAGCTCCTTGTTCGCGTTGGAGAGGATGACGCCACCGCCAATATATAGCACGGGACGTTTGGCCTTCAGGCAGGCCTTGCATGCCTTTTCCACCTGTCCGGGATGGGGATCAACGGTGGGTTGGTAGGTCTTCATCTTGATCGGTTTTCGCTCCGGAAAAGACATCATCGAGGCAACAACGTCTTTGGGCAGGTCAATAAGTACCGGTCCGGGCCGTCCGGAAGATGCAAGGTAAAAGGCCTCCCGAATGGTCGCCACCAGCTCGTTTGGGTCACTGACCAGATAATTATGCTTGGTACAGGGACGGGTAATGCCGACGATATCAACCTCCTGGAAGGCGTCATTACCGATCAGGGCCCTGGGCACCTGTCCGGTGAAGACCACAACAGGAATGGAATCCATGTAAGCGGTGGCAATGGCGGTTACCCCGTTGGTTGCTCCAGGGCCGGAGGTCAGCAGGGCCACACCAACTTTACCGGTGGCCCGTGCGTAGCCGTCGGCGGCATGGACGGCGCCCTGTTCATGCCGGACCAGAACGTGTTTGATGTCGGAATCGAGCAATTCATCATACAGATCAATAACCGCACCCCCGGGAAATCCGAAGATTGTATCAACTCCTTCTTCCTGCAGGCATTTTATAATGGCCTGCGAACCTGTTATTTTACTCATCGGGTTATCCTTTTACGTTGTTGGCTCAAACATACCGGCAGCCGGATTGGGGCCACCTTGAAAAATTGCCGCCCGATCTCTGCGTCACAGAAAAATGAAAAATGCTCACATATATCTAATATGCTGCGCTTTTTAATTTTCCTGTTCCTTGACCTCGAACGAAAATTCTAATTTTTCAAGTCACCCTTGGGTTAATATCTCAGTAATCAGGGGTCGATTGATATTTCTATAAACCTGACAAGGGGACGTTTCACCTGAAAATACTGAAGAGTAACGGCAAAATATATAAAAGATGAAATATCCTGTCAAGGTCTAAAGAGTTTGTCAGGAAAGAGAATTCTTCCTGCTGGCATAAAAAAACAGGTGAAATATCTTGACGGCCCCAGGAAGTGATGTTCATCAAATTGGTCCATAAGTCCTTATGTCTCTTTTTTTTCCGTGTCCGCCTGACGACAGGGCAGGGTGAACGAGAAGATTGCGCCGCCTTCCGGGTTATTTTCCGCCCAGATCCTGCCGTTGTGATCGCTTATAATCTGTCGGCAGATGGCCAGACCCAGACCGGTGCCGCCGGAGCCGGTTTTGGTTTGGGAACTCTGGATAAACTTATGAAAAATCGTCTCACATTCATCTTCAGGGATTCCGACCCCCTGGTCCTTGACCATGACTTTGAGAAAGCGTTGGTCATTTTCCAACACCATACAGGTCTCAAAAGTAATCCGTCCGCCGGGTCTGGAAAATTTCACGGCGTTTGACAGCAGGTTGCGCAGCACCTGGTCGATTCTGTCCCGGTCAAAGAACAGGCGCCTGCATTCAGGACCGATTCGTTTGTCTATGCGAAGCTGTTTTTCTTCGGCAACCGGAGTAAACTCAGCCAGCACAATATCGATCTGTTCTTCTATGTTATTAAGCCGGTGCGTATAGTCCATTTTGCCCGATTCCAGCTTGGCCAGATCAAGCAGATCGTTCAACAGGGTCATCAGTCGATCACCACTGGCGGCAATTTCCGTAAAGTATTCCAAGAGTTTGTCCCGTGATACCTTGTCTATGCGTTTTCTGCCGAACTGGGCGTAACTGAGAATTCCATGCATGGGGGTACGCAGCTCGTGGCTCATGTTGGCTAGAAATTCCGTTTTCGCCCGGTTGGCAAATTCTGCCGCATCCCTGGCGGCAACGGCCTCTATGGCCATTGCTTCCAGTTCCCTGTTCTTGGCCGCGATTTCAAGGGTTCGCTCCCTGACCTTTTCTTCCAGCTCCCGGCGGTGGCCGGCCAGCAGGAGGTCCCGCTGTTCGATTTCCATGAGCATGTTGTTGAAGGCATCTGTAATAAGGCCGAATTCGTCCTTGCGGTTTTGTTGCATGCGATGGGTGTAGTCTTTTTTGACCGTGACATATTCCATTGTATTGACAAGGTCCAGGAGAGGGGCGGAAAAGACCTTCTGCAGAATTGCCGCCAGGACAACGACAACGCCGAAAATAAGAAAAAATGCGCCAGCCAGGGAACTGTAATAACTTCTCAACAGGGCCCGAACCTGATTCATATTGTCAACAAGATGGATAATGCCAATGGTTTCACCATCTTTTGTCAGTTTTTTAAAGAGATGCAGATGGCCCGCTGAATCAATGGAATGGATTTCAGCAGCTCCGCTCCCGGACAGTATTTTGTCGACAATCCGTTGGTGCGCACGTTTTCTGACATCAGTCGCCTGCCATGGAGCATCTCCGGAACTCCACCTGGCAAAAACCCGTCCCTGCCGGTCGTGAATACATGCCCCTATGATGTCCGGTTTGATCTTGAGTGAGGCGAGAATCTTTTCGGCCGCATCTTTGTCCTGGAAGAGAATGGCGGCGCTGCTGTGCCATCCTGCCATATCGGCCATGGAACGAAGTCCGTCGATTGCCGCGGCCGTGGCGAGCCGTTTTTCCTTGATTCCCACCAACCCCAGGGCAAAAAGCAGGGTGATCGCCGCAGTACAGGCCATGATGAGAATTAATTTTATTCGGATGGGCAGATCGGTAAATCGTAGGCTCATTGTCGGTGGTCTCCCCTGGACGGATGGACGATGGCTGCCAGTTCAAGAAGAGAGGAGCTGAGCTTGAGGCCTGATCTGCGGACCGCCTCAGGATTGATGCGAAAGCGTATCCTCCCCTGCTTGAGGAAAAAGGTTATCATCCCGCCTGCCCGGGTGAATTCGCCCGTTTCTCCTATGGTCAGGACCGGCCTGCTTTTGACGGCTTCCATAATTCTTTTCATGTTGGCCCTGGTTTCCCTGTTCACAAACAGCA
>Ga0256831_1001367_pt1 | contig 12860 bp, 8 predicted proteins | sample 132544metaG_FD_189087 | JGI IMG/M metagenome (GOLD analysis project Ga0256831, IMG submission 189087) | Hydrothermal vent microbial communities from Lau Basin, Pacific Ocean - 132-544 | ecosystem: Environmental > Aquatic > Marine > Hydrothermal vents | place: Pacific Ocean: Lau Basin | collected... | reverse complement strand
TTCAAATCCTTTATTAAAATTTTGAAAATTATAAAACTAATTTATTAATACTTAGTAAATGGTTATAAAAAAATTATTAATAAATTGTTAATGATTGTTTGTGGAGTATTATATTGTAAGATTTTTTTTGAGTTTGCTACTTTGGTGGCATTTTTTAAATTTATTCATAAAATGTTAATGACCTATAGTGATTTTTTTCTTGTCCCCATCAAGACGATATGAATGAAAAAAACTAAAAATTCAACAAAAAAACATAATAAAAGCTATCTTTCTACACTCCATGTTACAAAGCTTTGGGAAAAAGCCTACATATAAATAACAAACTGAAATTTTATTAAAAAGTTAAGTCTAATTCTATAAAATAAAAATACTATATTTTACAGGAGTTAGATTATCAAACATTTATGTTGCAATAGGGTGCTAGTACTTTTTTTACTACTACTTTCAGGACTTTTTGCCGACAATCATTATGCATTTATCTATAGTAAAAATATTGATGACAGTTTCATTAATTTCTATGACAAAGTGGTGGTTGAGGCTGACGCTATTGATAATATATACGCTATTCGTTATCCTGAAAAGATGGTTGCTTATGTAAGTGTAGGAGAGATTGAACCTTGGAGAAAGACTAAAACCCCTTACAAAAAATCATGGGTTATCTCTAAAAACAAGACATGGAACTCTCTTATTGCCGACTTACGTAATAAAGAGTATCAAAACTTTATCTTTGAGCGTGTTGCTTCACTCTATAAAAAGGGGTATAGAAACTTCTTTTTAGATACAATGGATGCCTATCATGTAACAGCCAAAGATAAAAAACTCTTTAAACATCAACAAAAAGCATTAATTGAGATTATCCATAAACTTCATAAAAAGTACCCAAAATCAGAGCTTATTTTAAACCGTGGGTTTGAACTATTAGATAAGATTCATAATGATATTTCTGCTATAGTTGCTGAAAGCTTAATTTCTCGTTATGACAATGCTACTAAGAGTTATAGTAAAGTTCCTAAAGCAGACTATAAATGGATTTTGGCTCGACTTAAAGAGGCAAAAAAGTATGGTTTAGATGCTATCTCTATTGATTATAGTGATGGCTCAACCAAAGAGCGACTAGAGATTGCTAAAAAGATTAAAGAGTTAGGAATTACTCCTTATGTGACTGATGGATTGCTTCAAGAGCAAGGTGAATGTGAAGTGGAGCGTGTTCGACGAAATGTACTTATTTTGTTTAATGCTTCAGCTTTTGATGAGAATAACTCTATCTACTCCGATGTTCACCTCTCTATCTCAATGCCTATTGAGCATTTTGGGTATATTCCTAAACTTTGTGACCTATCTACCAAAGAACTTCCTCAAAGTATTGAGGATAGATACCACGCTGTAGTAATTTGGTCAAATGGACAGACCAAAAATGATGACAAACTCTATGAGTGGAGTAAAAAAGTTAAACAAAGAGGGGTAAAGATACTCTTTTTAAACAGCTTTATTTTTCAAAAAAACAATCAAAACCTAAAAAGCTTTGGGTTAAGTGTTGAGAAAAATAGAAACCAACTAACCTCTAATGTAAAAACCAACTATCACCATGGTTACAAACCCTATGAGATACCTGCTTCTGTTGATTTTGAGTCCACACTAATTAAAGGCTCAAACACACAAGCCATTTTGGAGACTACCTACCCCAATGGGCAAATAAGCCAACCCATTGCCCTTACCCCTTGGGGTGGGTATGCCCTAAATAGTGCTTTTTTAATCGACATTAACAACATAAATCACTGGACAATTAGCCCTTTTAAGTTTGTAAAAGAGGCTCTACGACTAGAGGATATTCCTATGCCTGACCCTACTACAGAGGCAGGTAGACGAATACTCTTTGTGCATATTGATGGTGATGGTTCTATTGAACGTGTTCGTATGGATATGGATAAACTCTCTATTGAGTATCTTATGAATCCTATTTTTAAAAAATATAAGATACCTCAAAGTGTCTCTATTATTGAAGGTGAGATAGAGGAGATTTTTCCAAAATTAACTAAAAGACTAAAAAAAGATGTAAGAGAACTTTACGCTATACCTTGGATTGAACCTGCAAGTCACACCTATTCACATCCATTTTTTTGGGCAAAGGTGGTACTACCTAAAAATAGGTCTCCAGAGGTAGGAAAACATTTTCATCTTCCTATTAAAGACTACTACTTCTCTTTAAAAAAAGAGACTATAGGAAGTATTAACTATGCACTCTCATTTGCTCCAAAAAGCAAACAAAAAGAGAAACTTCTCTTTTGGTCAGGAGATTGTCAACCCACTAGAGATATTTTAGCCTATATTGAGAGACAAGGGATTCTTAGCCTTAATGGTGGAGATACCACTGTTCAAAAGAAAAATCCAACTCTTGCCTATATTGCCCCTTTTGGAATAGAGCGTGGAGAGTATTGGCAAATCTATACAGGTCAACAAGATGAAAATGTCTATACTAATGATTGGTTAGGACCTTTTTGGGGTTTTAGAAATGTCATAGAGACCTATAAGATGACCAACAAACCATACCGACTTAAACCAATTGACCTCTACTATCACTACTACTCTGGCTCTAAACTAGCTTCACTAAATGCACTAAAAGAGGTCTATGAGTGGGTAATGAAACAGAAAACCTCTAAACTATATACCTCTCAATATATTAAAAAAGGAAGAGGTTTCTACAGAACTGCTATTGCAAAGATTAAAGGTGGATATGAGGTACGCAATAGTGGTTTTTTACGCACGGTTCGTTTTGATAAAAAAATCTCTATTGATATGAGAAGAAGCAGAGGGGTAGCAGGGTTTAACTTTGATAATAACTCTACTTATGTTACCTTAGATAGTAGTGGAGAGTATAAAATTATATTAGTAAAAAAAACCATATCGCCCTATCTTATTGACTCCAATGGTTGGGTAAGCAAAGTAGATAAAAACCATTTTGAACTAAAAGCCAATATGCCTATAGAGGCTAATTTTTATCTACCAAAGGGCTGTTCTTTTAAAAGCAATATTACAATGAAGAGCAAGAAAAGAAACCATAAGCTTTCACTAAATTCAAAGAGTAAAAAAGGAGCAACGGTTGTATTCAAGTGTCAATAACCATGATACTAGCACATCTATACTCTCACTTAAAGAGATTATAGCTATTGTTATCGTCTTTGCATTTGTGCTGTATCTACTCTTTCCAAAGGATAACATTGAATCATTTGTAGAGAATTCAAAAGAGAATACCAACCTATCCATTAACTACATAGAGAGCATGTTACTCTACCACCCTGATAATGTTAAACTCAAAATGCTTCTAGTTAAAAAGTATGATTATATGGGAAAAACAAAAAAAGCTTTAAATCTAAATAGTGAGATTATTAAAGAGACTCATGATAAGGTTCTATTAACAAAACTCTATAAAACGCAATACCTACTCAACAAAGATATCTATTATAGAACAGAAAAACCTCAACAGCTAAAGATACTCAAACAGAAGCTACTTCGATATTATGAGTTTACCAAAGGTCATAGAGACTACCTCTTCTTCTTTGCTGAATCAACAAATATTGATTATACCTATTTACGATACCTTTCTCTTAATGGTCTTATGAAGCAACAACCAGAACTGATTGATTATGAATTTGAAAAAATAAACTACTATCTTGCCAATAGACTAGGCTACAAAGAAGAGGCATATAAAAGGCTTATCAAACTACTTGATTATAAGGAAATTGACCCAAAACTACAAGAGTATGCTATTAACTCACTCATTCTACATGAAGATTATGATAAAGCTTATGCTACGATTCAATCACTCTTTTTAAAGTCAAACTCTCAAGAGAATATTACAAAATATTTCTATACCTCTCTTTATGTTTTGGTTAAAAATCCTCATAGAGAAAAAAATTCTATTAGAAGACTTATAGAAGAGTATATTTTCAAAAAAGAGCTTGATAGTTCAGATATTTATACTATTATCAATACCCTATTACAACAAGGTCGTTTAAAAAAAGCCAGTTATTTTGCCTTAGATTTATTTGAACATTTTCCTAATAAATTTGATGAAAGAAGTATAGATTTAGCTTTAAAGACTCTAATTTACGACTCCCAATTGACATCTGCTTTAGGCATTTCAAGTTATGCTGAAGATAATTTTCATAAAGAAAAATACCTTGACAAAAGTATTCAAATTGCTACATGGTTAGGAGAGATGTATGCAGTTACCCAACTCAATATTCAAGGCTATCATGAGTATGGAGATTCTAAATATGAGCAGTATCTATTAACACATGCCAATATGAATAGTGCTTATGAAATTTTAGGTCAAATTTACAAAAATAAAGTAGAACAAGGCAACTACACCTTTGTAGAAAAACTTTCAGAGTATTTTGACTACACAGGAGAAATAGATAAGGCAGAAAGCTATTTTACTAAACGACTTAAAAAAGATAAAGAGATTCATGCTCAAGCAGTTCGTTTCTCTTTTGATAACAGTCACTTTAAAAAAGGGTTAAAACTCTACCAAAGCTACAAAAAGCAGTATGGTATTAATGCCTCTTTACAAAAGATTGCTATTAAACGAGCCTTAGCCATAAAAGAGTTTTCAACATCATATGCATTAGCCAAAGAGCTTAACAAAGCAAATAAACTTCAAGAAAAACGCTTACTAGTTGACCTTGCTTGGCAACAAAAAGACTACAGCAACCTACACCAAGCACTTTGGAAGTTTGAAGAGAACAAACAGCTTAACTCAACAGGTTATGAACGATTAATGGTCTTAGAAAAAGGGTTAAATGGTGGTAAGAAAATTGATTATCTCTATCTTAAAGCATGGAGAGAAACCCAGAACAGTAACAGTTTATTGGCACTACTATATCACCTAAGTGACAAAAAAGAATTCAAAAAATTTGAAGCCGTTATCAAAAGTTTAAAAAGTAATAAGAGAGAAGAGCTTAACAATAATATTGACTATCAGCTTCTTTTAGCTAATTTTTATGTCCAAAATTCTAAAACCAACTTGGCATTAGAAGCTTATGAAAAAGCATTTAAATTAGCTCCAAAACGTGTAGCAACACATAAATCTTATCTATGGTTACTAATTGACAATTTAAAAACAAACCCTAAATTTAAATACAAAATTACAAAAGAGTTATCTTTACTTAGACAAGATAGAGAGCTTCAGCAAAAAGTTGGTATAGTCTCTGTTGTATCAGCTATGCAAGTAGCTCAACTAGAATTGGCTAAACAATGGAGTCAACAACTACTTAAAGAACATCCTCAAAGTAAAGAGTATAAAGAACTTATAAATGATATTCATTTAGCCAAAACTTCACTATTTAACGAAGCCTATGAGAAGATATATAACGATGAGCATATTCACTATATCGCCAATGTAAAGCAGAAGCACTTAAGCTCTCTTCTTGACGTAGAAGAACAATCGTTTACCTATCAGTGGCGACTCTATAAACAACTCAAAGCCTCTATGATTTTAAGTCAAGAGAAGTACATCTCTAGTACAGAATCAACAAAAACCAATAAAAATATTGGATTCACTTTAAAAAATAGTAACTCTAAACTTCTTTGGGATTTTGCCTTAGCCTATCATAATAGCCAAGATGATTTTGTGAGTAGTTCACTTAACTTAGGCTATAACTTACACCCTTTTCAAGTGACCCTCAATAGCAAATATCACAACAAAACTGAATTAACTCCTTTTTTGGAACGTGAGGGAATACAGAATGCTTTAGGAGTCAATATACAAACCATAATCAACAGACGAATAAGCCTTGGTTTCTTAGAACAAAAGAGTCGCTACCTAAAACAAAATGGTGAATTTTTAGGAGAGGGAGAAACCACACAACTCAATGCTAACTACATTTTACGTTCAGGTTACCCTGATATTACGTTTAACAGCTACCTTGTACACAGTAGTTTTAGCTCTAATATTGCCGAAGATTTTTCAGAATTTGGACTCTCAACAACTATTGGAGCTTCACGACAAAACAGTTTTAATCATGGGTGGAAACCATTTGGGATAGCAGGTATGGCTATAAATAACCACCATAATCTAGGTGCTTCCCTCTCTTTGGGTATATCTAAAATTGTAGAGGGAAAAGATTCATTAGATATCTTACTAAATTATAGTAAAGGGGTTGGTACAATTTCTGAACCTTTTTATGGAGCTAATATTAGATATCGGTTTTAAGTGAGACTATATCTCCTACTTTCAACACTTCATAATCTAAACGCTCCAACTCAACCAACTGTTGCCCCACTAAAATAACAATCTTATCTTTTTGAATCTCTAAAACTTCTCCTTGAAGTAGAGAATTATCAGTAGTAAAAACCTCTTTAGCCGTTCCATCTTTAATGACTTTCCCTAGCTCCATAACCACCACACGAGAAGCCATACGGTAGATATCAGAAGCATCATGACTTACCATTAGAGAAGTACAGTCAAAGCGTTGATGTAGTTTAACAATCTCTTTTTGTAGTTTGAGTCTCATTTCATGGTTAAGTGCAGAAAGAGGTTCATCAAGTAGTAGAATTTTAGGACGATTCATAAAAGCTCTAGCCAATGCTACACGCTGTTTTTGTCCTCCACTTAGGGTATTTGGTTTTCTTCTTTTGAGTTCACTAAGTTGAGTAATATTTAAAAGTTCATCAGCTAATACTTTGTCATTAGAGACAAAAAGTAAATTCTGCTCAACACTCATATTTTCAAATAGTCCAAAGTCTTGAAAAACAAAACCTATTTGACGCTGTTGCACAGGAACATTTTTCCAATTTTGACCATTAACAACTACCCCACCCCCTGCCTTTTCAAGACCTGCTAATATTCGTAAGAGTGTACTTTTCCCTGCACCACTTTCACCAGAAATAGCAAGAAATTCTCCTTGCTTTATCTCTAAATCAAGCTCTAAATTCATCTTACCTTTCGCCCCACAAAGAGCTTTGTTAATCTTCAAAGAAATCATGCACGAACTCCTTTAAAGTACTTCTGTTTGTGATTAAAGATATAGACTGACAATAGTACAACAAAACTAATAAGCAACATAATAGCCGAATAGATATGGGCTTTTCCATACTCCAAATTATTCATAAGGTCATAGATAGCAATAGAAGCTACTCTTGTCTCATCAGGAATACTACCACCTATCATCAACACCACTCCAAACTCTCCTACTGTATGAGCAAAGGTTATAATCAACGCTGTCATAAGAGCAGGTTTAATATTTGGCAAAGCCACTCTAAAGAGAGTAATCCACTTACTTTTACCTGCAATATAGGATGACTCTATCATGTTTTTATTAAGGCTCTCAAAGCCACCTTGTAGAGGTTGCACCATAAAAGGCAAAGAGTAGAAACAACTAGCAATTACCAACCCTCTAAAGGTAAATGCTAAATCAAAAGAGCTAAAGGCGACCAAAAGATAAAAGCCCAAAACCGAAGGAGGTAAAACCAAAGGTAAAGAGACCAAAGACTCAATAATAGGCTTAATCTTTGATGGGCTTTGAGAAAGTTGCCAAGCTAAAGGTAGAGCAATTATAAAAAGAATAATTGTGGTAATGGTTGCAAGTTTAAATGAAAGAGCAAAGGGGGCTAAATCTAAAGTAGAAAGAGTATTGAGTAATTCGTGCAAGAGTTACCTACTTTTTTTAAATCATTATAACAGAGAGTTTATTTATCGTCTCCAAAATATTATTAAGATATTTTTTAAGTTTATAGATGTGTATGGCTGTAACTAATGTCATAACCATATTTTATTATGGTTGATTATCTTGAAGAGATTTTTTCACAGTTACAATACTCTCCTCTTTAAAATCATACCAATACTCAACAATCCGACCACTAACTATCAAACTAATAATCTCATCAATAATCTCCAAAGGAGCAATAAACCACTCAAGCAAAGCAAATATAATAAACTGTAAAGTCGGAGATAATCAAGACTGTATTTACAAGCGAAAGTCAGGTTTAGTGAATATCACACAGAACAAAAAGTTCTGTGCTACCGAACTCTTCATAAAATATGAAGGTTCTCATGAAGAATTATATCGGAATAGATGTAGCAAAAGCAACCCTACAAATTTATATTCCAAAGAGTGATAGTGATGAAGTTCAACATAAAGAGCGTATTTCTAGGCAAAGATTATCATTAGTAAGAGCTATATTGTATATGCCAACACTTCCAATTTTCGCCCCAACCACTGAGGAAAAGCAAAACGGTTATCATAATTGTAAGAGATGGTTAAGTAGTCTGCTCGATAATTCCAATGGTGTGAGCCAATGCCCCATTCACTATTTTCTGTTGTATTTAAAGAGTAAAAATAACCTCCATTTTTTAAGACTCTATTGGTCTCTTTTAAATAGTGGGTTAGATACTCCTCTGACATAAATGCCAAAGAAGAAGCATTGACCACCAAGTCGATACTTTTGTCACGCAGATGTTCAAGCACAAAAGGAGGAATAATAATAAAGTCATACTCAGCAATAATAGGCTCTAAATTATCTAAATAAGGGTAGATATCTTCTAAAAGAGCTATCTTTTTATTGGGGAAATTGTACTTTAAATAATACGCTGTTAAAAAAAGAGTTTCAGGTAAATCTAAAAGAATCTGTGTAGCATTTGGGGTATAGGCACTCAACAATCTAGCACTACCTCCAAAACCACAACCAATGTCTAAAATAACCTCTCTTTTGTCAGCTGAAAAAGGAATATGTGTGACCAAATCATGTGTAATAACCATGTGCTGAATCAGCTGTTCACTCAATTTTTTTCCTCGGTAGTTAATGCTCAAATAGTTCCCTGCCCTACTCTCTGATACTGAGGCTAACATCTCTTTGTTTATCCTTGCTCCATAACGGTGATACTCTAAGACTAAATCAATGGCCAATAGATAATTTTTGACATAGCCCTCTTTTGGTTTGATGTAAGGATATTGATTGTTAAAAATTTTTTCATAAATCTTGGGGTCGGCTCTAAAATTCTCTAAACTCTCTTTGATAATCTTATGATTGTTATCAAAAAAAAGCTCTCTAAACTCACTAGAGATTCGCTCCCATTCGTTGCTAATATCTTTTTGTTCTGTATCCTCTCTTAGGGCTAGAAAAAAGGAGTTAGCTATCTTTTCATAATAACTCTCCTCTATCTTAACCTCTTGGGTATTTACCATGGGTGATTTTGGATAAAGAAGATTAAAATTTCCTTGTTGGTAAAGCTCTTGATAATTTAGCTCGTCAAAACCATCTATCAAGATACTTTTTTTAAACACTCTATTGTTACTCAACAGTGCCAATATCTCTTTGGTAGCAAAGCCAACACGACCCCAAAATGAGTAAAAGAGTACAGCCTCATAAGGACAACGATGAGCATTGACTCGGTGAAGTAAAAATTGTGACTGTTTTTGATAGATAATGCTATTATAAAACTCAATTAATACACGTCTAACAAAAGTAAAACGTTGTTTGAGCCACTTAAAAAAAATCATATTAAAATCCTATAAAATAGTAAATTGGAACCAATATTTAAACGAATAGAGGTTATAAAGAAAAAGAAAAAGGTAAGTTCCTTGTTTAATGTGTTTAGGCAGATAACTAATGGCAATAATCACAAAAGGCATGGTAATGGCAACATACCGTGCAGCAAAAATTCCCAATATAGAAGAGAAGAAGAAAAAACTCATAATGGTAATGGCATAAGCAGCTACAACCCTTTTTCTTTTATCTGCAAAATCACCAAAAATCGCAATAATAATTGCAATAATAAACCATGTAATAGAGTAAGCCACAGAACTTCCTGAAATATACTCATCATAACCTGCATGACGGTCACCCAACATAGTTAAAATAAGGTTACTTCCATATTTCATAAATAGAGCAAGAAAAAGAGCTGTACCAATGGCAAAAAGATAATATTTTCGTTCTTCTACTCGTTTATCTAACCAATAGAGTAGATAATAAATAGCATAAAATACAGGCATAGAGATATGTATTAAGGTGGCTAAAATTAGTAAAATAATAGGTAAAACTTTAGATTTATTCTCCCTTGAAGCCAAATCATAAGCAAATAGAACTATAGAAAAAGCAACAGCACTTCTTATTTGGGCAATGGAGAGGTCAACAAACATTGGCATGGTTAAAAACATTATTGCTACATAGAACTCTACCCTTTTCATAATAAAATAGGAGTAAGAAAAAACAATAAGAAAAGAGATAAAATACAACACAGCCCGATAGTCAGTAAACCACTCTCCTATAAGGATAATGATTCCTTTCCACAATGGTTCACTTAAGAGCCAAGAGAGACCCCAATGCTCAGCCTCTCTTCCCCCTTCATGCAAGTAGATAATTCTATCTAAATAAGCAACAACATCAACAATTTCACCATCAGCTCCAGACCAAATTGTCCAAGGAAGCAGATATACAAAGACATACGCATAAAGTATAGAGAGTATGAAATTTGTACTATTGTTTTGAACCACTTAAACTTCCTTTTTCAATATATTTTCCAAAATCTTTAGGTACGGCAATACGCTTATCGTTAAAGATACGTGCTGCGACTAATGCTCCTACAAGAGGTCTATAGTGACTCATCTCATAGTAATTTTCATCGTTATTCGTTACAGAATTATAACCACTAAAATCATAAAAAGATGTTATTTCTGAAATATTTCTTAAATATTTTTTATAATCATCAGGAAAAAATATATCTACTTTATTGTGGTTATGTGGTGTTGTAAAAACATAAAGTTTTATATGATGTTCTTTACAAAGTGTAACAATGGTTTTTAGAGCATTCATACTCTCTTTTTGTTTAGAAAAATGGACAATAGGTCTATTTTTTACATGAAAGCTTTTTTCATGTTTTACATAAGCTGTAGCATCTTTTTGTAACTCTTTTTCATACTCTTTAACTTGCCATATACCTGTTTTTAAATCATAACTTTTAGGTGAGTGTTTCTTGAAATTAAGCTTAATTTTTGTACGTAAATTTAGAGGGAAAAATCCTAAAAGATATTTCATTTTATAAAGTAACAAAGAGTCACTCGTTACATCAGGGTGTAACTTACTCAAATAGTCAGTAGAGTCTTGTCCATAACAGTACATATCATCAAGGTCAATTTGAAGGTAGAGTGTTTTAATAACATAATGCTCTTTTATAAAGAATTTAAGATGCATCATATAGTCATGAAGATTTGCTGAGCTTAGCGTAAAATTATAGAGATGGCTATTAGGGATATACTGCTCTATAACCTTAGGATTGACCACACCAATACGACTTGAACCAAACATATAGCCGTTAAACTCATTGTGGTGTTTTTCTATATAATCAATCTTGACATAACGCTCATTCATCTGTGTCTTTTGTTTAAAAAAATCTGTACCAAAAATAGAAAAAGGGTCAACAATATAATTGACCAATGCCATAAAACTCATGCCTATAAAAAGTATCACAAAGACTATGCTTATCCATTTTTTACTGCTCATCTCTTTTCCTAAAAATTAAAATATAAAAACTCTGAAACCCTATTGACAAAAAGAATACCTATCGTCAAAAGACCTCCTGTCCAAATAGCTGTTCTATAGTTGAGATTAAACGATTCTAACTGCTCCATAGAGTTCTTAAACAACAACAGAATAATAAAGGCTAAAGGTATCCAAATCAGTGCTTCACTATACCAATAAAAGAATCCAAAATCGACTCCATAGTCACCTAAAAAAGAGAACTTATGCTCTAAAGCTTTAGGCAATACCACATTATCCAAAGAGAACATAGAGCCAAGTACTTTTAAAGCATCGCTCCAATCTTTGGCTCGAAAAAAAACCCAAGAGATATTAATAAAGTTAAAGGTAAGAAACCAAGCAAACCATTGAGGGAGTTTAAGCCCAAATTTTGACCAAAAACGATGGATAGTCAATGCCATACCATGCAACAATCCCCAAAACAAAAATGTCCACCCTGCCCCATGCCAAAGCCCACCTAAGAGAAAGGTTATTAATAAATTGACATAGGTACGCACTTCTCCTTTACGATTCCCTCCTAAAGGAATGTAGATATAATCTTTTAAAAAACGACTTAGTGTCATGTGCCATCGTCTCCAAAAATCTTGTATGGAAGTAGCTTTATAGGGTGAGTTAAAGTTTTGAGGTAGCTTAATATTAAAAAGCAAAGCAACCCCTATTGCCATGTCTGTGTAACCTGAAAAATCAAAATAGAGTTGAAAGGTATAAGAGAGCGAGGTAAACCAACTAGCAAATAGATTAAGCGATGTTGCCACATCAAAACCATGTGTTGCCCAAACAGCAAAGGTATCAGCAATCACCACTTTTTTAAAAAGCCCAATCGCAAAAATAAAAAGTCCCATACTAATATTATAAAAGTTGAGTTGTTTGTTCTCTTTATTGGCAAATTGAGGCATCATCTCTGTATGGTGAACAATTGGACCTGCTATTAATTGAGGGAAAAAAGTTACAAAGAGTGCATAGTTTAAAAAATCATACTCTTTGGTCTCATGTCGATAGGAGTCAACCAAATAAGAGATTTGTTGAAAGGTAAAAAACGAGATAGCTAAAGGCAAAGCCAAATGCAAAAGGTCTATACTGTTTCCAAATAAAAGGTTAAAATTTTCTATAAAGAAATCATAATATTTAAAATAACCCAAAAGTAATAAGTTAAAAAATATACCAATTTTTAGAATTAATCTATTATTTTTATTATTTTGAAGAAGTTTTCCTCCTATCCAGTAGTTAAAAAACATTGAACCCAAGATTAGAGGAAGATAGATAACGTTCCACCATGAGTAAAAGAAGAGAGAAGTAAGTACTAAAAAGAGTTTACTCTTTTTATATTC
>Ga0256831_1001366_pt1 | contig 12868 bp, 9 predicted proteins | sample 132544metaG_FD_189087 | JGI IMG/M metagenome (GOLD analysis project Ga0256831, IMG submission 189087) | Hydrothermal vent microbial communities from Lau Basin, Pacific Ocean - 132-544 | ecosystem: Environmental > Aquatic > Marine > Hydrothermal vents | place: Pacific Ocean: Lau Basin | collected... | reverse complement strand
GTTTCAGGTTGGGAGAATAGTGAGTTCGGCTGTGTTATAAAACTAATATACAATTTATTACCTGTAGGATTAATATTTAAAATCTTTATAAATAAATATCGAAAAACATAAATAAGTAATTTACGTAGCTTGCAAATGGCGTGAAATTAGTACATTCGTGCACTTTAATTTTAAAGATTAAACTTATGGCAAAAGTAAGAGGAGCCATTGTGGTTGACATTGAAGGCTGCAAGGGATGCGGAGTTTGTGTTCCTGCCTGCCCCACCGATGTAATTGCACTGGCAAAAGAAGTAAATGGAAAAGGTTATCCGTACGCATTTATGGCAAACCCCGAAGCGTGTACAGGATGTACCAACTGTTCCATAGTTTGCCCTGATGGTGTAATAACTGTTTACAGGGTAAAAATTAACGAATAAAAAACAAATAAAATGGGTGAATTAAGATTAATGAAGGGTAACGAAGCACTGGCTGAGGCTGCCATCAGGGCAGGCGTTGACGGCTACTTTGGATACCCCATAACACCTCAGTCGGAAGTGATTGAGTACCTCACGGCTGAGAAACCGTATGAGAGAACCGGCATGGTTGTTCTTCAGGCGGAAAGTGAAGTTGCTTCTATTAACATGCTTTACGGAGCAGGTGCCACAGGCAAAAAGGCCATGACCTCATCGTCAAGCCCTGGAATTAGCTTAATGCAGGAAGGTATTTCGTACATTGCAGGAGCAGAAATTCCCGTTGTTTTGGTAAATGTTGTTCGTGGCGGCCCGGGACTGGGTGATATCCAGCCAGCACAATCAGACTATTTTCAAACCACTAAAGGGGGCGGACATGGCGACTACAGGCTTATTGCCCTGGCTCCATCATCGGTTCAGGAAATGTCGGACTTTGTTCCTTTGGCTTTTGAACTTGCTTTTAAATACCGCAATCCTGCTATTATTGTATCGGATGGTGCCATTGGCCAGATGATGGAAAAAGTAGAACTGTTTGAACAGATGCCGCGGATGACTGATGAGGAAATTAGAGCAAAATACAAATGGGCTACCAACGGAAAACTTGAAGATGGTACCAGAAGAATTATCACTTCGCTTGACCTCGACCCTTACAAATTGGAAGAACACAACCTGAAACTTCAAAAAAAATACAAAGAGATAGAAGAAAACGAAGTACGTTACGAAAAAATTATGTGCGACGATGCCGAGTACGTTATTGTTGCCTATGGCTTAAGTGCCCGTATTTCGCAAAAAGCCATTCAGTTGCTTCGTGAAAAAGGTATCAAAGCAGGCTTGCTTCGCCCAATTACCCTGTGGCCTTTCCCAACAAAACAAATCAAAGAGCTTGTTGATAACGGCATCAAAGGATTTCTTTCGGTTGAGATGAGTGCCGGACAAATGGTTGAAGATGTAAAACTGGCCGTAAACGGCAAAGTAAAGGTTGAGCACTTTGGCAGATTAGGTGGTGTGGTTCACTCACCCGAAGAGGTTGTTGAAGCACTGGAACAAAAAATTATAGGAGGTTAAAAAATGGCTGAAATAAATATTCAAGATATCATAAAACCTGAAAACCTGGTTTACAAAAAAACCCGGTTGATGACCGACAAAACCCTTAGCTACTGTCCGGGTTGCGGCCATGGTACTGCACACCGCCTGATTATGGAAGTAATTGAGGAGATGGGTAAAGAGCACGACACCATTGGTGTTGCTCCTGTAGGCTGTTCGGTTTTGGCCTACGAATTTATGAACATCGACATGCAGGAAGCCGCCCACGGTCGTGCTCCCGCACTGGCAACCGGTATTAAACGTTTGTGGCCCGATAAAGTTGTATTTACCTATCAGGGTGACGGCGACCTCGCTGCCATAGGAACCGGAGAAACCATACATGCCTGTAATCGTGGCGAAAATATTGTAATTGTATTTATCAACAACGGTATTTATGGCATGACCGGAGGACAGATGGCGCCCACAACACTGGTTGGCATGAAAACATCGACTACTCCTTACGGGCGTGATGTGGCTCAAATGGGTAACCCCTTAAAAATTACCGAACTGGTAGCACAGTTACCGGGCACCTATTATGTTACCCGCCAGGCTGTTCATACACCGTCGGCAGTACGTAAAGCCAAACGTGCCATTAGAAAAGCCTTTGAAAACCAAGTCAACAAAAAACCGGGACTCTCGTTTGTAGAGGTGGTTTCAAACTGTAACTCAGGATGGAAAATGACACCGGTGGATTCAAATATCTGGATGGAAGAAAACATGTTTCCGTTTTACAACTTAGGTGATATTAAAGTTGATGGTAAACTAATCGAGAAATAGAAGTTTAACTTTAAAAAACGAGAAAAAATGACTGAAGAAATCATTATTGCAGGATTTGGCGGACAGGGTGTACTTTCGATGGGTAAAATATTGGCTTACTCGGGTATTATGCAAAATCAGGAAGTAAGCTGGATGCCGGCTTACGGTCCCGAAATGCGTGGAGGAACTGCCAACGTTACTGCCATTATAAGCGACGAAAGAATAAGCTCTCCCATTTTACAGGTGTTTGATACCGCTATCATTCTTAATCAGCAATCGATGGACAAATTTGAATCGGCTGTTAAACCGGGAGGTATATTACTGTACGATCCAAACGGCATTTCGCATCACCCTTCGCGCAAGGATATTAATATTTACAAGGTGGAAGGTGCCAAACTTGCCGCTGAAATGGGCAATACCAAAATTTTTAATATGGTTGTTTTAGGAGCCTATTTAAAAATCAGGCCTATTGTAAAATTGGAAAATGTAATGAAGGGTTTGAAGAAATCACTCCCTGAGCGTTATCATAAATTACTACCTCTTAACGAAGATGCCATTAAAATGGGCATGAAAAATGTAATAACCGTTCAGGAGGTATAAAGTTTTTCCGCTTATGCGGACAGTTTTTTATTTAGATTTTCAGACTCCCCGTGCTTTATGGTTCGGGGAGTTTTTTGTATCAGTTCCTGATTGAATTATATCCTATACTCCCTCAACCTTTCCGGACGCCACCGCTCAAGGCTAACCTCGACCGAAAAAATTTTGCTGTCGCACATCTGCCGGTTGTACTCCCCGTGCTGACCCCCCCGATAGCTATCGGGGGAGAAAAGATGTATTAAATCAATTATCTTTAAACAAAAAAGCATTCTAATCATAATCCACTCTGCTGCTTTTTTTAAGGGCTTCGGCAATCTCTTTGGGTTTAACCGGTTTACTTACAAAGTCGTCCATTCCGGCGGCAAAACAGCGTTCCATATCCTCCTTCATGGCGTTGGCAGTGAGTGCAATAATGCGCGGACGCTTGTCGGGGTAAAGCCTGTTTATCTCCTTTGAAGCCTGCAAGCCATCCATTTCAGGCATTTGCAAGTCCATAAAAATAACGTCATAAGGTTGACGGGCAACCGCTTCAAGTGCCTCAAGGCCGTTGGCAACCACATCAGCCTGATAGCCCAGTTTTTCAAGCAGACGGCTGGCCACTTTTTGATTAATCAAATTATCTTCAGCTATCAATACCCGTAATGGATGGTCTTTACCCATATCCAAAAAGGCAGACTTAGCCGATTCCTTTTTCTTTTGAACAATGCTAATATGAAAAACATCCAATAGCGTTTGCAGTAAAACATTCTTTTTTATGGGCTTCATTAAATAAGCATCAAAATCCACCTTCTCATTCTGCATCTCTTTGCCGGTTTGATGCGAAGAGCTTAAAATAATAACGGGTGTTTTTCTATAAGCATCAAGTGCTTTAACAGCCTGGCACAACTGTGCTCCGTTCATCTCCGGCATTTCCATATCGGTAATAACAACATCATAAGGATGTTCCCTGCCTTCGATTAATTTAAGGGCTTCCTTGCCCGAAGCGGCTTCGTTTACCTTTATCCCCCATGAGTCGAGCATAAGCCTAAGCACCTTTTTATTGGTTTCGTTGTCATCAACAATTAAGGCACATTTCCCATTGAGTTTTGCAGCTGACCCTTCAAATGGTTTTGATGGTTTTTGATTTGATTTTTTCACCCAAATTTCAAAAAAGAAGGTGGTTCCTTTACCCGCTTCGCTTTCAAACCATATTTTTCCACCCATCATTTCCGACAATCGTTTACATATAGCAAGGCCAAGCCCTGTACCCCCATAATATCGCGTTGTTGAAACGTCAACCTGACTAAACGACTTAAACAACTTGTCCTTTTTATCCTCCGGAATTCCAATACCGGTATCTGTAACGGAGAACAGTAGCCCTATCTTATCTCCCTCCTCACCTATTCTTGATACATGCACCTTAATTTCACCCTGTTGCGTAAACTTTACCGCATTGCTTAACAGGTTTACCACAATCTGACGCAATCTGGTAACATCGCCTTCTACCATAGGCGGCACATCGTTATCCATCACAAAGGCAAGTTCCAGTTTTTTTTCAGAAATCTTTGGTGCAATTAAATCCAACGCTCCTTCCATACTTTCGCGTATATCGAAAGGTTGTTCTTCCAATTCCAGTTTTCCCGATTCAATTTTTGAAAAATCAAGAATATCGTTAATAATGGTAAGCAACGAATCGGCACTCAGCCGTATGGTATCAACAAAACTTCGTTGTGTTCCGTCGAGTTTTGTAGCCTCCAACAAACTCGTCATCCCGATAATACCGTTCATGGGTGTGCGGATTTCGTGACTCATATTAGCAAGGAAAGTACTTTTTGCTTTGCTGGCTTTTTCAGTGTCTTCCTTTGCCTTATGCAGCAAGATGTTATTTGTAATGGCATGCCAATAGGCATAAAACTGTGCCCTTCCCTGTATAGTCAGGTAAACGTAAAAAAGGAGCAGAAGCCCGCCAATTATGGACATGTGAATATTTCCCACCAGAAAACTAGCTATCAACGGCGGTACAACCATGCTGGATATATACCAAACCAACAAATTTAACCGGGGAGATAATGACGTTACGGCGCCGGCGGCAATGCCTATTGTAATCATTAAAATGGTTGTGCTGGGAACCGCAAAACCATATAAATAGGAAAAAATTGCAGTAGCCAACCCCCACGACAAAGAGACACCAATGGTTGAAAAGCGAAAGGATCTTATCCAAAGTTTTTGCTTCCCTTTTTCCACAAGTTTTTTATACTCCAACGTAAAAATAAACCTAAACAAATTAAAAACAACCTGTAGCGAAGCGAAGAATATAAACAGACGAGGATAATCCCAATAAAACGGGGTAATAAAAAATACGGCAACAAGAATAAGCAAATAAGCCGGTGGGCCTGACAGGCTGCGTTTTGAAAGCTCATGATACGAACGCTCCAAAAGCTTCGTATAAAGCTCATCGGTTAACTCCGGATGAAGCTTCTTGTAAAATTTTTCGTCAGATATCAACATACTTTTTAGGCATTATAAGAGGGGCAATGCTCAAAATTAATAAAAAATCAGGTACCAATAACAATGAAGGTCAAATGAATTTCCAAGTAGTATGAAACATAAAAAAGCACAAACAAATAAGTACCCGTTACCAAACAACAAGTTTTCCCACATACCGGTTTTTATCACTTACCAAACTAATGACATAAACACCTTGCAGATACCCTGTAACATCCAGCGAAACCTTTTGAAGTGCATGGCTATAAAATACGTGTTTATAAACCAACTTGCCCGACAAATCAAACACATCCAATTGAAAACGGGTTAATTTTTCCGGAATGGTAACAGTTACCCTGCCTGATGCCGGATTGGGAAAAATTTCTAACTTTTTTGCAGCTCCTTTCACAGGTTTAACCGAAGCAAGAACCGCTGCATCGCCACCAAAAAACTCTACTCCTCCGCTAAAATTTCCGGCCAATAGTTCCGCTTCGGCACCAAGACAAATATCACCCATGGTAACAGAGGTTCGAATTCCTCTGTCGGGATTAAAGTTTTCCACTCCCAGAAAATTACCCAGACTATCAGATTCGGTAAACTTACCGGTAAGGTTTCCATCAATATTAGTAAAGTAAAACAGCTTACCCTGCTCCGAACCCACCACTAAAAATGTTTTTCCACTGTGGCTTCGGTAAAACCAGGGACAACTATAGCCATAATAGGAAAGGGTATAATCGGTTACATTTACTTTTCCCAGACTGTCGGTAACAAATACAAAATCAGGCGAATGAGCAGTGCCATTATTATGATAATAGTTAATATTTCCGTCCTGTTCGCCTATTATCAAATCCAGCAGCCCATCGTTATCCAAATCAAACAATTGAGGAGTGCTAAAGTTACCCACATCAATGTCGGCATAGTTTTTTGTCTTCAAAACATCCGAACCTGAGAACTCCACCAACATTAAAGTCCCCCGGCTGTTACCAACCAGCATATCGTTTTTTCCATCCCCGTTTATGTCGCCAAAAGCGGGTGCCACTCCCGTCAGATCATCTCCCTCATCAAGAAACTTTCCAAAATCCATATCAACGGGAGTAAAGGTCGGATAGCCCCATGTTCCTACATTCTTCAGGTAAAAAACTGTTCCCCTGTATTGGCTGTGAAGTGTAAAATACTGATCGTACCACGAACGATTATAGTATCCGTAATTGCCAATAAACAGATCGGTAAACCCATCGTTATCCCAGTCGAACAGCACCGGCATGGAGCCACTACCCACATCAATCATTTGATTTTGCAAAAATGCCTCGCTGGTTAAATGAAACTCAGGCTTATTGTTTTCGCCCTCGTTTAAATAGAGCAAAACACTGCTAAAATTCTTTGAAATAGCCGGTGCCGGATCGAAAGGAGAAACTATCAAATCCTTCTTTCCATCGTTGTTTACATCAATATAAGCTGCTGCCGGCATGGAAAAAATTCTTACTTTCTGCTGATTATCAGGAAATGCAGTATCGTACGCAACAATGTTTGCCTGCTCGGGTGTTCCGCCATTTATCAGCGAAAATAATCCGGGATAATCCACATCGCCCAAAAGTAAATCCTTATCATTATCGGCATCCAGATCGAGCATTAGAAAAGTAGAACCCGTATGGCGTTCCTGGCGTTCAACCTCATCAAAAATATTTTCCATGGGAGCAGGAACACACGTATCGAGATAAAGTTTGTTAGACTCATCGCTCTCGGCAAAATGCCCCCAGCAAGCTTCGGTTTTTTCAAATATTAACGAATCGGCACTGCCATAGGTTTCCATCGAAAGGTTTTTATGCATTTCAACAAAGGAGCCTAATCCCCAAAAGGTCAATATGTCAAGGTCGCCGTCATTATCAAGGTCGGAAATAGCGGGATAATCGGCATAGGTAACCAATATATTAACCTCTCCCCCACTGTTTAGTGATGTAAGATAGGGATATACAACGCGTTGAAATTTAAGGGTTGCATCCGAAATGTTTTTATAAACCATCATGCCTGCCCACCCGGGTGAATAGGTAAAAATGTCGGCTTTATCATCGTTGTTATAGTCGGCAAAAACAGCCCAATCGTATAGCTCCGGGAAATTATTGATATACTGCGGGGCATAGCTGTAATCGATGCTGTTTTCCGTTCCCGCGTTAATAAAGGGCATGATACGGTTACCCTGCCTATCGAACGCCACCAAATCCTTTATTCCATCGCGGTTAATATCCACTTCGCCGAACTGCATCGAGTTCATACCTCCCGCCCAGGGAAAGCTATATGACGAGTCGCCCGTAAAGTTTTGACGGCCACTTTGGCCACTTACCAACATTGTTATTGATAAGAACCACGCCAGTAAGCCTGCAAAGCGAATTTTTGAAATAATTGTTGCCATGATACCCTGATTTTGAAAGAACCAGTTTAAAGATTTCTATTTAAACTACTGGTAAAATATTTTAAATCAAATTTAATTTATAAAGATAGGTATTTTTACCTTTCCGGCATCAAAATTGCTACTTTTGAAAAAAATTCGTTACCCATGGCAAAAATTTTAGTAATTGATGATGAGGCGAGCATAAGGCGTGCTTTAAAAAATATTTTAGAAAGCGAAAAATACATTGTTGAACAGGCTGCCGATGGTGAAGAGGCATTGAGCATTGCTTTGGAAGACAGTTTTGATGCCATACTTTTAGACATTAAAATGCCGGGCATGGATGGCATGGAAGTGCTCGAAAAACTGATTACAATCACCGATGCGCCCATCATAATGATTTCGGGGCACGGCACCATTGAAACCGCTGTTGAAGCCATTAGAAAAGGTGCCTACGATTTTATTGTCAAACCTCCCGATTTGAACAGACTGATTATCACCATTCGCAACGCCATCGACAAAAAAAATCTTGTAACCAAAACGAGGCAACTTAAAAAAGAGGTTGATAAAAAATATGAAATTGTGGGCGAATCGCCTTCGATCATGCTGGTAAAACAGATGATCTCAAAGGTTGCCCCTACCACTGCGAGAGTTTTAATTACCGGCGAAAACGGAACCGGTAAAGAGCTTGTTGCGCGTCAGATTCATTTGCAAAGTTCACGGTCGCATGCACCTTTTATTGAGGTTAATTGTGCTGCCATTCCGTCGGAGCTAATCGAAAGTCAGCTTTTCGGCCATGAAAAAGGTTCGTTTACATCGGCTCACAAGATGCGCAAAGGCGATTTTGAGCTGTCTCATGGCGGCACTCTTTTTTTAGATGAAATCGGCGATATGAGCCTGTCGGCACAAGCAAAGGTGTTGCGGGCTTTACAGGAAAACAAAATCACCCGTGTTGGAGGCGAAAAAGATATCGAGGTGGATGTGCGCATCATAGCAGCCACCAACAAAAACCTAAAGGAGGCCATTAAGGCAGGCAAATTTCGCGAAGACCTTTATCACCGCCTCAGTGTAATTATTGTTGAGGTTCCGCCATTGAGAGAACGAAAAGAAGATATTGCTTTGCTGTCGAAACACTTTGTGGAAGATATAAGCCTGCAACAGGGTAAAGCACCGTTACCCATATCAGACGAAGCCATTGAGATGCTGAAAAACTTTTACTGGAGTGGCAACGTAAGGGAGTTGCACAACGTAATGGAAAGACTTGTTATACTTTGCGACAACGAAATAACCGCTGACAATGTGGATAGGTTTGTAAAGCCGTTAATGTTGAATTAAGCGTAAACAAAACTTCTTACCGGCACTTAAAACATACGATTACTAATTGACTTTTGAAGTATATTTACGGATGGCGGCCAGAATGCTTGACATTTTTATGGGTTTACTCAAATATTCATCGCAACCGGCTTTCAAAACATATTCTCTTTCCTCTTGAGATGCATAGGCAGTTGCAGCTATCACAGGAAGATTTGGATATTCCTTTTTAATTTCGCGTGTGGCATCAACCCCATTCATTACGGGCATTTTAATATCCATAAAAACCATGTCATATTTTGTCTGCTTAACCATCTTTACTGCCTCAAGTCCATTTACTGCCCGGTCAAGCTGATGTACTTTGCTTTGAAGCAATTCATGTAAATAAAGATAAGAAGTGTCATCATCTTCAGCAACCAGAATATTAACCTCATTCCAACTTTTTGGCTTATCAAGTGCCAGCTCTTTAGTGGAATTATTAACATTAACCTGCTTAACAGGAATAGTAAAATAGAATCGGGAACCCTTTTCAGGATTGGAGGATACACCAATTGTACCACCAATCAGTTCCACTAAACCTTTGGCAATGCTCAACCCCAACCCCGTTCCCCTGATAGCCAAACTAATGGGTTTTTCTCCACGATAAAAGACATCAAAAATATTTTCCTGTTCATTTTCAGGAATTCCCAAGCCGCTATCTTCAACAAAAAATTGTATCGTGTTACTCTTCCTTTCAAAACCAATTTTTACAAAACCGCTTCGTGTATATTTAATTGCGTTGGAAACAAAGTTTGTTAACACCTGTTTTATTTTGTAAGCATCTGACAGAATAGAAACATCTTCCATCTCGTCTGGAACCAGCAGTTGCAAATCCAGATTCTTTTTAACCGAAGGTAAATTAAACATAAGAAAAACCTCTTCGACCAATTTAGCTGGTGAAAATACAGTCTCCTTAACAGGCAGTTTTTCGCTTTGTAAACGCGACAAAAATATCACATCATCAATCAGTTGCAAAAGTTGTTCGGAGCTTTTATTTATGATACCGGCATAGGTTTCTTTATCTTCCGGTGAAGCACCCAACATAAGCTCTGAGAATCCCATTATTGCATTCATGGGAGTTCTGATTTCGTGGTTCATGTTAGCGAGAAAGGCCGATTTTAACCTACTGCTTTCTTCAGCGGCTTCTTTTGCCGCTTTTAATTCTCGCTCATTTTCTTTTCGCATGGTAATATCGGTCATAATGCCAATTAGATGGTCAACCTTTCCATGTTCGTTTAAAACCGGGGTAATAATTTCTTCAACGGTGTAAAGGGTACCATCTTTTCGTTTATCAACAAATTCACCCTTCCAAACCTTACCCATTTTAAGCGTATTGTTTAACTCTTCATAAAAATGTTCATTCTGCTTTCCTGAATTGATAAGATCACCTGTTAATGTTCCAATAGCCTCTTCCCTAGTGTATCCTGATAAATTGGTAAATGCATCGTTTATCCATTCTAATCTTCCGACAGGATCAGTAATTACAATAGCGTTGGCAGCCGCGCTGAGTGCTTTATCACGCAACAGCAGTTCTTTTTCAGCCTCCTTTTCGTGGGTAACATCACGGCCATGGCCAACAGTCCCTATCATTTCACCTTGTTCATTAAAAATAGGAGCTTTATAAACATCCAGGAAAAGGAATTTACCTTGTACATTTCCATATTCTTCGAATCGCTGAGGTTTTTTGCTTTTTATAACCACATCATCGGAGTTAACACATATCTCGCCAAAGGTGAACCATTCTTTATCCTCAGGATGCTGAGACCTTTGCCTTTCGGCAAAAAACATATCCGTTTTCCCCAGTGGTTCATTAATATCTTTAGCTATAAGCAGCCTGTTGCATACCGCTTTGTTAACAAAAACAAACCTGCCCTGCATATCTTTTGACCAAACTAAATCAGGAATATTGTCCGACATCAATCTAAACAATTTTGTTTGCTCCTTATATTTTTGTTCGCTTTTGCTCAATGCCTGCTCAGCCAATACCAAATCGGTAATGTCAGCTATACTACCCACATAGCCTTTCAGCTTACCGTTAACAACCTCAGGCACAGCGTGTCCCATGACCCATTTTAATGATCCGTCAGGTCTGACAATCCTGTAATTGGCTTTCGACTCCTGAAGCAGCGACACACGTTCTTTCCACTTTTTTAATACTAGCTCCTTGTCTTCCGGATACAAAATCTTCTCCCATTTATCACCCATCACCTCGTGAAGTGAATACCCGGATATTTCACTCCATTTTGGGTTGGCATATATCATATTTCCATTTGCATCCGACCTAAAAATTCCTGTTGGAGTAATGGTGGTTAACGTTTCAAAAAGATGTCTGCTTTCTAGAAGCTCATTTTCAAACTTTTTCTACTCAGTAATATCAGTGGTTGATTCAACAACGTATTGTACCTTGCCATTCTGAGAAAATATCGGATAAGCCAACGTTTTAAAAAAATGCTTTTGGCCATTGGGTAAGATTAATGTTTTTTCTGTAGCCTCAGATTGTTTCTTTTCAAATACCCGCTGAACAGCACAGTTCTCACATATACCATCTCTATCCTGAAACGTTTTATAGCACTTTTTACCAACAACATCATTTAATTTATACCCTTTTCGCTCAAGCAGTGCTTTGTTGACTAAAATCAAATTAAAGTCCTTGTCAACAAGTATAGAAGGAGAAGGTGCACTATTAAATATTGAGTTAAACTTTTGCTCACTCTTTATTAAAGCATCTTCTAACTTTTTTCGATCGGAAATATCATTGATAACGGAATAGATTAAATTTTTTCCTTTATGATATATTTTGCCAGACTGAACTTCAACAGTTTTAACGCTTCCGTCGGCTAAATAATGATGCAAATCAAACTGATTAGTTTTACTTTCTAAAATATTCTTTATCTTATCAAAAACCTCACCGTCATCCAATTTGTTTATTTGCTGAATGTTCATTCCAACAAGCTCATTACAAGTGTAGCCATAAAAATTACAAGCAGCATGGTTAGCATCTACAATCTCTCCCGTATCAGGGTCAATCAACAACATAATAGAATAGCTTTCAGTAAAGAGCGCCTTGTATTTATGCTCTTCTTCCAGGAAAAGAAGGTTTTTATTGTTATTCAGATTAATGTATGTTTTCAACCGACGTTTCCATTCTGCCTTTAATAATGTTTTATAAATAATATCATCTATGCATTCGGGCAACGCCTCGTCGCTGCTTAAGTTTTCGTTTGCAACAAGAAAAACAGGTAAAAATTGTTGTTTTTCTTTTTTTACCGCTGATATTTTTTTGCACTCTTTATTGGCAACGGTTTCATCAACAAAAATCATATCAGCCGATAAGGCATTTGCCGGTGACAGTTCTGAAGACACCTCGACATCAATGTTTAATTCCGAGGATTTAATAAAACTTATAAAGGTGTGGTAATCGGCATCTTTTGGAAAAATAAAACAGGCTTTAAGCATTTTTATTTTTTTAAAACGTTTTTAAAGCAAAAACATGCTATTATTGTAATTGCCCATTACGTCTGGTTTAAGACACAAATATATGAATAAATACAGATTATTTCAAATTCTAACATGTCAAAATAGGGGCTAATTCCTATTTTGATGTGCTAACACCATTATAGAACCGATAGAGTATTGTCGGATTTTGTTGTCTGGGACTTCGTCAAAGTTGCTAATAATCTTAAAAAAACCCTGTGTTAAATCCCCGAAGGGGATGCAATATGAATAACCATACGTGCCAGCGTATGGAGATTACACAAAACACAACCAAAGCCCCGTATAGGGGTGT
>Ga0256831_1001365_pt1 | contig 12874 bp, 13 predicted proteins | sample 132544metaG_FD_189087 | JGI IMG/M metagenome (GOLD analysis project Ga0256831, IMG submission 189087) | Hydrothermal vent microbial communities from Lau Basin, Pacific Ocean - 132-544 | ecosystem: Environmental > Aquatic > Marine > Hydrothermal vents | place: Pacific Ocean: Lau Basin | collected... | reverse complement strand
CATATTTTATATATGTTTGAATAAATTTATAATTATGAAAAAATTAACTACACTATTTTTTTTATTCTTTGCAATTAATTTAAGTGCACAAAATTTATATCCGGATTTATTTGACCAAAGTGGAGGTATTACCAATGGATATGGAGCTTGGGGGACAAACAACTATGTGCGAGAAGCTAGTTTTGATGTACAAAATAAAGGCACCATCACTTTTTATCATCCGGATATTCAGGCGGTACAAAAACCCACCTTATTTTTTATTTCCGGTTGGGGCGAACCTTACACGACATATGATAAATACTTTAAATATGTTGCTAGTTTAGGTTACCCGGTCGTCAATATTTATAACTTTCATCCGGGCTCAATAAATACAAGCTACCAAAACTCATTAGACATGATGCAGATAGCTGTTAATACTTATTCACAGTGGATAGACACTACAAAAGTTGGATTGGCGGGGCACTCTTATGGTGCCGGATCAACTATTTGGTTGGGAAAACAAGTTTTTGATGCAAATGGACTAAATTGGGGAACAAACGGACGATTTATTATGCTTTTTCAACCTTGGTTTTCCTTTTTGGTACATGATACGGATTTGCAGAATTATCCTGCAAATGTGAAGTTATTGCTACTTCAAAGTTATGATGAAGTCAATTACTCAGGAGGTACTGCTTACCTGACAGACCCAAGAGCCATTAGAGCTATGTATCAATTAATCAGTATTCCGGATGCGGATAAAGATTGTGTTACTATCTATTCTGATGATGATGTAAACCACCAATATGATTATAATGGTCATACGTTTAGCTATTTTGCCGATCATTATATCTGCTATACAGATTTAGTTGATGGTAATAGAAATCCGTATGATGCAATGGATGTTTATGCTTTTAATCGTTTAACCCACGCGATGACCGACTATGTTTTTGAAGGAAATCTTGCCGGAAAAGATGTTGCGTTAGGAAACGGAAGTGCATCCCAAGTTGATATGGGTGTCTTGCCGGACTTAGATGCTACGGATTACTATGTAGAGACGAGACCTATGAGTGATTTTGAATACAAATGTTTTGTGAGTGTCAATCCTGAAAACACTTGGTCTGACCCACGAATTTGGTTTCTATCTACCTATTGCGATGACAATGACAATGATGGACATGTGGATAATATTGCATCTATCAGTGAAAAAAATACTGAAAACATTGTGGTATTTCCGATACCATCTACGAGTTATATCCTTATAGATGTAAAAACAAAACCAGATGAAACCGTGACTTGCGAAGTGTTTGATTTGCATGGTATAGTTGTATTGGCAAAGCAAAAAATATCAAATAACAAAATTGATGTTTCCACATTACCTTCGGGGACTTATTATTTAAAAATTGTTAGCAACAAACAAGTTTATGTTAAAAAGATTATAAGGAAATAGGGTTGGTGTTAGGTCATATTTTTGCTAACTTGAAGGGATAAAACAGAAAATATTGATAGCTAATAATTGGCAACTAATTTTGATGTTAGTTTAAACCAATAATAAGCGGTAAGATGGGTAAAGGAACTAAAATTGGAAAATGCAAACTTTGTCTCAAAACGAAAGAATTAAATTTTGAGCACATTCCACCGCGTTCTGCTTTCAATAAAGATACTAAATATTATATTTTTGACCAAACTGAGTATTATAAAAAAGCACGAGAATATACATTTAATAATCTTAAACCAAAATCACGAAAAGAACAAGGCGGGATTGGACAATTCAGCTTTTGTATTGATTGTAATGGATTCTTAGGTTCTAATTATGTTAGGACTTATAAAAAGTTTGCGCAAATAGCAATGAATATTATTCAGTCGAATGATAATAATATTAAAGCTTTTGAATTTGACATTTCAGATATAAATCTGCTTAAATTTTTGAAGCAAATAACGGCAATTTTCATCGCATCAAATGAGCACTCCTTTACCGAAAGTTATCCGGAACTATTAGAATTTGTTAAAAATCCAAAATCTACTGAATTGTCTGAAAGATTTAGATTTTACATGTATTTGAATAATGAAGGACAGATTAGAAATGGGCATATACATTTTACAAATAGTTTTGGAACAATATGTGAATTTACATACAGACCTTTTGGATTTGTTTTGAGTATTGACAGTCCAAAAAGAATAATACAATTATCGGAAATAACGAATTTTAAACATTTCGAAGAAATAAAAAATGCGGATAGTTTACGTATCATTTTGAATAAATACCCAACTCATTATCCTTTTCCAATGGACTATCGGTCTGAAAAAGAATTAAGGGATGGCATATAAAATGTCTATGCTTAATTGTGTATTTTTATATATCTTCTTTATACCAAGAAGCATACATCATATAGCTGTCTGCAATTCGCTTGATTTCCCCTTCTACCAGTTCGGGGCTGATATTCTTGATTTTAACAGCGGGGATGCCGGCATATACACTACCGGTTTCTACTTTAGTCCCCTTGGTAACTACGGAACCGGCGGCAATAATGGAGTTGGACTCAATCACAACCCCATCTAGTATAACGGCGTTCATCCCGATAAGTACGTTGTCTTTGATGGTACATCCGTGAACGGTGGCATTGTGGGCAATAGATACATTATTTCCAATATTTGTAGGCGCTTTCTTGTAGGTTCCGTGGATGACCACCCCGTCTTGCACATTGACCTTATTACCCATTTTGATATAGTTTACATCGCCACGGAGTACAGCACTAAACCAGATACTGCAATCATCCCCCATTTCAATATCGCCAATAATGGCGGCATTATCGGCAATAAAACAATTCTTTCCAAATTTGGGTTTAATCCCATTGAGTTTTTTGATAATAGGCATTGGGTTCTTATTTTTCAGGTGAATAACGATTAAAAAAATCAAGCAAAGCCGTTTGCCAATGGCGTACTTCAAGACCAAATGTATTAACGGCTTTTTGTTTTGATAAGACTGAATATGTAGGGCGTTTTGCCGGACTAACAAACCGGGATGAGTCTGTGGCTTCAACCTTGGTGTTTTGTTTGCTCAATTTGATGATTTCTTTTCCAAAATCAAACCAAGTGGCAGTTCCTTCATTGCTGTAATGGTATAATCCAAAATACGACTCATCATTACTTTGCTCGATGATGCGTGACAGACCAATGACAAAATGTACCAAGTCACGTGCATACGTGGGGGTGCCTTTTTGGTCGTTTACCAAGTGTAGCAGTTCATTTTTTTGTGCCAACTCTAGAATGGTCTTGACAAAATTATGATTGTATTCCGAATACAGCCAAGAGGTGCGAATGATTATATGATGTGCTAAATTGTTGCGAATCATTTCTTCACCCAACAATTTGCTTTCTCCGTAGTAATTTAAAGGATTGGTAGCATCCGTTTCTGTATAAGGATTTGTTTTTTTTCCGTCATAAACATAATCGGTAGAGATATGTACCAGCGTACAATTGTTCTTCTGACAAGCAGCCACTAAGTTTGCCACCCCCCGCACATTAATATTATAGCAATCTTCCTTATCAATTTCTGCTTGATTGACATTGGTATAAGCGGCAAAATTGTAGCAATATTGATAATTGTTTTCCGCCAACAAACTATGCACGGTATCTATATCAGTGATATCCAAGTCTTTTCTGGATTTAAAATCCAAATCAAAGCCTTCGGAGACTATTTCTTTTAGTGTTTTCCCAAGTTGACTATCGGCACCGGTAACCAATACTTTAATGCTCATAATAAATCAGAGATTTCTTTCAATAGGGGTAGTTTTTTATCCTTTTCAGATAAAATAATTTGTGACATATCAAAGTTCCAATCCATATTGATTTCAGGATCGGCGTACGAGATGCCCCCTTCGCTTTCCTTGTTGTAATAATTATCAACTTTGTAGTAAAACAGGGTGTCATCTTCCAAACTCAAATAAGCATGCGCAAATCCGCGTGGTACAAACAATTGTTTTTTATTCCGGTTATTCAGCACCACCGAATAGTGTTGTCCAAAGGTTTTAGAATCTTTTCGGATATCTACAATTACATCCAAGACACTTCCTTGTATGACGCTTACCAATTTTGCTTGTGCAAATTTTCCTTTTTGAAAATGAAATCCCCGTAGGCTTCCTTTTTGCGATTTTGCCAGATTATCTTGGATAAAATGCACTTGCAAACCGGTTTGATCATGAAAAGTCTTTTCATTGAAAAACTCATAAAAGAAACCGCGTTGATCTTCAAAAACACGAGGTGTGATTAAGAAACTATCTTTTAAATCTAGGGGCGTAGCCGTCATAATTTATACAGATTGGGATTCTTTTTTCTTTTGATAGATGTTGAGATAATGATTGAACTGCACTAAGAAAATCCCCAATAGTACCAATAGGAAGGCATAAATAGGATATTTTACATGCTTGTTATCGATAATAGACTCTTGTTTGGTTCCATATTGAGGAAAAGCATTGAGATATACCAAAGCTTGACTGTATTTGGCTATCTTTTGTGTTAACCTATCCAATTGATTTGTCAATCTGTAACGCTCATAAAAAAGGTTATAGGGGCCTTCAGGGCCTCTTAATTTTTCTGAGTTAACCACAATACCACTACCTTCAGAAGGGTTATTTGAAAGACTTAACATCGCCTTGTTCAAGACCACTCTTAAGGTGTCTATTTCATCAAGTGAACGAAGGGTTTTAGTACGCACCAAGCCTAGCATTTTGATATAATCATCTTCTTTCTGGTGTAAAGATTTATCTTCGCGTAGCAAACCTCTAATTCCTTTGTTTAAGACATTAAAAACTTCGGGAACATCTGCATATGCTTCTATTTTCCAATAATTGTTCAGACTCTTATTATTGCGGATGTTCTTTTTGTAATCTTTGAATTCGATATATTTATATACAACCGTATCCTTACTCATTAAGTAGTTTTCATAGTCGTCAATGAGAAATACATCGTTTATAACCGGTTGCATATCAAAACCGGTAAAATGAGAAGCGGTACTGTTATCTATTTGTAACTCTTTGGCTAATACATCATATTTTTTCTTTTTGATTAATGTATTTAATAAATCAATTTTTTCTTGTAAGGGAATTTGAGACTCAAAATTGGTACGTAAAGTAATCGCAGCGGAATAAATACTGTCTTGTTTGTTTTTTCCTAAAAAAGAAAGACCCAATCCAATGAGCATAGCAACTCCAAAGTACAAGTAGTACTTTTTTATTAGCAATAAAAAATTGAGGAATACATAAAATAATTGGACAAAAATATTTTTGATGCCGGCAAAAAATCTTTTAAACATATTGCCGATGGCACTAAAAAATTGTAAGATGTCAATTTCTTCCTTTGATTGATTTTGATTGTTCATTTGTGAGGTTATTTATGATTTGAGTTAATATTTTTTTAGTGATGATATATGTAGGTTTTACGCCTTTGTCGCCCAAAGGGCCTGATGCCAACGTGCTTCCGGATTTCAATGGGTTATCGGATGCATAATAGGCATAACGAACAACTACGTCTGAACCAATATTGCCTCTGATTTTTGAGGCGGACTGAATGGCTTTTTGATAATGCGCTCCTTCCATTTCCAACCCAATCGCCTGCCACGTAGAGTTTTTAAAGAAGGATAGAATATCTTTATTTTGCAAAGAAGTTCCCAAAACGGTTACCATAGTTCCTTCAAAAGCAGCAACATCTTCGTCAATAAAATCTTTTGCAGACAAGGCATTGTCAAAAGGATAATTGTCGGCAGTTCCCTCAAACATATGGACGTTCGGAATCATAATATCTCCTTTTTCTCCATTCAAAATTCCGGCTTTTCCCATAATAGAAATGGATTGTACATTTAGGTGTTGCTTAACTCCATTTTCCTCATAAGGTTTTAACAACTCATCCATTACTTCAAAAGCTTGCTCGCCGAAAGCATAATCCATTACAATCAGTACTGGTTTTTGATCGTTTTTCAAAGTTTTTACATCAAACGAAGGATGCACGTCTTTTATTTTAGCCAAATCAAAAATTTGCACATCAATATTGGCACCCGAATGGTCATATATATAAATCATTCCTTTTTTAACGGCATATTTTTCAACCTTTTGACGTAAATCTTTTTGTGTACTTATTTTATTATATAATTCCATTTCATTCCCTTCAAATTGTAAAGCTTTTTGAGCCAAAAGAATATTCATAACCGAGTGCATATTCGCACTAATAATATGTATAGGTCGGTGCAGTAAGTTTTTGTCTTTTAAGGTTTGTTTGATTTTGTTTGCCCAAATTTCGCCATAGATATGATGCCCTAAGCGTTCGCGCAATCCGGGACTGAATTTCACTTCCCGTTTATTGCCAAAGAAAGCCTCATCAATGGCGAGTTGCCCCAGCCAATAAATGATATGAAAAAATCGATGCGGATGATTCTTTTCTACAAATTGATTGTAAAAATCTTTGGTTTCTAAAAAACTTCTACCCAAAAGTGAAGATAAGTATGAAATGATTTGTTCCGTTTCAATTTTATTCAGCTTCTTGTTTTTCAAGACTACATTTTCCAATGCTTTCCATTCTCTTCCTGCCAATCCTTTATCATTGATAACGGCTTTTTTTCGTATTTTGTGGGATTCAATATACAAAAAAGTAAGATGTGTTAATATGTCATAAACGTCAGAACGTCCGCGTGTTAGCTCAATGTTCATTTGTTCTTGGTCGATGCGATAACACATACGACGACGTTTGGGTGGAATGATGGGTTTAAAATGTGATTGGCTGTAGCCTTCGTTGTCGGTCATATAGATTACACGGCATTCTTCGATGCCTTCGGGCAAGCGATCAATTACGTATTTCAATCCGGTTAGTTCACTTTTTTCCGAACCGATATCGCCATAAATTTCAGGGCGCAACATCAATAAGCCTTGCATCAATGTATGTCCGGATACCCCATAAGGTTTGTAAAATCCACGGTTGAGCAAATGGCGCATCGTGATGTATAAGCGTTCAATAGCATTTGAAGATTCACGGGCGCGTGTACGCTTTTTTATTTCCAATTTTGTCATACATTATAACTTTATGCAAAGATACGGATTATGTTTTAAATGAAATAGTTTTGAATCTATTGTAGAATATAATAAGGTAAAATGACTAAGCCAACCGGAATAATTTGCATCGAATCGTGTTGGGTCTAAAGGGATTAAAAAACACACCCCTTGTTTGCATCAAATAAAAGAATATTTGGTATTTTAAAAAAAGTAGTATCTTTGTCAAGTTAAAGTCGTTTTATGATTGCCTTGTATCTGACCATTTTTATAAGTTTAATTTTAGCACTCATTTTTTTAGTGCTGTTCTTAAATAATGTTCGGCAAGGACAATATGAAGATACTTATACGCCTTCGATACGTATGATTTTAGAAGATGAATTTGAAGATCATTCCGAAGAAGAAGAGGAATAGAAACATTTATTTATTAACCAAAATAAAAGTATATGGAAAAACAGAAATTTTATTATGACGACAAAGTCACGAAGTTGTTTGCATGGGCTACAGTAGTCTGGGGTATTACAGCTTTTACCGTTGGCTTGATGGTAGCTTATCTATCCTGGTTTCCCCATTATATGGATGGAATCTCTTGGCTAAGTTACGGAAGATTAAGACCTTTACACACCAATGCGGCTATTTTCGCCTTTGTGGGTAATGGTATTTTTGCAGGGGTATATTACAGTACCCAACGCTTATTAAAAACCCGAATGTATAACGACACATTGAGTCGCATACACTTTTGGGGTTGGCAATTAATTATTGTATTGGCAGCAATCACGTTGCCCTTGGGTATTTCATCATCCAAAGAATATGCCGAATTGGAATGGCCAATTGATATTTTGGTCGCTTTGGTATGGGTAGTATTTACGCTTAACTTGGTAATGACCGTGGTAAAAAGACGCGTGCGTCATATCTATGTAGCCATCTGGTTTTATTTATCAACTGCGGTAACTATTGCGATGTTGTACATTTTTAACAACTTGGAATTACCCGCAACTTTAACCAAAAGTTATTCGGTATATGCCGGTGTAGAAGATGCCGTGGTACAATGGTGGTACGGACACAATGCCGTAGCATTTTTCTTAACCACGCCTATTTTGGGTTTGATGTACTATTTTGTACCCAAAGCGGCCAAACGCCCTATTTACTCTTATAGACTATCAATTATTCACTTCTGGTCATTGATTTTCTTATATATCTGGGCAGGTCCTCACCACTTGTTGTATTCCGCTACGCCGGAATGGGCACAAGTATTGGGAACCATTTTTTCGTTAATGTTGATATTCCCTTCTTGGGGAGGTATGATTAACGGTCTGTTGACCCTTCGTGGTGCTTGGGACAGGGTACGTGAAGATCCTATTTTAAAAATGTATGTAGTCGCCATTACCTCTTATGGTATGAGTACTTTTGAAGGACCGATGTTGTCTTTCAAATCTTTAAATGCAATTGCCCACTTTACCGACTGGATTGTAGCACACGTTCACGTAGGTACATTGGGATGGAACGGATTTATCGTAATGGGTATGCTTTACTGGATGGTACCTCGTTTATACAAAACCAAACTATATTCCGTTAAACTGGCAAACCAACACTTCTGGATTGGTACTATTGGAATATTATTATATGTAATACCGATGTATATAGCCGGATGGACACAAGCATTGATGTGGAAACAATTTAACCCTGATGGCACCTTGAAATACGGTGAATTTATGGATACGGTTACCGAAATATTACCCATGCACTATATGCGTGCAATCGGAGGAACATTATATTTAACCGGTGCTTTAATGTTGGTATACAACTTGGTTAAAACTGCCAAAGGACATACCGTGGAAGATACCGAAGCTGAAGCCGCTCCGCTTTCTGCCCTTCCGGGATCTCGCCAACAGGGCGAAAATTTCCATAATTGGTTGGAAAGAAAAGGCGTTTTGTTTACGGTATTGGCTTTAATCGTTACTGCCATTGGTGGTGCCGTTGAAATTATTCCTACCATCTTTATCGATTCTAATATCCCTAAATTGGAAGCTGTTAAACCTTATACACCACTTGAATTGGAAGGTCGTGATATCTATGTGCGTGAAGGCTGTTACAACTGTCACTCGCAAATGATTCGTCCTTTCCGTAGTGAAGTAGAGCGTTATGGCCCTTACTCTAAAGCCGGAGAATATGTCTATGATCATCCGTTCCAATGGGGTTCTAAACGTACCGGTCCGGATTTATTCCGTGAAGGAGGAAAACGTCCTAATTTGTGGCATTTCAATCACTTATATGAGCCTGAAAGTATGATGTCCGGCTCTATTATGCCTAATTATGAATGGATTATTAAAAATGATTTGGATGCATCAGATGTTCAAGCCAAAATGAAAGCTTTGAGAACTTTAGGTACCAAACTCAAAGACGGCACCGAAGTTTATACGGATGAGTACATCAGTAAAGCACCGCAATTATTAGCAAAACAAGCCAAAGAAATTGCCGATGATTTAATGGCAAATAATGTTGACACTGCTTCTACTGCTTATGTTGATGCGTTTGGTGATAAGAAGGTTGATTTAAGCAAAAAAGAAATTGTAGCTTTGATTGCTTATTTGCAACGTTTGGGAACCGATACAACCAAAAAAGTTGAAACAGCAAAAAAATAATAAACCATGTTAAGGAATATCAAGGATTATTTATCAACCCATCAAGGATTAAATTTCTTTGACGTTTTTCCAATTGTATTATTTACATTTATCTTTATATTTGTAATCATATATACCTTTGGAATGTCAAAAAAGCATGTTGATGAAATGAGTGATTTTCCCCTTAACGACCAAAACGATATAGATTATGGCAAAAAAGAATGAATCGGCTTTTGACAGGTTACTGAAAAAGTTAACCAAAGCCACCCCGATAGAACAAGAAAGTTCCGTTAAATTAGATCATGATTTTGACGGTATTCAAGAATTGAACAACCCGCTACCACCATGGTGGACAGCCGGATTTGTAATTACTGTTATAATTTCCGTATTGTATATTTTTTATTATACCGTGCAAGGGAAAGACAGTCAATATGACGAATATAAACGTGAAATGGCTAAAGCTAAAACCCAAGTGGATGCTTATAAAAAAGAGCACAATTTAGTGGACGAAAACACCGTTACTTTATTGAGTGACAAAGCCGCTTTGGATGAAGGAAAAACCATTTTTGTAAAAAACTGCGCTGCCTGTCACTTGGCAGATGGGGGCGGTTTAGTTGGTCCCAATCTTACGGATAATGCTTGGATATACGGATGCGATATCAAGGATGTGTTTAAGGTGGTAACCAATGGTACCAGTAAGGGTATGCCTCCTTGGAAAGCTTTGGGAGCAGAAAAAGTACAAAAAGTGGCAAGCTATGTTTTGTCATTGCAAGGTACGACACCTGCAAAAGCTAAAGCTGCTGAAGGAGAACCTTGCGGAAAATAACATTATATTTAATAGAATTATCAATAAAGCAGTTTGATTCCAAACTGCTTTATTTTGATTCAAAAAATTATTTAAAATGAATACAAATAACAACGAAAGTTTTAGAGACAGCATCGGTACGATTAATGAGGAAGGATTAAGAAATTGGATACATCCTAAAAAGCCAAAAGGTAAATATTACAATTATAGAACCATTGTGAGTGTTGTAATGTTGATTTTGTTTGCCATTGGTCCCTTTATCAAGGTAAACGGGGAACAATTTATGCTTTTTAATATACTTGAACGAAAGTTTCACATCTTCGGGCGTCCATTCTTTCCGCAGGATTTTTATTTGCTGGCGCTAGCTGCTGTCATTTCAGTTGTATTTTTGGTACTTTTCACAGTAGTATATGGTCGTATCTTTTGCGGATGGTTATGTCCGCAAACTATTTTTATGGAAATGTTGTTCCGTAAAATTGAATATTTCTTTGAAGGAGATCGTCCTAAGCAAATGAAATTAGACCGCATGCCGTGGAATGCCGAAAAAATTAGAAAACGTGGGGTGAAGCGCGTAGTTTTTTACATTGTTTCATTAATTATAACCAGTATTATGCTGGCATATGTCGCCGGTTCGGATTATGTAATCGACTTTTGGAAACACCCATTTGCTGATGTAAAAGCTTGGTTGATCTATTTGGCTTTTACCACCGTATTCTTTTTCGTATTTTCTTGGTTTAGAGAACAAGTTTGTATCATTGCCTGTCCTTACGGACGCTTGCAAGGGGTTTTAACCGATGAAAATACCATTATGGTTGCCTATGATAATATTCGTGGAGAAGGAAAAACCGGACGCGCCCCGATGCGAAAAAATGAAGATAGAGAAGCTGCCGGACATGGCGATTGTATTGATTGTAAGCAATGTGTGCTGGTTTGTCCAACCGGTATTGATATTCGTAATGGAACCCAATTAGAATGTATCAATTGTACGGCATGTATGGATGCCTGTGATGCTACGATGGATGCCATTGGCAAACCACGGGGTTTGATTCGTTATGCTTCCAAAGTCAGTATTGAAGAAGGTCATGGTAAAATCTTTACCGGAAGGGTTAAGTTCTATACGCTTATATTGACGGTGCTGATTGGAATTTTCATATCCTTATTTGCCAACAGACCAACGGTTGACCTCAAGGTGCTTCGGGTTCGGGGGCAAACATTTACCGAGCTTCCCGATGGCAATATTCGTAATTATTACAATGCTACCATTATCAATAAAAGTAACCAAACGTATCAAAATTTGGAAGTAAAAGCCTTGAATAAAGATGCGAAAACAACGGTATCAGGCGATGAATCCAAATTGAATTTGAAGAAAGAAGAGGTAAAACAAGTATTGATATTTGTGGACATGCCGAAAGGAAAAGTTATTGGTAAGAAAAAAATAAAATTGGGCATTTATAAAGACGGCAAAAAGTTAGACACTTATAAAACCGTGTTTATCGCACCGGCTCGTTAATTATTTTCAAATAGGGGCTTGCTGCGCAAGCCTCTAAAATTATATCTATTATGGCAAAATTCAAATTAAATTGGGGTTGGAGCATCTTATTGGTGTATGTCACCTTTATGACCGTTTTTCTAATTCTTTTCTTTAAATCATTTAAAGAGTTGGAAACCAATGAATTGGTTACAGATAACTATTATCAAAAAGAATTGAAATATGGTGATGTGTTGGCGAAGAAAAAAAATGCCGATAGCATGCGCATACCTATTCAAATTCAACAAAATGCAGAAGGAGTTCAAATTAAATTTCCTTCTTATCAAAAAAGTATTTCGGGGAACATCATTTTATACAAACCCGACAATCAAAAATTGGATCAGCGTATTCCCATTCATTTAGATGGTAACAACACGATAACCATACCTATGAAATCGTTGATTTCGGGGCGCTGGAATATTGCTTTGGATTGGAAACAAAATGATGTTTTATATTTCGTTGAAAAGAAATTAAGCATTAAGTAATTTTATTATGGAAATAATTCTGCTGAGTGCGCTTATTCTAGGATTAATGGGCAGTTTTCACTGCTTGGGCATGTGTGGCCCTATTGCTTTTATCTTACCCGTTGACCGAAATAACAAAGCCAAAATGTCCTTTCAAACTTTGTTGTATCATCTGGGGCGTATGACCGCCTACGGAAGTATCGGCTTGGTATTCGGATTTTTTGGAAAAGGTGTTTCATTGGTAGGTTTTCAACAATACGCATCATTGATTATGGGTATATTGATGGTGGTTTTGGCTTTTGTTCCTGCCTCAAAAGTGTTGCGATTCAAACCTTTGTCGGGCTGGAATAAGTTTGTGTATTTTGTAAAAAATTCGCTAAGTGATTATTTAAAAAAACGTTCTACTTTCGGCTTTTATATCATTGGCTTTTTCAACGGACTCTTGC
>Ga0256831_1001364_pt1 | contig 12878 bp, 15 predicted proteins | sample 132544metaG_FD_189087 | JGI IMG/M metagenome (GOLD analysis project Ga0256831, IMG submission 189087) | Hydrothermal vent microbial communities from Lau Basin, Pacific Ocean - 132-544 | ecosystem: Environmental > Aquatic > Marine > Hydrothermal vents | place: Pacific Ocean: Lau Basin | collected... | reverse complement strand
GAAGCGTAGTATGTAGCGTATCCCTTACCCCTCTTCTCGCTCGGCACGACATCAGCGATGAACGCATATATGACAGGGCTTATACCGAGGAGAGCGACACCGAATATTATGAGATAAGCCATTATCTCGAAATAGCTCGTCACGCTCGATACGAGTATTAACGATATACCCATGGCGAGGCCGAGGGCGAGCAATAGCCTTCTGCGCCCAAGCTTATCTCCTAGAACGCCCCACAGGAACGTCAGTGCTAATCCAATAAATCCCGGCACGGTTTTCAAGAAGCCGGCGTAGAGCCTCCACGTCTCCTCGTTACCGGGTATGATTCCTTCTTTGTGGAGAGTGTCCAGTATTGGGGCCAGCATGTAGTTGCCGGAGAAGTAGAAGAGTACCATGAGGGCGAGGAACAGGAGTATAAGGTTAGTTTTGACTTCAGCCATTCTGTCACCCCAGGTATTCTTTGAAGAAACCGATTACCTTTTCTTCGTACTCACGAGGATGATCCTTTATGGTGTGGACATGGCCACTGTCGGTTACCCAAAGAATAGCTTTCGGGTTATTTCTTCTCAGCTTATCGTAGAATTTCTTGATCTCGCTTAGTGCGACTAGGTCATCATTCCTTCCGGCTATTATCATGAAGGGGATCTTTATGTTATCAGCGTATTTGTACATGATTAGATCATCTATATTGATACCTGCTCTGGAAGCTGTAAACCTTACTATTAACGGGTATACAAGGAGGAGCAATGACCTCATTATCCCCTTAAGCCTCATTATCCATCTCCGGCCCGACTCCCTAATGTCTATATAGGGGCTGTCGGCTACTGCGGCGTTGATTCTCTTGTCTTTAGCCGACAACATGATCGTGACTGCGCCGCCCATAGAGTAACCTATAACCCCGATCTTCCCGGCCCTATCGGGCTTCTCGGATTTAAGCCAATCAATAATCCTCATATAGTCTTCAACTTCCTTCAAACCAAGCGTTGTTATCTCGCCGTCGCTGTCTCCATGCGCTCTGAAATCGAAGGCTACAACATTATAGCCGTTCCTGGCTAGCATGTCTATAACAGGCTTCATATAGTCCTCTTCATACTTTGAAGCCGTATATCCATGTATCGCTACTATCGTGGTATCTGATCCTTTATCGATAAACCATCCTCTAAGCCTATAACCGTCGCTCGTCGTAACCTCTACATTCTCATAATCGTGGCCGAGATCCTTTGGTGTCCAGTTCTTCTTTAGACGTGGCGGGCTCAGCATCTTATATGAAGCTAGCCTAGCTAGTCCCACTAGGAAAAGTATAATAGCGATAATAATACTGGCAACTACACCGACAACGATGAAGAGGCTCTGCAAGGATATTGCACCGTTATTAAAATCTACCACCAAGAAATAAATTCTCTTTGTATAACCATATCCAGTATAGGTGCGAGACATGAAGCCTATTCTGATCGGACATAGGGGTTTTCCCGCGAAATACCCTGAAAATACTATTGCTTCATTCCTTGCAGCCCTCTACTATGGCGCTGATGGGATAGAGCTCGATGTATGGCTCGACCGAGACAGGGACTTAGTCGTAATACATGATCCAGACACACAGCGGGTAGCCGGAGAAAAGCTTTACGTCAAAGAAACAAGCACATCAGAACTTAGAAGCCTAGACCTCGGACTCGCTCAGAGAATACCTTTACTCGAAGAGGTACTGGAAGCGATACCTAGTACCGTCCCCTTATTTGTAGAGATAAAAGATGTCGAAGCAGCAGTCCCAGCTTACGAACTCGTAAAGAAGTACGATAGACTCGACAAAACAATGTTCATAAGCTTCCATCCAGAAGCCCTCGAAAAAATAAGGAAAGCTAGCGAAGATGCTAGATTAGGCTTTATAATAGGAAGCATTGAGGCCGCAGAGAAAGCGCCCAGGCTTGCCGAGAGGCTTCGCTTACAAGCCATCGCGCCTCCAGTTCTCGGAGCAAAATACCTCGGTAAAGAGAAGTTCATCGAATACCTTAAAACGATCAAGAGCCTGGGTCTGTATACGGCTGTATGGGTCATTAATACGGAGGAAGAATATAGGCTCGTTAAAGACTATGTAGACGCAATAATCACTGATAACATAGAGTACATAAGAACTCTTCAACACTAATTTTTCCCTAAGATGAGTTTGCGCGTCGATCCATGGGATATCTTATGGTCGTGATGAAAGTACCCTCGAATGACCGGCGAGTCCGGGATGAAGAACCGGAATTATGCTGAAATTATGCTTGATTCTTTTCTTTTATCCTACTATATGGGTCCTCGAGGAAGAATCCTTTCCTACACCTGGGACATATAACGAGGATAGGTCTCTCACGTTCCTCGTGGAAAACCTCGTGGTCGGCCATGTATAGTACGGATTCATACATGTAGTCGAAATCTTTCGGATCACCCTCGTATCCGCAGAATGGACACCTTATTCTACTAACCATAGCCAACACCTCTTAAGACCAACCCATGTATAGTTCTATATAAAACCAGGTTATTACGTGAATGGTTGCGTGAAGACTTGTACTTACTGCTCGTAAAGCTCTACTTCAACGAATGGCTTAACCCTGGACTTGATCAAATGTCCAGCGTATACTTTGTAACCCTTCTCGGTATATGTTGCGAGGACGACGTGTAGGTGTATGCGGAGTCCTTCGTCATTATTCCTGTAATTCCCCAGTAGCGATCCGATCTCTATGATGAAAGGCTCACGAGGCCTGATCTGGATCTCATGGTATTTCTCGCCGTCATAAACGCCTATAATAGCTTCACTGAGGCCACCTATGCCTGCTATTGCTCCATTTCTCAAGCCTAGCCTCTTAATCTCTTCTACAAGGAATTGGTGGATGTCTCTGCCTTCCGGAATTCTGGTCTTGACGAGCTTCATCCTCTCGCCCAACTTATCTAGTTGTTTTCGTCGGTTAATGACTCCTTTCCACGCACGAGGAAGATGATCTTTCTCCTATGATTATGCACAGGCCTTGTCTCAAGGAAATACAGTCTGTTTCCCCCTAGGAGAGGCTCGCCATTAATTATCGGTATTCTTTTATGTGTGCCTAGGAGGGCTGATCTTAGGTGAGCATACGCGTTACCATGCTTCCATCCCGTAACGGGTATGTATTCTTTAACGAATCTATCAAGATGATCGAGTACTTCGCTCTCAATGAGTACTAGTGCCGGGGTAGCGCCTACCGCATGTATGTCCACAATTCCCTGCTTAACACCGGATTCTGATACTATGTCGTGTAGAACGCTGGTTAGATCAAAGTATTTCATAGGCCCTCTAGTTATGATCTCAATCTCTATTGAAAACACCCTCAAGAACAACTACCACCTTCTTCTCTCCCTCAATACCGCTAACGTCTATAAGGACAGGGTGCTTGAATATGCCCTGACACGTCTCGCCATTATCTACGGGTAGTGAAGCGTCTTTACCGTATAGTGCTTCAGCAACACAACATCTTACCTCGGCCTCTATTCTGTCTAAGAGCTGTTCAAGGTCATGCATGAGACCCGGCTCGTATTCTGTCAGGACTACAAAGCAACACTGATCATTAGGATAGAGGGTTATGATGCCCTTGAGGAGTCCGTGTATCCTGATGATCTCATCTACTTGTTCTTGTAGATTCACAGCTGTATAGCCGCTGGTTGGGACGACGATATGGTCTATACGTATGTCTAGGGATTCGCTCATTTCTTTTCCTCTAGCTCTTTAACCTTCTCTAGGAACTCGTCTATTTTCTTTGTCAGTACATCGAGGGACTTGCTCCCCTCAAGCTTATCTTTCAGCACTACTTCACCGTTTTTGACGTATAATAGATACGTTGTCGGCGATGCGTGTACATCATATTCTTTGAAGCTGTTCTTCGCGGCCTCAGATTCACAGTTTCTTGCGAACCAACTGCACAGTATTATTACGAACTTCACGTTCTCGAGATTTCTTCCCACTAGCTTGATGTAGGGATACCAGGAAAGATCATATATTCTGCATGCTGGGCACCTAGTGTTATCGAAATAGATAACGTAGACGCCGTCTTCTTCGGGCTTGAACGCCTCTCCCTCTGTTCTCACTAGCACCCACTTGTCCTTTTCCTTATCGTAGATGTAGATGCCGTGGGGGGAGTTCACGTCTACTATATCGAGCTCGACCCTCTCCTGCTTCATGGATTTCTCATCCCCTTTACCTACTAGTTTTTTGGCGAGCTCCTCAAGTATTCTGTCCAGATCATTTTCAACCATATGGGGTCTCACCTCTATAACTATATGGTTTATCCTACTTGCATACAACGACATGTACACTCAAGATCGAGAACCAAGTAATCCCTTATCCCCTTCTCCTCGGCCAGCCTCAGGAAATCATATAATTTACTTACAGGAACGAGATATGTTCCCGGGCACAGGCGGATCCCCTCGACGTGTTTCAGCATGCCATGTGACCTGTATTTTCTACCTTTGACAACCACGGTTGTCCCGAGGAGGGTCTTGGCTACTTTGCTCCTTGACCGTTTGTCCATTCCTTTCTTCAACCTGATGATGGCATATACTGTCATTACTGTGCGCCGGTGTTACGTTTATGCCACTAGTGGCATAAAAGACTTATTTTGTCTTGCCAAGCCACTTCATTATACCTTCGCCACTCCCCTGTTTACGTTTCAAAACCTTCTCCACAAATCTATCTCTCACAGGCTCGTATACCTCCTTGTAGAACAGCTGCGGATCACGAAGCACGGTCTTGGGGAATCTCCTGACATATTCTAGGGCCGCTCTCCAGGCCTCCTCAGCCTTTATTCCAGCCTCCTCGAACTTTCTCAGAACATATCTATCGAAGTCCTCCGGCCTCTGCTCTATTCCTCCCATAACGAAATAGCCTCTGGGGGAGATCTGTAGTTTTTCTCCAACCTCCTCGACGCGTTTCAACTCCCCGGTTACCCTAACGCCGTATATCCTCCCTCGAGGCCTATAGGCCGCAACCCCCCTCTTCGCCGGGCCATAGTATTTCGCCCATGCATAGAATATTGCGCGGTTCAGCCCGAAGCTCTTGGCTTTTTCAAGATCACCGGTCAGGATATAGTATCTTGCAGCCTGTAGTAACGCCATGACGGGAAATCTGCCTGGCTCAGAAACGTTCCTACTTACAGGCTTCCCCACAGTCGGGGGTTCCCTTGTTTCAACACCAATCCTTGTCGCACGGGCCTCCAATAGGCTGTGCTTCCGCACAATGCCTATGTGCTTGATAGCCTTGTATGCTAGCTCGTCGAGCCCGCTTTTCTCGTAGATCCTCCATGAGTCAGGGTCATGCCGTGGATTCGATGGATCACTCCATTCTAGCTTGAAGTCTTCAAGATCTCTGGGCCTGAAGAATACAACGGCCCTATCCAGTCTTCTATGAAGGCTTAATGGTGCGGTGAAGACCCTCTTCATGGAGACCAGGTTCTCGATCTTCACTATTCCCCCGGATTCCCTGATAGCATCTATAAGCCTGGGCTTTAATACTTCGAGGACATACTCGACGAGGCAGAAAGCCACGTCCAGGGGATGATATTCTTTTAGCGGCTCATCTATGCATTTCTCGTTGAACCTTACATGTATACCCGCTCCGCTCCAGGCTAGATAGACGCATTTCTCAAAGTTATTCTCTATCACGTACTCCGCTATGATCTTTGTTGTCCTGACTATGTACACGTATCTTTTCTCGAGTTCCCTCTCATCTATTAAGTCTATGTCTATGAATGGCGTGACCCTGACAACGTTTTCCGCGTATTTCTCCATAACGTCAGCTTTCTTCTCGAGGGTTTTGAACACCTCTATTGTGCCGTAGATACTCCGTGGCTTGATGAAATGGTATTTCTTGAAGAGCCGCGGTATATCTTCCGGCTTGCTGATGATCAGGGGCTTATCGTCTTCCCATCGTACCCATTTCCTGTTCTCGCCCTCGAGGCCTATCCATCTACCTTTCAGATACTCGGTTATCTCTCTTAGCTTTAAGGGATCGTTATAGTACTTAGCAATGTCCACGGCTTATCCCATGAGAATAATATTGCATGCTCAGAGATTTAAGGGAGAAGAAACTAGGGATTCCTTACTCCTTGAGTATTTTCATCATGGTTCGAGCGTTCTCCAGCATCCAGTGGTCATTATTGAAGAAAACATATGTTTTCGCGGGATTAAGAACACGTATTTTCTCGGCCACCTCGCGGAGTTCTTCCTCGGTGTATTCGTGGGCGTACCAGCTACTCCTCCCATGCATGCGGAGATAGACTATGTCGTTACTGCTCCGAATCCATACTCCGATAGGGCTATCTATGCTGACGAGGGTTACGCCGATCCTTCTACAAAGAGATATTGTTTCCTCATCGAACCAGCTCGGATCACGGAACTCGACTGCAAGCCTTGGGCCCAGCCCGAACCTCTCCGAGAACTTTATGAGACGCTCAATATTTGCCGGACTACGCTTGAATGTTGGAGGGAGCTGTAAAAGATAGAAGTCGATCTTATCATCAAGCGGCTGGAAAAGCCTCAGAAACTTCTCGAATGTCGGATAAGATGTTTCACTGAGCCGCTTGTAATGCGTTATTATACGGTTGACCTTGACCGCCCATCGTAGGCCCCGGGATTTCCGGGCCCAAGATCTAACCTGGTTCGGGAAGGGGAACCTGTAAAAACTGGCATTGAGCTCTACGGCGTTGAGGCCTGAGTACTTGACGTACCAGTCTAGGTTGCCCCACTCATTCCAGTCGTAGGCCCAGCCGCTTGTCCCTACGTATACCTCCATGAATCCTCGCTTCACGGGGTTGTTGAGGCTTGCTCGGGCTTTCTAAGTATGCCCTCGATTTCGCTGATCTCTATTCCGAGCTTCTCTGAGACTTTCCTGAGAGCCTGCCTCGACAGCATGTTCTCAAGCCTAGATACGATCTTTCTTGTCTCCTTATCGATATGAAGGGCTTCCCGGACTGCTTCTCTAACGCGTGATTCTAGCGGGAAGGTTTTCTCCGCCTCTATGATCAATATTTTTTCCTCGGGGAGAACCTCGACGGTATAGCCGTGCTTCTCAGCTATCTTTGACGCTATCAATGAGTAGAGGCCAAGGGGCATCCAGGCCCTATACGCGTACTCATAACCTATTACCGTCTTCTCGAGATATATATGGCCTTTCCCCTCGTCACGCCACAGTGTCAGGTTATCGTAGAATTCTAGGCCCTCAACCCTATAGGTATAGCTTTCCTCCTCTAGGACGGCGAGGGGCATTACCTCCATCACCACTGGCTCACCATTAATAGTCTTGAATGGCAGATCCAGAAACTTCATCTTCATAACGGTTCTTAGTGGGATGAAGACGTGTATGTGGTTCTCGTCAACGATCTCAGCCGGATACCTTCGTTTACGGACTTTAACGTACTTTAGAGTCTTATCGACCTCAATTGATCGCTGCGACATAGATCTTTCACCCAACCCTACTCTAGACTTGAGAAACAAAGCCTTATAATGGTTACAATATGTGCTTCATCGGCCCGGGGCCTCCGGATGAGGCCTCGGTCCACATTAATGCTTCGGTGGATCAGGCCTCTTCATAAAACTATTTTCTTTCCGATGCTATTTAATTTCAATCGCTTCATCAATATCGATCAGTTCTTCATAATCTGCTAGTTCGCCCCCTACTCTCTTCATCCAGCCTTTATTCTTAGCAGCAACATCCATGCTAGTCAGGATCGCAAATGCTTTAAGTGCGTGTGGTAGTTCTTCAGGGAACACCCTGCGTGGATCATTTGTTCTTATAAACTCGATGTTTTCTCTCACCCACGGACAGCTACCGCTTACACGTAATGTATTGTCTCCCCAGCCTATGATCAATGGGTACATCTTGCATGCCAGCGGCTTCTCCTCATGAATTAAACACTTATATCCATCTAGGAACGGGCATTTTCCCCTGATGACCCATTTGTAGAGTAGAACATATGCTTTACCGCCAGAAACATACCCAGCATATGGCCTGAACTCGAGGCTCCCAACCCCTTTCTCTGCGGCGAGCCGCTCCAATAACCTCTTCTCCCACGGAAAAACTAGAGGGGCATCCTCAATATTATTGAAGGTGCAGCACTCTTTACCGCATATAATAAGGCATTTAAACACATTATCCATATCCGCGGATCACCTGTATGGTATTATGCACGGGCTACCGAACTTGCCTAGCCTTACTCTCGATCCAATGCTTCCGTTGACTGGTATAGCTCTGAGGGCGACGGGCTTCTTCTTTGTGAGCCAAACCGTGTATGTATCAAGAATATAGTTTGCTAACATCTCTCTATTAGCTGGCACTACCAACATGTCCGGGCCCGCGACACAGGCTATTGATGCCAGAAGGAAGTCCTGCGCCTTGATCCTACCGCGGCATCCCGCGTCTACCAATACTTTGTCCTCGGCGTAAGGAAGCATTACCTCGTTGAACCCTGTCACCCATGCGATGCGGGCTGCAAGCTCCGATATTATCTTGTTCAAGAACCGTACAGCACTGAGGAACCCTGGCTCGAATAATCCCGTCCTGGATAAATTCATTATCAGTCTCGCCGTGCTATCGCTCATCCATGGTGAAAGGCTTAGATCCGCGAACGCCGTGACACCCCTAGATCTAATAATCGATAATGGTTTCTCAAGCATATCTAGGAAGTCCTCGAACCTTAGCTCTCCCTTAACATGTTTCTCCATCAGATCATTGTAGAGATATGCCAGGCCGTAAGTCCAGCCCAGAGCGTAGCTAGTGCTATCGGGAAAATATGGTGTCCTGATGGGCTCATTATGTATGGCCACAGCTATCCGGGTAGCCAGGACGGGATCGTGTGAGGCTGCCTCATGGATTATCCAGCTAGCTGCTCGGGCCCCCTCTGTCGGGCTCCTCGTTATACCGTGTAGGGGAACATAGTATCCTTTCTCGATTAGCTCAGTCACGAGTTTTGGAGAGACACTTGTTATCTCTAGACCACCGATAGAGACTAGGGTGTCCCTTGGAGGATCGGGGAGAATCGATACCAGGGCCCTGTATGTCTCGACAGGAGGCTTAGGTAATGTGATCCTGAACGTCCATACATCGTAGCCGTTCTCATGCAGAATATCCTTTATCTCCCCGAGCCTAGTCACGGCTTCCTCGAAGAGGCCAGCAATGGAATCCCTGCTCCACTCCTCAGGGAAAGGAGTGAATACTGTAAGCGCCCGTATCTTCAAAACCGCCACCACGCTAGAACTACAGGGATTCATTAAATAAATGACGTTTATAACACTATCCGTGGGGACAGATTTGCAACTACTAGGAATTGCAAACAAGATAGTGTTTGTACATGACGACTTCATATACGCCTCAGTCACAGCAGGCCAGATCTACAGGGAGCTCCCATCAATAATACTGAGAAGTATGGATGACAAAACATTCAACAACACGGTCTTTAAGCATCTATTAAACATCACGGGAGACGATAAGACAAGGGCCAAAGACCTCTACGGCCCATCCTCTGATGAGACAGACAAGAGGCTGAGAGGATTCATCGAAGAATATAACTCTGCAAGGCCTTCATCCTCAATAGAGTATTGCCTGAGAGGCCTTCCACGAGAAATCCTTGTTGACCTGATATCAAGAGATCTAATATGGGTTATCCCCTACGACAAGATAGAATCCATAAAGGTAAGGAAGGTAGGCACCCACAAGATCATAGAGATAATTTATCTCTGTCCATACACAATGACCAGACGAGCACTCAGACTACTCTATAACGAGGACTTCTATAGGCTAGTAATGAGCCTGATTGGTGAGAAAAATGAGCATGTCCATCGAACTAGCTAAGCCTCCATATACCAGAGAGAAGATAAAGGAGCTACTGAAAACGATAGAGAGGCTAAATCCCGCCCAACAGTTGGAGGCCCTAGCAGGATTATCTGTGATTATCGATCGCCAAGGAGCTGCTCCGGATATATATAGGCTTGGAATAAGAGGAGAACTGGCCGAGATCGGCGAAGAATATCTCAATAGGCTACCTCTTAATCTATGCCCACATATATTCAAATCAACGCTGATCTCATTCTTGGCAAATAGAATAAGGAAACCAATATCATCTGCCGCATTCCTCGACTCTCTCCGAAGATTACACGGATACATGACATACATGAACCCGTTGGCCATACTCTATGTTCTCTGGAAAAACCCTACAGCCGCCAAGAAGTATTTCATTGACCTCATCGATAAAAGCCTATTAATAGATCTGGCCAACCCGGATCTAAGATATACTGTTCTATACAGAGACCTCCTAGTTGCATTATCACCAATACTATCCATGGAGCTGTTTAGGAAATATTATGAACCAGTATCTATCCCTGAGGAAATACTCGAGACAGCGGGAGAGATCAACGCTGAAGATCTGATGGAACTCCTTGTTAGAACAATAAGATCATATATAAAAACACTTATTTCGACCACACAGGTTCTAAGAGCCGCCATTAGAGCTGAGGAGTACTTAGACAAAATGAAGCTTGAGACCACAGGACTAGTGAAATATAGGGATGTACTCGGCAGGCTCGTGAAAACTAGTAGGAACCTAATGTTGACGAGCCTTGAAACCCTGACAGTCTATCCCGAGCCAGTGACCGCGGAAGCACTAGCTGGTATTGTAAGTGAAGGATTAAAGCTGTTGAGGATACCGGAGGAACTAAGGTTAGCTCTAAACTTGATACTCGAGGCCAGCCTCGCCCCAGAGGATCACGTTAGAAGTCTAACGTATATTCTTGGGAAACTCGTAGAGATAATCAAGGGTGTTGGAAGGGAAGAACTGGCAAAACTGTGTGGAAACGTTAAGGGCAGAGTATTGCTTGAGAGGCTCGCCAGACATAATGATAAAAAATGGGTCTCAATGCTGGGGGTTAAATGGGATAAAATATGTACCGATTAGATCCTCTCTAGCATTATGGTCTTTACCTCGAATCCCCTCAGCCTGACGGGGTTTTCTGTTTCCCCGCGGTTCTTACCGATCAGGTCTGTTTCTCCTACGACTCTGTATTTACCAGTTATCTCAACCTCTCTTTCTATAGGGTATGGGTTGTAGATGTTAGCGTAAACTATGTTGCCTGACCCCCTTAGCCCGGTGATTATAGCTAATTTCTCGGGCTCAATAGATATGATCCTCTCTCCTATTAACGGCTGTCCCCGGAATATCTTCAGGGGACTCCAGAGCTCATAAGTTATAGCTGGTACCATCGCCCTCCACGTGTCTCCCTTGTGAGGATACAAGTAGTATGTGACCCTGAACCTACCTATACCGCTATAGGGGTCAGGGATTGTCGGCGCCTTGTGTATTGTCAAGCCGATCTTGTCGCCGAACACGCTGTAGCCGTGCTTATGCATAGATATTATCGCTAAGCCTTTCTCTCCATCATTTATATCCATCCATCTCAGTGCAGGGACCTCGTAGAGCAGAGCATATTTTCTGGGATCCTCCGGCATTGTTGGCCTAGCGACCGCACCGAACGGTATCTCGAACCACGCCTTATCAGTCCATATATCTGGTTCGAACCATGCCTTCAAGTACCTGAGCCTGTCTCTCCAATCCAGGTCTAGATCTACCCTGACCGTGTCCACTCCGCTGAACAGGCAAACCCTCATCCTAACCTTTGATCTGCCGGTCTTCTTCGAGAATTCGATACAGGCGGCTCCGCCTCCGCCCGCTAGTATTTGTGGCTTGCCGTTAGGCTCTAATGGCTGGCCGTTCATAAGCCCTGATGGGTCAAGCTCCCATGCATCAAAAACCGGGGGCCTGTCAAGATGTACTAGCAAGAGGTTGCTTGGCTCATTGAGATAGTTGATCCCGCTCTTGTCTCTGAGGCTGAGTATTTCGCCGGTATCAGACACTGTGAGTTCAAGCGACTCATTACCAAGCCTAATGATTTCTCCGAGATCCACGTATGTGTTTCCTGTCTTGTTTACTTCTCCGGGCTTGCTCCATGATGCTCCTATACCGGGCACTTTCTTGATCTTTACAGCGTATTCTCCCCATCCTATTGGTACGCAGTACTCGATCTTATCCCCGCCTATACAGTGATCTCTAAGCAGTACTATTCCTGAACGGTGCCATGGAAGATCATTATAGATCGTGTATCCCTCACTACCCGATACAACATTCCTCCTAATAATCCCGGAAGCAGTATCCAGTAACCCCTCGATCTCCCTTAAGGCATACTCATAGGTTCTAGGAACACTAGTACCCGGTAGAACATCGTGGAACGCGTGGAGTAAGAGCTTCCTCCACATCTCATCGAGAGCCCTGCCCGCTGTTAGTGCTTCGGATATCTCGGCACTTCTAACCGTCATTTCAGCTCTGGCGAAACAGTCTTTGATCCGATGATTTGTGGTAAGAGTCCCCTTATGGATCTCTAGGAGAAGATCGCCAGTGATAACCGGTAGTTTGTCTTTGGCTTTCCTATAAGCCTCGACAAGCTCCTCTTCATCGATATCCTTCACTTTATTCGTCGCGCCGAGCAATTGTTCCCTATAGATCATCATTTCCCATGAGGGGCCGCCTCCTCCATCGCTGTATCCGTAAGACATGATGATGGGGATTTCCCGGGGGGCCTTTGCTTTTCTATCATACTCTAAGATATGTGATGGTGTGAGGGCCTCTGCATAGTTTGTCGGTATAGTGTATACGGGTATCTCCGTACCATCAACGCCTCTCCATATAAATGCATGGTGGACAGGCTTGTTTATGATATTCCAAGTGTTCTTATGGATTACGAGGAGCTCTATGCCTGCTTTAACAAGTAGTTGCGGCAGACTCGACGGGTAGCCAAAACTATCGGGTAGCCAGCCGATCCTAGAAGGTCTCCCTAGA
>Ga0256831_1001363_pt1 | contig 12880 bp, 10 predicted proteins | sample 132544metaG_FD_189087 | JGI IMG/M metagenome (GOLD analysis project Ga0256831, IMG submission 189087) | Hydrothermal vent microbial communities from Lau Basin, Pacific Ocean - 132-544 | ecosystem: Environmental > Aquatic > Marine > Hydrothermal vents | place: Pacific Ocean: Lau Basin | collected... | reverse complement strand
GAGGCGTAAACGTCGAGCCTGCTCAGCCAGTCATGGTCCGGAACCATCGGGTCTGCCGGGAAGTGGACGAGTTCCTTGGCGAGTTGAGATGCCATCCCGTCGTCAAAGAAACGCTTGAGCTCTTCTTTGTACTCAGTCTCGAGCTTTCCGGGAAGATCGTTCCAGAGTCTGGCAAAGTTCGTGAGGGGATCATCGGTAGAAGTGGTGTTTTCGATCTCCGCGGATATCCTTTTCTCGGCTTCCTCCAGGGCTTCGATGAACCTCTTCTTCTCCTCATCGCCCGCCTGGAACCAGAACTCATTGAGGTTTTCGAGCTCCTTCTCCTCAGCGCTTATCGGATGCTTGAGAACGAACTTCGCGGGTTTTCCTTCGAGGGAGTAGCTTGAGAGGTGCCTCCATTCGGAGGGAAGGGGTTTTCCCCCACTCGAGAGAGAGCTGAGTATCTTTGATGGGGCAACTTCGAGAAGGGCCTGGGCATAGGTTTGAGGTATCATGGATAAACCCTCCTAAAACCTCTAAACCTAAACGCAGTGAGGACGTCTGATGTAATCCAGTCCACAAAATCCTCGTTGGTGAAGGGGGTTCTTTGAGAAGTGAGAACTTTAATGATGGTCCCTTCATTATTCCTTTTAGACTCAGCCAGAAACTTGCCTCTGTGCATTGGGAGGTACTGGTAGGGAAGGATAACGACCACTGGATAATAACTTTCTCCAATCTTTTTGACCGTAAGAATCACCGATGAGGCTCTGCGTGAGAACTCTTTCTCCCGGCTATTTTCCCTGCCGATTCCCCTTACTTCAGTTTCCCAGTTAGCGTATATCACTGGTGTCCCGAAGTAGTACCTGTACTCGGTGTTTGTTTCTCCCCCTCTGAGACGCTTAATGGCATCGTGGGAAAACCTACGGTCTGCAAATTCAAACCTTACTCCACCCTCGTACATCCTCCTCGAGCGGTCATAGTGGCCTGCGTAAGCCTCCTGAAGGGCTCTGAGGGCATCTGAATGGTTCCTGTAGGATCTCTCGGAGATTAAAACTATCATTTTGGACAGGGTTGGAAAGGAAGACACCTGAGGAGATGGCCCATAGTTAGCCTTCCCAGATTCTTTATTGACGGCATCGTTGAGGGTTTTGTTTTCCAAAATTCTCTCAAGGTCGTGGAGAGTTGCGTTCTTCAGAGTTTCCAAGAACTGCTTTAGCCCCCTGTCCCCTGAGGGAACGTCCCAGGTGATACCAACCACCCTTAAACTCCCAGCTCCCCTCCTCGCCCTGAACCCAAACCCACCATAAGTCACGGCCAGCCACAGTGAAGTGGATGCCAACACGAACGCCTCTCTATCAGAGGAACTTATTGTGACCTGAAATCTGGAGCCCGGCGGATAGTGGGTAGGAATTCTTCCCCGGACTCTCTCCTTCAGTTCGGAGGTCAGCTTTCCTAAGTTAACTCCCTTCATTTGGAGTATCTGATCAAGTTGTCTTTTATCCTCAAATTTATTCCTTATCCCATGCTTTTCGAGAACAGCACCAAGTTCATTCTTTAAGAATTTTTCAAGTTCCATCCTGACTGAGAAGAAGAGGTAGCCGGCTTTATTATACGGAAAACTGAACGTTACTTTAAGCCGGCTTCCTTTTTTGTTGGATATAACTTTTTTAATTCTAATACTCTCAACGTCAATCAGAGGACCCGGCTCATTGAGGGCTTTCACAAAAACCGTTACGCGGCTTTTCCTACTTCCATTACTCCCGGCAGACCCAAAAATCCTCCCCTCAACTTCCCTCAGTTTCTCGATGTCGTTTCCGAGGTAAGCTCCAGCAAGTGCTCTAAACCACCAGCGCATAACCCCTTTAACGCTTGCCGAGCGGAACTCGACCTGTCTTTGGTCGGCACCCCGCATGAAGACCGGCGTTATGGCCTCGAGATCAAAAGTGGCCTCATACATTAACACACCTCCCGGGCATAGAACAGGCGTCCCCTGATTCCATAGGGGTATGGTGTGAAGCGAACATCGTGGGATTGTAACGTCATTCTGGTATAAAAATGTTTTGCAGGGAATTATAGTGAGCCTCGATGAAAGCAGATGGACGCTCCCCGGGAGTGGGGCTGGCTTCAGAACCCCTTCAGGTCTAAAACGTCCGGAAAAAGTGCTTTCCCGCATCGAAGGGATGGAGTAATGTCCGCCCCGGTGATGGGAATGGATGTAAAAGCCCCGAACTGGTTCTAAAACGCCAAGTGGCTCTCTGCAACTTGAGAAGAATAGTACGGATATCCGGGTTTAAATTGCCAAACACACCTGCCAGTTCTAAACTATAGGATATGTCGGTAGAGTTTTCGCCCCTAAGACCAGCGTGTTTCCAAAGCGCTATGCCAGTTCTGAAACTTGCGGAAGTTGTGGTGAAAAGCTACCTGAGGAGGCTTGTTACTGGAAAACTCGAGTTTTCCAAAGCTCTAAGCTGGTTCTGAAACGGTTCACTTTTTCGCCCCGCTGGGCAAACAAAAAGAGGAGGAACCCCCATATAAGCCTTTCGCCTTCGGGTGGCCCCAAAAAACCGGCCGTTAGAACACTCCTCTAAAACTAACACCCGTTGGAAAGTGACAATCTGGAGTGTTTCGTGGCTTCTTCATCTGATAACCGGTGGAAGAGGCGGCTGTTTTCTCGGAACTGGATCTTAAAAACCCTGATATCCCAACCCCCGGAATTCCTTCGAGTTTATCCCTCCGATCTTCCCGGAAACGGCGCTTTTAGTCCGGAGAACCCCTAAGAACACTCCTCTGTCCATCGTTAAAAAACCTTTCCGCCCTGCTTTTCTGAGCCAGAAAAGACTTATCTCTGTTTTTCTCTCCAATCTGGGCCGGAACTAACCTTTATTTACAAAAACGTACATGGATTTACCTTTATGTAACGTAAAAAAGCGAAAACCGTTTTCCGGGCCGATTTTAAGATTTTCAGCGTTCAGGGAGAAAATCGCCCCACCTATCCCCCGGAGGTTTGCCCAGAGCTCTAAAAACACCCTACTCCGGCTTCTCTTTCAATGCACGGGTTTGAAAGCCGGACGAATTCCGGCCTTGAACAGCGGAGAAAAGCTCAATATTGTCTTTTCAAGCCCAAAGACACTGGCTCACTTCCTGAATGGGGAAAAAAGGCAGTGGGAAGAAGATACACACCACTACCCGGCTGGAGAAACCACCTTAGGACCTTGAAGATCCTCCCGTACTTAATGTCCCCCGGGTGAACCAGCTCGTTGATCCAGTTGCGGAGATCTTGCCCCCTCCACACACCGGGCGGCTTGTACCTTCCGACCCGGACCTCGCCGAGGACGGTCTCTAAAGCGTAGAAGTTCCCGGTTGTGGGGCAGCTTACTGTCCGCTATTCTCCCTATCTCGAGGGAACTTCATCGGAGTGGCCGAAGTCAACGGTTATGTTTCACCTCTCCCCCAGCCAATCCTCTGTGAGAAACCGTGGGAGGACTTCCAGCATCAGCACCTGGTCAAAGCCCATGTAAACCGGCCTGCCTCTGGCCCCTATCGTTTTCACAGGGGCTTCTTCTTGACATTCCCAAGCTGCTCCCGATCTCCTCGTTCACCACTAAAACCTTGTCGGGGGCCAGTTATGAGCCTCTGCCAGGTACCGGAGGGGTTGAAGACCGCCTCCGGGAGGCTCCGACAGTAGTGAGATGGGTTCTCATGACACCATCCACCAAAAGCTTTCCGAGGTTGCCCTCGCGCTCCAGTTCTTCACTGGCTTCACCATCTACCAGAAGACCACGGAGAGTATCTCAGGCTACCCGGTCGGCCCGGCGATGTTCATCGTTGGGGCTCCCCTCTTCCCGATCCTCCAGCACCCCATCGGCTCGAATAAACTCCCGGAGTGGCTATTCTACACGCACTTTCACGGCGTCACCAACCCGGTCCTGGCGATTCTCGGGGCTGGCATAGGGATGTTCGTCATCCCTACCTCATGGGGCTTGAGGGGGTGAGGAACTTAAACCTGGCCGGTGGCGTCATGGGTGTAGTGGCCGGCCTCGTCTCCGCGATGGTGACTCTGGCCCTCTTCGGCATTCCTGCCCTTTACCTTGAGGATGCCGGTCACGGGACCCTCTCAGCGGTTATCATTTTTCTCGGCCTCCCCGCAACCGTTATGGCCGGGTTCGGTGGTTTTGTCTTCCTCTCCGGCTCCACTACGGGGGAATTAGCTCGATAGACCATTTCCTCCGGTTCCGGGGCCTGAACATCACGGCGATGGTCCTCTCGATATACCTCCTCCCGACCGCGTGGAGAACTTCTCCAACGCCAGAACACTCGCTCTCGCCCTCGGAGTGGTTATGGCGGCTGGTTCTATGCCCTCTCGAAAAAAGAGATGAGACTTGAGGAACTCACCATCTCCTGGAAGGGCGTGCTTTTTGTCCCAGCGTTCCTTTCCAGTGTGAGGATCGGGTTTGGCGTTGGCCGAATTTCTAATTGTTGCCGGTCTTCTTCCTCCAGGATCTGTCGAGCTTCTTTATCAGGTCGTCGAGGAGGTCTTCGAGGCTCAGGATGTTGAGTTCGATCCGTTTCAGGAGCTCTTCCGGGGGTTTTCCATAGACGTCCTGCCTGAGGTGCTCTGCGTGACAGTCTCCCTTCAGGGCAACGAGGGTCATCGCGGAGCTGACGGTGGCGGTGCCCCCGGTTATGTCGAAGGTGAGCTCGTTGCTCTCCTCCTCTATAATATCCTCCAGGCTGTTGAGGAGGACCTTCCGTACTTTGTCGACTTCCTCGAAGTTGCCCGCGGGAATCATCTCCACATCGAGGAGGGAATCGGCGGTACCATCCCCAACCTCGCTCACCGTCCCATCGTGCCATCGAATCCTGAGCTTTCTTCCCAGGCACTCCGAGAGCTTCAGGAAGGCAAGGGTCATCTTCTTTTTGAAGGGGCTCAGGGAGTGTCCATTACCATCTTTCAGTCTGCCGTCTTTCCTTGCCTCCTTCAGTTTCTCATCAACGAAGGGCTCCTCCACTTCCCATTGACTCCTGGCCCGTGGAGACGGTTCCCTGTGGGGATACTCCATGTTCCTGTTCGAGACCAGAAGGAACAGCTTTGATAGTTTCGGCTTTCCTGTTTTATCGGGAGTGGAGTGGTGGGCCGTTGCAACGAAGAGGGGCACTATGTTTATGTAATCCCTCTCGGAGTTGGTTATCAGCTCATCGCAGGGTTTTTTGCTCAATACCCCCGGACTCCAGTTGATCAGGCTCAATGCCCCCACAAGGTATTTGGTCGGCTTTGGAGCGTCCGTGCCAGATTCAGGAGAATCGTTCCCCCGCGTTGTTTCCCCGTCAGCCGGGTTCATGTACCAGTAGAACAGCAGCACAACGTCCACAAAGTATACTATCGAAGCGAGGGTCATGACCCACGAGTTGTTCTCGACGCCGTCCGGAAACCAGGCCGTCAGTATGGCCGCAACCAGCAGAAAGAAGAGGGCACCCATGATGGTCCGGACCTGACCGAGGATACTCGATATGACGTAGCTCTCGATGAATACCCTTATGCCCGGTCGCTCTGTTCCCTTTGATTCTTCAGAGTCAATCAGGACGAGGGCGACCCAGAGGATCTCCAGGGTTGCCAGGAGGAAGGGCAGGGCGCGTTCGTTGTAGTCCCCAAATGGACCGCTCTTCCCCGGCTGCACGAGGAGGAACACGAGTGACGGAACGAGCATCAGGGAAACCGCCACCACCGTTCGCAGGGAATCCCCCTTCATCGTTTCACCGGAATGGAAGTGCCCGCAACCCTTTAAAACACTCGCCCTCAGCCTAACCCGGTGGTGAGGATGAGCAGGATAGCGGTCATCGATTACGACAAGTGCAACCCGGACAAGTGCGGGCACTTCCTCTGCGAGCGAGTCTGTCCGGTTAATCGAATGGGGGGCGAGGCAATAATCATCGACGAGGAGAACTACAGGCCAATCATCCAGGAGGCGAGCTGTACCGGTTGCGGAATCTGTGTGCATAAGTGTCCCTTCAACGCAATAACGATAGTCAACCTTCCGGAGCAGCTGGATGAGGACTGCGTCCACCGTTACGGGATAAACGCCTTCGTCCTCTACCGCCTCCCGGTCGTCAAGGACGGAATGGTCGTCGGAATCCTCGGGCCGAACGGAACGGGTAAGACCACCGCCGTCAAGATACTCTCCGGGCAGATAGTTCCCAACCTCTGCTCCGATAACGATTCCTGGGACAACGTGATAAAGGCCTTCCGCGGCAACGAGCTCCAGAACTACTTCGAGAGGCTGAAGAAGGGGGAAATACGCCCGGTAGTCAAGCCGCAGTACGTTGATCTGATTCCGAAGGCGGTGAGGGGTAAAGTGAGAGACCTCCTCAAGAAGGCCGACGAGACGGGAAAGTTCGACGAGGTCGTAAAGGAGCTCGAACTGGAAAACGTCCTCGACAGGGACATAAGGCATCTCTCCGGCGGTGAACTTCAGCGTGTTGCGATAGCGGCCGCCATACTCAGAAACGCCCACTTTTACTTCTTCGACGAGCCCTCGAGCTACCTCGACATAAGGCAGCGCCTGAAGGTCGCGAGGATAATCCGCGGACTGGCGGATTCGGGAAAGGCCGTCTTAACGGTTGAGCACGATTTAGCTGTCCTCGACTACCTCAGCGACATCATTCACGTCGTCTACGGCAAGCCCGGCGTCTACGGTATATTCTCCCAGCCAAAGTCAACCAGAAACGGAATAAACGAGTTCCTGCGCGGTTACCTCCGCGATGAGAACGTCCGATTCAGGCCCTACGAAATAAGGTTCACCAAATCGAGCGAGAGGCAGTCCCAGGCCAGCGAGATACTCGTCGAGTACCCGCGCCTTGTCAAGGATTACGGGGGCTTTAGACTCGAGGTTGAACCGGGAATTCTCTACATGGGAGAGGTGGTTAGCATAGTCGGGCCCAACGGAATCGGTAAGACCACCTTCGTCAAGATGCTCGCGGGGGTTGAGAAGCCGACGGAGGGCGAGATAGACTGGGAGCTGAAGGTTTCCTACAAGCCCCAGTACATCAAGGCCGACTACGAGGGGACCGTTTACGAGCTCCTGAGCAGGATAGACGCGGCGAAACTCATGAACAGCTTCTACAAAACCGAACTCCTCAACCCGCTCGGCATTCCGGAACTCTACGACAAGCAGGTTAACGAGCTCTCCGGCGGTGAGCTGCAGAGGGTTGCCATAGCGGCCGCCCTTATAAGGGACGCTGACCTGTACCTCCTCGATGAGCCCTCAGCCTACCTCGACGTCGAGCAGCGCCTGGCCGTTTCGAGGGCCATAAGGCACCTCATGGAGAAGGAGGAGAAAACGGCCCTGGTCGTCGAGCACGACGTCCTCATGATAGATTACATCAGCGACAGGATAATGGTCTTCGAGGGCGAGCCCGGCAGGTACGGAAGGGCGTTGCCACCGATGGGCATGCGCGAGGGGATGAACAGGTTCTTGGCCAGCGTCGGCATAACCTTCCGCAGAGACCCCGACACCGGAAGGCCAAGGGCCAACAAGGAAGGAAGTGTTAAGGACAGGGAGCAGAAGGAGGTCGGTGAGTACTACTATGCGACGGCCTGACGGTTTTTCCCATTTTCATCTCAATTTTCCCGGCATCTGTCAAAAGACGGCTTCTCCCCCGGCTGTAAACCTGGATAAACGCTGGCTAACGGCCTTTAACTGTCGAGAGTGCAAAAACGTGGAACACGGCTTTTCCATAAACGCGGGCAAATTTAACAACACGGTTTCGTGAAAAAGCCTTAAATAGAGGTTCTTTCTGATGAAAAAACGAGGTGGAAACCCATGTCATGGAAAAAAGTTGCGGCGTTGCTCTTCGGGTTGATGCTCGTTACCACGGGACTGGCGTTCAGTGGAGTTTCAGCGGCCGGGGGCAGCGTTACCGTGATACTGGTAAGCGACAACGAGGCAGATAGCGCGCTCGCCGAATACCTTGCCAACCTAACGGGGGCAGTTGTTGTCACCACGCCCTGGGGGGTTTACAGTCCCGACGTTACGGCCCTCGTGATGGCTCACGCTCCAGACAGGGTGGTGATAATAGGGGGTCCGGACGCGGTTCTCGAGCAGTACGAGACGGATCTGATGGACCTCAACACAACCGTTGAGCGCTGGTGGGGCCCCAACAGGTACGGCACCAACCTCGCGGTCATCGGTAACGCGACGGCGACGCTCGGGTTGAGGTTCGAGGATGAAGTCTTCGTGGCCCCGGGCAACGATACGGCCGCGATAAGGGTGGCCATCAGACGGGCCGCCGGTGTTCACGGCGTCGTGGTCTACACCAACGGAACCGGCGAACCGTCCAGGGTCCTCCGGAGGTTAGGGATAAAACCCTGGAAGGTGGTCGTCGTGATCAGCCCCCTGACGGAGGGGATCCTCGGAAAGTTCCGCGCCGGAGGGGGCTGTAACGCCAGCGTAACCGAGGTGAAGGTCAACGTCACCGCAGAGACCGCCTTGGGGGTAATAAACATGAGCCGGGAGCGGATCCGTCTGGCGAAGGAACTCCTGGCGAACGTCACCCTTCCGCCGCAGTTGGAGAGAACAGCAGGGAGGATGCTCCTCCTCGCCGAGAGGGAACTGAACGCCTCGGTCAGGGCCTACGAAAAGGGCAACTACGGGAGGGCCTACGGCCTGGCGATGGCCTCCAAGTCTCACGCCGAGTTCGTTATCAAGATCGCCTCGAGGGAGTGGAGGATGAAGGTGCGCTTCGACCCGGCTATGAGGTACCGGGTCTTTCTCAACCGCGTTGAGATCCAGCTCCAGCTGATGGAAAGCGCGGGAATTAACGTCACTGAGCTGAGGGAACTCGTCGAGGCCCTGAGGCAGGCCGTTGAAAAGGGAGACTACGACGTAGCCCACTACCTCATGCAGAAGATAAGGATGGAGCTGGTCAAACTCTACTTCAAAGACCGGATCCGGTTCAGGGAGCACGTTGTCTTTCCCGCCCACAGGCGATGTGGAATGATGCCGTGAGCCTTTTTCTGTATCTTTTCCCTTTCTTGGAAACGTTCCCTGCGGAAACGATATAAAGGATGGGCCCCCGATCTGGCCGGTGATAGCCATGCTGCCCCCGGGCAAGATCCCGCCTGAGAAGCTCAGGGAGATAGTGTTCAACCGCCTCGGTGCCCCAGGGGAGAGGGTCTTAATCGGGGCCGACGTTGGAATAGACGCTTCTGCCATAGACTTCGGCGAGAGGGTTTTGGTGGCCTCAACGGATCCGATAACCGGGGCGGAGGAGAGAATAGGCTTCTACGCGATCAACGTCAACGCCAATGACGTTGCAACCTTCGGCGCGAAACCGAAGTGGTTCCTCGTGAGCGTACTCCTTCCAGAGAACTCGGACGAGAGAACGCTTGAGAGAATAATGGACGACCTCCACGCCAGCGCTTCAAGGCTTGGAGTGGCCATCGTCGGCGGCCACACTGAGGTTACTCCCGGATTAAAAAGGCCCATAGTGGTTGGAACGATGCTCGGCGAGGTGGAGAGGGAAAAGCTCGTCACATCTAACGGAGCAAAGCCCGGGGATGCGATAATTCTCACCAAGTGGGCCGGCCTGGAGGGAACCTCGATAATAGCGAGCGAGATGAGCGAGCAGCTCGAGAGGGCCTTTGGAAGGGAGTTCGTTGAGAGGGCGAAGTCCTTCATCGAGATGATAAGCGTCGTCGAGGACGCTTTAACGGCCAACGAAGTCGGCGTCCACGCGATGCACGACCCCACTGAGGGAGGAATAGCGAACGGCCTCCACGAGATGGCGGATTCGGCCGATCTCGGCTTCGTCGTCCGCCGGGAGGGGATACCTGTAAGGGAGGAGACGCTGAAGATATGCGAGTTCTTCAACCTCAACCCGCTCGCGCTGATAAGCTCCGGGGCGCTCCTCATAGCCGCTCCTCCTGAGAACGCGGACGAAATCCTGAGGGCGCTCGCGGAGAGGGGAATAAACGCCTCCATAATAGGTGAGTTCGTTGATGATCCCGGGAGAAGAGTGATCGTTGAGAACGGGATCGAAAAACCGCTTGAAAGACCGGAGAGCGACGAGCTGTGGAAGGTAGTCTAAAGCTCCACCGAAATCCTCAGCTTTTCTTCTTCCTCCAGCTTTTTAAGGACTTCAAGGGTCTGCTCAGGGCTTAAAGAAATTCTCCTCACGTGCTCGTATGCCTTTCTTATCTCGTCCCTCCCGTAACCCTTCGATCGTCCCTCAAGGTAGAGGAGAACCGCGAGAAGGACGCCCTTCAGGCTCTTCTCTGGTAGCGGGAGGAGCTTCCAGCCGCCATCGTAGACGTAGGCAGCCTTTGGAGTTTCATCCCCTCTCAGTTCCCCTACGGGAACCGTGCTCGAACCATCCCCTGATGTCAGGTAGGAGATGAGCATGTCCTCGGAGTAACCCTCCCTCTTAAGTCCTGAGAAGCTCAGCTCGAGGGCCTTCAGCAGGGAAGAGAGCCTTTCGAGTTCGGTTATGTTTTCCTTGGAGAGGAACGACAGTCTGAGAACCGATTTTTCCATGGGTTCATTCTCGATGTTGACTTTAAAGAGAACCCTGTCCCTCAGGGAGGAGCCCTCCTCGAAGGCCTTTATAGCTATCCACACGGCACCGTTCGTGAGGATGCCGTACCTAACGCCGGAGTTGAAGCAGTAGCGGGCGAGCTGGCGGAGGGGTTCGTCCCTCTTGAGGATGTTAACGCCAAGGTTCTTCGCTTCAACGTACGCGAAGACCAAACCGTTCAGAATGAGCGCATAGTCAGCTCTCCCATCTTCGGTTCTCTCTTCCGGACGGACCTCCTCCGGGTTGTTCCAGTCCCAGCCGAGGGCCTGGAAGATTTCCCCGATGAGATGCTGCTTTACAGCCTCCTCGTTCTTCTCGTAGAGCTTCCTGTGGGACCGTATCCTCTCCCTGACCCTCTTTACCGCCACCAGGAGGTCTTCCATTCAAACTCCCCGCCGGGTTGTCTTCCCATCAACCTAAAAGCTTTTGGGGAGCCTGACCCAGAACAATCGGGTGGGGAAAATGTGCAGGGTTCTCTTTGCAGTTGGAAGGGGAGAGGAGATGGTTCCCCTCGTTGATGCCTTCGTGAGGGCTTCCGAGAACGATCCCTACAAAGCCGCGAGGGGAAAGAAGCCATACCACGGGGACGGCTGGGGCTACGTTCTTCTTCGGGATGGCGATATCAGGCACTATCGTTCGATCAGAGCCGTGTTCGAGGACGGGGATGCCGTCGAGGCCCTGAAGGAGCGGCTCAAAGGCTTCGTCGTCCTCATGGCCCACTCGAGGGCGGCGTCTCAGGGTGACAAGAGCCTCCTCAACGTCCAGCCCTTTGCCTTTTCCACGAGACGGGGCTTCTCTTTCTGGCTCTACCACAACGGTGACCTCGACAGGAAAAAGATAATCGAGATGGCCGGATTCGAGGAGAAGGACCTCGAGGGCATCTCGGACAGCTACGCCCTCGGATCCTACCTGTGCAGGCATCTGGAATCCCCCGAGCCGGAGGAGGTTCTAAAGCACTACTCCGCCGCGATGTCGGCAACCAGGACGAGTCTCAACACGGGGACCCTTTTTCTCTCGCTGGGAGGAGCTTCCGCCTTCGTAACCGCTTACTCGAAGCCCCTTTACCTGATGGATCCAAAGAACTGGGACTACGCCAGACAGCTTGTCCTGAGGAAAGAGGGCATCTTCGCTGTGGGCTCTTCCACTCTTGAGCTCTACCACGATGCCGGATGGGAGCCGGTTCTCAACGGACGGGCCTTTTACGTTAAGATCCGGCCAGAAAAAGAGCTCTTTGATGTGAGAGAGCTGGTGATGGGATGATCCCGGACCAACGATGGGATTTCCCCAGACGCTGGAGACGAAAAGACTCCCTGCCCAGCGCGGGAGTACAGGAAAGGTTATAAACCAGGAGGGAATAAAACTACTGGCGACTGCCCCGAGCGGTCCCTGAAGGAGGTGTTTGGAAATGGCTGAGCTGATAGTTAAGTCCAAAGTTAAGGAGGTCGTCAAGTCCATAGACCCCGAGATGAGGATAAACCCCGGGTTCTACGACGCCCTCGAGGCCGAGGTTAAGGTTCTCATAGAGAAGGCCGTCAGGAGGGCCAAGGAGGAGGGCAAGAAGACCCTCTACCCGAGGCACGTCTGATTCCCTTCTCTTTCCTTACCTTTCACCGGTGCACTTTTATGGATGAACCCCAATTCTCCACGGTGGTTTCATGGGGCTGAGGAAGCTCGGTGATTCGGCTTTTCTGTACCCCGGAAGCCCGTCGACGCTCATCAGGGTTTTTGATGGGGGAGCGGCCCTAATCGACCCCGGCCACGGAAAGAGCAGGCACAAGGACCTTAGGAGGGAAGTCAGAAAGCTCGGACTTGAGATCAAGGCCCAGCTGGCAACCCACGGGCACGCAGACCACATTGCCGTCGCCCCAAAGATAAGCGCGCCGCTCTTCCTGCATCGCTTCGAGTTCTCGATAGCGGAAAGCCCTCTCAACAGGGAGATTTTAACCTTCGGCTCGAAGGCACCGGAGGGGTTCTTAGCATTTCAGTTTCTGGAGGAGGTGAAGGTTCACGCCGTCTTCGAATGGGGCGATGAGCTCTTCGGAACAAAGGCGATAAGGCTCAACGGCCACTCCCCCGGGATGACCGGCTTCCTCGACGATGGGAACGGGTTAATCTACGCCGGAGACTCCTTCTTCGGCGAGAGGGTCATCCAGTCCGTTGGAGTGCCTTACCTCGTTGATCCAGAATTGTACAAAGCCTCAATTAAAGAATTACAGAATTATGCAGAGAAGGGCTATCTACTGATACCCTCTCACGGGAAGCCGGTTGAAGGGGATGAAGCGGAGGAACTGCTCGAGTTCAACCTCAAACGGGTGGAGGAAACCGAATCCCT
>Ga0256831_1001362_pt1 | contig 12881 bp, 12 predicted proteins | sample 132544metaG_FD_189087 | JGI IMG/M metagenome (GOLD analysis project Ga0256831, IMG submission 189087) | Hydrothermal vent microbial communities from Lau Basin, Pacific Ocean - 132-544 | ecosystem: Environmental > Aquatic > Marine > Hydrothermal vents | place: Pacific Ocean: Lau Basin | collected... | reverse complement strand
CGTAGAAGTACCTTTGCTAAAAATGATTTTCAACTTCGTAGAGCAATGGCAATCTTCCAAGGACTTGGAGGTGGAATTGACACCAAAGGTGGTTTGGTTTTTGGTAAAAAACTAAAACTAGGAAAACATGAGGGACTTCAACCACTTTATGAGAGAGCAAAAACTAGAGCATTTGATAAAGCAGAAGATTATGATGAAAAATATCCTAATTATGATGACTATGCTGTTCCTAGTAGTGGTGGTTCATGGGTAGCATGGAGAGATAGATTTTTAAAAGATGGTATGCCATATAAAGTTAGAGGAATGTTTTGTTATAAACATAATCCTATGATGAATATGCCAAATACCAAAAAAACAGCAGAGATGTTGAAAAAAATGGAATTAGTAGTAGCTATTGATACTATGCCAAGTGATACTGTAATGTATGCAGATGTGGTATTGCCAGAGTCTACATACCTAGAGAGAACTGACCCTGTTAAAACATTTGGTGGAGTTGAACCATCTATTGCTCAACGAAACAGAGTTGTAGAGCCAATGTTTGAGACTCAACCTGTTATGGCAATTATGAAAGGATTAACTGAAAAAATCTCTAAACCAATATTTGAAATTGCTAAAAAGTATGATGAAGATATTCAAGATGATATAGAAGATAGTAATGAAAAAGAGGTTTATGCTGAATTTGATTTAACATTGCCATTTCAGCATACACAAGAAGAGGTCAATAAAGAGAGGGTCAAAAGTATTTATGGAGAAGAGGCTGTTAAATCACTCAAAGAGAATGGTGTATTTTATCCTGATATGAAAAATTACTATAAAGCTATTTCTGTAAATGAACATCAATACTATCCTGAAAAGAAAAAGCACTACAGCGTTAATGGTGGAAAACCAAAAACAGGAAGTAAAAAAGTTGAGTGTGTAATTACTAACCTTGCAAGTAAGGGAGTTGACCCTATGCCTGTTTGGAAAGATAAGTATAACTTTAAAGTTGAAGAGGGGAAATTTAGACTTCTTACAGGACGACATGCACAGTTTACGCAAAGTGGTACGGCAAATAATGCTGTACTTAGAGATTTAATTATGGAAAACTATATTTGGATAAATCAAAGAACAGCAGAGAAAAAAGGGATTAAGTTTGGCGATAGAGTAGAAGTTTCAAGTAGAACAGGAAAAACTGAACTTAAAGCTTATCCTACAGAAAAAATAGCTCCAAATCAAGTGTTCTTTGTTCATGGTTTTGGAGAAGAGAGTGAAGCCCTTACTTGGGCTTATAGAAATGGTGGTAATGATAACTCTGTAATTGAAGATAGTATTGAACCTGTATATGGTGCTGCATCTATGCATGAAACTAATGTTGAGATAAGAAAGGTTATGTAATTCTTAGTTTTTCGCTCCCATCGCTCTTGCGTGGGAGTGTGTATGAGAGATGGAAATAAGTGATTTACTTTTTCTTCAAATCGACCTCACAATATTTCTTCTTTAAAACAACTCTCATTATAAAATCTTTGGTAATAAGAGCAAAACAGTAAACCCATAAAACATCCATAATAGTATTTTGCTTGTAGTCCAATCCGTAGTAAAGAATAGGTAGTCCTATAAAAATTATCCATTTTACATAATAGAAAAAAATAATTCCTGCACCATATAGCTCTTTGAAAAAATGTTTCATATTTTGCTCCTAAAATATAGTTGGTTGAATAGAACTGTTATCTACTATTCCCTCTTCATTTACCTCTAAAAGATAAGCCCATAACTTAGTAGCCATCTCTTGGTATCGTTTTGATGTTTCACAATTAGGAGCAAGGACTGTAATAGGCATACCTTCATCTCCTCCTTCTCGAATAGCAGGTTCTATGGGTACTTCACCAAGGAGTTGTGTTTGAAAATTATCAATAAGAGGTTTGGTTGTCCCTTTTCCAAAAATATTGTACTCTTTACCTGTCTCTGGGCAGATAAATCCACTCATGTTCTCAACCACTCCTGCAATAGGAACTTTTAGACTTTTAAACATGTCCATACTTCTAATGGTATCGTCAAGGGCAACTTTTTGTGGTGTAGTAACACAAACTCCTGCTGTAACAGGCAGACTTTGAGCAAGAGCCAATTGTGCATCTCCTGTTCCAGGGGGCATATCGAAAAGGATTACATCGAGTTTGTCCCATAAAATGTCTTCTAGCATCTGTTCTATGGCTTGGGTAACCATTGCCCCTTTCCATATGAGTGAAGCCCCTCTCTCAACCAAAGAACCAATAGACATTACTTGAATATTATGTGCCATAATAGGCTTAATGTTTTGACCTAAAAAAACAGGTTGTTCTCCCTCTATTCCCATCATTCTTGGAATATTTGGACCATAAACATCCACATCAAGTAGACCAACTCGTTTACCTTGTTGTGCCAAAGCAATGGCAAGGTTAACCGTGGTGGTTGATTTACCGACTCCACCTTTACCCGAACTTACCATAACAAAGTTTTGAATATTTGGTAAAACATTTTTTCCGTTAGAGCTGGTATCTCTTAGAGGCTTTGGTTGATGTATATTTACAACAGTTTCGCTACCTAAGACCAAAAGACGCTTGACTATTTCATCTGTTAACTGATTTTTTATCTGCTCAGAAGCTGATGGAATATTCAAGGTAATGGTTAAACGCTTATCTTCTATTAAAATATCTGTTACAAAATTAAAATCTATAATGCTTTTAGAAAAGCCTGGGTAGAGAACTTGATTTAAAATTGTATCGACTTCATTTCTTTCTATCATATTGATGTTTCCCTTATAGTGTAATAATATGAATATAGTATAAATATCTACAATATAAAGAACAAGTTATGAAAATTATAAATTATTATTATGTCATGGTAACTTATTATAACAATTACCCTAAAATAAAGTAACTGGCAACAGCAAAGACAACCCCTATAGTTATTCGTTTAACCATTACTCCGATATTATTTCCTATTTGACATGAAGTACATTGTTTATATTGTTTAGCTTCATATTGAGCATAGAAAAAAAATCCAATCATAATGACAATAACAGCAGGAAATGCAAACTTATCATAAGTATACCAACTATTTAAAGTCTCTTTTGAGATATTAAAAAGTGGTAAAAGTAGTGAGACAAACATAAAAAATAGTAGCTTATCGGTTACACTAACAAAATACTCTTTTTTACTAAAAGTAGGGCAAAAATCATCTGTTCTATCAGGCATAATGCCTTTCCCTGCTAATGCTTTTATGGCTTGTTCTCTTTGATTTGGATTGAGTCTGTCTAAAAGTGTTGTATTAAAAAGGTAGTCCACTTTTCTTTGAAAAGTGGAAGCTTCCTCTTTATTGTCTATCTTTTTTGTTTTCATATCACCATTTTTATCATCATAAACAATACTAAGCTCTTCATATCGTTTTACAGTAATGGCATGATTTTTAAAGTAGATACTCTCTTCTTTTGAGTCAAAAGGCTTGTTTTGAGTAATAATTCGAGGGTTTGCATAGGCACAATACTCTTCATTCTCTTTTATAACCATGAGTTGATAAGGGTAGCCTATCTGAATGGCAGAAAGAGCATTTAAATCATGCTCTTTCATGGTATCTATAATATCGGTGAGCATATCACTATAGCTCTCTTTAAAGCTTCTGATAGGTCCAGCATTGATATTAATAGAGCTATTGGGGTAATACTTAATTGCTTGAATCATGATACTTCTATCCTTAGCGTGATTTGGCGTAAATACTTATTAAAGCTAAAAAGGGATTAAATTTAAAAAATACTTGAAAGAGAAGAGAAGCAAAGATGCTTCTCTTTATATAAAAATTAGTGACTTTTACTCACTACAACCAACATCTTAAGGTTAATTACTGCAAATCTAAATGCTTGAAAAATAAGACAAGTTCTCATTTTTTTTGCAAATCCACCTGGTATCATTGTTAGTTCAAATTGGTCATTTTTTTGAAAATTCTTTTCGTGTTCCATTGTTTCTCCTTATTATTATAATTTTATTAGAGTTTTGCCTAAGGCTTACTCTGGGATTAAAGTCCAACCTGGCTTAAGTTTTGCTTTATAGACAAACAGATGGTGTAAGATATGTTTAATCCAGTGTCCAGCAAGACCAACTTCTCCAAAGGTGTAGTTTGTATCTCTACCTGTTCCTGGGTATGTTTCATAGTCAGGTACAACAGGGTAAACAGTCATCGCAGCAGCCGTACCAGTAGTAAGACCTTTACCAGCAGATGCTACACACGCTGCACCCATTTCAGCCATTGAAGCATCGTGAAGTTTAGCACTTTTTCCATTTTGGATTAAATCACAAATAGAGTGAGCAACAGCTTTACCAATAATACCTGAAGGCATACCTGTTCTAGGTGGTGTAGGGTTAATTGGTGTACCATTTACAGACGAAGCTGGTTTTGAGATAAGGTGTGGAGGAGCAAAAGCAATACCAGCAGCAAAAATATTATCATGGTCAGGGTTTTGGTATGTTCTTGGCCAGTCAGAAGCTTTCCAGTTCTCATAAGCACCTGCATCATATTTTGCATCAACTTTCATAAATCCATTTGGTAAGAACATATCAGAAGTAACATCAGAACCATCTTTTGCAATGGCTTTAAGTCCTACACCTGAGAATGGTGGAATAAGCATAGCAAAGTCAAACTCTTCAACACCTGTTGTTCCATCAAGAAGTTCATAGTGAGCTTTACCCTCTTCAACTTTAGATACATGAGCTCCAATCAACCATGGAACATTTCTTTCTGCAAATAGTGACTCTGCAAATAGTTTTGAACTAACTACAAATCCACCAACTTTCATGTGAAGTCCACCCATACCAAAGTCACCCATAAATGATTCATTTGAAATCCACTTGATGTCAATCATATCTCTTACACCAGCAGCTTTTGCTTCATGCTCGATGTTGAAGATATATTCAAATGCAGCACCTTGACATGTACACATACCATGACCTGTACCTACAAGAATTTTTTGTTTTTCACCAGCTTTTGCTTTGTCGAATATTTTATGAAGTTCTTCATTGGCATGAACAGCATGGTCAGCAGTACAAACAGAAACAGTATGAGAACCCATTTGTCCTTCACCATTTCCTAAACCAGGAGTTGCGTCAAAGTTTAGTTTTGGTCCCGTTGCATTGATAAGGTAGTCATAAGTAACCTCTTCAGTCTCTCCTGCTTTTCCTTCTTCTGTATACTTTATTGTAATGTATGGAGTGTCACTGTCAGCTTTTCCGTCTGGGTGAATTGAAACAGCTAATGCTTGTTTAAAGTCAATACCTGCTTTTTTATATACAGGTGCCAATGGGAATACAACTTCCTCTTTTGTCATTTGACCAACACCAACCCAGATGTTTGATGGAATCCAGTTCCAGTTTGCATTTGGAGTAACCACTACTACTTCGTGATCTTTACCTAGCCATTTTTTTGCAAATGTTGCTGCCGTATGTCCTGATACACCACCACCCATTATTACTAATCGTGCCATAGCTTTCCTTTGTTAAATTAATTTATTTCATCTCCTATTATAGGGGTAATTTTTTTAAATGAAAATTAAAAAGAGTGATTTTATGAATTTTATTTATTAAATATACTCAATCATGGCTATAATTATAATTTATAATTATGACTTAGATAAAATAGATTGTTCACTATAACAATTATAAATATATAAAAATATTTTATGTTTTTTGGTGTAAAACTCTTCTATTTATGACTCTCATTAAAGTAAATTTCAAATACAATTATGCCAAAAGAATGAGGATATATATATGATAGATATAATAATGACACCAATACGTGCAATACGCATGAGATATGTACCACTATTACTAATTTACTTTGCCTATGGAGCAAGTGGATTTATTGGAATTGCAGAGAGCTTTTGGGTTAAAGAGCAGTTAACACTCTCTGCTGAAGATTTAGTAGCACTAAGTGTATGGTTAATGGTTCCGTGGACAATCAAGATGATATTTGGACAGTTGGTCGATTCTGTTACCATATTAGGCTCAAACCGTAAAGTCTATGTCTATATAGGAGCAATGCTTATGGCATCAGCTACCTACCTACTTATAGGTTTAGCAGGAGATGCTTCATGGCTCTCTTCATACCCTAAAGAGAGTGTCTATATCTTTGCTTCTGTCCTATCTATGGTAGGTTTTGTGATGCAAGATGTGGTAGCAGATACGATGAGTACTGAAGTGGTTGATAAAAATCAGACCCAAGAGGAGATAAATAAAGAGTTAGCAATGATTCAAGTTTTAGCTCGACTCTCTTTAGGTTTAGCCACCTTTTTTATGGGGTGGCTAGGGGGTAAGTTATCAGCACACTACTCCTATGAGGAGATGTTCACATTTTCTCTATTTATCCCTATTATATCAGTTCTTGGAGTCTCTTTTGTTCGTTTAAATCCTGTTGAAAGTACTCCATTAAATAGACAGATTTTTTTTGGTGGTCTACTCTTTGCCGTTTTCATTGTTCTAGTAGGCTACAACGATATCCCCTATTCGCAAGAGATTGTGTTTGTTATCTCGTTGGCAGTGGTTCTCTATTTTCTAAATACTATTATAGGAGATTTAGATAAAGAGACCATTCATCATATTAAAATGGCGATGATTATCATATTTGTCTACCGTGCCATGCCCTCTGTCGGGCCTGGGGTTCAGTGGTGGCAGATAGATGTTTTAGGGTTTGATAAATCCTTTTTTGCAGACCTATCATTAATAGGTGGAGGTTTGGCTCTGATTGGTATGTGGGTAAGTGCTAAATACATCGTAAACCACTCTATAGGAAAAGTTTTAATATGGCTTACTGTTCTATTTACCATATTATCTCTACCAACTCTAGGTCTCTATTACGACATTCACACCATGTTAGGCTTAGATGCTCGAACTGTAGCAATGGTAGACACTGCCTTAGCTTCACCTTTTGATTACATCGCAGGGGTATTGATGCTCACTCTTGTAGCCATCTACGCACCAGAGGGTAAAAAAGGAACATGGTTTGCTCTTATGGCATCGCTTATGAACATCGCCATGAGTGCAGGTCGTCTGTTTACAAAATATCTAAATCAAGCCTTTGAGATTACACGAGAGGTAAAAGATGGAGATGTCATTGTAACCCAAGCCAACTACTCAGAACTAGGAACACTTCTATGGGTTGTGATTATTGTTGGGTTTATTGTTCCTATCGTAACGATTTTGATTTTTGACCCTAAGGTGAAGATGGAGTCTGAGAAGTAGAGATTGAAGCATAACTCCATTTTTTGCAAAACTGATTAGGAATCGGAGACTTTAGTCCCGAACAAAACGAGGCTAAAGCCATCGTTTCCTAGTTTTGCAAGAAGTCTAATAAAATATTTTCCCTTTGCTTCGGTGGCGTATCACATCCCGATAAATCCAATCACTCATAATCTCTTCTCGCTTCTTGTGAGTAAGTTGAGGAGTGTCATAAAGCCCTGCCTCCTCTCTTTGTCGTCCCGATTCATAGAGGATAAGAGCTGTAGCTACAGAGACATTTAAACTTTGAGCCATACCTCTCATGGGGATAATAACCACACTGTCTGCAATGGATACAACCTCTTGGCTGACACCATCTTTCTCATTTCCCATTATAATAATGGTCGGTTTCGTATAGTCAACTTTAGAAAAGGAGATGGATTTTTCAGTTAGATGCGTCGCTACAACCTGAAATCCCTCTTTCTGTTTGGCTTTTAAAAACTCAACTCGGTTATTAAATGCTACTCGTTCACGGTTCATCCAACGATGCGTTCCTTGGGTGATGGTTTTATGGATACGTAAATCTAAATCTTCATGATTGCTGTAGTAAAAATTTAAAACCCCAACCCCATCGCAAGAGCGAATAATGGCTGAGATATTTTGAGAGCTTGATACATTGTCAAGCATCACTTCTAAAGTAGGCTGTTTTCGGCTTAGAATCTCTTCTATACGTTGTTTTCTCTCTGGATTTATCATAGGGGATTATAACATATTTCCAAAAGTCTAAAAATAGGCAATTTTTTCTAAACTATAAAACAAAAAGTGAGTTAAAATTGGTTATGCTTACAGCGTTTTCAAGAAGTAAAATTAAAAAAAGAGAGAAAAAATGAAACCCGTAATACTATTTGATTTAGATGGAACAGTGATTGATTCGACAGAGGCTATCTTGGATGGCTTTAGAGTGGCTTTTGAGAGTTTTGGTGAAGATGTGCCAAGTGACGAGGCGATTAAAAATGAGGTTGGGCATACTTTAGAGAATATGTTTTTGACTTTGGGGGTTGAAAAGAGTATGGTTGATGCTCATGTTCATGCCTATAAGATGCACTATCGAGTTATCTCATGCGAGAAGACGGTTCTGTTAGAGGGTGCTAGGGAGGCTGTTGTTGAGGCTAGTAAATTTGCCACTTTGGGTGTGGTTACAACTAAAACAGGAGAGTACTCTAGGGTTCTTTTAGAGTATATGGGGTTGATGGATTACTTCTCTGTATTGATTGGTAGAGAGGATGTGGAAAATCCAAAACCTCATGCAGAACCTATTTTAAAAGCGTTGGAGAGGCTAGAGCATCAGAAAAGTAACACATGGATGATTGGTGATACTTGTATGGATATGGATTCTGCTAAAAATGCAAATGTTAATGCTATAGCTGTTACCTCTGGATACGCAACTCGTTCAATCTTAGAGGGTTGTTCCTCTTTTATATATAAAAATGCACTAGAAGCCATAGAGTATATTAAAAAAAATGATGAAAATTCTAAATAGTGGATAGAAAGTATACACTCATATAAACTTTGTATTTTTTTTAGTATCTATGCACACTGTTTAAGAGAGGTATGATTACAATACCTCATTAACAGATGAAACAATAGGAGAAGTCATGACAGAAATTAGATGGCACAGCCGAGCTGGTCAGGGTGCCGTAACTGGTGCAAAGGGTTTAGGCTCTGTTGTAGCGACAACAGGAAAACAGGTACAGGCGTATGCCCTTTATGGTTCTGCAAAACGTGGTGCTGCGATGAATGCTTATAATAGAATTGATGATGAGCTTATCACCAATCAAGAGACAAAAATGTTTCCTGATTATGTTTTTGTTATCGACCCTGCCTTAGCATTCACAGATGACATTACAAAGAATGATAAGCCTGAGACGCAGTATATCATTACAACACATCTTTCAAAAGAGGAGTTGATTTCACAAATTCCTGCACTACAGGATAAAGTAGATAGAACTTATGTAGTTGATTGTATGCAGATATCATTAGATACAATTGGTAGAGCAATGCCAAATACACCTATATTGGGTGCATTTATGAAGATTTCTAAAATGTATGAGTTGGATTTCTTTTTGGACAATATGAAAAAGGTACTTGCCAAATTCCCACAAAAGATAATTGATGCCAACATGGAAGCGATTACTAGAGCATATAATGAAGTAAAGTAGGAGACGAGTATGAGTAAAGGTTTAGAAGGTAACGATAATAGAGGTGCTAGAGAGTTAGGGGCAGAGAAGAAAGTTGGTTGGGATGAAGTTACACAAGGTGTTGTTCTTAACTCATTTGTAGGTGAATCTAAAAATGCATCTTTTTTAAAGCCAGAGGAGAGAGCATATAGTGATTTTAACTCCTATACAGCAACAGTAGCCTCTTGGAGAGTAATTAAGCCTATTTATAACAGAGACATCTGTATTGATTGTCAAAACTGTTGGGTGTGGTGTCCAGATACCTCCATTATCTCCAGAGATAAGCAGATGTTAGGGATTGATTATGACCACTGTAAAGGGTGTGGAGTATGTGTAGAGGTATGTCCTACCAATCCAAAATCACTTTTGATGTTCAATGAAGCAGCAGATAATGATGTAGAGCTTGAAAATTGGCCAAAAAAAGAAAAGAAAACGAAATAGGTAAAAAGGATAGTTATGGCAAAAGAATTTGAATTAAATGAAGTAGAGGTATGGGATGGTAACTATGCTGCCTCTCAAGCATTAAGACAAGCACAAATTGATGTTGTTGCTGCGTATCCTATTACCCCTTCAACACCAATTGTTGAGGGTTATGGTGCATATGTGGCAAATGGCTATGTTGATGGTGAGTTTGTTATGGTTGAGTCAGAGCATGGTGCAATGAGTGGATGTGTAGGTGCCGCAGCAGCTGGTGGACGTGTTGCAACAGCAACATCTTCACAAGGTTTTGCATTGATGGCAGAGGTACTTTACCAAGCATCTGGAATGAGACTGCCTATCGTTATGACTGTTGTAAACAGAGCATTAGCATCTCCACTAAATGTACGTGGTGACCACTCAGATATGTATTTGGGACGAGATAGTGGATGGATACAGATTGATGCATTTAATGCTCAAGAGGCTTATGATTTAGCTCTTTGTGCATTTAGAATAGGTGAGCATTTGGATGTAAGACTTCCTGTTATGATGCATCAAGATGGATTTACCACTTCACATAAGGCACAAAATGTCTATCCATTAAAAGATGATGTAGCATATAAATTTATAGGAGATTATGTTCCTGTAGATGATATGTTAGACTTTAGTAGACCTGTTACACATGGTGCTCAAACTGAAGAGGATTGGCACTATGAGCATAAGGCAAAACAGCATAAAGCACTTATGGATTCTCGTACAGTTATTGATGATGTCTTTGCACAGTTCAAAGAGCTTACAGGTAGAGAGTACAACAGAGTTGAAACATATATGATGGAAGATGCTGAAGTAGCTTTAGTACTTTTAGGTTCTTCTGTAGAGACAGCAGTACTTGCTGCAAAACAGATTAGAGAGGAGGAGGGACTTAAAGTAGGAATTGTAGCACCAAGATGTTTCAGACCTTTCCCTTATGACCTTGTAAGAGATGCACTTGATACTCCATCACTTAAAGCAGTATGTTGTATGGACAAATCTGCACCAGGTGGTGCTATGGGTGCACTGTTTAATGAAGTATCAGCATCAGCTTATAGCACAAAAGCTAGACCTATAATGACAAACTACATCTATGGTTTAGGTGGACGTGATTTTGCTGTAGATGAAGCAAAAAGAATAATGAGAGAGCAGAAAGCACACGCAGATGCTGGACATATTACAACAGATATCCAACAGTTCTCTGGACTTAGAGGTCCAAAACTTGGATTTTTCCAGACTAGAAGGGGTTAATAAATGGCAATTACATCAATTAAAAACTTAAAAGAGTTCTCAACAAATAATGAGAGATTTGAGGGGGCACATCTTCTCTGTCCTGGTTGTGCTCACTCTATGATTGTTAGAGAGCTGATGAACTGTACAGATGATAACTTGGTTATCGCGTCAAATACAGGATGTCTTGAGGTATCAACAGCAGTATATCCATATACTTCATGGGATACATCATGGATTCATATTGGGTTTGAAAACTCTGCAACGGCAGCTTCATGTGCTGAAGCAATGTATAAAGCAAGAAAAAATAAAGGAACTCTTCCTGATGCTGATGCTCCTGTCAAATTTGTAGCATTTGGTGGAGATGGTTCTACCTATGATATCGGTTTCCAGTGGCTAAGTGGAGCGATGGAGAGAGGACATGACTTTACCTATATCTGTTTAGATAATGAAAACTATGCAAATACAGGTGGGCAACGCTCATCAGCTACACCAGTTGGAGCTCATACATCTACAGCACAAGCAGGTTCTCACTCTTATGGTAAGAAGCAGAAGAAGAAAGATTTAGTAGCTATTATGGCAGCACATGGTGCACCATATGTTGCACAACTTGCTCCAAATAAATGGAAGTCAATGGCTAAAGGTTTCCAAAAAGCATTAGAGACTGAGGGACCTTGTTTCATTAACACAGTTTCTGCATGTACAACAGAGTGGAAATTTGACCCAAAAGATACTATTAATGTAACAGATTTAGCAACAGATTCGCTTATGTTCCCTATCTATGAGATTATTGATGGACATGAGCTAAATATCCTCTACAGACCTAAGAATATTATTAAAGTAGAAGACTATCTTGGGGCTCAAGGACGTTACAGACACCTATTTAAACCTGAGAATAAGCACGTGATTGAGCGTATTCAGAGTGATATTGATAAATACTGGGCAATGCTACAAAGAAGAGAAGAGGTTAGAGTATAATCGAGTGCAATAAAATTGAGGGTTGATTCATGAGTGAATTTTTAAACAGTAAACCATCTCCATTTGAGGGAGAGTATCCCGATGGGCATCCTGTGCGTACCTATTTGGAGGAGAACCTGCTTATTCGTGAGCTTATGCGTCAGCTACACAGTATAAATATCCATGAGCAGTTGGAGTTCTATAGTGCTGTTTTTGAGAAGTTAGCAAAAGTTGATTTGCACTTTACACGTAAAGAGAATCAACTCTTTCCATATCTTGAAAAGTATGGTTGGACAAGCCCATCACAAGGTATGTGGACTTTTCATGACCAGATACGTGATGAGGTAAAATCAACAAGACAAGCCATAGAGTCTGGAGATATTGAGACTATCTTGATGAGTATGCAACAGCTGTTTAAATATTTAGAGCAGATTATGCAAGTAGAGGAGGGACGACTTCTACCACGAGCTATGGGGATGCTATCTGAGGAGGAGTGGAAAGAGTTTAAAGAGGGAGATAAAGAGATAGGTTGGATGTTTGATAAAGCCCCAACACCTTATCCTCCTGATGAGTATATCCACCCAAGTCAAGATACAAAAAAACGAAAACTACCATTTGGTATAGAGGATAAAACTCACTATGATGAGGGCTACCTAACCCCAGCACAGGTAAACTCTATTTTTAGAATTTTACCTGTAGATATCACCTATGTAAATGAGCATGACCAAGTGGTTTTCTATAACAGAGGAGATGATAGAGTATTTCCTAGAAGTGCAGGGATTATCGGTCGTGAGGT
>Ga0256831_1001361_pt1 | contig 12886 bp, 14 predicted proteins | sample 132544metaG_FD_189087 | JGI IMG/M metagenome (GOLD analysis project Ga0256831, IMG submission 189087) | Hydrothermal vent microbial communities from Lau Basin, Pacific Ocean - 132-544 | ecosystem: Environmental > Aquatic > Marine > Hydrothermal vents | place: Pacific Ocean: Lau Basin | collected... | reverse complement strand
GCCCGTTCTGTTCATAAACAAGGTTGACAGGCTTATCAAGGAGCTCGAACTCACTCCAGATCAGATGCAGGAGAGGTTGATCAAGGTCATAACGGAGGTAAACAAGCTGATAAAGGCGATGAAACCGGAGAAATACAAGGAGTGGATGGTGAAAGTCGAAGAGGGTAGCGTTGCCTTTGGTTCCGCCCTTTACAAGTGGGCCGTAAGCGTTCCGGCGATGAAGGAGACTGGCATAGGATTTAAGGAGGTTTACAAGTATCTGAAGGAAGACAATTGGAGAGAACTCGCCAAGAAATCCCCATTGCACAGGGTAGTGCTTGACATGGTCATAAGGCATCTGCCATCACCGATAGAAGCTCAGAAGGAGAGAATCAAGGTGATATGGAAGGGTGACATAAACAGTCCAGAGGGGCAGGCGATGGTTAGATGCGATCCGAAGGGGCCAGTCGCTTTAATGATAACCAAGATCATAGTCGATCCTCATGCCGGTGAGGTTGCTGTGGGAAGGCTTTACAGCGGAACTTTGAAGCCCGGAATGGAGCTGTATATAGTGGACAGAAAGACGAAGAACAGGGTTCAGACAGTTGGAGTTTTCATGGGGCCCAAGAGGGTTGAACTCCCAGAGGTTCCCGCTGGAAACATAGTGGCTGTCGTTGGTTTGAGAGACGCAGTTGCTGGTTCGACATGCTCAACGCTTGAAAACTTCATGCCGTTCGAATCGATAAAGCACATAAGCGAACCGGTAGTTACGATGGCGATTGAGGCTAAGAATCCGAGGGATCTGCCCAAACTCATAGAGGTTTTGAGGCAGTTGGCTAAAGAAGATCCAACACTGCAGGTTACCTTGAATGAAGAGACTGGAGAGCACTTGATAAGCGGAATGGGTGAACTTCACTTGGAAGTTAAGGTCGAGAAGATAAGGAGGGAGAAGGGAATAGAGGTTATAACGTCACCTCCCATAGTGGTGTTCAGAGAGACCGTAACCAAAACATCTCCAGTTGTCGAGGGTAAATCGCCCAACAGACACAACAAGTTCTACATAGTCGTCGAACCTCTACCTCAGGAGGTTATTCAGCTCTTCAGGGAGGAAAACATAGATATCAGAAAGGCGGACAAGAAGGAGTTGAGGAAGAAGTTGGTTGAAGCTGGATTGAGCAAGGAAGAGGCTGACGGAATTCAGGACTACTACGAAGGCAACGTATTCTGCGACGTCACTAAGGGAATTCAGTATCTACACGAAACGATGGACCTGATAATTCAGGGATTCAGAGAGGCCATGAGTGCTGGGCCCTTGGCCAAAGAGCCGTGCATGGGTGTCAAGGTTAAGTTGGTAGATTGTAAGTTGCACGAAGATGCCGTCCATAGAGGTCCTGCCCAAGTTATTCCAGCGGTAAAGGGTGCGATATATGCTGCGATGTTGCAAGCGAATCCCACTTTGCTCGAACCCTATCAGAAGGTTTTCATAACGGTCCCACAGGACATGTTGGGTAACGTGACAAGGGAAATACAGGGTAGGAGGGGTCAGATACTTGAGATGAAAACCGAAGGAGATTTAGTTACGGTAATTGCCAAAGCTCCAGTTAAAGAGATGTTTGGATTCGCCAACGCAATCAGGTCCGCTACTGCGGGAAAGGCCATGTGGAGCGTTGAACACGCAGGATTCGAACCTGTTCCTCAGGCCTTGCTTGAGCAGTTCATAATGGAGGTCAGAAAGAGGAAGGGTTTAAAGTTGGAGTTACCGAAGCCAGAAGATTTCCTACCCTAAACTTTTTTACCGATGTTTTCAACATACTTCATGCCGACATACGTGTTTAACGAGAAATCGTTTTTGGAGTTCGTTAAGAAGAACGTCGAAGGGAGTTTTGCAGTTGTCTCAAGCGACGTTGTGGATGTGGATGTCGAGGAGATGGAAACGCATCTGGGTAGGAAAAAGGTTTTCGTCGTTAAGTTTGCAATTTCAACCGACGTGTTCGATTTAAACGTTGACGAGTTCGACGAGCTGATAAAGTATGCTGTGGTCTTTGTGGGTGAAGACAATCTCAGCGAGGAAGGTAGAAGGGCGGTGCGTTAGTGGGCCCGCGGGGATTTGAACCCCGGACCTTGCGCTTATCAGGCGCACGCTCTAACCAGGCTGAGCCACGGGCCCTTAAAAGATGGGAGAGTTCACAACTTAAATAGTTTACCGTTGGTCTCAAGCTATGGAGATATACGTTTTAAGACTCGGACATAGACCAGATAGAGACAAGAGGATTTCAACTCATGTGGCTCTAACTGCAAGGGCCTTCGGTGCTAAGGGTATCTACTTCGACACATACGATGAAAAGGTGTTCAAAAGCGTTAGAGATGTCGTCGAGAGGTGGGGCGGAGAATTTTTCATAGAGCATACCAATTGGAAGAAGTTGCTGAGGGAATTCGAAGGTTTGAAAGTTCATTTAACGATGTATGGAATTCCATTAATTGAGAAGATCGATGAAATAAAGAGGCACAAAAAAATCCTCGTCGTAGTCGGGGCGGAGAAAGTTCCAAAGGAGGTTTACGATTTGAGCGATATGAACGTATCTATTGGAAATCAACCGCACAGCGAAGTTTCCGCTTTAGCTGTCTTCTTGGATAGGGTTTTGGATGGCTTGGTTTTCAAGTTAAAGTTCAATAATGCGAAGATCGAAGTCGTGCCTTGCGAGAGGGGTAAGAAGGTCATAACCAAAAACTAAAAATACCTCAACCTTCAAAATTATTACGAGCCCGGGTAGCTCAGCCTGGGAGAGCGCGCGGCTGAAGACCGCGTAGTCCCCGGTTCAAATCCGGGTCCGGGCACTAAATTTCTTCAGAAATCTTTCTGTTTTTCCTTTTCCCTCCCTCCCTAACCGCTTTGACGAACCTCTTAACCCTATCAACCGCACTGTCTATTTCAAAAGCCGTCCCAATCTGAACAGCATCCGCACCGCACTCTATTATCTTTTCAGCCTCCTCTGGCTTTCTAACTCCGCCAGCGACTATGTATGGCACTTCTATTGTGTTGGCAACTTCTCTAACCATCTCTAAGGGTATGTGTCCTTCCTTAGGGTTACTTCCAGCATCTGTGACTATGAACCTGAAACCCATGAACTGTCCAGCCAAGGCGTAAGCTGATGCTAATTTGGGTCTATCTCTTGGAATCAAATCAGCTTCTCCAACGTATCCAACGGTTCCACCGGGCTCGACTACTATGTAACCTACTGGCAGTGCCTCCAATCCAAACTTCTTAACGACAAATGCGGATTGCATCTGTGCCCTCGTTATCCAGTAAGGATTCCTCGAATTTAAGAGGGACATGAAGTATAGGGCGTCAGCATACCTCGTAATCGTTCCAACGTTTCCTGGGAAAAGAACGACCGGGATATCTACAAACCCCTTTATCTCCTTGACGACGTAATCTAAAGGTTCTCCCTGCACTCCAATGCTTCCTCCAACGAGTATTAAATCCGCACCACCCTCGTAAACCCTTTTTGCAGTTTCTACAGCATCATCCAAGCTCCTGTAATCGAGAGGATCGATTACACCAAATAAAAGCCCGCCGTTCTCAACAATCCTTTCAACAATGTATCTTTCGACCTTTCCCCTCATTTAAAGACCTCCAACAATCAACCAAATCTCTGATACCGTCCCATATTGGAGTGGGCTTAAAATTTAACTCTTTTCTCGCTTTGCTCGTGTCAAAGACCCTATCGCTCGTCAAAACCTTGAAGTGCTCGTAAAAGCCAAAGGTTTTTGCAAAAAAATTCGCAACACCCTTTGGTATCTTAACGACGAAGAACCTCCTTCTCAGCAATCGGGCGGTAAAGATCATTACGTCCTTCAACCTTTCCGATTTCCCGCTGATTACGTATAATCCCCTAACGTCCCTCTTCAAAGCGTTTAAGAAGCTATCGGCAACGTCTTCGACGTGTGTGAAGGGTATCCTGTTCGAACCGTCACCTACGATTGGAACTATTCCCTTTCCAATTAATTCAATCATTCTCAGGTATTCTTTAAAATGTCTTCCGTAAACCGTTCCGATTCTTAAAATGACGCTGTTCCTGTGGGAAGAAACTATCTCTTCAGCCTTCAATTTAGTTTTAGCGTAGAAGTTGTCCGGATTAACAGGCGTTTCCTCGTTCGCCATGAAGGGTGGATTTTTGCCGTAAACCGCTATAGAACTTGCAAATACGAGTTTAGCATCATTCGGTATCGCGTTAACGACGTTTTCGGTTAGCTCGACGTTTCCCCTCCACAAATCCCTTCTATCGTTAAACCTAACGCTACCAGCCACATGCAAAACCGCTTTCGCATCTTTGAAGATTTTTTTAAGTTCCTCCACATCGTAACTCGTTACTATTTCCCTCTCAAACCCGCACGGTTTTCTAACCAGAGCTATTCCGTTAACCTTCTTTAAAACGACCCTTCCGATCCTACCGTTGGCTCCAGTGACGTATATCATGAGTAGTGTTTCAGAACGAAGTCTGGGTTTTTCTTACCGAAGACCCTGCAAACGTTTTCGGCGTTGACAACGAGTTGCGCTGGTGAAAAGGCTGAAGGGTCGATCTTGTAAAAGTCTTCTCCCATCTCCTCAAAGCTCTTTCCGTAGTATGCGGTCTTATCGAACGTCACGCTCTCAAAAAGGTCGCTGTCCTGTTTGGCCAAAAGATGAACGCTCCCGTAGTAGGCTATGAAGTCGTTTGCAATTACGTGCGTTTTCTCGCATATCGGTGGAATTGGGCACTTACCCATCGCGTTCTGGATCATGTTGACGTCGTAACCCAAGAGGTTCAACTTGAAGAGTGCAACCTCCACAACCCTCCCTACTATCTGTATAGCACCGACCAAAGAGTTCGGTTTCGTAACGAGCATGTAAACCTCAGATGTGTCAACATCGCACTCGTAGGCTACGAATTCCGCAACGTCCTCGTTCGGTATTCTATCGGATTCCATGGTGACTACAGCGTATTCGGTGTCGTCCTCGTATCCGAGAGTGTCGAATATCTTCTTAGGTTTCAAGGCTAAAGCCCTTGCGGGACCACTTGCGTAACCCTTAAAACCATCGACCTCTATCTTCCAACCGGCCATCTGACATCCCAAGCAGGCCAATGCTGGATAATCAGTGTAAACGTAAACGAAGGGAATTGACACGTCTCTAACATCTTCAAGCTGAACGTTAACGCCAGCCAAACCGCCCATGGAAATTTGTATGAAGAACATTCCGGCATCGTAACTTCCTTTGGCGTTGATGCCACAGTCGATTACCGTAGCACCGTTTCTAAGCTCTATCACATCCACGCAGTAATCCTCGGCAAACTCTATCAGGTCTTCGACTATCTGATAAGCCCTCTCGTTAACGCTCAGCATCTTACCACCCTCCTGCAAAACTCTATCAATCCACCGCTTTCGATTATCTCCCTCAAGAAGTCGGGAACGGGGTTTATCTTGTATTCCTCACCCTTTGTTTTGTTGACTACAACGTTCCTGTTTAGGTCTATTTCGAGTTCGTCTCCATCATCTATCTTATCCGTCTCTTTGCACTCGAAAGCGGGTAAACCTATGTTTATCGCGTTTCTGAAGAATATCCTCGCATAAGATTTCGCAACTACGTAAACACCCAAGGCCTTTAGGGATAGGGGGGCGTGCTCTCTACTGCTTCCGCAACCGAAGTTCTCACCAGCGACGACGAAATCACCCTCTTTAACGTTCTTTGCAAAATCGGGTCTAACGTTTTCGAAAACGTGCTTTGCCAGTTCTTTTGGATCGTTTATGACCAGATACTTTCCCGGGATTATTGCGTCGGTATCAACATCGTCTCCAAATTTCCAAGCCCTACCCATGCACCTAATAGTTCGGTTCGTATTTAGAGTTATCGCACAGCTCACCGGGAACGCACACGGGATAGATGCCGGTTAAACAGGCTAAGCAGAGTTCCTTTTCGTCGAAACCCACCGATTTTATCAGGCCGTCCAAGCTTAGGTATGCGAGCGTATCTGCAGAAATAGCTTTTCTAACGTGCTCAACGTCTCTACCACTCGCTATGAGCTCCTCCCTCGTGGACATGTCTATCCCAAAGTAACACGGAGCTATTATCGGGGGGCTTCCGACTCTGAAGTGAACCTCCTTTGCTCCAGCCCTTCTAACAATCTCAACTATCTTCCTCGAAGTCGTTCCCCTGACTATGCTGTCGTCGACAAGAGTTACTCTCCTACCTCTGACGTTCTCCCTTACGACGTTCATCTTTAACCTAACCGAAAGCTCTCTCAACTTCTGCTCCGGCATTATGAAAGTCCTACCGACATATCTGTTCTTTATCAGTGCCTCCATGTATGGAACTCCAGATTCGACGGAGTATCCTATGGCACACGTGGTTCCACTGTCTGGAACTGGAGAAACCACATCGCAATCTACAAAGCTCTCCTTGGCCAGCCTCCTCCCCATCTCGTATCTCGCCCTATAGACGTTTACACCGTCTATGACCGAATCAGGTCTCGCGAAGTAGATGTATTCGAAGACGCACCTCGCACACCTCTTTGACCTTGCAATCCTAAGGAACTCAACTTCACCGTCTCTCACTATCACCGCCTCTCCGGGCTTAACGTCCCTAACCTTTTCAACTCCAAGGGTATCGAGGGCACAGCTCTCGCTCGCAATTGCAAAACCGAAATCACCCTCGCCAACGCAGAGGGGTCTAAAACCCAAGGGGTCCCTGTAACCTACGAGTGTGTCGTTTATGAGTATGGTTAAAGTGTAACTTCCCAAGAGCTTTTGGGTTAGAAACCTGAGGGAGTTCTCGATGTCGTATCTCATTAGGAGGTTCGAAAGGAGTTGTGCTATGACTTCTGTGTCTGACGTCGTGAGGAAAACCTTACCTTCGTTTTCGAGCACCTCCCTCAGTTGGGGGTAGTTGACGAGGTTGCCGTTGTGACCTATCGCAATTTCACCCACCTTGGAACGCACCAAGATAGGTTGAGCGTTCTCGATTCTTGATTCGCCAGTTGTCGAATATCTGACGTGGCCAACCGCAACCTTACCTCTGAGCTTTGAAAGGACGTCTCCTTTAAAAACCTCCGTGACTAAGCCCATCCCCCTGTGAACCCTTACACCTTTAGAGTAAACCGCAATCCCCGCAGATTCCTGTCCCCTGTGCTGTAACGCGTAGAGTGAGTAGTAGGTTAGACTTGGCGTCAGATCTTCGTCCTCGCAGTAAATTCCGACTACACCGCACATTCAAGTCCTATCTTTCTTCTTTTTCAACCAATTGAACTTTCTGATCTTTTTGCTCCTCCCGAAACCGCAATGAGCACAGTATCCCTTTCTCTTGTGGAAGGAAACTTTTCCGCACCTTCTACACTTGACGTGGACTATCTTCCTACCTCTTTTACCCATCGCAGCCGTTCCGTCCGACATGGCACATCACTCCGACGGAGATACGAAAACAACCGTGTCTCCCCTTATAACAACACTTCCCAACTTTCTGATCACTTCACCGTTCTGAATCTCCTCCGCATTTTCCAACACTATGTTCATGTGGATGTCGTATCCGTTCAGAATCCCTCTGAACTCCCTCCCTCCCTTAAGTCTGACGAGCACCGGTGTCTGCAAAGCTTTGTTCAATACATCGAGAGGTCTTTTTGCCATTGTTCAACGTTCGAGTGACTATATTTAAAAATATCGTTAGATGAGTAGCACCGCCAACACGATAGAATCGATTGCGAGCGTTAGCAGTGAATTTACAAAGACCACCTTAAATCCAAGCCTACCGAAGAGGGAGATGTGAAGCGGTAAGGAGTGCCTTGCGGATCTGACCGAGAAACTTACGACGTTACCGAGTATCAAACCTGCCAAGGCCCATCTGAAGCTCAACCCCTTCTCAATCAAATCTGCGGTGACTACTATTGCAGATCTGGTGTTGAAAATTGCCACGAAGGCTATCGTGAGTGCGGAAGGATTTAAAGGTAGAAATCCAACCTTCCCAACGATTTCATCAAATAATCCCAAGTAATAGAGAAGCTCTACGGCAAAGTAGGTTACGAAGAGCGTTATCAAAATCTTACCCAAGTTTTCGAATACGTTGAGCTTTATGCTTTCCTCAACACCTCCGTAGTCCGATCCATCTCTACTCACCAGGAAGTAGCCCACAACCGTTTTTACGAAGGCAACCCCAATCCTTATGAGCGTGTAGATCACTCCGACGTATCCGAGGAGGGGGATAACGAAGGGTATGTAGAACGTGTAGAGGTGGTTGAACGCACTTGGAAAAGAGTTCAAAAGCGATATACCTATCACGTCTCTATCTCTCAACTTTCCGTCCTTCCAAGCTTGAGAGAGGAATGTGTATGAGGCTACTATGCTGAAGAAGCTTAAAGTGAAGGATGTGAAGGCTACGGAGTTCAACCTCATCAACTTTGCAAGCGATTCCAGGTGCCTCAAAAATTTCAAAAGGTATCCCCTTTTATGTAAATACCACACGATCGAATACGTGAGCACTACGAGGGGTGCTGTTTTAAAGAAGAACGCAACGGTAGATACGAGAACTCTATACATCTGTTTCCCTTATCAGTTTTGAAAGCCGCCGCCGGGATTTGAACCCGGGACCTGGTGATTACGAATCACCCGCTCTACCAGGCTAAGCCACGGCGGCCCAAAGCCCTTAACTCAACACGTTTAATAAGGTTTTTGCAAAGTTAAATATGCTGAAGAGTGTTTGCGTCGTCATGATAGTTCAGAAATCGGAGATACTTGGGGTCAGGAAAAAGATAAATTGGGACGAGTTCATCGAAAAGGTCAGGCCAATCGTTGAGGACGTCAAGAGGAGGGGAGATTCCGCCTTAATAGAATACACCGAGAAGTTCGACGGCGTTAGGCAGAGATACATAAGGGTTCCCAAGGAGGAGATCGATTCCGCTTACGATAAAGTCGATGACGATTTGATAGACGCGTTAGAAATCGCCAAAGAAAACGTGGAGAGATTTCATTCAATCACAGCTGTGGATAGAGACATCAAGATCGATTTCGGGGATTGCGTTCTTGGTAAGAGATACACTCCAATAGAGAACGTCGGTGTTTACATTCCCGGGGGAAACAAGAGCTATCCATCGACTGCTTTAATGGCTGGAGTTCCGGCAAAGATTGCGGGCGTGGACAGGTTGATAGCATGCACGCCACCTAACAGAGATGGGAAGGTGAACCCTTTAACATTGGTCGCTTGCGACATTGCGGGCTTTGATGAAATCTACGCTGTGGGTGGTGCTCAGGCCATATCCGCAATGGCCTACGGGACCGAAACTATAAAACCCGTGGAAAAAATTGTCGGCCCGGGAAACGTTTACGTTACAGCTGCCAAGCTTCTCGTTCAGAAGGACGTTGCAATAGACATGCCCGCTGGACCGTCTGAAATAGTTGTAATTGCGGATGAAAGTGCGAAAGCTGAATTTGTTGCTCTGGATTGTCTGGCACAGCTCGAGCACGATCCCTTGGCTTTGGCAATAGTTCTAACTACATCGAAGGACTTAGCGGAGAGTGTAGATAGAATGGCTGGAGAGAATGTTAAGATTGCCATCGTCGACTCGATAGATGAGGCCATAGACATATCAAACAGGATAGCTCCAGAGCATTTGAGTATAGTGTGCAGAGACGCTGAGAGATACTTGGATAAGGTTAGACATGCCGGGAGCGTTTTCATAGGCGAATACAGCCCCGTTGCCTGCGGTGACTACGCGAGTGGAACCAACCACGTCCTTCCGACTTCAGGATACGCAAGGGTATACTCGGGCTTGAGCGTCGAAACCTTTATGAAGCACGTAACGTATCAAAAACTTACGAAATTCGCCCTCAAAAGAATTGGAGATGCGGTGATCAAGCTGGCTAAGGCGGAGGGCTTCGAAATGCATGCCAAATCTGTTGAGGTTAGGCTTAGGGAAGAGTAATATATCGACGCAAACCGTTCATTTTCCATGCGGAAGTGGACGAGTGAGATAGGAGAGGAAGACGTGGGAAGGGAGGTTACTCTCTACGGATGGGTTCACGAAGTCAGAGACTTGGGGGGTTTGGTTTTCATAGTTCTGAGGGATAGGGAAGGATTCATTCAGGTCACACTGCCCAAAAAGAAGGTGTCTCAAGAGGTTTTCCAAATCGCAAAGAGGTTAAAGAGGGAGAGCGTAATTAAGGTCGTTGGCGTTGTGAAGAGGGAACCTAAAGCACCACAAGGATACGAGGTTATACCCGTAAGCATAGAGGTTTTGAACGAGGCTGAGGTTCCTCTACCCTTAGAGGTTACCGAAAAGGTTCCGGCTGAGTTGGATACAAGACTGGATCACAGGTTTTTGGATTTGAGAAAACCGAGAATTCAGGCGATATTTAGAATTAGGCATCAGATGCTTCAAAGCGTTAGAGCTTTTCTCTGCGAAAGAGGTTTTATAGAGGTTCACACGCCTAAGATAGTTTCGACGGCCACTGAAGGAGGGACGGAACTCTTTCCGATCAGCTACTTCGAGAAGGAGGCTTTTCTGAATCAAAGCCCCCAGCTTTACAAGCAGATTCTGATGTCAGCCGGATTCGAGAGGGTTTTCGAAATAGGGCCGATATTCAGGGCTGAAGAACATAATACGACGAGGCATCTAAACGAAGCTATCTCAATAGACATAGAGATGAGCTTCACCGACCACAACGGAGTTATGAAGGTTTTGGAGAACTTGATCGTTAGGGTTTACGAAGACGTTCTGGAAAACTGCGAGAGGTATCTCGAATGGTTGAACCTGAAGCTTGAGGTTCCAAGCTTGCCGTTCGAGAGGATAACCTACGACGAGGTTTTGGAGATCGCGAAGAAGAGGGGAGAGGAGATACCTTGGGGAGAAGACATACCAACTCCCGCTCTGAGAATTTTGGCTGAGGAAATCGGAGACGTTCACTACTTCATAGTTGACTGGCCTACGGAATGCAAACCCTTCTACGCTATGCCCTACGAAGATAAACCGGAGGTTTGTAAGAGCTTCGATCTCATGAAGGGTGCATTGGAGTTGGCGAGCGGAACTCAGAGAATTCACAAATACGATATGCTCGTGGAGAGTATAAGATCAAAGGGATTGAATCCTGAGAGCTTCGAGTTTTACCTTGAAGCGTTTAGATACGGTATGCCACCCCACGCTGGCTGGGGTTTGGGAGCTGAAAGGTTTCTGATGTCGATGTTGAACTTGAAGAACATAAGGGAGGCGGTGCTGTTTCCAAGGGATAGACATAGGTTGTTACCCTGATCAGACCGTCGTGAATTCATCACCTCTCAGACCATCGGGGTTTCATCATCGTATGTATTAAAAGTTGCATGTTTAAAATACGTTATGATCGCATCCGCACCGGGTAAGGTCATACTCTTCGGAGAACACGCGGTAGTTTACGGTAGGCACGCTTTGGTTTCCGCAATAAACCTAAGATGTTACGCAAAGGTCGAAAGGCATAGAGGTTTGATCATAGAGTCTCCAATGGGTAAAACGGGGTTGGATTTCAAAGTCCATCCCTACGTCAGCTGGGCGGTAAAGAGGTTTTCGGAGATAAAGGAGGTTAAAGACGTTTACATCAAGATTTGGAGTGAAATTCCTATTGCCTCCGGATTGGGTAGCTCTTCGGCGGTAACGGTTGCGGTCTTAAAGGCTCTGAGTCTATTTTACGACGTTGATTTGGATAGGGAAGATGTATTCGAGATTGCGAGGAAGGTTGAATTGGACGTTCAAGGCTTGGGAAGTGGAACGGATCCCTTCGTATCGACGTTCGGGGGAACTTGGCTGATACCTGAGAGAAGGAGGATTAACGTTAAGGATTTGGATTTGACAGTTGTAGATACTGGAAGGCCTTCCATAACTTCCGAGATGGTCAAAAGGGTTGCGGATTTGAGGAAGAAATACGGAGATGTTGTGGAGAAGATATTCGACACGATAGATTCGATAACCCTCTCCGGTATTAAACACCTCGAAAGGGGTGATGAAGGTGGCCTGTCCTTTCTGTTCAGAACGAACCACCTCCTCCTTAAGGCTTTGGGAGTTAGCTGTAGGGAGATAGATGAGGTAGTGGAGGAGCTCGAAAGGAGAGGAAAATTTGGAAAGTTGACTGGCGCAGGAGGTGGGGGAAGCGTTATAACAATCGGAGATGTCGATTTGAATAAATACAAGTGTTTTAGGGTTTCTCTGAACGCCGAAGGTGTGAGGGAGGAAAAGGTTTAAATAACCCGAAACGAATTTGAAAGAAACGAATTGGGGGATCGAGATTGGCGGAGATAACGGAAGTTAGAATATATAAGGCGAAGGGAAACGGTGTCGTGAAGGCATACGCCTCCGTGAGTTTGGACAACGAGTTTGTGGTTAAGGGATTGAAGGTTGTGGAGAACGAGAAGGGAGTTAGAGTTTTGATGCCGAGTAGAAAGGCAAAGGATGGTAGCTATCAGGACGTTTTCCATCCGATGAGTAGGGAGGCGAGAGAGAAGATAGTAGATGCGGTGTTGAAAGCCTACAGGGAACAAATTTGAAATGGGAATTGGATTTTTAAAAAGATTTAAATCATTTTTATCAAAATTTGAGCTTTATTCTCAGATCACAGATCTCTCATCCGTATCGAGAAGGTATTTCGTGATAGGCTACTTCGACGGCGTCTTAACGATCATGGGTTTCGTTCTGGGTGCTCACCTGAGCGGAGACGTTACCAACGCCCTGATAGTCGGTGCGGGATTTTCCACTTCTCTGGCTTTGTCGATTTCGAGCGGTTTCGGTGCTTACGAGGCGGAGATAGTTGAGCAGAGTATAAGGAAGAGGGAGATAGATAGAGCAATGCTCAAAGAGGTTGGGGGTGTCATAGAGTCCGCTCACAGATTTGCCATATACGTTTCAGCCTTGGTTCACGCCGTAGC
>Ga0256831_1001360_pt1 | contig 12899 bp, 12 predicted proteins | sample 132544metaG_FD_189087 | JGI IMG/M metagenome (GOLD analysis project Ga0256831, IMG submission 189087) | Hydrothermal vent microbial communities from Lau Basin, Pacific Ocean - 132-544 | ecosystem: Environmental > Aquatic > Marine > Hydrothermal vents | place: Pacific Ocean: Lau Basin | collected... | reverse complement strand
AGCATACCGGAACATTACCTTTTGGAACAGAAAAAACTATTGAACTGGCTGAACGTGGAGTATTGTTACAAAATAAGGGGAGCAAAAAAAAATATGGGCAAGGGAGATACGCAATAAATCAAAATCCGGGCATCAAACATCAATTGTAACCACAAACTACACTATCTCAATTATGATGATTGGCTTGTATATGTTCGCTCGGTGGTCTCAGGAAAACTTCTTTAAATATATGATGTAAGAGTTTGGAATTGACACACTTGTAAGCCCCAAAAAACAATCTATTCGGAACTTCCTGAAAATGAAAAATTTGATAATGTTATAAATCAACGCAAACATTTCTTGGACACTGTTAAACTGATAGCATATAGAGCCGAAACAGCATTGTCGAATATTATAAAAGAACATATGTCTCATAAAGACGAATCCAGACTTTTGCTAAAGCAGATGTATAAAACAGATGCAAATCTGATAGTGGATAACAAAAATCAAAAATTAGTTATTGAAATACATAGGCTATCTCATTGGAAAGACGATGCTATCATAAAAAAAATATGTGTGGCAATGAACGATACTGAAACGAAATTCCCCGGCTCAAATCTTACATTATCCTATAAGTTGGTATCATCCTAAATCCGATTAGGTCAGTTGTTCTGAAATTGGTAGTAGAACCAAAAAAGTCACGTTCACCCCTTCCAAAAGAGGGATGAACGTGTACTACTATTTTCAACAACAATTAAAGCTCTCTCAATTCACCTGCACAACAAGATATTTGGATCTGCTCCAGAATCTTTCTTTGTCGGCAATCTTGAGCATAAGTGCCCCTTCAGAGTTTTTTTCGAGAGAGTATGAGCCTTCGGGGTGGCTGGTAAGCAGTTTTGCTTTTGGTCTGAAAAGAGGGATAGAGTCTACTTCTCGAATATCGATGCGGGTGAAGTAGTCGCCATCAAAATCTCCCTCAAGCACCTTCTGCTTTTTAAACATTCCATTGCTGGAAATTATATTTTGCTCTTTCAGCTCTTTCTTTGTTCCGAATACGTAGAATCCACGATACAACTCTTCTGTTGTCTCTTTCAGTTTTCTTTCGGAAGCAAGGGCTTCGGCATGTATTGAATCTAAGGCCAGCTCAAGTCCCTCAACAGTAAAGTTCAAATCGGCAATAATAATATCTTTTCTTTTCAGGTCTTCGCGCAGTTGAACAATCTCGATTGTTTTATCTTTTAACTGCTTGTTTAACCTTTCAACTAACTTCTTTAATGCAGCATTGTTTTTATTTCCCAAACCAATTTTCTTTTCCAGCTCCGCTATCTTCTCTTTATTCTTAAGCATTAGGTCATAAATAGCTTTAATATCGTTATTTATTGTCTCCTTCATTGTTGCCGTTGAGGTGTTATCCTTCAATCGGGCATTCATTGCAATAATATTTTCTTTCTCTTTTATCTGTTGCAGATTATCATCAATCTCAACCAACGAACCAATAAGCTCATTCATCTGCCTGTCTTTCTCAATGGAGACCATGAATAGTGAGTCGTTCTGATTTTTCAATTCCGATGATCCCGAGCCTATACAAGAAGATAAAACAGCAGGTACAATAAGTAGTAATAATAGTTTGTTCATTTTTTTATGTTTTAGTAAATAATTAACACGAAGGCATTGAGGCATTGAGTGTGTTTTTATCATTTGTTTACAATTTAGTTAGTGACTAACACAGAGGCACAGAGACACAGAGTTTTTTGTTCATGTAGCAACTGTAGCTATCGCTCAGCATCCTCAATCCACACGTCTTATATCCCATCCCGATACTCGGGACTTCGCTAACGCTCAGCATCCAACATCACTTCCCATCCAACACAATTACAATCTCTCCTTTAACGGTTTTTTGTGAGAAATATTGCTCTAACTCCTCCAATGTTCCCCGTCTGTTCTCTTCGTAGAGTTTAGATATTTCGCGTGACACAGAGGCTTTTCGGTCGGTTCCCACAACCTCCCCCAGCTGGTGGAGTGTTTTAACCAACCGGTAGGGAGACTCGTAAAATATCATCGTACGGGTCTCATTTTTCAGTGTCAGAAGCCTCTTTTGCCTTCCCTTCTTTTGTGGGAGAAATCCTTCGAAACAGAAACGTTCGTTGGAGAGACCGGAAACAACAAGAGCCGGAACAAAAGCAGTAGCACCGGGAAGGCACTCCACCTCAATATCGGCATCAACACATTTTTTCACTATCAGAAATCCGGGATCTGAAATTGCCGGAGTCCCGGCATCTGTAATCAATGCGGCATCTTCACCCCCATTAATCCTCGAAATGATCTTCTCTACAGTACTGTGCTCATTAAATTTATGGTGCGATATCATGGGAGTATCAATCTCATAGTGCTTCAACAGAGTACCTGATTTACGGGTATCCTCAGCCAGAATAAATGAAACCTCTTTCAGCAGCCTGATGGCTCTGAGAGTTATATCCTCCAAGTTTCCCACCGGAGTAGGTACGAGATACAGTTTACTCATAAAAAACGACGCTTTACAATCTTTATAAATGCCCCCGGAACATCACTCTCACGATCCCAATCGAAATTTGAGATTAAAAAGTTTGATGCATCATCAAAACTATCCATCTTGTTTAGCTGGTCGAGGGTTTGATTAAACAGGTCAGCATTTCCCTCAAAGAGTTCGCGCTGATAGAAAAACCTATCATTAATCCCCATAGCCTTTCGTATATCACCAACAGCTTTGTTGTAGAGCAGATCATTTTCAGTCTCTCCCCGGCTAATATTTTCATTAACGGCACCTTTATCCTTATTCAAAACATCAGCTAACGTAGCCTTGCCCTCAGTGGCATTATGTTTTTTCGCTTTGGCGCTATCGCTCTTTGGCTTTATAGTTTTCTTAATCTCTTTGGGTTTCTCTTTTTTTGTGGCTACATCCTCTTTACTCTCTTCCACAATAATATCCTTCAATACCGGTTCATCAGCAGGCTCTATCACCTTCTTAACTTCAGCCTTAACCGGATTTGATCTCTCTTCAACTATCTTTGGTTGTTCGGTTAGCTTCTCCACAACCGGTTGATTTGGAGCAATGGAGTTACCAAACTCCTTCTCAAGCAGAGACACCTCCTCTTCAATATTTCTAATCTTTGTTTTTGCCAAATTTACAAAAGCACTGTTCATGGCAGACTCACCCCTGAATGCCTCCATTAACTGCTGAACCTCTTTCAGGTCGTTAATAATAATGTTGATAAGAGCTTCTTTCTTCATATTTGTCCTTTTTTGTTACTTTTACAAAGTTAATGATTGCAATTAAAAAACATCACAGTTACTAATGTTTCTTGAAAGTAAGGCAAATAGGGATAATAACAGAGGATGGATTGAGGTGATAACAGGCTCAATGTTTTCGGGGAAAACTGAGGAGCTGTTACGACGTCTTAAGAGGGCTCGCATTGCAAATCAGAAGGTGGAGATTTTCAAACCAAAAATCGACAATCGCTACAGCGATGAGGACGTGGTTTCGCACGACAATAACACTATACACTCTACTCCTGTTGACTCGTCGGGTAGCATTTTACTTTTAACCGGTAGCATCGATGTTATTGGTATTGATGAGGCACAGTTTTTCGACAACGGCCTGGCCGATGTGTGCGTTAATCTTGCCAACCAAGGTATTCGGGTTATTGTTGCTGGGCTAGATATGGATTTCAAAGGAATACCGTTTGGACCTATTCCGGGAGTAATGGCAATTGCAGAGTATGTTACCAAGGTGCATGCCATCTGCATGAGATGTGGCGATTTGGCACAGTTCTCACATAGGTTGACTGACGATGAGCAGACAATCTTTTTGGGCGAAAAGTTAGAGTATGAGCCTCTCTGCCGCACATGTTTTGTTAAAGCAAAAAAAGCTCCACCCAAACCCCTGCCTGACGGTAGGCAGACTCCCCAAAAGGGATTGAGTAGCAACTGAACATTATAGACGAACTTAGATTATAAGATCAACAAATTATCACAACAGCCAATGCCAGAATACACCCTTCAACAAATTTCTCAATTTACTAATGGCACATTGAGTGGAGACGGGGATATGAAAATATCCAGACTTCTGATTGATAGTCGTAAAATATTCTCGCCTGAGGGTACTCTTTTCATTGCCCTTAAAGGTCTAAATCACGATGGGCATAAATATATTGAGGAGCTATATAAAAAAGGTGTGAGAGTTTTTGTTGTAGAGAAGCCCCCTCTGACTCCCCCTGGGGGGGAGAAAAAAAAACACACCAAAGGTAATTCGGCTTCCATTGAGAGCATACCTTTAGGAGACAAAGAGATTGAGAGAAAATTTCCGAGCTGTTCATTCATTTTTGTTGATGATACTTTGAGAGCTTTGCAGGCCATTGCAGAAAACCACAGATTGCAGATTGATACCCCTCTGCTTGCCATCACTGGCAGTAACGGTAAAACAGTTGTTAAGGAGTGGATATTCCAGATACTGGGGAGTGACAAAGCAGTTATTCGCTCACCACGCAGTTTTAACAGTCAGGTGGGAGTACCATTGTCGTTATGGCTTTTGGATGAGCAGGCCGACTTAGGCATTATTGAAGCCGGGATATCCAAACCCGGGGAGATGGAGTGGTTGCAAAAAACTATCTCTCCCAACTCGGTGTTAATTACCAATATTGGGCAGGCTCATCAGCAGAATTTCGATACAATAACCGAAAAGTTGGAGGAGAAGCTTAGACTTTGTGAATCTGCATCTGTTTTCTACTATTGCCGCGACCACCAACTAATTCATGACACAATAAAGAGTCAATACCCAAACCATAAAACTTTGTCGTGGGGAGCAAACCAAGAGTCAGACCTGAAGATTCTTTCGGATGAAAGCGGTGAATCAGGGAGAGTTTTAATGTTAATCTGGAAAGAGGAGACCTTCATGCTGAATATCTCTTTTGCAGATGATGCCTCTTTTGAAAATGCAATGCATGCAACTCTGTTTGCATTGAGCAGTGGAATTTCAATTGAGAAGGTTGCTGAACGAATTGAGTCACTTACGGGTGTGAGTATGCGCCTCGAAGTAGCAGAAGGAATAAACAACTGCCTGCTAATTGATGATGCCTACAATCTCGACCTCAACTCTCTTGAGATTGCGCTTGATTTCCTGAATCAACAGGGGCGAAAGAAAGGTCTCTCTAAAACGGTTATTCTTTCAGACATACTTCAATCGGGACTGTCGGACAAAGAGCTTTACAAGAAAGTTGCTAATCTAATAAAAGAGAAGAGAGTTGACCGACTAATTTGCATTGGTCAATCCATAAGCAGGCACGTTAACCTGAATGAGCTAAATACTGAAGTGTACAACTCAACAACTGAGTTTCTTCAACAAGTATCGCTATCGGGATTCAAAAATGAGGCTATCTTGCTTAAGGGAGCCCGATACTTCTCGTTCGAGAGAATTCGTAGTATTCTTGAACAGCAGACTCATCGCACGGTACTTGAAGTTAACCTTGATGCTCTTACTCACAACCTTCATGTTTTTCGAAAGCAGTTAAAAACACAAACCATGATGATGGTAATGGTTAAAGCGTTCTCGTATGGCAGTGGCTCTTTCGAGATTGCTAATCTGTTACAGCAACAGAAAGTTAATTATCTTGGTGTTGCTTATGCCGATGAGGGTGTTGACCTGCGACTGGCAGGCATCACCCTGCCAATTATGGTGATGAACCCTGATGTAAGGAGTTTTGCGGTAATGTTACAATATGGATTGGAGCCTGAGATTTACAACAGCGAGTTACTTACAGAGTACAACAGAACTGTTACTGAGCAGGGAATGGAGAGGATGCCTGTTCACATAAAAATTGACACCGGCATGTCGAGGTTGGGCTTTTTCCCTGAAGAGATTCCTCAGTTAATTGAGACTCTGAAAACTCATTCGGGTATTTTTGTAAAATCTGCATTTTCGCATCTCGCAGGGAGTGAAGATTCCACTCACGACATCTTTACAAAACAACAGATAGAGAAGTTTAGGGAGGCATCGAAAGTATTACGAAACGGAGTTGGATACCCGTTCATCCGACATATTTTAAATTCAGCAGGGATAGAACGATTTCCACAGGCACAATTTGAGATGGTGCGTATGGGTATTGGATTATACGGCATTAGTGCAATATACAGACCGGATATTAAGAGTGTAATCTCGTTGAAGACATACATTACACAGATAAAAAACATTCCTGCTTTTGAGACCATCGGTTATGGGCGGCAGGGTGTTCTTAAACATGATGCCCGTGTTGCTGTAATTCCTGTTGGGTATGCCGACGGCCTCAATAGAAAGTTGGGAAACGAGAAGGGTAAGCTTTTGATAAATGGCCGGTTTGCATCTATTGTAGGGAATGTATGCATGGATATGTGTATGGCTGACATTACCGATATTAATGCGAAGGAGGGAGATGAAGTAACTGTTTTTGGTGAAGAGTATACGGTTACTCAAATTGCAGAAACGTGCGACACTATACCTTATGAAATACTTACTGGAATAGGTCGACGGGTTAAGAGAGTTTACTTTTCGGAGTAGATCAGACAGTGGGCGTGGAGATAGATTTTCACTTAATGAATTGGCACTATTTTCTACCTCTTTCCATTTCATAACTCCAGACCTGATTGTTGAATTTCAACAGATTAGAACAATGTTTATGTAAACTACGTGCTAATAAAAGTACAAGTTTGGTTGAGTAAATAAATTTCAGTATTAAGTTACGGAACAACACTCCAGCAGAAGAGAAAATAACTCATTTTATTCAACAGATTATACAATTTATCCAAAATTAAGTTCATAACGTGGTCACAAATGCCTATTTTTATACTTTAAAATTCGCTTGCGGATTTAAGGCTAAATAGAGTCGTTTAAAAATAATAAATTTTCAAAAAAATAAATATCTAAATATTTGAATAAGAAAATGAAATTCATTCAGAAACTAAAACAAAAAGCAGCTGTTACACAAAAACGAATTGTGTTACCTGAGGCTGTGGAAGAGAGGATTTTGCGTGCTGCCGATACTATATTGGAAGAGGGATTTGCACAAATTATTTTGATTGGTAACCCTAATGAGATTTTTGCCACGGCAGATAGGTTTGGATTGAAAAACATTTCAAAGGCAAAAATTATTGACCCTTTAAACCATGAGAAGATTGACGAGTACGTTGATTTAATGGTTGAGATTAGAAAATCGAAAGGATTATTAAAAGAGGTGGCTAAGGAGCTAATAAAGAATCCACTCTATTTAGGTGTATTAATGATTAAAGCGGGTGACGCTGATGGAGAGGTTGCAGGTGCTAATAATGCCACAGGAGATGTGTTGAGGCCTGCTTTCCAGTATGTAAAAACAGCACCGGGAGTTAGTGTGGTTTCGGGTTCTATTGTAATGGGACTTGAAAACTCTGAGTTTGGTGAAGATGGTTTGATGGTTTTTGCCGATTGTGCCGTTCATCCTGATCCTGATGCTAAAGAACTGGCTGAGATTGCCGTCGCTACAGGCCGCACAACGCAAGCTATCCTTGGTATGGAGCCTCGCATTGCAATGCTTAGTTTCTCCACAAAAGGAAGTGCCAGACACGATTTTGTTGATAAGGTAGTAACAGCTACAAAGCTGGCTCAGGAGATGGCTCCCGACCTGAAAATTGACGGAGAGCTTCAGGTTGATGCTGCTATCGTTCCTGAGATAGGAAAGAAGAAAGCTCCTGGAAGCGATATTGCCGGAAGTGCCAATGTGTTTGTTTTTCCCGATCTTCAATCAGGAAATATTGGCTACAAGTTAGTTCAGAGGTTTGCGAATGCAGAGGCTGTAGGACCTATTCTGCAGGGAATGGCAGCTCCAATAAACGACCTTTCGCGAGGTTGTTCAGTTAGTGATATCGTAAATCTGGTTGCAATAACTGCCAATCAGGTGGTAGATGCTAAATAGTAGAAGAGAAATTTAACAATAGATATATAATGGCAGAATTAAAAGTAGAACCTATTGAATCCTATGCATTAAGCAATAAGGTTAAGGTAAAGACACTCTTTTCAAGAATTGGTGTGATAGGTTGTGGAACAGAAGCTCAGGGAATTGCTCGGATAGCAAGTTGGTATGGCATGGAGGTAGTCCTAGTGGGGCGCGACAAAGGGTGCGTGGAGGTTGCTCTAGATGGAATAAGTAAGGAGCTTGACAAGCGCATTCAAAGCTGGGGGCTGACCCCTTCGGAGAAAAGAGCTATTATGGGGAGGATTGAAGGATCCTTAGAATGTAGCAGTGTTGCTGATTGTGATTTTGTAATTGAAGCTATTCCTGCCAATCCTGAAACAGGGCATCGTGATTTGGTTGAAAGGAAAAGAATATTCAGAGATGTTGAAAAGGTTGTTAGTGAAGATGCGATAATTGCTACCAATGCTACAAATATTGTAATTACAGAACTGGCATCTGAACTAAATAAGCGTGAACGAACAGTAAGTCTACACTTCTTTATTAACTCCCCTGAAGCAAAGATCATTGAAGTAGTTAAAGGGCTCTATACCTCTGACGATGTGTATGAACGCGTTTGCAAGTTTGTGGAGATGGTGAAGCGTGATGTTATACCGGTGATGGAATCGGCAGGTATTGTTAGTATGCGCCTGTATGTTGTTTTGTTGAATGAGGCTATCTACACTCTTATGGAGGGAATTGCAACGATGACCGATATTGATAAAACAATGAGGATAGGTTTAGGAATGAGGTTTGGCCCGTTTCGCACTGCCGACTTGATAGGACTTGAAAAGGTTGTTATATGGATGGATAATTTGTACGAAGAGTTTGGCCAGCAAAAATACAAGCCTGCACCTTTGTTGAAGCGTCTTGTAAGAGCTAAAAGGTTAGGAATGCACACGGGAGCAGGTTTTTATAAATATGACGAAAGTGGCAATTTAATCTCAGAAGATTTCTTGTCGATGAAAATTGGTTAAGGATAATAATTATTGGTACTTGATGGATAAATAATTATTGACATAAATTAAAAAACAGATAAATGAAAATATTAGTATTGAACTGCGGTAGTTCATCAATTAAATATCAGCTATTCTCAATGGCAGGTCAGAACTGGGATGTAATTGCTAAAGGTGGTGTAGAGAAGGTGGGATTGAAAGGCTCGTTCATGAACTATAAAAAAGAGAATGGCGAAAAAATAGTATTCGATGGAGAGATAATAGATCATAAAACAGGTATCGACTACATTCTTGGAGTGATGCTTAGCAAAAAGCATGGATGCCTTAGCAATCTTGGTGAGATTGATGCCGTAGGCCATAGGGTTGTGCATGGAGGAGAGACTTTTAGTTCCAGTGTTTTTATTGATGAGAAAGTTATTGACAAGTTGGAGGAGAGTGTCTCTTTAGCTCCGTTACATAATCCTCCAAATCTAAAAGGAATTTATGCAATTCAGCAACTTATTCCTGATGTGCCTCAGGTAGGAGTGTTTGATACAGCCTTTCACCAGTCGATGCCTAAACATGCATACATGTATGCAATTCCATATTCACTTTATAAAAAATACGGAATAAGAAGATATGGGTTTCATGGTACAAGTCACAGGTTTGTATTAAACAGAGCATGTGAAATTATTGGTGTCGACTGCAATAGCGTGAAGATTATATCTTGCCATCTTGGTAATGGAGCTTCAATTGCAGCAATTCATAATGGAAGATCGGTTGATACCTCAATGGGTTTTACTCCCTTGGAAGGGCTGATTATGGGTACACGCTCAGGTGATCTTGATGCAGGCGTAGTAACTTATATTATGGATAAGGAGATGATAGGTACGCGGTCAGCCAGTGTTCTGCTGAACAAACATAGTGGGATGCTTGGTGTAACAGGTATATCATCAGACTCAAGAGAAATATACGCAGCAGCAGAAGAGGGGAACGAGCTTGCTAAATTGGGAGTTGAGATGTATGACTACAGGATTAAGAAGTATATTGGTTCGTATGCTGCTGCAATGGGTGGAGTAGATGTTTTAATCTTTACAGGTGGTATTGGCGAAAATGAGAAAAGAACTCGTGCAGGGGTTTGTAAAGGTCTGGAGTTTTTAGGGATTGATATTGATGAGGATGTGAATAACAGTACCCGTGGCGAAGAGATGGTTATCAGTAAGCCGGAAGCTAAGGTGAAAGTTATGGTAGTACCAACTAATGAAGAGCTGGTAATAGCTCAGGATACAAAAACAATTGTTGAAAAGTTATAGACAGATATATTTTATTTAGTTCTAAAACAAAATAGGATGTTCAAAACATTAGAGGAGTTACAGAAAATTGTTAAAGATAAAAAGCATAAAAAGAAGCTTGTTTTAGCAGTGTCTCAGGATTCACAATCTTTAGGAGCTATTAATGATGCATATAAAGCCGGTGTTATCGAGCCGGTTTTAATTGGATCAAAATCCGAAACAGAACGTCTGATTTCAGAGGCAGGTTACGACTTTTCAGGAGTAACAATCATAGATGAAAGCAATATTGAGAAAGCAGTAGAGAAAGCAGTGAAAATGGTTAGTAACCATGAGGCTGAGATACTGATGAAGGGTAAAGTTGGAACTCCTGTTCTGCTTAAAGCAGTTTTGAATAGGAAGTGGGGGTTACGTACGGGGCGGCTGCTTTCGCACTTTGCGCTGTTTGAAATAAGTACTTATCATAAGTTAATTGCGATTACTGATGTTGCAATGAACATTGCACCAAACTTAAGCGATAAGATTCAAATTGTAAATAATTCTGTTGGATTCCTGAATAAGATGGGTATTGCAAAACCTAAAATTGCTGTTCTTGGTGCTATTGAGATGGTGAATGAGAATATGCAGGCTACTATGGACGCTGCCCTTCTGTCAAAGATGAATCAGCGCGATCAGATACGAAACTGTGTTATTGACGGACCTTTGGCTTTTGATAACGCCGTTAGTTTTGAGAGTGCTAAGGCTAAAGGAATAAAGAGCGAGGTTGCCGGAGATACTGATCTGTTACTGATGCCCGATATTGAGGTGGGAAATGTACTCTACAAAACACTTGTGTTTTTTGCAAAAGCTAAAGTGGCTTCAATTATTTTGGGGGCTCAGGCTCCAATTGTTCTCACTTCAAGGAGTGATTCGGAGGAGTCGAAGTGTAACAGCATTCTGTTGGCTGCAATTGGGGGGTGATAATTCATGTAGACACGTAATGTATGTTACATAAGCGTTATTTGAAAGATAGCCCTGCTCTCTAGGTAATTTACTTGTAAGCATTGAGTAGTGTTACACTCCGCATGTTGGAACCTAAATGTAGTGTCGGTTAAACAAAACAGAATCCTATACTTCATAACGACAAATTAAATTTATCAGAAAAATTTCATTAACTTATTGTCATCGATAGAAAAACAAAAAGAAAGTACAAATAGTATGAAAAGAGTTTATATTTTTTTTGCAGATGGATTTGAAGAGATTGAGGCAATAACTCCTGTTGATATACTTCGACGTGCAGGAGTTGATGTTACTACCGTTTCAATCACAAATAGCCTTAAGGTTACAGGATCTCACAATATTGAAATTACAACCGACACCACTATTAATGGGGTAAGAGATACAAAGGCTGACATGCTGATTCTTCCGGGTGGTCTTCCAGGAGCAGAAAACCTAAACAGCAGCAGAGTATTAAAAGAGATGATACAAAACTACTCTGACGAAGGAAGATTGATTGGTGCGATATGTGCTGCGCCTATGGTTCTGGGAGAGATGGGGCTTCTGGCAAGCAGAAAGGTAACATGCTATCCGGGGTTTGAAAAGTATCTTAATGGTGCTGAAGTGTCAACAAATGCTGTTGAGACATCTTCAAATATTATAACAGGTAAAGGTGTTGGTGCTGCTATGAGATTCTCCTTGGAGCTGGTTACGCAACTAGTTGATAAAAAAACGGCAGATGAGTTGGCTGAAAAGATGGTGGTATAAAAAATAAAAAGGGTCAGCCTATGAAAACTGAACCCTTCTTATTAACTTAACCCAAATCTATGAAAAAAAACCTACTACTATAACTAACAAATTCTATGCCAAAATTAAAATACCAGAATTAAAACTGATTTCATGTAGTTATACTCAATAGAGAATATAAAGTTTCGTTTTTAACTTTATTTAACAAATAAAGAAATAATAAACCATATAAGCAGTAAAAGTTATGAAAAAGTTAGCATTAACATTTTTAGTTCTCTTATTCGGAATCACGGCATTCTCACAAATTTCCACAAACACCTTAGGACTAAGGCTTGGAGGAGGCTTTGGCTTTGACTGGGAGGCATCTTTTCAGCGAGCATGTAGCGAGCATTCCAGAATGGAGATGGGATTAGGCATGGGAATATACTCTGGTTATAACGGGCTGAATGTATCCAGTACATACCAATGGGTTTGGAATATTAATGGTGGCTTCAACTGGTTTGCTGGACCTGGAGCTCAAATTGGCAGCAGGGCTGGAAATTTTTACATGGGGCTTCATGGTCAGGTAGGTGTAGAGTATCTCTTCTCTGAAATTCCAATACAAATTGGCATTGACACACGACCTACCATTAGTGTTGCAAATGCTGCAAACAGTTTTGAAATAAACGTTAATACATCAATTAGATATATTTTTGGCAAGTAAAAAATAGGAAAGCTGCTCTCGACTACGTTCGACCGGCTTTCCTATTTTTTTAAGAGGTTGTTACTTCTCGTCACCTTCTGTCTTCTGAATTTTATTGCCATATCTGCTGCTGTTTTTTCATGACTGTTGATTGTTACTAAACAGTCTCCATCACAAATTTTATTTGTTTCAAGATAAGGCTATTCATAGTTTATGTCTAAAATCATTAATAGATAAAAAATATCATATCCTCGTTGATAATTTCATTAAAATAAGTATTATTGAACTATTGAAAATAAAAATT
>Ga0256831_1001359_pt1 | contig 12901 bp, 10 predicted proteins | sample 132544metaG_FD_189087 | JGI IMG/M metagenome (GOLD analysis project Ga0256831, IMG submission 189087) | Hydrothermal vent microbial communities from Lau Basin, Pacific Ocean - 132-544 | ecosystem: Environmental > Aquatic > Marine > Hydrothermal vents | place: Pacific Ocean: Lau Basin | collected... | reverse complement strand
GACGAGGTCTTCCGCGCCGGTGGAGCGAAGCAGGGCTTCCAGGCCGGTTCCGAGAAAGGCGTCGAAGCGCTTTTTGTCCAGGACGGTCTCGCCCGGAAGGGGCGCAAGGGAGGGGTGGATCTCCCAGCCCCAGGTCCCTTTTCTCAGGCCTCCCCCGGCCATGCCGGGGTAGACCAGAAGCTCGATGGGATTGGTCTCTGGGTCGGAGACGTGGCGGGTAAAGAAGACGGGGCGGCGGATCTTCCGGAAGCGGTCCACCAGGCGGGAGAGGTTGGAAGCGGCCGCCTCGATTCCAGGGACCGGAAAGGCGCCGCCTGGGTCCACGAAGTCGTTCTGCATGTCCACCACCAGAAGGGCGGCCTTCGCCGGAGCCAGGAGGAAGCGGGGTTCGAAGGTTCTTTCAGCCACGGTTCGCCGCCCGGTAGGCCCGCTCCCGCCGGATTCTGGACACCGCCTGGCCGCAATTGGTCCCAAGCTCGATCTCCTCGGCCTCGCCGATGGAAAGGATCACTTCGAAGCCTGCCTCCTGGAGGGAAGAGATGTGACCCGCCGCGCCCTCGGTCCTCTCGTGGTCCAGGAGTGTTTCGATTCCGTTCTTCCTCGCCGCCTCGGTCCGGTTGACGGGAGTGAACTTCACGAGGAACCTGGCCGGGTCGAAAGTTTCCGCCGCCTTGGCCGGGTCGAAGGGGATCTCCGGCCCCAGGGCGAAGTTGAGGGTGAGTTTCCGGTCCCCCGGGGAGAACCATCTTTTCCCGAATTCCGCGATCTCCGTCATGGACCACTTGGGGTAGGGCATGATCCGGTCCCGAAAGGATTCGTCCGTGGAGTTCACCGAAAACTGGACCTGGAAACGGCCTCCAGGGTAGAGGCGGTTCTTGATCTCCAGGAGCCTTTCGAACCACTCCCACGAATTCCCGGGGGCGATGGTGGGGATCGTGGGGATGAGGCCCGGCGCATCGAACCGTTCAGGGAGCATCTCGAGGACCTCCAGGACGGAGGGGTTGAGGGCGGGCTCACCCATGCGGGCGAAATGCAGCTTCCACTTGGGAACGGGCACGCGGCGGTCCGGAAACCGCCTTTCCACGAGGTAGTCCAAAAGGGCCAGCATCTCTCCCGTCATGAGATTCCCCTGGAACATCCCCCCGGCGTCGCAGAAGAGGCATCCCACGGGGCATCCGAACTGTGTGGAAAGGATGGTCACCCATTTCTCATCCACAGGATATCTTGGATCCCGGGTGTCGACGAATTCCACCAGGTGTGATTCCAGGCCCCTCATCGAGGCAACCAGGATTTCGCCCAGGCCCTCGACCTTCCTGGACTCGACGATCCGGAACTCACTATACATGCCTGCATTCCTCCAGAAACCGGGCGGCCTCCAGGACCGCCGCCATTCCGTCTCCCGCGGCGATTACGGCCTGCCTGTCCAGGCCCCTCCTCAGGTCCCCGGCGGCGAAGAGCCCGGGAACTCCTGTCCTCCCCCTCCCGTCCACGGGGAGGCCCCCTCCTGGGTGGAGGGCTTCCGGCGGAAGGAGGGAGAAGTCCGGCTCCTTTCCAACGGCCGGGAGGAGGGCGTCCACCCCGGCCGTTTTCCGTCCTTCGGAGTCGAGAAGGGAGGCTACCAGGCCGTCCCCTTCCCTTTCCAGAGAAAGGAGGCGGGCGCCGGGAAGGACCCGGACTCCCAGGGAGCATGCGGTGGAAATGATCCTTGGGAGGGCCCTGGGCCGGGGCGACCTGTGGGCCAACAGAACTTCCACCCCCCGGGAGGCGAGAAGAGCGGCCTGGTCGAAGGCGGCGTCTCCCCCGCCCACGACGAGGACCTTGCCGGGAAGGGAGCTTCCCAGGAGCTGGTCCGCCCGGTGAAAGATAAGGGAGCCAAGGAGATCGTCCTCGCCGGGGATGCCCAGCTTCCTGGGTCTGCTCCCTGTGGCGGCGATCACCGCCCGGGCGCGGACTTTCTCCCCCGAGGTCTCGAGGAGGAATCCTCCTTCAGCGGGAAGGATCCGCAGGACCTCCGCCTCGTGAAAGGGGACCCCAAGAGCTTGGGCCTGGCGGGCCATCCTGTCGGCCAGGGTCTTCCCCGGGAGTCCGCCGGGGAAGCCCGGGTAGTTTTCCACGTGGAAGGCTGCCCTGAGGGCCCCGCCGGGGCGGTCCCTCTCCAGGACCAGGACCTCCAGGCCCATCCGGTGGGCCTGGATTCCCGCGGCAAGCCCGGCCGGGCCCGCTCCAACCACTGCCAGCTCTCCCATGGTTTTCCAGGGAAGGCGCTTCACGGCCGGAACCGGGCGAGAAAGAGGTTTCCCTTGACCAGGACGGTCTGGTTGGGTTCGCCCAGGCCGAAGGTGGCCGGACTCTGGAAGGCGCCCGCAACCAGGGGGTGACCACTGGGCGTAAGGGCCAGGCGGGTCGCGAAGTCGTGCCCGATGCCGCCCGCCCGGGAGGCCCAGAGGAACTCTCCGCCGGGGGTGAAGCAGGCGAGAAAAGCGTCCTTCTTTCCCGGTCCTCCCGTGGGATCGAGGTAATACCTGGCCCGGGAACGGTGGGGGGCGTAGTCCTGCTTTTGGGGGGATTGGAAGGGACAGCCGAAATCCATGGGTCTTTCGAAGTACCCCGCCAGGAAGACCTTCCGGACCTTTCCCTTCTTCACGTCCAGGGCCAGAGCGGTTCCCTCGTTGTCGCCTCCCCGGGAGGTGCAGATTTCGCAGAAAAGAGGTTTGCCGGAGGGGGAAATCCGGGCGAGGAAGACATTGTACTCCCCGCTGGAGCATATACTCATCCGGGATTTCTCTTTGAGTTCTTCAAAGAACACCACTTGGTGGTGGATCGCGCCGGTCAGCCAGAGGTCTCCGCCTGGCCCGAGGACGAGGTCATTGGCCAGATCGTCCGTCACTCCCATGGCGTGCCGGATCCACTTGGGCTCTCCTTGGCCGTCGAAACGGGCCAGGAAGATGTCGTACGCCCCGTTCAAGGAGGTCAGGAGAGGATCCGGTCCATTGAAGCCCAGGCTCTTCTTGAAACTGCCCGCCACCACGGGGAGACCGCCGGGAAGGCAGACCATTCCTCTGAGGCGGATCCCTGCCGGAGAGAAAGCGATGTTCCTGGCCCAGAGGAGCGTCCCTCTCCTGTCGAAGCGGGCCAGGAAGAGGGTGAAACAACGTGGGGACTCCAGGGAAACCCCTTTTTTCCCGAGGTCGATCCGGCCGCGGAAGACGCCGGCCAGGAAGAACCCCATGTCCCTCCCCTCGACGATGGGCGCGTATTCGAGAGAAAGGAGCCCTTCTCCTTTCCCGAGAACTCGGGGGGCGGCCGCCGGCTTCCCCCCGGAAAGGAGAAAGTCCTGGAGAAGAAGGGAGCATCCCCTCCCGGCCCGAGGCTTGCTCCGGGCCTTTCGCCCAGGCGAGGCCGCAGGCCTGCCCAGGAAGAGAAGGCGCGCCCTCTTTTCCCCGAGGATTTCCATGCCCGCCACTCTCGGCGTGCCTCCAAGCGCGATGGAACGCGTCCAGAGGGGGATGCCCAGGATATCGAAGCGGGCGAGAAACACCCCGCTCTTCCCCTCCAGCCAGGACGCTCCGGCGGGATCGGAGAAGGTCTTTCCCTTGGGGATGCAGCAGTTGGCTCCCCTGTAGTCCCCCGCCAGGAGGCAGCCTCCGTCGGGGAGGGCCCGGAGGGCTCCCGGCCACATTCCCTTCTTCCCGGGGCCCATGCCTGCTTCCACGGCCCATTCCAGGGAACCGGGAAGGGGAGGAATGCCCAGGGTGATTCTAAGGGTATTGGAGAGAGCGGATTGGTCGGGTTTCGGCCCGGCTGTCATCAACAGGGCCTGACAACGGATCCTGGTTCCCAGGGTTCCCGGGAGGGAGGGAAGGCGGAGTTCCAGTATCCCCGGGCCGGTTCCCTTTCTTTTCTCCCGGGAAAAGGGAAGACAGGCCGCGGGCGGCAAAGAAAGGCGGCACGGGCCGGGGGTGAGGGTGGAGGGATCGAGGGGTGGTTTGGAATCCTTGCGGCCCTGGAAGGGGGTGTCGGCCAGCAAAAAGGCTCGTTCGTTCCGGCTCACCCCTCCGAGCAGAAAGACCGCCTTTCTCCCGGGCACGGGTGGAGAGAGAAGCCTTAGCGTGGGAGGGTTTCCTCCCCCGGGACGGCATCCCGGGGTTTCGACGACAGCCGAGGCTGTCGGGGGGAGACGGCGGAATTCCAGGAGAGCGGGGAGGAGGGGTTTCGATCCCCCGGTTTTCCCGGGATGGAAGGGGGAAACTTTCTTGAGGAGAGGGTCCCATCTCCCTCCTTCCACCCAGAAAGGGATCTTTCCGAAATGCTCGAGGATCCATTCGTCCCGGGTGGGAAAACCGGTCCAGGCCAGGGCGCCGCCCCAGGTTCGGGCCAGGCGGCGTGCGGAAGGGTAGTCCAGCTTTTGCGGAGAAAGGAGTAAGTAGGCGGGGCCGCCGGCCGAGGGAGCGCCGGGACAATCGTTCTTTCCGCCCCAGGAACACAAGGGACGTATGGGCGCATACTTCCTCCAGGGCTGGGGAGCCGGGAGCCGTAGGACCTGGAGCCTGTCCAGCCAGGCGTCTCCGTTCCCGGAGCTGAACATCAACCAGCCCATGCTGCTTTCCCCCGGTCCCGCCTTGCGCACGATCCTTCCCATGTGCTTGCTGTCCAGGAAGAGGGAGATCGCGACGGAATCCACAGAAACCCTCCGGTAGTGGATGGAAAGGTAGTGGAAGGATTCGGGGGACCAGGGGTATTTCCGCGGAAAGGATTCATTCAAAGAATGGATTTCCCCCGATTTCCGGACGGCGAGGAGGGGGCTCGAGCCGTCCCGGTAATCGGGGCCGCGGCAGAGGAGGGCCCCGAACCTCTCCCTGTCGTCTTTGTTGGGATCCTGGGATGTCTCGGCCTCCACTTTTTTCCCCCGCCGGGTGGGCGAAAGACGGAGGAAGAAGCGCACCACGAATTCCGGGGAATAGGAGAGGTTGCGCTCGTCGAGGGGAACCGAGACCAGGGCGTGGTCGGGGCAGGTCGTGTTGCCCCTGAGGAGGAGGCACCTGTCTCCTTCCCTTCCGAGATCGGGAGTGGGGACGATGTTGATTTGCTTGTTGTCGCCGGCGAGTCTCCAGGAGCGGGGGAGTTTCCTTCCTGCCGGGAAGGGCCCTGGTTCATATTCGTCGAAATCCTCGGTCCACGCCGTCTCCGTGGCGGCGTGGTTCTCCTCTTTGACGGCCGCCATGTCCGCCAGCCTCTGGATGGAATCGTTGGCGTAGGCCAGGACCTTCTGGACCCGCTTTTTGGCCTCCATCTCCGTCCGGGCGAGTTCCCTGGCGCTTTTCATGGAGGAATAGAGCCACCCCAGCAGGAGGAGCGCCAGGAAGGAGACGGCCGCGGCGGCGAGAGCGTGCTTTTGAAGATACTTTCTCGTCCTGTAGATCGGGGAAGGCGGGCCTGCTTGGAGGGGTTCGTGTTTCAGGTGTCTTTCCAGGTCCTCGAGGAATTCGGCGGCGGACTGGTATCGCCTTTCCGGGTCCTTCTCCAGGGCCTTCATCAGGATCCAGTCCAGTTCTCCCTTGAGCCTGCGGGCCAGGGCGCGCCGGTCCAACCCGCATTTGGGGATCTTTTCTTCCGGAAGGCTGGAAACCTTCGTGCTCGGCCTGACCGGGTCTTCTTCCACGATGCGCCGTTGGATCTCGAAGAGGCTTTTCCTGGACAAACCCTCCACCGGGTAAGGGAGTTCTCCCGTGAGGAGTTCGTAGAGAACCACGCCGAGCGAATAGATGTCCGTCCTGGTGTCGGGATCCATTTCCAGGTAACCGGTCTGTTCGGGAGCCATGTATTCCGGCGTGCCCAGGACCTGGCCCGGGATGGAGTAGAGGCTCCCCTCCACGAGAGGACCCTCCAGGGCCCGGGCCAGGCCGAAATCGATGATCTTGGGCAGGGGGGCGCCGTCCTCCTCGGTGACCAGGATGTTCCTCGGTTTCAGGTCCCTGTGGATGATGCCTTTCTGGTGGGCGTGCCTGATTCCCTCCAGGACTTTCATGAAGAGCCGGATCCGCTGTTTTACGTCCAGGCCCTTCTCCTCGCAGTATTGCTTGATCGGTTTGCCCGGAATGTACTCCATGACGAAGTAAGGACCGGACTCTTCCTTTCCGCCGGCGTCGAGGACCTTGGCGACGCAGGGGTGGTTCAGTATGGCCAGGGCCTGGCGCTCGGCGTCGAAACGCTTGAGGGCGCCCCTGGTGTGCATGCCCGGGCGCACCAGCTTGAGGGCGGCTTTCCTCCGGACGGGGTGCTCCTGTTGCACCAGGAAGACCTGGCCCATGCCCCCTTCGCCCAGGAGGCGGAGGACCTTGTAAGGGCCGATTTGTCGCGGGCCTTTGCGGGTGGTCCCGGGAGGAGGCGGAGAGAGTGGGGGAGGGGGAGAAGTAAGGGGCCCGCCCCCAAGGGTCCGCGCCTTCAGGAGAAATTTTTGGATCTCTTCGGCCAGGCCGGGTCCGGCCTCGGGGTGGGCCCGGCAGAAGGCCTCCGGGTCGGGGCGCTCCCCCTTCTCCCAGGCCCGGATGAACTCCTCCAGGGCCTTTTTCCATGGATCCGGGGACGGGTTTTCCCCGGGAGTTTTCGGGGAGTTTGCGGGAGAGGGGGGCGGGATCTCCTTCCGTCGCTGGTCTGCGTCCTCGGGATTAGATGGGGCTGTGAAGAATGTAGAGTCTTCCACCATCTGTGAAATAGCCGGGGAAAAGGAGAAGAACAGGGAAAACCTTGATTTTGCCGGAAGGAACCGGGAAAATCGCTAAGGAATTTCCGGAAACCTGCCTGCGAAGGAAAAGAAAGGGTAGTTTTTCCGGGCGGAAGGATCAAGTCGCGGCAGAAGGCGCTGTGCCGGCCGGAAACAAGTCTCTTCCAATGGGATTCCGGTGTGAGGGTGTGTGAAGCTTCCGGGCGGCGGAAGCTGGATCAATCCCAGATTCCGAACTCCGCCCGGATTTCCTCGGAGGCGTCCGTCGCCGGATCCCAGGGCGGGTTCCAGACGAGTTCCACCTCCGCCTCCTCCACGCCTTCCAAGCCGAGGAGGGCCTGCCTGCAGGATTCCACGATTTCCGGGCCCATGGGACACATGGGGGAGGTCAAGGTCAGGAGGACCTTGTATCCCTTTCCCGAGGACAGGGGGACCACTCCCCGGACCAGGCCCAGATCCACGATGGAGAACCCGATCTCCGGGTCCTCCACCCGCGCCAGGGCCTCCCGCACTTCCGGGGAGGGAAAGGCGGGTTCCCTCACGTTTCCTTCTCCTTTTCCAGGAGGGCCTCCAGGAGGGTCACCCAGGGCAGGAGGGCGCACTTGATCCGGACCGGGAACTTCCGGACACCCGTAAGCGCCTCCAGGTCTCCCATGTCGATCTCCCCCGGCCTGACCTCTCCCTTGAGGGCCCCCTTCATCCGGCGCGCCACCCGGCCCGCCTCTTCCAGGGTGAGCCCCTCCACCATCTCCGCCAGGATGGACCCGGAGGCCGTGGAGACGGCGCATCCCCGCCCCCGGACGCCCACCTTGAGGATCCTCCCCTCCTCGACCTGGAGATCCAGGCCCACCTCGTCGCCGCAGGAGGGGTTGGCCCCCTCGGCGTGGATGTCCACCCGCTCCAGGGGCTCCCGCCCCCGGGGGTTCTTGTAGTGGTCCATGACCACGTCCCTGTAGAGATCGTCCAGGTTCACCCTTGGAAATACCTCCTTGCCTTTCCTATGCCTTCCACCAGGGCGTCCACGTCCTCCTTGACGGTGTAGATCCCGAAGGAGGCCCGTAGCGAGGAAGGGATCCCGAGAATCCGGTGAAGGGGTTGCGCGCAGTGGTGCCCCGCTCTCACGGCCACCCCTTCCCCGTCAAGGAAGGTGGCCAGGTCGTGGGGATGGACCAGGGGGTCGTGGAAGCTCACCAGGCCCACCCGTTCCTCCGGGTTTGCGGGGCCCAGGATCTCCAGGCCCTCCAGGGATGAGAGGCGTTCAAGGGCATATTCTGTGAGTTCCATCTCGTGCCGCCTCACCCGGTCCAGGCCGATCTCCTCCAGGAGGTCCAGGGCGGGAGGAAAGGCCGCCGCCGCCGCGACGTTGGGGGTTCCCGCCTCGAAGCGGCGGGGAACCTCGGCCCAGGAGGCCCGGTCCATGTGGACCGCTTCGATCATCTCGCCGCCCGTCTCCAGGGGTTCCAGCCGTTCCAGGACCTCTGGTTTCCCCACCAGGAACCCGAGACCCATGGGGCCGTAGCACTTGTGGGCCGAAAAGGCCAGCAGGTCCGCCCCGGTCTTTTCGAAGGAGAGGGGGAGCCGCCCCGCGGCCTGGGCGGCGTCGACCACCACCAGGGCCCCTGCCTCCCGGGCCCGCCGGGCGATTTCGGCAAGGGGCGGAATCGTGCCCAGGACGTTGGATGCCGCCGAAAGGGCCGCGATCCTGGTCCTCGGCCCCAGGAGCCCGGGGAGCGCCTCCAGGTCGAGGCGTCCCATCCGGTCCAGGGGAATGTGCTTGAGGGCGGCGCCGGTCCTTTTCGCGACCTGGATCCAGGGAACCAGGTTTGCGTGGTGCTCCATGACGGTAACGAGGATTTCGTCTCCTCGTCCGAGAAGGCGGGCCGAACCCAGGGCGGCCAGGTTGAGGGCGGCCGTGGCGTTCCGGGTGATCACCACCCCCCTGGGGTCGGCGCCCAGGAAGGCCGCCACCCTCCGCCGGCACCCCTCGTAGGCCTCCGTGGCCCTTCCCGCCAGGTCGTAGAGGCCCCGGTGGACGTTGGCGTTGGACTCCCGGTAAAAGCGGGCCTCGGCGGCGATCACCCTCTCTGGTTTCTGGGTCGTGGCGGCGCTGTCCAGGTAGACCAGCCTCCCCTTGCCCCTCTTCCCGGCCAGGAGGGGAAACTCCCCGCGCACCTTCCCCGGATCCAGCTTCGCCCCGGCGGCCATCGTCAATCCTCTTCCTCCAGGTCCACTTCCACCTCCCCTCCCTCCAGGATCCTCACCGGGAAGGTTCGGAGCGGGACGGCGGCGGGCATGCGCAGGACGGCCCCCGTGCGGAGGTCGAACCGGGCCCCGTGGCGGGGACATTCGATCCGGGTCCCCTCCAGCTCTCCTTTCTCCAAGGGAGCGTCGGCGTGGGTGCACCGGTTCTCCACGCAGTAGACCTCTCTTGGTCCGACCCTGACAAGAAGAAGTTCCTTTCCCCCGGCGCGGAGGGCTCGCTTCCCGCCGACGGGAAGGTCTTCGATGTTTCCGGCTCCAATGTATTCCGCCATTGTCAGGGCTCCGTTCGCTCGATCCTTTCCTTGAGAATCCTCTCCACCGTTTCCCTCGAAGAGGGGGGGATCCGGTCCAGGGAGGCGCGGAAGAATCCGCCCACGTAGAGCCTGAGAGCCTCCCGCCGGGAAAGCCCGCGGCTCTCCAGGTAGAAGATCTCTTCTTCCGGGACGGGCGAGGCCGCCGCGCCGTGGGAACAGCGGACATCGTCGGTAAGGATCTCCAGTTCCGGGATGGTCTCGGACCGGGCCTTCCGGGAGAGGAGAAGGGTGCGGGCCTCCTGGAAGGCCTCCGTATCCGGGCATCCCTCCTCGATCCGGATGAGCCCGGTGTAGACCGCCCGGGATTCGCCCGCCAGGACGGCCCGGATGTCCATGTCCGAACGGGTCCCCCCGGCAAGGTGCCGGTGTTCCGTATGGTGGTCCACGTGGGTCCTGCCTTCTCCCAGGGTGAACCCGGCCAGGTCGCTTCTCGCCCCCTTGCCCGAAAGGAAGGCCCCCAGGTCGGCCTTGAAACAATCTCCCCCCAAAGTGGCGAAGAGGGTGAAAAGCCCGGCTTCCTTTTCCAGGGAGGCTCTCTGGGTGAGGTGCCCGGAAACACCCTTTTCCCAGGTCTGGAAGAGAAACCAGGAGAGAGAAGCGCCTTCCTCGAGGAAGAGTTCGGTGACCGAGACCACTTTTGCTCCCGCCTTCCCCCCCGAGTGTTCCTCCACGACGGTCGCCCTGGAGTCCCGCCCGGCCCGGACGGCGATCCGGGGAAGCCTCGCCCCCCGGCCCGCCGGGACCTGGATCCGGATGGGCTCCTCCAGGACGACCCCGGGAGGGATCTCCAGGAGAAGGCCCGAGTTCCAGAAGGCGCCGTTCAGGGCTTCCATGATGCCCATCTCCGGAGGCACGAGTCCTCCCAGCCGGCTTCGCGTGGGCGGAACATGGGCCAGGGGAAGGACCCGGACGCCTTTCTCCGCTGCCTCGCCCCCCGGGTGGACCAGGGGGGGCCGACATGGAAGAACCCGGAGGAAAGGTTCTGCGCCGGTAGGGAGCCTTTCCTCTTCCGGCTTTGGATTCCTTTCCGGCGGGGCGCCGGGAAGGAGACGTTCGGGGCGGGTATATCTCCACAGGTGGGCCGCGTCGCCTGGAAGGGGCGTGGCCGAGAAGATCTCCAGAGCCCGCCGCCGGAGGGCCCTCACTGCCTGGAGTTCGTCCAGCCGGCAGGCCCCCTCCTCCAGGATTTCCCGGCGGAAGATGTCCTTCACTCCGGGGGCCGCAGCGTTCGTCTCAACCAACGGACCCCTCCATTTCCAGGGCGATGAGCCGGTTCAATTCAACGGCATATTCCATGGGAAGCTCCCTGGTAAAGGGTTCGATGAACCCGTTGACCACCATGAGCCTGGCCTCGTCCTCGTCCAGTCCCCTGCTCTGGAGGTAGAAGAGCTGTTCCTCGGCGAGCTTGGAGACCCGGGCCTCGTGCTCCACCTGGACGTCCCTCTCCTCGACCTCCATGGTTGGATAGGTGTCCGACCGGGCCTGGGGGTCCAGGAGCAGGGCGTCGCACTCCACGTGGGTCCTGCAGCGGCGGGCTCCCTTGTGGATCTTGACCAGGCCCCTGTAGCTGGACCTTCCCCGGCCCTTGGAGATGGACTTGCTCACGATCCGGGAGGTCGTGTCCGGCGCGGCGTGGATCATCTTCGCGCCCGCGTCCTGGTGCTGGCCGTCGCCGGCAAAGGCGATGGAGAGAACCTCCCCGTGGGCGCCGGGCCCCACCAGGTAGACAGAGGGGTATTTCATGGTGAACTTGGATCCCAGGTTCCCGTCCACCCATTCCACCACGGCTCCCTCGTGGGCCACGGCCCTCTTGGTCACAAGGTTGAAAACGTTGGTGGACCAGTTTTGAATGGTGGAATAGCGGATCCGGGCGCCCTTCTTGGCGATCAGCTCCACCACGGCCGAGTGGAGGGAGTCGGTGGAGTAGACGGGGGCGGTGCAGCCCTCGATGTAGTGGACCGAGGAGCCCTCGTCGGCGACGATGAGGGTCCTTTCGAATTGCCCCATGTTCTTGGCGTTGATCCTGAAGTAGGCCTGGAGGGGGATCTCCACGTGAACTCCCGGAGGGACGTATACGAAGGAACCCCCGGACCAGACGGCGCTGTTGAGGGCTGCGAACTTGTTGTCTGTGGGGGGGACGACGGCGGCGAAGTACTCCCGGACCAGGTCGGGGTGTTCCCTGAGCCCGGAGTCCATGTCCAGGAAGACCACGCCCAGCCGGGTGAGTTCCTCCTTGATGGAGTGGTAGACCACCTCCGACTCGTACTGGGCCGACACGCCGGCCAGGAATTTCCGCTCCGCCTCGGGGACGCCGAGCTTGTCGAAGGTCTTCTTGATTTTTTCCGGGACCTCCTCCCAGGATGTCTGCATCCGGTCCTGGGCCCGGACGAAGTAGTGGATGGAGTCGAAGTCCACTTCCCCCATGAGATCCGTGTTTCCCCAGCGGGGCATGGGCCGGGCAAGAAAGTGCTCCAGCGCCTCGAGCCGGAACTCCCGCATCCAGCCCGGTTCCTCCTTGTGCCGGGTGATCATCTCCACCACCTTCCGGTCGAGACCTGGAGGGGCCTTGAAGAGGTATTCTTCGGGATCGGCGAAGCCATACCGCTCCCGGTAGTCCCGGTTGACTTCTTTCAGGCGGTCGTTCTTCATCCGTTCCCTCCCGCCGCCGCGGGGACTCCGATTCCTTCGTAGCCCTTGGCCTCCAGGATCTCCGCAAGCTCCGGGCCCCCGGTCCCGGCGATCCGGCCTTCCACGAAGACATGGATCCTGTCGGGAGATACGTAATCCAGGATCCGCCGGTAGTGGGTCACCAGGAGGAGCCCCCGCTCCCCGTCCTCCATGAAGGTCCGGATCCCCCGGGCCACGACCCTGAGGGCGTCGATGTCCAGGCCGGAGTCGATCTCGTCCAGGAGGGCGAAGCGTGGTTTCAGGAGGAGGAGCTGGAGGATCTCGAGCTTCTTCTTCTCTCCCCCGGAAAAACCCTCGTTCAGGTATCTCCCCGCGAATCCCCGGGGAATTCCCAGGGCTTCCAGGCCCCGGTTCAAATCCTTTCGGAATTCCTTCAAGGGGATTTCCGCCCCCCGGCGGGCCTTGAGGGCGGCCCGCAGGAAGGCGCCCACCGGGACTCCTGGGACCTCCAGGGGATTCTGGAATCCCAGGAAGAGACCCATCCTGGCCCGTTCATGGGGAGGAAGCCCCTCCAGGGGAATGCCGTCCAGGAGAACCCGGCCTTCCAGGGGGTAGCCAGGGTGGCCCGCCAGGGCCTTGGCCAGGGAGGATTTTCCCGAGCCGTTGGGTCCCATGAGGGCATGGGTTTCCCCTGGCAGGATCTCCAGGTCCACGCCCCGGACGATTTCTTTTTCTTCGATGCGGACCCTGACCCCCCGGCAGGAGAACAAGGATGTCTTCTTTCCAGCCACGAATGGCCTCCAATCGGCTTTTCTGAGGTTTTTCCGCCCGGCCTTTCCATGCCCACTCCGGGCGGGCCTCCCCCTGATGGGGCGAGGGCGGGCCTTTTCAAGTCCAAAAAGGTCTTCTTTTCCCCTCCCCGGCGGGGAGGCTTCCCGGGTTCGGGCCGCCCCCCTTCTCTCCCTGCAGGAAAAGA